>Ga0182015_10006593_pt1 | contig 11599 bp, 13 predicted proteins | sample 712P3MmetaG_FD_120478 | JGI IMG/M metagenome (GOLD analysis project Ga0182015, IMG submission 120478) | Permafrost microbial communities from Stordalen Mire, Sweden - 712P3M metaG | ecosystem: Environmental > Terrestrial > Soil > Wetlands > Permafrost | place: Sweden: Stordalen | collected...
CGACGTCGCGCGGCTCGTCGCCGCGGCCGGCATCACGGGCGACTTCGCCGGCCACAGCCTTCGTGCCGGCTTTGTGACTTCAGCTGCGGCAAACCCTAACGTCAACGAAGTCGACATCATGCGCGTGAGCCGTCATCGCAGCGTCGCTATCTTGCGTGGATATGTCCGTCGTGCGACCGTGTTCGACAAGGCTCCTCTCACGTCTATCTTCGGAGCACGGCGCCCGTGAACCGGTCCCAGCCGGCGCCCGATTGCCTACAAAATCGCAGATCCGCACGCTCATGTCCGCTAATGGGAACGTTATCAGACGGCCAAGCACACGAAAAGTGATAACCTGCGACGGATTTTCGCGAAATCGGCAAGGCCCGCTGTAACGACCGCGGCAGCCGTATAATGAATGCTAGCCGACGCCGTGGCCACACCTGCAGGCGACCAATTCTCCGAGCCACGCTGCAGGCGGAACGTGATTGCTGCGCTCCGAGCTTTCGGATCTGCGCGCGACCTACACTGCCCTCTGGATCACAGGCGTCTCGACCACCTACTCGATCAGGAAGGCCCGTTCGCGGGCGAGTGTCCGGTACCCATCGTGACGCCGACAACGCTCGATCGAGCGCTGCCATATCGTAGATTCGTACCCGCGGCGAACTCCAGGATATGCACGTTCAAACCCGAGTTCCAACAACGCGTCGCGATTGTCCGTAACCGGACTCAACCCACGACGTAGAAGCACTGCCACGTCTTCGGCAAAATGAACGATCGCTGCCATGACCCACTAGCCTCCTGTTAGAGGCCTCGATCATACCGCTTTCGGCGACGACTCAAATCGGACAATCTTTGGGGAAACGGTCGCCCAATCAAATGACGAAGCTCGGCACAGGCTTCCCCTGGTGAAACAAAGGGTGTTATTTCCCCACGCGGCTCAAGTCTTCGATTGAGACGGTCAATGCGCACGACTTGTATCAGAGATTGCAAAAAATCGGCGCTTATCTTTTCTCTCTTAGCCCTAGAATGCGGGACGCGGCGTCACCTCGAACGAGCGCAACGTGCCGCTGCTTGAATACGAAGGACAGGCAGTAGAGCGATGGGATCAAGAAGACGGCGCCGATGTTGCCGCCACCCCGGCGCCGGCCATCGCGACCCCGGAGATGAACGCTCTATGGCCGACACCTTTTCCGTTACTGCGGTTCATAACGGTCCTATATTAACAAAGCACCCGACCAACAGACGATATCAATCTTTCGCCATTTCTCCTAAAGATTGGTGGTTCGCACCGGCGGCTCACTGGGATAGGATACGAGCGAACGATGCAAACGGAATCAGCCTCGCGGCGTACATCGTGCAGACAGCGCTCAGCTTCGGAAAATTTCTTAGGCAGCAACGACTGGGCCTGAATCGGGGGGCGTCGCGCCTCGGATCCTACGAGCGCCTGCCCGCTAGAATTGGGCGCGCGATCACTCAGGAAGAAGTCGCCGAGGCGGTTGGGGGTTCGCGCAATTGGTACGCGCTGCTCGAACTTGATGCGCGCCGCACATCCGCCACGCTCGCAAATCGGTTGGCCGACGTGTTCAATCTCGAAGGCACCGAAAAATTGAAGCTTATCAGCCTCGCCGTTCCCGGGTTAGTATTGCACTACGCCGGTGTCACCGACCCTGCCGGGCGTGTCCTCGAGGGTTGGGCGCCCCGGTCGATTTGTTAACCAAGAGTGTGCAGACCCTCCGCTCTATCAGCGGTACCGTTAGCCGCGGTGCAGCCTGGCAGCGCTACATCCCTTCTCACATTTTGTCTCGTAAGTGGTGGTGCATATGAGTTCCCAAACGAATGGATCTGCCGACCAAGTGGACGTACTTCTGATCGGCGCAGGCATCATGGGCGCAACGATTGCCGTGCTCATGAAAGAACTCGATCCGAAGCTGCGGATCGAACTCTTCGAAGTTCTCGATCAGCCGGCTCAAGAGAGCTCAAACGCGTGGAACAACGCCGGAACCGGTCATGCCGCGCTGTGTGAGTTGAACTATACGCCCGAGCTGAGTGACGGTACCGTCGACATCTCGAAGGCGCTTGCCGTCAACACGGAATTCGATCTCTCTCGTCAGTTTTGGACGTATCTCGTTCGAACCGGAGCAATCACCGATCCTCAAGCCTTTATCCATCCCGTTCCGCATATGAGCTTCGTACGCAACGCAGCGGACGTCGCGTTCCTCAAAAAGCGCTGGAGCGCACTGACGGCGCATCCGCTCTACGACGGCATGGAATATTCCGAGGACAAGGGTCAACTCGCGGAATGGATTCCGCTCGTCATGGAAGGCCGAGATGCGGGCGAGACGGTGGCCGCGACGCGCATGCGCACCGGTACCGACGTCGATTACGGAGCGTTGACGAACATTCTGCTCGATTCCATCGCGGGCAGAGACGGTTTCCACATCAATCTTTCGAACCGCGTCCAAGATCTCAAGCGCGACGGTACGCGCTGGAGAGCTCGTATCCGCGATGAAAAGATCGGTGCCGAACGCGAGATCGTGGCGTCGTTCGTGTTCATCGGCGCGGGCGGCGGCTCGCTCCACCTGCTGCAAAAATCGGGCATTCCAGAGGCGCACGGCTATGCGGGTTTCCCCGTCAGCGGCATCTGGCTTCGCTGTGACGATCCGGAGCTCGCCGTTCGGCACCACGCCAAAGTGTATGGCAAAGCGTCCGTGGGTTCGCCGCCGATGTCGGTGCCTCACCTCGACCTGCGGCACATCGGCGGCGCCGAATCGTTGCTCTTTGGTCCGTTCGCGGGCTTCTCTACGAACTTCCTCAAGCACGGCTCCTACCTCGATTTGTTCGGATCGATCGATCCCGAGAACATCTTGCCGCTGCTGGCCGTAGGCAAAGACAACTTCGACCTGGAGAAATACCTCGTCGGTCAAGTCCTCGAACGGCAGCCGCAACGCGTTGCCTCGCTGCGCGAGTATTTTCCCGAAGCGCGAGCTGAAGATTGGCGCCTGGAGGTTGCGGGTCAGCGCGTGCAAGTGGTCAAGGCGGATCCCAAAGAAGGCGGGATTCTCCAATTCGGCACCGAGGTGGTCGCCGCGGCAGATGGCACGCTCGTGGCAATGTTAGGCGCTTCACCGGGCGCATCGACGGCGGTAGCCGTCATGCTTCAAGTCCTGGAGCACGGCTATGCCGCCAAACTCAAAGGCGATTGGCGGGCCAAGTTGCTCGAGATGATTCCGTCCTACGGCCAGTCACTGGTCGACAATCCGAACCTGGCCCTCAAGCTGCGCAGCGAGTCGGCAGCCGCGCTCCATATCAACAACCTCGAGGCGGTGAAAGCATGATCAATGCGTACCGGCTCTACACCGGTCCCGATGGGGACTCTCACGTTCAGCGTGGTTCGATCGACGCGGGTGTGCTGGTCGACGCGGAGTCGATCGAGTTCAAGGAAACGGCCGCGCACTCGTCACTCGACTGGCACAACGACCCCACGCCCCAGTATGTGATCACGCTCTCTGGTGTGTTGGAATTCACGACGCGCGGCGGCGAGACGTTCACGCTACATCCCGGCGAAATTCTCCTCGCCGTGGACCACACCGGGACCGGTCACAAGTGGCGTCTCGTTGACGACGCGCCATGGAAACGGGCCTATGTCATCTTCCGGACCGGAGTTTCGACGCATTTCGTCGAGGAAGCTTCCGCCCGAGCTTGATCGTGGTAGAGCACGCGGAGGGCGCGGCCGGAAGCACGTCGACCCGTCATGTCCTGGCCTGGCACGTTCTCTATGCGGTCGGCATGGCCGTCGCCTGTCTCGTCGCTTATTGGGTCGCGCTGTATGCTTTCGGCGGTGGCTTTCCGAAGACGTCAGAGACCATCGGAGCGATGTGGGCGGCGATCGCCGCAGCGTTCGTCTTTCGAGACAGCGGCGCTCAGGCGGTCTCCGCCGGCGTCGCACGTCTACGAGCGACCTGTGTGAGTTTAGTGCTCTGCCTGATCTATCTTTTAGTATTTCCTCCGACGGCGGTCGGGATGGCCGTCATCGTTGGGGCCGGTACGCTCGTCGTGAGCGCGTTGCACTGGCGCCGAGACATCTTCACGACCGCAATCACAACCATCGTCGTCACGGTACTGGCGCAACTGGATCCACACAACGCGTGGTATCAACCGGTGCTGCGGTTTCTCGACACACTGCTCGGAATTGCCGTCGGTATAGCCGCTAAGTGGCTGACCGACGGCTCACTAGTAAGGCGCGCAAATCAATGAAGAGTGCAGAAACGATGAATGGCAACGCCGTACCACGGATCCTCGACGTACCGATCGGCTTGGATGCCGCCGGTGCGCGCAGCGAGTTCGACAGTCTTGGAACGGTCGACGTTCCGGCAAATCACTATTGGGGTGCGCAAACAGAGCGTAGCCTGCGCCACTTCAATATCGGGCACGACCGCATGCCGATTGAGGTTTATCATGCCTACGGCTATGTGAAGAAGGCGGCTGCCATCGTCAACACCGCGGCCGGCCGGCTGCCAAGCTGGAAGGGTGCGCTCATGCAACGGGTTTGCGACGAGGTGATCAACGGCGCGCTCGACGGCGAGTTTCCGCTCTACGTCTGGCAAACGGGATCGGGCACACAGTCGAACATGAACGTCAACGAAGTGATTTCGAATCGTTCTATTCAGCTCATCGGCGGCAAGCTCGGTTCGCAAGACCCGATCCACCCGAACGATCACGTGAACATGGGGCAGTCGAGCAACGACACGTTCCCCACCGCAATGCATATTGCGGCGTTCACCATGGTGACGAAGAAAACGCTTCCTGCGTTGCGGCGTCTACGTGATGCGATCGTCACGAAATCCAAGCCATGGACGAGTGTGGTCAAGATCGGGCGTACGCACCTCGAGGATGCGACACCGCTCACCGTTGCCCAGGAATGGTCCGGCTACTCGGGCGCGCTCGATGACGCTATCGCAGAACTCGAGCGGGTTTCCGCCGGGCTCTTGCCGGTGGCCATGGGCGGAACGGCGGTCGGTACCGGTTTGAATGCGCCGGCCGGTTTCGGTGACGCCGTGGCGAGCGAACTCGCGCGTCTCACCGGATTCGCGTTCGTTTCCGCGCCCAACAAGTTTACCGCGCAGGGAACGTTGGATCGGATGGTTCGCGCGCATGGCGCTCTCAAGTGCGCGGCGGTGACCTTGTTTAAAATTGCGAACGACTTCCGGTGGCTCGGCTCCGGACCACGGACCGGCTTCATGGAACTCACGTTTCCAGCGAACGAGCCCGGCTCGTCGATCATGCCCGGTAAAGTGAACCCGACGCAGGCCGAAGCGATGTTGATGGTTTGCATCCAAGTCATGGGATCCGATGTCGCCGTTCAAATGGCAGGCGCTGAGGGCAACTTCGAGCTCAATGCTTTCCGCCCGGTCATCATTTCGAACTATCTCCATTCAGCGCTGATCCTCGCTGATATGTGCGATCACTTCCGCGAGTTTATGGTCGAGGGAACGACGCTGAACGAAGCACAGCTCAAGGCCAACGTCGCGCGCTCCGTGATGATGGTGACGGCGCTCTCGCCGATTATCGGCTACGAGCACGCCGCGAAGATATCGTATGACGCGATCGCGCGCAATCAGACCCTGCGCGAAGCGGCATTAGCCGACGGAGTCGATGCCGGCCTCTTCGACCGGGTGGTCGATCCGCTCGCGTTGACGCGGCCCGGATCCGCCGACGTGGCCAACAAGCAACTTCAAACGACGAGTTAGCTGGTTTAACATGGATCACGTCATTGCAGCACGCGCCCAAATGGGCACCTCGCTCGCGTTCCATATCGTCTTCGCGGCGTTGGGCGTGGGGCTGCCGCTCTTGGTTTTTATTGCCGAAGGGATGTGGCTGAGGACGAAGCGGCAGGCCTATTACGACCTTGCCCGCTCGTGGGCGAAGGGCATGGCGATCCTGTTCACCGTCGGCGCCGTCTCCGGTACGATTCTGTCGTTCGAGCTCGGGCTCTTGTGGCCGACGTTCATGCGTTACGCCGGCAGCATGATCGGTCTGCCGTTCTCGTATGAGGGATTCGCCTTTTTCATCGAAGCGATCTTTATCGGGCTCTACTTATATGGATGGGACCGCCTCTCGCCGCTCGTGCATTGGCTCAGCGCGGTACCCGTGATCATCAGCGGTGCACTATCGGCGTCATTCGTAACGCTGGTCAACGCGTGGATGAACATGCCGACGGGCTTTCGGCTGGACAACGGCCGTATCGTTGACGTCCGTCCGCTTCCGGCGATGTTCAGCCCGCCGTGGTTGCTCGAGGTACTGCATACGACGATCGCGGCCTACGTTGTCACCGGTTTCGGCGCCGCAGCCGTTTGTGCGTTCGCGCTGCTGCGTATGCGAGCCATCGGACGCAAGGAACAGATCCTCGTTGGCTTGCGCATCAGCATGATCGTCGCATCGGCCGCCGTCGTTCTCCAATGGGTCGTCGGCGATGCGATCGCGCGTTTTGATGCCGGCAACGAGCCGTGGAAGTTTGCGGCCATGGAGGTTGTCCGGCACACGGGAAGCCACGCGCCGTTCACGGTCGGCGGGATCGTCGGCCCTGAAGCCACGCGCTTCGCGATCGTCATTCCGGACGGCGACAGCCTGCTGATCGGGTTCAACCCGAATACCGTGGTGCGCGGGCTCGATAGCATCGCACCCGGCGATCGCCCCCCCGTCGCGCGGACACATTACAGCTTCGATGCAATGGTCGGTTGCGCGTCGGCGCTGCTTCTCGTCGCGATCCTCTGGGTCTGGTTTGGGCGGCGTGGCGTCATTCTTCCGAAGCGACTGCTCCAAGCGATTGCGCTATGCGGTCCGCTTGCGGTCATCGCGCTCGAAGCCGGCTGGTGCACGACAGAGTTCGGTCGCCAGCCCTGGGTCGCCCATGGTCTGTTGCGGACCGACCAGGCGGTAACGACCGCGCCCGGCATCGAGGTGCAGTTTTATGTCTTCTCGTGCGTGTACGTCGTGTTAGCCGCGATGTGCTGGTGGCTGCTGCGGCGCATCGGCAGCTCGGGCTCTGAGAATGAGGGCGCTTCGCCCGCTTCGATCCGGGTGGCTCAAGCATGAGCGCGGTCGACGGGGCGGCGCTTATCGCCCTCCTCGGCATCGTGCTCTATGCGATTTTAGGCGGTGCCGACTTCGGGGGCGGCCTTTGGGAATTGCTTGCGAGCGGCCCGCGTCGAGAGCAACAGCGGACGGTCATCACCGAGGCGATCGGGCCGGTCTGGGAAGCCAACCACGTTTGGCTGATCTTCGTGATCGTTACGTTGTTCACGTGTTTTCCAGCGGCATTTTCAGACATCGCGACGGGCGACAATACACCCTTGGCGATCGCGCTGCTCGGGATCGTTTTGCGCGGGTCCGCCTATGCGTTCCGCAATTATGCTGACGACGACAAAGTCGCGCATTTTTGGCTCGTCGTCTTCGGTTCGGCATCCATCATCACACCGTTTTTCTTGGGTACCGCGGTGGGCGGGATTGCAACGGGCAGCTACGATTGGCATTCGCCATTTGCCTTGTGCGTCGGCCTGCTTGCGGTTGCGCTTTGTGGAGAGCTTGCGGCGGTGTTTCTCCTTCTCGAAACCGAAGATCCGTCGTTGCGGCGAGACTTCCGCAGGCGTGCCATCATCGCGACGATCGCGGTCTGGATCCTCGGCATTCCCCCGGCATTGTTGGCGCGGGCCGAATATCCACCATTGTTTGCAGCCCTGACCAGCCCGATCGCGTTGGGCGCGATCGGTGCGGCAATCATCCTCGGAATCGGTGTTATGATCTGCGTCGCTGCCCACGCTTACGTTGCAGCCCGCGTCGCGGTAGGGGCTGAAGTCTTGGCGGTGTTGCTGGGGTGGTTCGGGGCTCAGGCTCCCGCGCTCGTCCCCGGCCACCTAACGTTCCAAGCAGCGGCGTCGCCTGACGCGACACTCGTTGCTTTTCTGATCGCGGCGGCGATCGGCGCCGTCTTTTTGATTCCTTCGCTCTACTGCTTGTTCGCGGTATTCAAATCGCGCCCGCGTGCGCTCTCTCAACGTCAATAGGAGACGATACGATGTTCACTGATGTCAAAACGGTTGAAGCTAAGGTACGAGCGGCGATGGACCAAGGTCCCGTAACACCGTATTACACGCTACCGCTAAAACAAGTCTACACGGTGCTTAATGGTGCGCTCGCATCGGAGATCATCTGTGTCTTGCGGTACAAGCAGCACTACTATATGACGACGTCAATACATCAGGAGCAGCTTCAGGATGTGTTCAAGGAGCATTGGGAAGACGAGGAAGGGCATCTGCAGCGAATTGCCGACCGGATCAAACAGCTCGGTGGCGTTCCGGATCTCAACCCCGAGGGAATCACCCAGCGCGCCTTCTCGCGCTTTGAAAGCGGCTCGACCCTTGCAGCGCTGCTGCGCGAAGATCTGTTGGCAGAACGCGTCGTGATCAAGATGTATAGCGACATCATTCAGTTCTTCGGTGAGGCCGATCCCGTAAGCCGCCGGCTCTTTGAAGAAATCTTGGCCGACGAAGAGGACCACGCCGACGATCTGGCCGATTTGCTGTTCACGATCGATCCTGAGACCGGGAAGACCGTCGAGCAATTCACCGGCGATTCGACCTTCAAGGCCCTTAAAACATAGGCGTTATGACGGGCGTGTGAGCGGGATCGGCGCCGGGTTCCGTAGGCCGGGGTTAGGCGCCGAACGTCTCGATTGCGGCCGCGAGAAACTCATCGGAGAGCGCGGGATCCGTCACCGCGCGAGCAGTTGGCGATTCCCGAAATTTATCTCGCCACGCGGCAATCCACCAACGAAACGGCCGCGTGACTCGGTAAATGCACAAAAAAGCAGCGGTACCTGAGTGCCGCTGCTTCTTCGTTTAGTCGGGCTCAAACGGTGGTCAGTCGTTCGGGTTACCGTCGTAGCCCGGGTATCGGGGTTCGAGTTGGAGCTCGTCGCGGAACACGGTCATTGCAAAGCGCACCTTCGCGGCTTGGTCCAGAGTAAGAACCGTCATCGCGGCGTCCATCGCGCTACGAATCCGCGCCATATCAGGCGCGCGGCACGCAACGGGCGTGTTTTGAATCGTCGCGGTTGCCGTCTCGTTGGCTTTCGCCGGCCGGCAAACGATCGACCCGGTAACCGGCGCCGTCTGCGCGTCCTCTGGCTAGCTTGTGGACACTATGTTTGAGCAAACTATGCGCAAGATCGCATCACTCGTTCTTCTAGCTGGCCTCTGCACCGCGAGCCCGGCATTTGCCCAGACGGCAGACGCGCCGTTCGGCGACGTCGCACACCACGTGGTACGGGTGGACGGCGTGAACTTCCACTACGTCACCGCCGGGTCGGGCAAGCCCGCGGTCCGATGCGACTTTCCGCCCCACAAGTGTGGGTACTTGTACGGGTCGTCCGTGGAGCTGGCGGCTGATCCGGGCTAGGCTCTCCTAGGAGGAGAGTCACGATGCCGAGCTACCAAACCATAGATCCAATTGCGAACGCACGACGGCCTCTCGTCGAAAGCGTTTACTGCTTCGTGGAAGACAATTATTCGGCGCCGATCAGTCTTCGGGACGTTGCCAACGCCGTCGGGTACTCTGCCGCGCACCTCACCAATACGTTTCGCCGCTGCACCGGTACCCCGGTCACGGCCTGGATCATCGAGCGCCGGATTCGTGCGGCGGCAACGCTTCTTCGCGAAGCGGGCACCGATGTCGTAACCGCGTGCGAATCGGCCGGCTTTCGTGACCTGGGTTATTTCACCCGACAGTTTGTTCGGCACGTCGGGATGACGCCGGCCCGTTATCGTCGCGCCACGTTTGCAGCTGAACCTGCCATTTGTCATAAGGAGAACACGCTATGAAAGATCTGAATTCAACAATCGATCGACGCACCTTTGCCACCGCCATGGTTGCCGGAGCCGCAACGTCGCTCCTCGGCTTTTCTAGCAAGGCTGAAGCCGCAACCAGCGCTCGCAATGTCGTATTTATTCACGGTCTCTTTGCCGATGGATCGTGCTGGTCGGAGGTCATCGGCCGGCTGCAGTCTGCCGGGCTACGTACCACTTCCGTTCAGAACACGCTGCGAAACTTCGACAACGACGTCGCGCTGACGAAGCGAGCGCTCGCGATGCAAGACGGTCCAACGGTGCTCGTTGCTCATTCGTTTGGCGGAATGATCCTCACCCAAGCGGGCGTCGATCCAGCCGTCTCGGCGCTGGTCTATGTGGCCGCGCGCGCGCAGGATGCGAACGAGAATTACTCGAAACTCGCGGCTCGATTTCCAGCGCCTCCGGCCAGTGCCGGCGTCGTGGTAACGGACGGCCTCGCACAGTTGAGCGAGACCGCCTTCTTCAACGACTTCGCCAACGGGGTCGAGCCCGCGACGGCGCGGCTCCTGTACGCGGTACAAGCGCCGAATGCGACATCGCTGACCGCCTCACCCAAGACAACGGTGGCGGCTTGGCGCTCCAAACCATCGTGGTACGCCGTATCGAAGCAAGATCGTACCATCAACCCCGAGCTGGAGCGCTTTATGGCAGCTCGCATGAAGGCGACGACGATCGAGGTCGATTCCGGCCACCTGTCACTCGTTAGCCATCCGGACGCGATTACCAAGCTCATCTTGGCCGCCGCCGGACGCTCCTCGGGTTAACTCGAATCTGGAGCCAAGGTCGGCCGGCGATGATATACTCGACCCATGGACAGCGGGTCGGCCGACTTTGGCACCCTGCTCAAACAATACCGACTGGCCTCCGGCGTAACGCAAGAACGGCTTGCGGAACAGGCGCGAATCAGCGTCGCTGCGGTCGGGAGTCTTGAGCGCGGAATTCGTCGCGCTCCCCATCGCGAAACCGTCGCGCTGCTCGCCGAGGCCCTAAGCCTCTCTGGCCCCGAGAAGGCCGGCTTCGAGACGGCAGCGGAGCACGCACGCGCTCGGGCTCGCGCGGACCTGACTGGGCCGGCACATGGCAATCTGCCGACCCGCCTGACGACTTTCGTGGGACGGGATAACGAGATCGCCGAGATCGAGGCACTGCTAAGAGTGCACCGGCTGGTCACGATAACGGGCTCGGGCGGCGTCGGCAAGACGCGTGTCGCGGTGGAAATCTCGCGACGGCTTCAAAGCAGCGAACAGCGGGAGATTCGGTTCGTCGATCTGTCGGCGGTCAGTGACGGCGCATTTGTCGCCGGGACGATTGCAACAACGCTGGGCGTTGGTTTAGGGCAGGCTGATAATCCGCTGCCTTCGCTCGCTGCCCAACTCAAAGCACGACGGTTCCTGCTCGTACTTGACAATTGCGAACATGTGATCGAAGATTCGGCGGCCGCGACCAGCGCAATCCTGCGCACCTGTCCAGACGTCGTCATTTTGGCCACGAGTCGCGACCGTTTGTCGATCGAAGGCGAGTGCCCGTATCGAATGCCCTCGTTATTCGTGCCTGAGCAGACGCCCGCGACGGCCGAAGCGGCGTCCAAGTACCCGTCCTTTCGTCTTTTCGTCGACCGGGCATTGGCCGGCGACGCGCATTTCGTGCTTACGACGGACCGGCTTGCCGCGGTTGCCGAGATCTGTCGCCGGCTCGAGGGCATACCGTTGGCAATC
>Ga0182015_10006594_pt1 | contig 11595 bp, 12 predicted proteins | sample 712P3MmetaG_FD_120478 | JGI IMG/M metagenome (GOLD analysis project Ga0182015, IMG submission 120478) | Permafrost microbial communities from Stordalen Mire, Sweden - 712P3M metaG | ecosystem: Environmental > Terrestrial > Soil > Wetlands > Permafrost | place: Sweden: Stordalen | collected...
CCGAGCTCGCCGAGCGCCGCGGCTACACGCCCCCGTTCTTCGACGATGGCCGCCACGCGGGTGCGCATCTCGGTTCCAAAGCCCAGTGCGAGGACACCGGCCGCCTGTTTTAAGGCATCGAGGTGGTAGGGGAGGGCGACGTTGGCGAGCGAGGCCACTACGGCCGGATCGGCGACGGCGTAGCCGAGCCGGAGACCCGCCAAAGCCCAGGTCTTGGAGAAGGTGCGCAGCACGACGAGGCGGGGCTGTGAGCCGACAAGCTCGAGGGCCGACCACGGCGCGAACTGCCCGTAGGCCTCGTCGACGACGACGATGCCCGGCACTTGGGCGACAACGTTACCCACGCTGTCCGCGCTCTCGAGCCCGCCTGTGGGGTTGTTCGGTGAGCACAAGAAGCTGACCGCGGGCGCCCCGGGCCCAAAGCGCGCGGCCGCGTCCGCAACGGTGCGGGCGAGCTCCTCGGGCTCGATCGCGAAGGCCTCGTTGCGCCTACCCTCGACAATGGGCGTGCCGGTCAGCCTGGCGACGTGCGAGTGCAGGGCATAGGTGGGCTCGAAGATCATGGCGGGGCGTCCCGGGCCGCCGTAGGAAAGGAGGAGGCACTGGATCACCTCGTTCGAGCCGTTGGCGCAAAAGACCTGTTCGCGGGTGACCCCGTGGTGGGCTGCGAGCGCCTCGCGAAGTGCCGTCGCCTCGCGATCGGGGTAGCGGTTGAGGGCGATCGAGCCCAGCTCGTCAGCGAGCGCCTCGACAAAGCCCGGCGGCGGCGGCTCGGGCGACTCGTTGGTGTTGAGGCGAACATCGACTTCGACCTGGGGGGAGTGGTACCCGGGCCGGAGCGCGACCTCCCTTCGCGCCTCGGGGTCCCCGGCGGTTTCTGGCGTCGTCACGGGCCCGTTCGCCGAGAGCGCAGGAGCACCGAGTTCGCGTGGGCGACCAGGCCCTCGGCGCGCGCCATCGCCTCCACGTGCGGCGCGACGGCCTTCAGGGCCTTTTCGTCGGCCGAGATCACGTGCACGCGGCGCATGAAGTCCTCGACGCCGAGGGCGCTCGAGTAGCGAGCCGAGCCGAAGGTCGGCAGTGTGTGGCTCGGCCCGGCAATGTAGTCGCCCAAAGACGCCGGTGTGAAGGGACCGACGAACACCGCCCCGGCGTTGCGCACGAGCGGGAGGAGGGCCCGGGCGTCCTCGCAGCAAAGCTCCAGGTGCTCGGGGGCGATCTCGTTCGACACGGCCATTGCCTGGTGGGGCCCGTCGACGAGCACGGCGTAGCCTCCCTGCGCGAGCGTCGCCTCGATCTCGCCACGCCGGGGCGACTCGGCGACAAAGCGCTCGACGGCCTCGGTCACGGCCTCAAGCACGGTCTCGGACCAGGTGATGAGCCAGGCGAGCCCGTCGGGGCCGTGCTCGGCCTGCACGACGAGGTCTATGGCGACGTAGTCGACGGGCGCCGTCTCGTCCGCGATGACGACGACCTCGGAGGGCCCGGCGAAGGCGGACGGCATGCCGACCGCGCCGCGCACCTCGAGCTTTGCGAGCGACACCCAGCGGTTGCCCGGGCCGACGATGACCTCGACCGGGGTCACCGACTCGGTGCCGTAGGCCATGGCGGCGATCGCCTGGGCGCCTCCGATGCGGTAGACCTCGTCGACCCCGGCCAGGCTGGCCGCCGCGAGCACGGCGTCGGGCACAGAGCCGTCCGGCGCGGGCGGCACGCACACGGCGATGCCCTCCACGCCCGCCACGCGAGCGGGAATGGCGTCCATGAGGACACTGCTGGGGTAGCTCGCGAGCCCGCCGGGGACGTACACACCGGCGCGGGCGACGGGGAGCTCGAGCAGCTCGACGCAGATGCCGTTGCGCTCGTAGGGCGCAAGCTTGGCGGGGCGATGGGCGTGGAAGGCCTCGACAGACCGCGCGGCTTCGGAGAGGGCCTCGAGCAGGGCCGGGTCGAGCCGGCCGGGCGCGGCCTCGATCTCGGTGACAGGGACAGCGATCTCGTCGATCTCGACCTTGTCAAAGCGCGCCGTGTACTCGCGAAGCGCCGCGTCGCCGCGCGCCCTTACGTCCTCGACGATGGCATGCACGTCGGCCACGGGGCCCTCGCCGGCGAGGTCGGGCCGGGGAAGCGGGCCAAGATGCCCGGGCGCGCCGGCGCGCAAGTCAAGACGTCGGAGCATGCCCGCAGCGTATCCGCGCCTCAAAGGCGCCCTCGCCTTCTCGCCCGAGCGAGGCACCCTTGGCGCCCAGTATCGGCGATGATGGCCGAATGCCAACCCAAGGCCCCGGCCCGTCGGAGTTGTCCGAGATCTCCTCGATCGCCTCGTCGCTCGAGCAGATAAGCCGCCGTGTCACCGCGCTCGCCGAGGCCGCCCTCGCCGCGAAGCGTGACGACGTCGGGGCGGACCTCATCGCGGTGGAGCGGTCCCTCCTCGCGTCCGTGAGGCGCCTTGAGCGCCTGCTCGCCAACAAGCGCTGAGGCCTTTTTGAATCCCGACTGAGCCCGGACGCGCCGACGGCGCCCCCTGGGCGCCGTCGGTGAGCGGATCGGGCGGCGGATCCCGGGACCGCTCGTTGGAACCAGGTGGCGGGAACCGGTTCCTCAGGGCGAAGTTAGCCTGCGGACGGCGGGAAAAGCCTGCGTGTCACGAACCTGTCACGAGACTCACGAAGACGTCATGAGAGATCAGAATTTGCCACGCGAGGGACAGAGATCGGCGAGCTCGCAGACCTCGCAGCGCGGGCGACGGGCGACGCACACCCGCCGGCCGTGCAAGATGAGGCGCAAGCTGATCGCCCCCCAGTCGCGCGGCGGTAAAAGGGCGCACAGGTCCTGCTCGATCTTGACCGGGTCGGCCGCCTCGCTCAATGCGAGGCGATGGCTGAGGCGCGTCACATGGGTGTCGACGGGCAGGCCGGGAAGGCCGAATGCCACGGAAAGCACGACGTTGGCGGTCTTACGACCGACCCCGGGCAGCGCCGTCAGCTCCTCGATGGTTCGCGGCACCTCGCTCGAGTACCGCAGCACGATGGCCTCGGAGGCCCCGAGGATGTGGGCGGCCTTGGCGCGGAAAAAGCCGGTCGGGTAGATGAGGTTCTCGAGCTCGGACCGGTCCGCGCCGGCCAGGTCCGCCGGCGTCGGGTAGCGCGCGAACAGCAAGGGCATCACCATATTGACCCGCTCGTCTGTGCACTGGGCCGACAGGATCGTCGCCACGAGGAGCTCGAAGGCGTCGCGATGCGAAAGCGCGCAAAGCTCGCTCGCGGTGCCGGGGTAGGCCGCCGCGAGCCGGTCGGAGATCTTGCGGGCACGGGCGAGCGGGCGCCGTCGGGCGGGCTTGGACGCGCTCGGGCTGCTCGGCGGGCGGGGCATCAACGGATCGTAGCCACGCCAAAGGCGCTAAGAAGCCGTGAGCAGACGGTATGTTCGCAAAGTGCACAAGGTCGAGGTCCACCGCAGGATGGGGGAGGCGGACATCGCCGCCATCTCGTCGCTGCTCGAGGTCGCGAGCGCCACGGACGCGCACCGGGCCCTCGGCGAGCACCAGTGGCTCGACCTCGTCCAGGGCGGCCGGGAGGGCTTTGCAGGCTTCGTGGCCCGCGAGGCCGGCCGGGAGAGGGTCATCGCCTACGCGCAGATCAGCCGCGGCACCGGGGCCGACTGGGCTGTCGAGTACGTCGTGCACCCGCGCTGGCGGGTCACGAGCGGGGCCGAGATCCGGACCGAGCTCTTGAGCGCGGCGCTCGAGGCCATCTCGTCGATGGGAGGCGGCCACGTTCACCTGTGGGTGCCCAAGCCCAGCGGTGTCGACGATTCCGTCGCCGCGGCTGTCGGTATGCACCGCGGGCGCGACCTCGTGCAGATGCGCCGGCCGCTTCCTGTCACTGACGAGAGCCCGCTCATCGCTGTGCGCGCGTTCCGACCTCGCGAGGACGAGGCCGCCTGGCTGGAGGTGAACAACCGGGCCTTTCACGGCCATCCCGAGCAGGGATCGTGGGACATCGCCACCATCCAAGAGCGCGAGCGCCAGCCGTGGTTCGACCCGAGCGGTTTCCTCCTGTATGAGCGCGACGGGCGCTTGGCCGGCTTTTGCTGGACGAAAGTGCACGAGCCCGAGGACGACAGCCAGAGCGAGGGCCTCACCCAGCAGCTGGGCGAGATCTACGTAATCGCCGTCGACCCTGACTTCCAAGGCCACGGTCTCGGTCGCCAGCTCGTGCTCGCCGGCCTCGCCTCGCTTTACGAGCGGGGCGTGAGCGCGGGGATGCTCTATGTAGACCACGACAACGAGTCGGCCCGCAAGCTTTACTTCTCCCTCGAGTTCGTCGACGACCACACCGACCGTGCCTATGTGACCGACGTGCCGCCCGCCGACACGGGCCAGGGCGCGTGAGCCGCTACGACCTAGGGCGCGACGAGCTCGCCGAGCTGCTTGCGGGCGAGCCTTCCTACCGGGCAAGCCAGGTCCTAGACGGCCTGTACCGGCGCCTCGCCGAGCCGGACGAGCTGACCGATCTCCCAAAGGCGCTCCGCGAGCGCCTCGCGGGCTATCAAGAGATGGCACCGGCGTTCCACGTGGTGACAGAGAGCGTCGCCGACAGGGGCACCACCTTGAAGTGGCTCTTGGAGACCCTCGACCAAAAGCGCATCGAGACCGTCCTCATGCGCTACCGGGACCGCTCCACGGTGTGCGTCTCGAGTCAGGCGGGCTGTGCCATGGCCTGCACGTTCTGCGCCACGGGAGACGCCGGCTTTTTCCGCCAGCTCAGCGCGGGCGAGATCGTCGAGCAGGTCGTCATCGCCGCCCGGAGGTGCCGGTCGGAGGGCTGGGGAAACCTCGGCAACGTCGTGCTCATGGGAATGGGCGAGCCGCTCGCCAACTTCAAGGCCGTCTGGGGGGCGGTCGAGACGGTCAACCGCGACCTGGGGCTGGCGGCGCGTCACATCACCATCTCGACGGTGGGCGTCGTGCCCGGCATCCGCCAGCTCGCGCGAAAGGCGCTGCAAGTGAACCTCGCCGTCTCGCTGCACGCCGCCAACGACGCCCTCCGTGACAAGCTCGTGCCCCTCAACCGCAAGTACCCGCTCGCGGCGGTGATGCAGGCCTGCGAGGAGTACCGGGCCGCTACCGGGCGGAGGATCTCTTTCGAGTGGGCCTGCATAGCCGGGGTGAACGACCGCCCCGAGGACGCCTTCGAGCTCGCCGCGCTGGCGCGTCGGTTGGGCGCCCACGTCAATCTCATCCCCCTCAACCCGACCCCCGGAGGGCGCTCGCGTGGGCTCGACGGCTCGGATCCCTCCAAGGTGCTGGCGCTCAAGGCCTGGCTAGCGCAGGCCGGGGTCAATGCCACCATCCGCCAAAACCGGGGGAGGACGATCTCGGCCGCCTGCGGGCAGCTCGCGGCGGACGTGGCTTTCAAGGTGCGGGGCCCGAAAGCTCTCCGCACCGGTGCGTGAACGGGCCTTCGTCATGCCCGGGCGCGGACGTGCAAGGCTTGCCAGATGGCGACAGATGAAATAGCCGCGCCGCGCCGAGCCGAGCGGAGGCGCTCGACCAAAGAGACCGAGATCTCGGTGAGCCTCGAGGTCGACGGCGACGGCCTCGGCGTGGCTGACACGGGACTGCCCTTTTTCGACCATATGCTCGCCCAGCTCGGGCGCCACGGGGGCTTGAACCTCGATGTCAAGGCGCGGGGCGATCTCGAGGTCGACGCCCACCACACCGTCGAGGACACCGGCATCGTCGTGGGCGAGGCGCTCGCGGAGGCCCTCGGGGCCAAAGAGGGGGTGCGCCGCTTCGCCTCGATAGCAGTCCCGCTCGACGAGGCGCTGGTCGAGGTCGCTCTCGATCTCTCCGGGAGGCCGTACCTGCACTACGACGTGGAGCTCGGCGAGACCGCGCCGCTCGGTAGCCCTGCCTTCGAGGCCCAGCTGGCCGAGGAGTTCTGGCGGGCCTTCACCCAGGGCGCGGCCGTGAGCCTGCACATCGAGCTGCGCCATGGCCGCAACCCGCATCACGTGCTCGAGGCGTCGTTCAAGGCCGTGGGGCGGGCGCTTCGTGACGCGGCCCGCATCGAGGGCGGCGGCATACCATCGACCAAGGGCCAGCTGTAGGCCAAAGGTGATCGCGGTCCTCGACTACGGCATCGGCAACCTCCGCTCGGCCGAAAAAGCCCTCCAGCACGTCGGCGCCGACGCCCGTCTCGTCGACAGCCCCGAGGCGGCCGCGGGAGCGAGCGGAGTCGTGCTTCCCGGCGTGGGTGCCTTCGGCGCCTGCGCCGAGGCCCTGCGCGCCTCCGGCCTTGACGAGACGGTGCGGGCCGCGATCGGAGAGGGCCGCCCCTTTCTGGGCATCTGCGTCGGCCTGCAGCTGCTCTTCGAGGGTTCCGAGGAGGACCCGCAGGTGCCGGGCCTCGGCATCATGAAGGGCTCGGTGCGGGCCATCGCTGAGACAGAGCGCCGCCCGCAGATGCAGTGGAACCTCGTGCACCGGCCGGCGGGACAAAGCTCCCGCCTCCTCGGCGACGACCGCGAGCAGTGGTTCTACTTCGTGCACTCCTACGTGCCGGTCCCAGAGGGCCAAGAGGACCTCGCGAGCGTCGTTGGGACCTGCCAGTACGGAGGCGATCTCGCGGTCGCCTTCGAGCGGGGCAATCTGTTCGCGACCCAGTTCCACCCGGAGAAGTCGGCATCGGCCGGTCTCGGACTGCTGGCGCGCTTCGCCCGGATCTGTGCCGAGGCGGCCGAAGAGCCGTGAGCTTTGAGCTGTGGCCCGCCATCGACATCCGGGGCGGCAAGTGCGTGCGGCTGTTACGGGGCCGCTTTTCGGACGAGACCGTCTACGGCGACCCGCTCGAGCAGGCGGAGGCGTTCGTGGCCGCCGGCGCTAAGCGCCTGCACGTCGTCGACCTCGACGCGGCGAGAGACGGCGGCTCGCCCAACCGTGAGCTCGTCTGTGCGATCGCGTCGGGGACGGCGGTGCCCGTGCAATCGGGCGGGGGCGTGCGTGACGAGGCGGCCGCGGAAGCACTTTTCGAGGGGGGAGTCGCCCGGGTCGTCGTCGGCACGCTGGCCGTGGAGCAACCCGAGCTGGTCGCTTCCATGGCACGGGCCTGGCCGGGCCGCGTCGCGGTGGGCCTCGACCACCGCTTGGGCAAGGGCCCCGACGGCACGGCGCGCCGGGAGGTGGCTGTGCGCGGCTGGGTAGCCGGCTCGGGCCTCGCTCTCGCAGAGGCCCTCGGGCGCCTCGAGGGCCTCGAGCTCGCCGGCGTCGTCGTCACCGACATCGAGCGCGACGGGACCGGCGACGGTCCCGACCTGGACGGGCTCGCGAGGACGCTCAAGGCGACCGAGCTCGCCGTCGTGGCCTCGGGCGGGGTCGCCTCGGTGGCGGACCTGTCCGCGCTCGCCCGCCTTTCGGCCGGAAAGCGCCACCTCGATGGGGTGATTGTTGGCCGGGCGCTTTTGTCCGGCGCCTTCTCGATCGCAGAGGCGGTGGCCGCGTGCGCGCCGTGAGGGTCATCCCGTGTCTCGACGTCGATGGCGGCCGGGTCGTAAAAGGCATCGAGTTCAAGGGCCTGCGCGATGCCGGCGACCCGGTCGAGCTGTCCGAGCGCTATGACGCCGAGGGCGCCGACGAGCTCGTCTTGTTGGACATAACCGCCTCCTCGGACGGGCGCGACACGATGCTGCACGTGGTGGAGCGAGCCGCCGAGAAGGTCTTCATCCCCCTCACCGTCGGTGGGGGTGTGCGCTCTGTCGAGGACGGCCGCGCCCTTCTTCGCGCCGGGGCGGACAAGGTCGGGGTCAACTCGGCCGCGGTCGCCACGCCGAACCTCATCGGTGCCCTCGCGAGCGAGTTCGGCGCCCAGTGCGTTGTCGTGGCCATCGACGCCCGCGCGCGGGGCGAAGGCCGCTGGGAGGTCTTCACCCACGGGGGGAGGAGGGCGACGGGCCTGGACGCCGTCACCTGGGCCACGGTCTGCGCCCGCCTCGGTGCGGGGGAGATACTGCTCACCTCGATGGACCGTGACGGCACCGAGGAGGGCTACGACCTCGAGTTGACCAGGCAGGTAGCCGATGCCGTGCGCGTGCCCGTGATCGCGAGCGGGGGAGTCGGGGTCCTCGAGCACCTCGTCGAGGGCGCCCTCATCGGTCACGCGGATGGCTTGTTAGCCGCCTCGATCTTCCACTACGGGCGCCACACGATCGCAGAGGCGAAAGAAAAGCTCGCCGCGGGGGGTCTCAATGTCCGGCCGCCAGGGGTTTGAGTGCCCGTTCGGGCCTGACGCGGACGCGCAAGGTCGAAAGGGCCGAACGAAGCGCCGCCTCGACCAGCTCCGGAGTCTTCGCGCGGGCGAACACGAAGCCGAGGTAGCGGTTCCCCTCTGGCAGCGCCACGATCCTCCGGCCGGGCGCGATGGTGATCTCCACTCCGCCCACACCCGGTATCGAAAGGGCCTCTTCCTGCCCGCTCACCTCGACGAGGACGCCTGTGCGGGCGATGGGCAACATGAGTACCCCGGCCGCGCCGGGAAGCGCCAGCGAGCCGGCGTCCCGGCCGAGGGCATGGGCCAGGATCAGGTACTCGAGGCTCACCCCGGTCCCGAACTTGAGCGTGCGCGAGCACAGTCCCCCGATGGAGCGCGCCGCCACCTCGATGACAAAGGCCCGCCCGTCGCTCACGCGACACTCGGCGTGAACGGGTCCTTCGCTCAGCCCGAGCGCCCGGCAGGCCGCCTGGGTGGCGCTCTTTGCGAGGGCGAGGTCGCCCGATGCAAGCCTTGACGGCGTCACGTACAAGGTCTCTTCGAAATAGGGTCCATCAAGGGGGTCCGGCTTGTCGAACACGGCCAGCACGGTCAGCTCCCCGCCGCTGAGCAGGCCCTCGAGGGCGACCTCGGGGCCAGGCACGAAGCGCTCGACCAGCAAGGGCTCGTCTTTACCCGCACCGGCGTCGCGGGCAATGGCGCGGGAGCGCTCCACAGCGGCCAGCATCCCTGCGACCGTGTCAGCGCGGATCACCCCCTGGCTGCCCGAGAGCGACGTCGGCTTGACGACACAGGGCAGGCCGAGGGCGTCGGCCAGCTCGGAGAGCTCTTTTCTCCCGGTTCCCGGCAAGGCGACGGCGAAGGCGGGCTGGGGCACTTCGGCCGCGTTGAGCAAGATGCGCATGGCGAGCTTGTCCCGGGCGGCCGCGACCGCCTCCGGTGCGTTGGTGCGAAGCCCGAGCCGGGCCGCGGCCCTGGCGGCGGCAAGCGTGCCCTGGTCGTCGACGGCGACGATGGCGTCGAACGGCGTGGCGGCATCGAGGGCGACGATCGCCTCGGCCGCGGCCTCGGGGTCCCCTAAGGGCACCTGCACGCTGGCGCCGGTCCCGGCAAGCACCGGCGCCTCCTCGCAGCCGACGATCACCTCGAGGCCGAGCGCCTTGGCGGCGTCGATGAAATCCGGCGCCCGGTAGGACGCCGAGGGGACTAACAGCAAGACGCGGTGCACACTCCTATGATGCCGGGCCGGCCGCCTGGTGCCGCCCACTAGGTCACGTCGCCGTGCCGCCGGCACTACGGTTCGGGTGATGGAATCGCCAGAGCTGAGCCGCCCCGCAGCGGGTTCCGACGATGTCAAGCAACCGATCACGATGCTCAACGACCGCGTGCTCGTCCGTGTGCCGGCGGCCGAAGGCGAGCGGCGCTCGCGCGCCGGCATCCTCATCCCTGCCACGGCATCGGTTGCCCACCGCCTGAGCTGGGCCGAGGTGGCTGCCGTCGGCCCCAACGTCCGTGCGATCCGGGCGGGCGACCGGGTGCTTTTCAACCCCGAGGAGTGCTTCGAGGTGGAGGTCCAGGGCGAGGACTACGTGATCTTGCGCGAGCGTGACATCCCGGCGGTCGCCTCCGAGCGTCTCGAGGACGGGACAGGGCTCTACTTGTGAAGGCGGCGCCGGTGGGATTCACCGAGGAGCAGATCGCCTCGGTGCGCTTTGACGACAAGGGACTCGTGGCTGCGATCGTGCAGGACGAGGGCACCCGGGACGTGCTCATGCTGGGCTTCATGGACGCCGAGGCGCTGCGGCGCACGCTGACGACGGGCCGGACCTGGTTCTGGAGCCGCAGCCGGCAGGAGTACTGGTGCAAGGGGGAGACCTCGGGGGACCGCCAGTGGGTCCGGGCGGCCCATTACGACTGCGACGGGGACGCCTTGTTGATCACCGTCGACCAGGAGGGCCGCGGGGCCTGCCACACCGGGGACTGGACCTGCTTTCACCGCCACTTCGGCGATGCCTCGTGAGCGGCACCGGGTCACACCCGGCCGCCAGCGCTTTTGACCCGGCCGGCCCGTCACCTGGATCACCTGACCTCGGCGCTTTCCGACAGCTCGGACGCAAGCACTCGGTGGTGCCGGTGTGGAGAGAGCTCGTCGCCGACAGCCTGACCCCGGTAGGTGCCTTCCGTTCCATGGTCGGGGACGGTCCCGGCTTCCTGCTCGAGTCGGTCGAGCGGGGCGAGCGCTGGAGCCGGTTCTCCTTCGTCGGCCGCTCGCCCGCGGCCACCCTCGTCGCCCGCGGCCGCCATGTCGAGGTGACCCAGGGCTCGATCCCCGAGTCGGTCCCGCGCGACGCCGGCGTGCTCGCCTGCCTCGAGTCGCTCCTCGACAGGTTCCGCTCGCCGCTCATAGACGAGCTCCCCCCGCTGCACGGCGGGCTTGTGGGTTACCTCGGCTACGACGTCGTGCGCGAGATCGAACGGCTGGCGACGGCGCCGCCCGACGATCTCGGCCACCCTGACGCCGTGGTGTCTGTGATCGGCGAGCTCGCCGCCTTCGACCACTGGCGCCAGCGGGTGACGCTTGTCAACAACGTCCTTTTCGACCCCGACCGCGATGAGGGCTCAGAGGCGTTCTCGGTCGAGGCCGCCTACGAGGAGGCCCTCGGGCGCCTCGAGTCGATGCGCAACGACTTGGAGCGGCCCGGCCGTGAGCCGCTCGTGGCGCCGCCTTCGCCGGAGGCGACCCTGCCCGAGGGCGAGATCCGTCGGGGGACGAGCGCGGCGAGCTACCGGCAGGCCGTCGAGGTCGTAAAGGAGCACATCCGCGCGGGCGACGCCTTCCAGGTCGTGCTCTCGCAGCGCTTCGACTTCGACCTCGGCTGCGACCCGTTCGACGTCTACCGGGTGCTGCGCCAGGTGAACCCGAGCCCGTACATGTTCTTCCTGCGCCAAGGCGGAGTGGTTGTCGTCGGGGCCTCGCCTGAGCCGATGGTGCAGCTCTTGGACGGCCGTGTCGTCTCGCGCCCGATCGCCGGTACCCGCCCGCGCGGGCCGAGCGACCGGGAGGACCGCCGGCTCGAGGCCGAGCTCGTGGAGAACCCGAAAGAGCGCGCCGAGCACGTCATGCTCGTCGACTTGGCGCGAAACGACGTCGGCCGGGTCGTCCGGTTCGGCACCGAGCGGGTCAACGAGCTCATGACCGTGGAGCGCTACAGCCACGTCATGCACCTGACTTCTGAGGTCTCGGGCGAGCTTCGCGAGGCGCTAGGGCCCGTCGACGTGCTGCGGGCGACCCTTCCCGCCGGCACGGTCTCGGGGGCGCCGAAGG
>Ga0182015_10006595_pt1 | contig 11595 bp, 8 predicted proteins | sample 712P3MmetaG_FD_120478 | JGI IMG/M metagenome (GOLD analysis project Ga0182015, IMG submission 120478) | Permafrost microbial communities from Stordalen Mire, Sweden - 712P3M metaG | ecosystem: Environmental > Terrestrial > Soil > Wetlands > Permafrost | place: Sweden: Stordalen | collected...
AGCATCCCTGCTGCGTAAGCCACGCACCGGATGCTCCGCCCAGTTTGCCTGCGGCATCCGGCGTGCGCGGGCCAAGTGTCAAGGAACCATCCAACGCGACGACCAGCAGCGGTTTCCAGCTTCGTTTCATCCGCGATATCTTCAGCAACGCCCGCTTCCAGCCTTACCCTTCGTTGAGCGTGGTTCTTCGCATCTGAGCCCGGCCTCGCCTCAGTGCGTAGCACACGGTGAGTCGAGCCTATCGGCGCGTGCGTCAGAGTGAACTCACACGAAATTCCAAACCGCATTCCTAATGGAGATTTGAATTATGAGGCATAAACTTATCGCTCTCGTATTGGCGCTCACCGCAGTTTCGTGGGCCCAAACCGCAACTCAAACTGCGACTTCTGCGTCCCCGCAAAACACCGCTCGGTCTGACGCGAAGCCATGCCCAGGCTGCAATAAGATGGCATCGGCTGATATGCAAGTGAACGACGAGCCGGCTTGCTGCACGCGTCACGCCCAGGCAACGACAGACGGGAAGGAGCCGGCATGCTGCGCCGGAACGGACAAAGCAGCATGCTGCAGCGGCAAGGATGCGAAGTCTTGCAAACGCAACAGCGCAGACCAAACAGCCTCTTCCTGCTGCAACAACGAGAAATGCGGCGGGGACTGCGCGGACAGTTCGGCCACTCGCTCATCCTCGGGAGCCGGCAAATCGGCTCCCTAATCCAAGGGCCCCTGCCGCGTAGCCGGGGCTCTGCTCTTAAATAAGAATCGAAAGTCGAGGATTCAGTTGGGCTCCGAGCGCTGCATCTCTTCCTGCAGTTTCTGCAATAGCTCGGCGCGCTGCTCGGTGCTCAATTCCCGTCGCAGTTCTTCCAACGCAAGCGCCACGATGTGGTAATGGTGCACTCCCGCATACCTGGGATCCGTTGTGATATCGAGCCACAGCTTGTGCATGAGTTCGACATCCTGGGGGCGCAGGCGCGGATTGTGCGGGCCAATGGCGTACTCACGAACCGCTCCGTCCGGAGCGCAGACTTCCAGAGTCAGGCGGGGACGGGGCTCGGGCAAGCGCTCCCAGGCATCCCCCAACAGCTTGGCTTGCTCATCGGCGGTAAGTTTGTTCGAGAGCCCGCAGACGACACGACTGGAATCAAGGCGCTGCGCGGTGACCATAATCGCTTCGAACACATCGGTCGCGGGCACCACCAGAAGAGAAATCGGCTTGCCTTCTTTTTCAGCGACGGCCACGGCTGCGGTAAAGAGTTCCTGCTCGTAGTGGTCGAACACCTGACTGGCTTCAAGAACCGCACTGCCGCTGAAACTGTGCTCGCGATGGTACAGCCGTGCGCTCATTACCACCACATCCTGGTTGACCGTATTGGTATGGCCCAGGATGTGGCGCAGGTAATAGAGATTGCGGGGGTCCCGGACCGCGACCAGAATGTTTCCCGGGCGCACACCCATGGCGCCGCTACCCAGTTCCTGATTGCCATAGACGCGAAACTGATCAAGTTGCTCCGGTTTGCCGTGGCGCTCCCTGGTGACATGGCGTTCAGAGACGGTGAAGATAGTGAAAAATACGCCGCTGAAGATCACTCCCGCTATCGTGGCTTCGTACTTGGTAAACAAGTTCACCACGGCCGTGATCAGAAGCACGCCCGAAATAAGGATCAAACCGACCGGGATTTCAGTCTTGCCGATATGCAGATTGCCTGGGACCTTCCATGCGCGATTCCCCGGCTCGGTGAAGCGCAGAACGAGCACCGCGATGGACTTCATGGCGAAGCTCCAGATCACGCCGAAGGCGTAGAGCGCGGCCAGTACGTACACGTTCCCCAGGCTGAGGAAGATGACGAGCAGTTGCATTCCTACGATCAGGTTGATGATGCGGTAGCTGGTCCCGTAGCGATTGTGCGGCTTCTGGAACCAACTGGTAAGCACTCCGTCTTCCGCCACCCGATTTAGAACGCCATTCGCACCCACGATGGAAGTATTCTGGGCGCCGGCAAGAATCAGCACACCCACCAGCACGACGAAGGCGTGAAACAGCAACTTCAAACTCTCAGGCCCAGCCAGATACATGGCGATGCCGCCAATGAGGTTGGCGAAGTAGTCCGGCCGAACGTTGTCAGGGATGATCATCACCGCAAAGAACGAAACCAGGGACGTGAACAGCAGGCTGTAAACGAAGATCACCAGCCCGGTCTTCTCCAGGTTTTTCAGCTTGGGATGTTCGATCTCACGATTGACCTGAGCCAGAGTCTCCTCGCCACTCATGGCCAACACGGAATGGCCGAAGCCCACAAAAAGAATGATCCAGGTGATGTGGCTGAACCAGGTTCCGTTCAGCCAGCCCAGCGATTCTTTATTGAGCGGGACCACTCCGGCATGCAGCGGGTTTGGAGGCAACTGGACAGGCGCCCGCAAAACCGTGATGGTGCACCAGATGAGCAGAATTACCACCATCACCGTGGTGATGGCCATGATCTGCAGCGCCTTCTGGCTGGACTCGTGCATGCCCTGCGTGTTCTTCCACCAAAAATAGAGCACCACGATGACGGCTAATCCCGCGGCGAAATGGTCGTCGGAGAAATGCAGAGGGCGGTGTAGATACACCCCCATGTCTTTGATAAAGCCCGACAGGTATTGCCCGGCAGAGACTGCGCTAATCGGTCCGGTCAGCACATAGTCGAAAAGCAAGGCGGAGACGGAAAATTTGGCTAAAGTTCCCCCCATGGCCTCTTTAACCACGCGGTAGACGCCACCACGAACGAACATGCTGCTGGATTCTATGTACAGCGCCCGCACTGCATAGCTGAACAGCATGACCGCGAGGATGAACCAGGGAGCGCTCTTGCCAATCACCTTTTCGGCGTCGCCTCCGGCGTAGTAAGCGGACGATGCGAGGTCGGAGAGAACGATGGCGGAGGCTCGCCAGAAAGAGATGAAGGTCAACATCACCGTGGTGGCGACGAAGACCTTTATGGCGGGTTTGGAACCTTCAACGGACGTAGCCATGCTTTAGAGAAGTGCCCGCACGGATAAGGGATAAGCTTCGAAGATAGCACAGCCAAGGCGGTTCGAGCGCGTGCGGGCCTTCGCCCGTAGCGGTAAGAAATTCGTTGCCAGTTACTTGTCGGAGGTCGGCGCAGGCTTCTTGGGCGCAAGGTAGGTATGCGTGATACGGTCGTGCCAGCATAAGGAGTCTTCGTCCAGGAAAACCCAGAGATAACCCATGCCCAGAGAAATGGCCGACAGGTATGAAGCAAGTACGCGCCAGCGGCGAAGTCTCCGGCCGGCGGAGCTTCCGTCAAAGCGAGTCAGTTCGAGTCGTGCCCAGTGCAGCCCCGGCGTGATGCCTGCGTAAACCATGAGCAGATATTGGTAGGCTGCCCAAAGTAGTGCGGCAAGTCCGCCGACAAAGCAGATCATTTGTAGTCTTGGAGGCTGGATCGCAGTCAATTTCCAGAAAACAAATCCGAAGAGCGCGCATGCTGCAACGATGATGACATCGTCGATCAACGCCGACAACGATCTTCGACCTAGCGGCGCGCCCTTTAGCGGTATATCGATACCCGGACGTTTCTCCATCTCGGGCTGCTGTGGGGGCTCGATCGTGATTCCGCCAAGAGCCGGAGGCGGGGGGGCGAATTCCGGGGCCTCCAGGATCCGAGGACGGCTCATCACCGGCTCTGCCAGTTGGTCGAGCGGAACCGGGGGCGGAGTCCAGGAACGCGGAAACTCGATGATTCTCCCGGTGACCGAGCCGGTAACCGCGGTGTCATCGGAGAAATCGTCAGCCGGTTCGACCTCACGGCGCGATCCCGAAGTCTCCAGCACGCGCCCGGTTTCCGCCAAGTTGCGCGGCTCGACGCCGACCACTGGTTTGCTCATCGGGTACTCGTCTAAGGCCAGTGCGTGGTGGGAACCGGGCTGCGTAAAAGGAGAAGGAGGCGCTGAGGCGCGAATGGCATCGTCCCCCTCGAAGCGCAGGAGCAGTGACGGATAGCGCGGAGGGCGCGGCTTACGGCGCGATTGATACCGATTCAGCCGAGCCGCCAGTTCCAGCCGCCACCCTGAGGAATCTGCCGGTGTGCGCTCGTCAACAGCCCCGGGCAAAGCGGCATCAACGAGCGATTGGGGATTGGACTCGCAATCTTCCCCGGCTGCCGGCGCTGCCGGCGAAGCTTCAGCAGAGGAAATCGCGTCGGGACCTCCGACCCATCGGGACGAAGCAATGGAGCTCTCTTGAGAGAAGCAACGGCAGATGTCACCGCATCGCGAACAAGGCATGAATCAGTCTTAGGGCACCAGGAGTCGGAGTTACCCGGATAACCGCGAAGAGCACGATGGAATCCAACCCATCAAGCGGCTTTGCCTCTTGGGGCTCAGCCGTGCTAAGTTCACGACGACTGCTGCCGTTGGAAGCTTCCGAGCGCTTCTTGGATGCGCTTCGGATGCTCGCTTTGCAATGATCTTTTTCCGATGACTCTTCGCAACAGATTCCTTATCACGGCGGCGATGCTTTGTCACCTGCTTGTCGCGCCGCCGTTAGTAACCAGCCAGTTGCCGCCTGCCGATACATCCTCTGCCGATGCGCAGTCCGAGGAGTCGCCGAAAAAAACCGCAGCGTCGCCAACTACGCCTTGCGGCCGCGCCTTTGCAGAAGAGGCCAACAACCATCCCACCGTTTGCGCCATTGAGCAAGAAAGGGAGGGCGTTATTTACAAGCTGCACGGCGCGGTTGAAATTTACTATGAAAGTTATGTTCTGAAGTCCGACGAAGCCACTTTCAACTCTGACACCAATGAAGCCACGGCGAGTGGGCACTTTGCACTGGACGGTGGTCCCAACGACGACCACATCCGCGCCTCTCACGGCACTTATAACTTTGCTCTGGAAACGGGCAAGTTTTACGATGTGATCGGAACCACGGGCCTTCGATTCCGCGCCAATCGACCCATCCTCACTTCCACCGCTCCTTTTGCGTTCACCGGCAAAGTTGTCGATAAGGCTAGTCCGACTCATTACCTCGTCTACGACGGCACCATCACCACCTGCGAACTGCCGGATCCCAAGTGGCTGTTCGATGCGCGCAAGGTGGACGTTGACGTAGGCGGCAACGCCAAAATCTATCGCAGCACGTTCGACTTGCACGGCATCCCCATTCTCTGGCTTCCCTACGCCACGCATCCCGTGGAGAAGGAATCCCGCCAGTCCGGGTTCTTGATGCCGTCCATAGGTCACTCTTCCACCAACGGCTACGAAATAGGCGACGCCTACTATTGGGCCATCAACCGAATGATGGACGCCACCATCGGTGCCGAGTACTTTTCCTTACGCGGCGGGTCGCAGCGGGGCGAGCTTCGGCTCCGGCCCACCGAGACTTCCTTCGTGGACCTGAATTACTTCGGAGTAATTGACCGGGGCATTGGCACTCCTCCGCTCAGGGAAGGCGGCGAGAATGCCCGCCTGAACGCTGCCGGAAATATCGACGGCTTCCGCGGAGTCGCCAACATCGATTATTTGAGTTCATTTCTCTTCCGCCTGGCCTTCAACGAGGTTTTTACCCAGGCGGTTTATTCCGAGGTGAAATCGCAGGCATTTCTGTCCAAATCCGCCGGTGGCTTTAGCGTGAATGGATTTGCGGAGCGTTACCAGAATTTCCTGGGCACCACGCCCGGTCAGGTGATCACCATACTGCACACCCCAAGTTTCGATTTTTCCGGCGTTGATCACCAGTTATGGCACACCCCTCTCTACTGGTCGTTTGACGCCTCGGGTACCGGATTGTCGCGAAGCGAGCCCGCGGAGTGTTCTACAGCAGGCGTGCTTCAGTCGTGCACGGCGGCGTTCCGTACAGCGAACCTGGTCGGGAGATTCGATCTGAACCCGCAGATCTCTTTGCCCTTGCTATTCAAAGGATGGTCTTTTCGCTCCGATCTAACTCTTCACGAAACCTATTACACCCAAAGGCTGGTGGGAGAAAATGGGGCGAACCCAGGACAGGCCATCGACGATCCCACGGATCGCCACGCGGTTGAAACAGTTGTGCAGCTTCGTCCGCCCGTACTCGAGCGCGTTTTCGACAAAGAGTTTTTGGGAAGAAAGTGGAAGCACGTTATCGAACCCCGCGCCGTCTACCGTTTCGTGACCGGCGTAAACAACTACAACAACGTTCTGAAATTCGACGAGCGCGACATCCTGAGCGACACCAACGAAGTGGAGTATGGCTTCGTGACTCGTCTCTATGCCAAGCGCACTTCGGACAAGCCCGAGGATTGCAATTCGATGATGACGGCGCTTACGGTTGGCGGTGCGGCGCCGGAATCAACCATCCCGTGGCAGCGTACAAACCCCTTCGCCAGTCGGGGCTGCCAGCCGGGGCCCCCGGTGCGCGAGCTTGTGACCTGGGAGCTAGCCCAGAAGTATTTCCTCGATCCCACTTTCGGCGGGGCCTTGATTCCCGGCGAGCGCAACGTATTTACTACGACCATCGATCTCACCGGAGTCGCTTTTCTTACCGAACCGCGCCATCTCTCGCCTCTGGTCTCGCGATTGCGCGTCGAGACCAGCGCTCGCACCGACGCCGAATGGGATATGGATTACGACTTCCAGCACAACCGCGTCAACGCGAGCACCCTGCTGCTTAACTATCACGTCGGTCAAGTAACCGTCGGCGGGGGAGACGCCATCTTGGAGATACCGGGTCAGACGTTGACTTCGTCCTCCGGTGCGACTTCTTCCCTAGGTTCGGCCCAACCCGCCCGTTTCAACCAATTTCGTGCCGCCCTTGGATACGGAAGCGTCAACAAGCGCGGCTTCAGCGCCGCCGGAAGTTTTGGCTTTGACGCCGACGTCAACCAGCTGCAGTTCGTCAGTGCGCAGGCCACTTACAATTGGGATTGTTGCGGCATAACCGTGGAGTATCGCACTTACACGGTTGCCAATGTTCGCAACGAAAACCTCTTTCTCGTCAACTTCACTCTGGCGAACATCGGCAGCTTCGGCAGTTTGCGGCCACAAGGCCGGCTCTATTGACAAATTTCGCGTCATCGCCTGAAGCCGCGAAAGCATCTAAGCCTGCTAACATGACTCCTATGTTGGCCGTAACCAAGGAGCTCGGGCCTAAGCACGCTCAACTGCGCGATCGTCTGGGCAGGCTGGGACGCGTCCTCGTTGCCTACTCGGGCGGCGTCGATTCCGCCTACCTGGCCTGGGCGGCTCGCGAGGCGTTGGGAGATAGGATGCTGGCGATCATCGCCGACTCTCCGAGCCTGGCTCGTACGCAACTCTCCGACGCCATCGCCTTCGCCAAAGAGCAGGCAATCCCATTGGAGGTAGTCGCGACCTCGGAACTTAATCGCCCGGAATACGTCCGCAACGATTCGCAGCGCTGCTTCTTTTGCAAGGATGAACTGTTCACGCTGATGCAGGAACTGCGCCAGGCACGCGGCTTCGACGCCATCGCCTACGGCGTAAACCTGAACGATCAGGGTGACTTCCGGCCGGGCCAGAAGGCGGCGGCCGATCACCACGTGGTCGCGCCCCTTCTCGATGCCAATCTCAGCAAGGATGAGATTCGCGCGCTGGCTCGTGACGCCGGACTGCGAATCTGGGACAAGCCCGCCTCTGCTTGCCTTTCGTCTCGCATCGAATATGGCCGTCCGGTTACGCGGGAGGCGCTCGCTGTCGTGGAAAAAGGAGAAGACGCCCTTCGCGCTCTGGGTTTCCGCCAGCTTCGCGTCCGTCATCATGGAGAGATCGTACGTATCGAGATTTCCCGCGACGAGTTGTCGCGCGCACTCGACCCCACCATGACGGCGCAGTTCACCAAGATTTTCAAAGCTTTGGGCTTCAAGTTTGTCACCCTTGATCTTGAGGGCTTTCGATCTGGCTCGATGAACAACCTACTCGCGCCCGAGGATTTGCTTCGACGAACCGGTTGACACTGCGCGGCCTTCAATTCACGCATAATAGCTGGTGATGCGCACTTCTGCTTACTCCGCCCTCGACGGGGCTGTGAGATAATCAACGTTGAACTCCCCATGTTCAGGCGGTTCTTGGTGACTCTATTTCGGCGCTCATTTCTCCTGCTGCTCACCGTTTGTCTCGGCTGCGCGGCTCAATCCGTTTCCCCCGAGTTAGCTCAGAAAATCGAGCGCCAGGTCCGTTCTTACTACAAGGTTCCCGCCGAGCTCAAAGTCCTTGTGGGGCCTGCTTCAGCAAGTTCCGACTTTCCCAACTATGACTCCGTGGTGGTTACCATCGACAACGGAGAGAAAAAGCAGGATTTGAAGTTTTTGATTTCCAAGGATCATTCTTCCATGATGCGCATGGTCAAGTTTGACCTGAACAAAGATCCCTATGCCGACACGATGAGCAAGATCGACATCAATGGCCGGCCCACCCGCGGAGCGAAGTCATCCAAGGTGGTCGTGGTCAACTTCGATGACTTCGAATGCCCATTCTGTTCGCGCATGCATCAGGAACTGTTTCCGGAAATTCTGAAGGAATATGGCGACCGCATCACCTTCGTTTATAAGGATTACCCGCTCGTGGAGATTCATCCCTGGGCGACCCATGCTGCCGTAGACGCGAACTGTCTGGCCGCGCAGAACGTCGATGCCTACTGGGATCTCGCCGATTACATTCATGCCAACCAGCACGAGGTAAGCAACGAAAAAACGCCTGCTGCACGCATGGATGCGCTCGACCGCCTGACGCTGTTGCAGGGACAGAAGCACAACCTCGACCTCGTCAAGTTGCAGTCTTGCATCAAGGCACAGGACGATAGCGCGGTGAAGGCATCCATGAAAGAGGCGGAGGGTGTCGGAGTGGAAGCCACCCCGACGCTATTCATCAACGGGGAGAAAGTCGACGGCGCTGTGCCTCTGAATGAACTGCGCGCCGCGCTGGACCGTGCTCTGAAAGATGCCAATCTGCCTGCGCCCAATCATGCGTCGGCATCGGCGGCACCAGCCGCCAAGTGATTTCCCGAAGTCGCGATAAACTTAGTTGTCAGTGCGACCAAACATTAGGAGAGAACATATTTTGAAAAGAACTCCCGAATATGCCCGGCTCGCGGCATTACTGAGTGCTGCCTTTTTGCTGGCGTCGCTGCTGGGCTGCAAGTCCCAAGTCAGCGGGGACGTAATGGCCACCGTGGATGGCAGCAAAATCTTCCGCTCCGACGTCGACAAATATTACGACAATCAGGTGGCCAGCGCGCAGCAAGCGCCCACCGGCGAACAAGCCACGATCCTGAGGCTCAACATTCTCCACCAGTTGATTGACGACAAGATGGTCATGCGGCGCGCCGAAAAGCTTGGCCTGCTGGCCACCGAAGAGGAGGTCGACCGCAAGCTGAACGAGATCAAGTCGCCTTACACGCAGGAGGAATTCGATCAGCGCCTGAAAGAAAAAAAGATCACGCTGGAAGACTTCAAGCGTGACATTCGTAGCTCGATCACCGTCGAAAAGGTGATGAACAAGGAAGTGTCATCGAAGATCAACGTTACCGACCAGGACATCAACAACTATTTCGCGGCGCACAAGTCCGAATTCAACCTCATCGAACCGCAATACCACCTGGCCCAGGTTTTCGTTACTCCCACGCCCAACCCGCAGGTCCACAACCAGAATAACAAGGCGCAGAACGAGGCCGATGCGCGCAAGAAAATACAGATGATTGCCAACCGGCTGGATAGTGGCGACGATTTCGCAACGCTCGCCATGAACTACTCGGAAGACCCGGAAACTTCCGGGAACGGCGGCGATCTGGGAACGGTTCCTGAGTCCTCGTTGCGCAACACCGATCCAACCACCCGCGATACCGTGCTGAAGCTAAAGCCCGGGCAGTATAGTTCGATCATCACCCTCACGAATCCCGCGAATAAGCAAGCCGTGGGATTTCGCATCGTCAAACTGGTGTCAAAGGAACCGGCGGGGCAACGGGACTTGTCTGATCCTCGGGTGCAGCAAGCGATTCGTTCCCAGCTGCATGACCGGCGCGAACAGCTGCTGAAAGCCGCGTACTATGAAGTGCTGCGCGACTCCGCCAAGGTTGAGAATTACTACGCCAAGAAAATACTCGATAGCAATGGACTGATCAATTAGGAAAATTCAGGGGGGGAGATTTCCTGGAGACGCCGGCGGGGGCGTTCCGGAATCTTATTCCAAGAGTCTCACTCGACAATCGCGAGCACATCGCCCGCATTCACAGCCGCGCCTTCTTTCACCAAGATTTCCCGGAGGATGCCTTTCTTCGGCGATTTGATTTCGTTCTGCATTTTCATCGCCTCGACCACGGCCACGGGCGCGCCCAGTTCCACTTCGTCTCCATCATGCAGCAGCAGGCGGACTACCTTGCCGGGCATTGGAGCGACGATTTTCTTCGGACCCTTGTCGTCCCCGGTCCTTGAACGGCCACGCAGGGAGCGAGGATCGCGGACTTCGGCAGCGAACCGCGTGCTGCCCACCCATAAATGCAGCTCGTTCGCAACTCTCTCCGACTTGATCTCATACGCGCGATTCCCGATACGAAGCGAAAGCACATCGGGTCGCGCGAGAATGGCATCCACTTCAACTTCTAATCCATCCAGACGACAAGTCCAGCGAGCCTCGGCTCGGTTGAGGTCGAGCCGGTACTTCTTGCCGTCGATGGTCACGTCGTAGAGCATAAGCACCAGTTGCGAGGTGCGGGTAAGACCTAGCGAAGTCCTTCCCGCCGGCCTACCGTCTTCCAATTCGAAGCCGGGTTGTCATCTACCGAACCGCACCCCGCCGCGCCCTCACCCGCAGCGGCCGCTGCCATGCCGAGCGCGGCAAACATACCGGCGGCAATGGCCGCTACCTCGGCCGCCTTCGAATCCAGCTTCTTATCTTCCGGCCGCTTCAACATGCGGTCGAGAAAGCCGGTATCAAGTCTGGCCGCACGGAAATCCGGGTCACGCAGGATACGCCGGAACAACGAAATGTTCGTCTTGATCCCGCCCACAAAGTACTCGTTAAGAGCTCGCGTCAGCCGCGAGATCGCCTGGTTGCGATCGGTCCCGTATCCGATCAGCTTGGCCAGCAGCGGATCGTAATCAATGGGCACGCTCCACCCCTCGTACATGCCACTATCGCGGCGTATCCCCGGTCCGGATGGGGCCAGAAGAAGAGTGATCCTGCCGGGACTGGGGAAATAATTATTGTCGGGGTCCTCGGCGTAGATACGGCATTCGATGGCATGTCCGCGGACGCGCACATCGTCTTGCCTGAAAGGTAACTTCTCGCCCGCCGCAACCCGAATCTGCAGGTGAACGAGATCCAGCCCCGTGATGAGTTCCGTCACGGGATGCTCCACCTGCAAGCGCGTATTCATCTCCAGGAAATAAAAATCCTTCTGTTGATCGACCAGGAACTCGACCGTGCCCGCATTCGTGTAAGCTGCGGCTTGCGCGACCCGAACCGCAACCTCTCCCATCCTGCGACGCATGTCTGGGTCGACGACCGGCGACGGCGCCTCTTCTAATACTTTTTGATGGCGCCGCTGCAGCGAGCATTCCCGCTCACCGAGATAAACCGTATTGCCGTGCTCGTCGGCCAACACCTGCATCTCAA
>Ga0182015_10006596_pt1 | contig 11593 bp, 8 predicted proteins | sample 712P3MmetaG_FD_120478 | JGI IMG/M metagenome (GOLD analysis project Ga0182015, IMG submission 120478) | Permafrost microbial communities from Stordalen Mire, Sweden - 712P3M metaG | ecosystem: Environmental > Terrestrial > Soil > Wetlands > Permafrost | place: Sweden: Stordalen | collected...
GGGCACCCATTGTACCACACTCCGAGAACGTGACTATCTAAATCAAAAATGCTCTAGGCTATCTCGGCCAGCCGGATGCAGGCCGCCTCGCGTGACGGCCCCGCGGGAATCAGGGGCGGCACGGCCTCCCTGCAGCGCTCGATCGCATACGGGCAGCGGGGGTGGAAGGCGCAGCCCGGCGGGGGATTGATGGGGGACGGGGGGTCGCCCGCGAGGACGATCCGCTGCCTGCTGCGCTCGATGTCGGGGTCCGGCACCGGGATCGCGCTGACCAGGGCGCGCGTGTAGGGGTGCCTGGGGTGGTCGATCACGTCCGCCGCGGGCCCGAGCTCGACAATCTTGCCGAGGTACATGACGGCGACCCGGTCGGAGATGTGGCGGACGACCGAGAGGTCGTGGGCGATGAAGATGAGGGAGAGGTTCATCCCGCGGCAGAGCTCGGCCAGGAGGTTCAGGATCTGCGCCTGGATCGAGACGTCCAGGGCCGAGACCGGCTCGTCGGCGATGATGATCTTCGGCTTGAGCGCCAGCGCGCGCGCGATCGCGATCCTCTGGCGCTGGCCGCCGGAGAACTCATGCGGGTACTTCCGGGCGAAGCGGGGGGCGAGGCCGACCAGCCTCATGAGCTCGTCCACCCGGGCCTGGACCTCGGAGGGCCCGCAGATCCCGTGGACGAGGAGGGGCTCGGCGAGCGTCGCATGGACCGTCATCCTGGGGTTCAGCGAGGCGTAGGGGTCCTGGAAGATCATCTGCAGGTCGCGCCTGCAGGCCAGCATTTCGGCGCGAGAGGCCTCGCCCAGGTTGCGCCCATTTAGGATGACGGCCCCGCCGGTCGTCGGGACCAGCTGGAGGATCGTGCGGGCGAGGGTTGACTTGCCGCAGCCGGATTCGCCGACGAGGCCGAGGACCTCGCCCTGCCGGACCGAGAGCGTCACGCCGTCCACGGCGCGGACGGCGCCCACCTGCTTCTTGACGAGGAAGCCCGAGTGGATCGGGAAGTGGGTCTTCACGTCCCGCAGCTCAAGTATGTTCTCAGCCATGGTCGGTCGGTGTTCCCGTCAGGCCCCCAGGTCGATCTGCCCGTCCCTTGAGCGGATGCAGGCGTGCGCATGGCCGGGGGCGACCTCGACCAGCTCGGGCCGGGCGGCCGTGCACTCGTCCTTCACGAACACGCAGCGGGGCGCGAAGGCGCAGCCGGGGATCGCCTTCGACACGTCCGGGGGAAGGCCGGGGATCGTGAAGAGCTCCTCGCCCTTCAGCTGCAGGGCGGGGATCGACCGCTGGAGGGCGCGCGTGTAGGGATGGAGCGGCGTCTTGAAGAGGGCGCGCGCCCCCGCGGTCTCCATGATCCTGCCGCCGTACATGACCTGCACGTTGTCGCAGAGTCCCGCCACGACGCCCAGGTCGTGCGTGACGAAGATGACCGCCATGCCCAGCTCGCGCTGCAGCCTGCGGATGAGGTCCAGGATCTGCGCCTGCACAGTCACGTCGAGCGCGGTCGTCGGCTCGTCCGCGATCAGCAGCTCGGGCCGGGTCACGAGCGCCATCGCGATCATGACCCTCTGGCGCATGCCGCCCGAGAACTCGTGGGGATAGAAGTGGATCCTGCGGGCCGCGTCGTTTATCCCGACCGCCTCCATCATCTCGAGGGCCCGGGCCAGGGCCTGCGCCTTCGTGATGGCCTCGTGGATCAGGAGGGGCTCGATCACCTGCTCCGAGACCCGGAGGTAGGGGTTGAGCGAGGTCATCGGGTCCTGGAATATCATCGAGACGCGCTTGCCGCGGATGGAGCGGGCCACCTTCGGGCTGCAGTGCAGGAGGTCGACCCCGTCGAACATCGCCGAGCCGCTCTCGATCCTGCCGGGCGGCTGGGGGATGAGCCCCATGATGGAGTAGCAGGTGACGGACTTGCCCGAGCCGGACTCGCCCACGATCCCGAGCGTCTCGCCGCGCTCCACGCTGAAGCTGACCCCGTCGACTGCGCGGTAGACGCCGTTCCTGGTGTGGAAGTAGGTCCGCAGGTCGGTGACGGTCAGAAGCGGCATCGGCGGGGAAAGGTGCCGTCGCGAGCACGCTAAGGCAAGTCCCGCACCGAGACGGCGACGGCCTCAGGCGTCAGGCTGGCGAGCGAGCCCCCGCCGGCGGGAGGGCAGCTGGGGGGCTGCAGGATGCGGTACGGGGCGCTGAAGACCGGGGCCGTCCGGATGGGATTGGTGGGGCCGAAGAGGGCGATCAGGGGGACGCCGAGGGCGTTGGCGAGGTGCATGCCCCCGGTGTCGTTCGTCACGAGGAGCCGGCAGGAGGCGACGACTGCGGCGAACTCCGGGAGCGTCGTCTTCCCCCCGAGGTTGCGCACCCGCGCCGGGTTGAACCCCGAGGCGATGGCGGATGTGATCGGCACGTCGCCGGCCGTCCCGAGGAGGACGAAGCGCTCGGCGGGAAAGAGCTCGATCAGCCGCCGCCAGTGCCCGGCGGGCCAGCGCTTCAGCGGGTCGTTCTCGGATCCGGCGATCAGCCCGATGGCCCCCGGCAGGTCCAGGGCGCCCGTGGACGGGAACGCATAGGACGGAAACGGCGAGAAATCGGGCGGGGCGTCCAGCCCGAAATGCCGGAAGAAGTGCTTCCAGAGCTCGACCTGGTGGTGCTTCGGCTCGTCGAAGGCCTCGGGGACCTGGTAGGCGTGGGTGAGGAAGGGGCGGCCCTTGCCGGGCCTGAGGATCCCGAAGCGCTGGGGGGCGCCGGCAAGGCGCGCCTCGAGGTCGCCCCGGAACGAGTTGGTGAAGAGGATCCAGGTGTCGGGGTAGGAGGAGCGCAGCCCCGCGAAGTGCGCGAAATAGTCCGGGCCGCCCGGCGGCAGCGGGCGCACGATGTCCGCAACCCCGAGGAGCTCCAGGAGGGGGACAAACCCGGGCCTGGAGAGGAGCGTGATCTCGGCGTCCGGCCGGGACACCCGCAGCGCGCGGATGAACGGGAGCGCCATCGTCACGTCGCCGAGCCAGTTGGGGAGCCGTATCCAGAACCGGGTCCTTCGCGGGAGGCGCTCATGGCCCCGGGCCCGGACGTCGTCGTCCAGCAGGTTGCGCTTGGCCGAGAGCCGGAGGCGCACCGAGGGGATGTCCTGGTTCCTCCAGCGGTCATGGGTCCAGAGCCATGAGGCGCAGAGCGCCTCGTCGGACATCGCCGCCTCGAACCAGCGGTTGAGTGCGAGCGTCGCGCCCGTAGCCGTCCCGTCGAACGCCACGGGGTCGGACTCGAACGTGACCCGCCAGAAGGCGGTCCTTCGCGGGTAGAACGTGCGCAGCTCGGCCCCGAACTTGGCGGCGAGGATCCCGGGAAGCTCGGTCGAGGAGCAGACGCGGCCGAAGAGGAGGGAAAGGGCACCCTGGAGGCCCGCGTTCTGGTCGAAAAGGACGCCGACGCACCCGCTTGCGCGCAGGATCGCGAGCGCCTCGGCGAATCCCTCCCGGCGCGAGAGGAGGCGCATCCCATGGCGCTCGCGGGTCCGCTTGAAGAAGGCGTCCGCGGACGGGTTGTCCAGGGGCCGGAAGACGACCCCGAATTCCGGCAGCGGCACCGGGCTCAGGAGCTTGAGCCAGGTCTGGGTCTCCCAGAGGGCGAGGTGGAGCGTCCCGAGGACGACGGGATGCGGGCGCGCCGCCAGGGCCCTGGCGAACGCCTCCACGGACGGGCCGAGGGTCGCGATCCGCCGGATCCGGGCGTCGCCGAGGAAGGGGGCGGCGAGGGACAGCATCGCCGTCTCGACCAGCCGCCGCGAGCTCTGCCGGGCGATCCCGCGCCGCCACGCCCGCGGCCGGTCGGCAAACGCATGGTGGAGGTTCGAGCGCATGACCCGCCGCCGCCGCGGCGCAAGCCAGAGGATGGCTTCGCCGCCAAGGGCGGCCAGTACGCGCAGGACGGGCTCGGGCGTCACGGCGAGCAGCCGGCCTAGGACATTCAGGGCGAAGGGGATCAAGCGTGCGTGGGCGGGATGGATTCTGGGATTTGACGTTTGCTCTTGGCCATCAAAAAGCCATGGAACGTTGCGCCCGCGCGTCAATGACCGAACTCCTTGTCATCAAACCATCTTCCCTTGGCGACATCGTCCAGGGACTGCAGGTCGCCACCTCCCTGAAGGCCCAGGTCGCCGACCTGCGCATCTCCTGGATCGTCCGCGAGATGTTCGCCCCGATCGTCCGCTCATGCGAGGCCGTGGACCGGGTCTTCGTCTTCGAGCGCAAGGGCGGAGCCAAGGGCTTCATCAAGCTCATGCGCCAGGTGCGCGCCGTGAAGTTTGACTACGCCTTCGACATGCAGGGCCTGCTGCGGACCGGGCTCATGACGAAGCGGGCCCGGGCGAAGCACAAGGTGGGCCGGAGCGACGCGAGGGAATGGTCCGGCATCTTCTATGACGAGAAGGTACCGCTCCCGCCGGACGGGCGCCACAGCCACGCGATGGACATCCTGCTCCAGTTCTGTCCCGTCCTGGGCGCGAAGCCCGAGTTGCGGGGGACGCTCAGGTTCCGCGAGGCGGACAGCCTGAACCTCAAGTTCGCCGACGGCAGGGGAGGGTCGAAGCCCTATGTCCTCTTTCCCGACAGCCGGCGCGCCGACAAGAAATGGGGAGGCTTCAAGCAGCTGACCGAGGCGATCCTGCGCGAGGACAAGTCGCGCAAGGTGGTCTGGGCCGGCAACAATTTCCTGCCGGACCGGGGTGCGTTCCCGGAGGCGCAGTTCATGAACCTGACGGGCAACACGAGCCTCGTGTCGCTCCCCGCGCTCGTGAAGAAGGCCGAGTGGGTCGTCAGCAACGACAGCGGCCCCATGCACCTCGCCGCGGCGCTCGGCGTGCGGGTGTTCGCCATCTTCGGGCCGACCGATCCCCGGCTCTTCGGGCCCTACCCCATCGGCGGCCCGATGAACCACGTCATCCAGGCGCCTGTCGGCGACCTGAAGCTCCTGTCGGTGCGGGACGTCACCACGCGTTTCCAGAGGATACGGGGCCGTTGACGCGCCCGCGCCCCGGCTAAAGGCTTACCCCCATGCTAGATCCCAAGCTGGTCCGCGAATCGCCCGAGCTCGTGAGGGCCGCGATCGCCAAGAAGCACCTCAAGGTCGATCTCGACGCCGTCCTCGTCGCCGACGCCTCCTGGCGCGCGCTCCTCCAGGAGGTCGAGCACCTGCGGGCGGTCCAGAAGGCGGCCAACGCCGCCATGGCGACGCTCCCCAAGGGATCCCCCGAATTCGCGGCAAAGCTGGCCGAGATGAAGGCCGTGTCGGCGCAGGTGAAGGAGCGGGATGCCGGGCTCAGGGCCGCGGAGGAAAGGTGCAAGGAGGCCATGCTCACCCTTCCCAACCTCCCGCACGCGAGCGTCCCGGAGGGGAGGACGCCGGAGGAGAACGCCGTCTTCTCGACCCACGGCGACACGGCCGGGGTGGGCGCCCACGCCGTCCCGCACTGGGACATCCCCGGGTTCCCGAGGCTGTTTGACTTCGAGCGCGGGGCCAAGGTGACGGGCGCCGGCTTCCCGTTCTACGTCGGGGACGGCGCGCGTCTCGTCCGCGCCCTCATCAACTTCTTTCTGGCCGAGGACGCGGCGGCGGGGTACGTCGAGGTCTCGCCGCCGATCTTCGTCAACGCGGCCAGCGCCACCGCCACCGGCCAGCTCCCGGACAAGGAGGGCCAGATGTACGAGACGACCCCCGACAGGCTCTTCGCCGTCCCGACCGCGGAGGTTCCCCTCACGAACTTCTACAGGGACGAGATACTGGAGGAGTCCGCGCTGCCGGTGAAGCGCTGCGCGTACACGCCCTGCTTCCGGCGCGAGGCGGGAAGCCACGGCAAGGACGTGCGCGGACTGAACCGCGTCCACCAGTTCGACAAGGTCGAGCTCCTGAAGTGGGTCCATCCCTCGTCGAGCAACGACGAGCTCGACCTGCTGAAGGCGGACGTCGAGGGCCTCCTCAGGAAGCTCGGTCTGCCTTACCGCATCCTCCTCATGTGCGGGGGCGACCTCGGGTTCGCCCAGTCAAAGAAGTACGACCTCGAGGTGTGGGCCGCGGGCCAGAAGCGCTGGCTCGAGGTGTCCAGCTGCTCCAACTTCGAGGCCTTCCAGGCGCGCAGGGCGCAGATCCGCTTCCGTTCCAGGGAGTCGGGCAGGGCGGAGCTCGTCCACACCCTGAACGGCTCGGGCCTCGCGGTGCCGCGGGTCGTGGCGGCCATCCTGGAGAACAACCTCGAGGCGGACGGCCGGGTGCGGGTCCCCGCCGCGCTCGTCCCGTATTTCGGGAAGGCGCACCTCGCGTTCACCTGAGCGCCGCGCGGGTTGAAGCGATGACCTTCCGCGGCAGCAAGCGTTGGGAGTCGGCCGCCCTGCGGCTCTCCGAGCTCGTCCCGAAGGGGAGCCTGCATCCCGCCGTCGTCGCCTGGGCCGACGCCCGGCCGAGGGGGGAGCCGTGGGCGGTCGCCCTGTCGGGCGGGTCGGACTCGGTCGCGCTCCTCCTCCTCCTCTGGGCCCACTGGCCGGCGCGACGGGCGCGCCTGGTCGCGCTTCATTTCAACCACCGGCTGCGCGGCGCCGAGTCGGCTGCCGACGCGCGCTTCTGCGCGTCGCTGTGCGCATCCCTGCGGATCCCGCTCGTCAGCGGCCGCTGGGGCGCCCCGCCGCGCCAGCGGGGAGAGTCGGCCGCCCGCGCCGCCCGCTTCGGATTCTTCGTGCCGGCGATGCGCGAGCGCCGCGCGAGCGTCCTCTGGCTCGGCCACCAGCAGGACGACATCGCGGAGTCGATCCTGATGCGGCTCTCCCGCGGCAGCGGGCTGGCCGGGCTGGCGGCGCCGAGGCCCATCCATCTGTTTGCCGCGGAGCGGCGCGGGGGCAGGGGCCTCACCCACGTGCGCCCGCTCCTCTCGCTCAAGAAGAGGGAGATCTCGGGGGCGCTCCGCGGGGCCGGCGTCCCCTGGCGCGAGGATTCCAGCAATGCCGGCGGCGCCCACTTCAGGAACCGGGTCAGGAGGGACGTCATCCCCAGGTGGGTGCGAGCCTCCCAGCGGGACGCGCTGGCGGGGGCTGCGCTCTCGAGGGAGCTCCTGGAGGAGGACAGCCTGGCGCTGGATGCGTGGCTCGACTCCCTGGACCCCGTCGGCGCCGACGGATCCCTCAACGTGGCCGGCCTGCGGGGCAGGCCGAGGGCCCTCGTCCGGCGGGGCCTCCACCGGTGGCTTCTCCTCCAGAGGGATGCCGGGGACTATTCACGGCAGGCGTTTGACACGCTCCTCCATGCGGTCGAGCTTGGGTTGCCTTTCAGGCACAGTCTTGGGAGCCATGGCTTTGCGGTGATCCGTGCCGGCCGCCTGCGTTTTGAAACAGCTCGCAAACCCCTGACCTCTCATTGACTTGTAACGCCGGAACAACAACGTTGTTTAAAGAGTCATACTTGTTTCAAATCACTTTCAAATAGATGCCAGACCTCGAAACCAAGAAACCACGCCGGCAGCTTAAGAACGTACCTCCCGACCGCTTCCAGCCGAAGGTCCTGATCTTCTGGATAATCCTTCTTTTTGCGGTGGTTGGGCTGCTTTTCTGGTCGCCGGCGATAACCGTATCGCCCGCGACCCTGACCATCTTTGAGGTGGTCACCCGGGCCGAGGCCTCCGAGGTGAAGACCGGCGTCATCCAGCCGGACCCGACGGGGGGCAAGGACTGGGTGCTCATCACCGGGGAGATGAACGCCGCATCCCTCACGAACGAGCGGGGGGTCAAGACCTCCGCGTTCCGCGCGGCCGGCCGGCTCACGGACTCGAACGTCGAGCGCCTCCAGAAGACGAACAAGTTCGTCGAGCGCATGGCGACGACGGTCATGACCCAGCTGGCGCTCAGCATATTGCCCGTCCTCATCATCATCGGCTTCCTCTATTTCCTCTTCAGCCGGCAGCTGCGGCAGGCGGGCCGCGGCGCGCTCAACTTCGGCAAGAGCCGGGCGAAGCTCCTCACCCGCGACCGGGACAAGGTCACCTTCGGCGACGTCGCCGGCTGCGACGAGGCCAAGGAGGAGGTCTCCGAGGTGGTCGAGTTCCTCAAGGACCCGAAGAAGTTCACGAAGATGGGCGGGCGCATCCCGAAGGGCATCCTCATGGTGGGTCCCCCGGGGACGGGAAAGACGCTCCTCGCGAAGGCCGTCGCCGGCGAGGCCGACGTCCCGTTCTTCAGCATTTCAGGTTCCGACTTCGTCGAGATGTTCGTCGGCGTAGGCGCATCGCGGGTCCGCGACATGTTCGAGCAGGGGCGCAAGAGCGCCCCGTGCCTCATATTCATCGACGAGATTGACGCGGTCGGGCGCCAGCGCGGCGCCGGGCTCGGCGGCGGCAACGACGAGCGAGAGCAGACGCTCAACTCGCTCCTCGTCGAAATGGACGGCTTCGACACGACCGAGGGAGTCATCATCATCGCGGCCACCAACCGGCCGGACGTGCTCGACAGCGCGCTCCTTCGCCCCGGCCGCTTCGACCGCCAGATCTACGTCGACCTTCCCGACATGATCGGCCGGGAGCAGATCCTGCGCGTGCACGCGCGCAGGCTGAGCCTCGCCGACAACGTCGACCTCGGGGTCATCGCCCGGGGCACGCCGGGTCTCTCCGGCGCCGAGCTTGCGAACCTGCTGAACGAGGCGGCCCTCCTGGCGGCCCGCAGGAACCGCAAGAAGATCGACGCCCTCGACGTCGAGGACGCGCGCGAGAAGGTGCAGTTTGGCCGGGAGCGCCGCCGCCTGATGGACGACGACGAGAAGAAGCTGACCGCCTACCACGAGGCCGGCCACGCCCTGATCCAGGGCGTGCTGGACGACGGCCACATGCCGGTCCACAAGGTGACGATCATCCCCCGCGGCCGGAGCCTCGGGAGCACGATGTTCATCCCGAAGAAGGACGTCCTCACCCAGGCGATGAAGCGGATGCTCAACCAGATCGCCATGGGCCTGGGCGGCCGCGTGGCCGAGGAGCTTGTCCTGAACGATATTTCAAGCGGCGCCGCGGGCGACATCATCCAGATCACCGCGATCGCCCGCCACATGGTGTGCGACTGGGGCATGAGCCCCCTCGGGCCGATCGCCTACGGCGGCAACCACGACACCGTTTTCCTCGGGCGCGACATCACGCGGACCGAGAACGTCTCGGAGGAGACCGCCCGCAGGATCGACGTCGAGATCCAGCGCATCATCTCGGAGCAGTACACGCGCGCGAAGCAGATCATCGGGGAGCGCAGGTCCGCCCTGGACAAGATCGCGGAGTCGCTGCTTGAGCACGAGACGCTCGAGGGGCGCCACGTGCTCGAGATCCTGGAATTTGGGGAGATACGCTCGCCGATCGCGGCGGCGTTCATCGGCAGGCCGGCCGAGAAGCCCGAGGAAAAGAAGTCGGCCGACAAGCCGGCCACCTCCGAGGGCCTGGGCGCGGGCTCCGCCCCGGCGCCGAACCCGGCCTGACCGCGCCCCTCGAAGCCGCGGGTGCGGCTTTTTTGCGGCTTGGTTTTGCCCAGTTGGCCCCCAACATGCTCCCTCACTAGCATGAAGATTTGCTGCATAGGCGCGGGTTACGTGGGCGGCCCCACGATGGCGATGATCGCGCTCAAGGCGCCCGACATCGAGGTGAGGGTCGTCGACATGAACGCCGCGCGGATCGCCGCCTGGAGCTCCGACACACTCCCGATCTACGAGCCCGGACTCGACGAGGTCGTCAGGAAGAGCCGCGGCAAGAACCTGCATTTCTCGACGGATGTGAAGGGGGCCATCGCGGCCGCCGACATCGTCTTCGTGGCCGTCAACACGCCGACGAAGAGCTACGGCGTCGGCGCCGGCCGCGCCGCCGACCTGCGCTTCATCGAGTCGGTGGCGCGGACGATAGCCGAGTGCGCGACCGGCCCGAAGATCATCGTCGAGAAGTCGACGATCCCGGTGAAGACGGCCGAGACGATCAAGGACATCCTGGCGGCCAACGGCCGCGGGATAAAGTTCCAGGTGCTCTCGAACCCGGAGTTCCTCGCGGAGGGGACCGCCGTCGCCGACCTCCTCAACCCCGATCGGGTGCTGATCGGCGGGGAGCGGACGCCGGAGGGCGCCGCCGCCGTGGCCACCCTCACCGACGTGTATGCCCGCTGGGTGCCGAGGGAGAGGATCATAACGACGAACCTCTGGTCGTCCGAGCTCTCGAAGCTGGTCGCGAACGCGTTCCTCGCGCAGAGGATCTCCTCCATCAACTCAATCTCCGCCCTCTGCGAGGCGACCGGCGCCGACGTCGACGAGGTGGCCAACGCCATCGGCCGGGACTCGCGGATAGGCTCCAAGTTCCTCAAGGCCTCGGTCGGCTTCGGCGGCTCCTGCTTCCAGAAGGACATCCTCAACCTCGTGTACCTGTGCGAGCACTTCGGGCTGCCGGAGGTGGCCTCGTACTGGGAGGGCGTCGTCAAGATGAACGACTGGCAGAAGCGCCGCTTCACGACGAGGATCGTGCGCGCCCTCTACAATTCCGTCGCCGACAAGCGGATCGCCGTCCTCGGCTTCGCCTTCAAGAAGGACACGAACGACACGCGCGAGTCCGCGGCGATTTCCGTGTGCCGCGACCTGATCGCCGAGCAGGCGAGGGTGACGGTCTACGATCCCAAGGTCCCCGCCGACGAGATACGCCGGGACGTTCTCGGCAAGGACGTGGACAACCCGCTCCTCACGGTCGCAACGAACGCCTACGACGCCGCCGTCGGCGCCCACGCGCTGGCGATCGCGACCGAGTGGGACGAGTTCAAGGCGCTGGACTTCGCCAGGATCTACGGCGCCATGACCAAGCCTGCGTTCATCTTCGACGGGCGAAACATCCTCGACCTCCAGAAGCTGAAGGATATCGGGTTCCGGGTATCCGGCATCGGGAAGTAGCAGCCGCGCCGCGGGGTCACATCCCGAGGGCGGTCCTGTAGACGCGCGGCACGCGCTTCGTGACCGAGCAAAGTGTTTCCCAGGGTATCGTGTCGGCCCAGCGGCTGAACTCCCCGACCGAGATCTCGTCGTCTCCCTGGCGGCCCACGAGGACGGCCTCGTCGCCGCTGGCGACGCCCTCGACACCGGTGACGTCGACGACCGTCTGGTCCATGGTCACGCGTCCGAGGACGGGGCAGCGCACCCCGTGCACAAGGACGCTCGCCTTGTTGCTGACCGCGCGCGGGATCCCGTCCCCGTAGCCCGCGCAGAGGACGGCCACCCTCGATTCCCGGGAGAGCGTGCGCGTGCGCCCGTAGCTGACGGTCGTCCCGGCGGGAAGCCGCTTCACTATCCCGACCCGCGTCCTGAAGCTGAACACCGGCTCGGTCCTCACCTGCGAGAGGAACGAGCCCGGGTGGGGCAGGACTCCGAACTGGAGGAGCCCGACGCGGACCGCGTTGAACGGGCTGGAGCCGGGCATCGTCTCCAGGCCCGAGCTGTTGTCCGCGTGGACGAACAGCCCATCCGGCGACGAGCCGAGGCCGCCCGCGTCGAGCGCGGCAAGGAAGCGCCTGCGCTGCTCCTCGGTGAAGGCGGCATCGTCGTCCGGGCTCGCGAAGTGCGTGAACACCCCCGA
>Ga0182015_10006597_pt1 | contig 11593 bp, 9 predicted proteins | sample 712P3MmetaG_FD_120478 | JGI IMG/M metagenome (GOLD analysis project Ga0182015, IMG submission 120478) | Permafrost microbial communities from Stordalen Mire, Sweden - 712P3M metaG | ecosystem: Environmental > Terrestrial > Soil > Wetlands > Permafrost | place: Sweden: Stordalen | collected...
GCACCAGCCCCTGCCCCTGAGACAACACCAAGAGAATTCCTGTTCATCCTTATTCTTCTCTTCCTCGCCCTGCTCATTAATTACGACTACTGGAAGTGTCTCAGAAATATTGGCACGGAGGGCCATGCCTGGACGGCAGGATTAAATCGCGGAAACGTCGGTGTAATTCGCGATCCTCAGCGGTTTGCAAGTGCAGGCTGGCGAGCATCGCCGCCATGAGGCCGATCACCCGCTTGCGGCCGTCGCTTCATCCCGGCATATTACATTCTTCGCCTTGTGTTCGCCAAAAAGTTGTTCCGGCAGATAGCCGTGCCAGCCAACATCAGTTTGCTCGGGAAGCTGGACACGAGGAGTCTCATGTTTCCCAGAACCGTCGAACACTCAAAGTTCCACTTTCTCCGCGTGCTCTGACTAGAGCACGAAGTTGACCCCCTCGCCATCCCACGTTGGTCCTGGGGGATAAGGTTGGCCAGGCCAAACCATGGGCTGAGGTTCATTGGACATCGATCTTGGATTCCTCCGACGGTACCAGAAGGAAGCCTCTTGGAGCTTAGGATATATCCGTAAGGATCCAAAACCACAATACTGGCGAATCGATCTGCCGTACCGTCGGCGTGGCCAGCGTCGAGCGCATACTCAATCTCAATTTGCTTCGGCAGCGCTGTGCAGTATCCGCTCACTTTGTGAGGAACTACGTATTGCGGGGCCTTCGGGAGTCTCTCTGCACTCCTCCTATTCTCTTAGGTGCCGCAGCGTTGATTAAAAAATACGGTCAATTTTGACCAGCTTTCCGGAGCCTAAAGCTTGATGCTAGCGATGACAAGGTTCTGACGAGAAAGAGAATCTCGTGAACCGACTTGGTTTTGTGGAGGTTTCAATGAACCTAAGTCCGCTGGATCCAAAGCTGATTGTGCTCGCCGCGGTGGTGGTTCTGATCATCGCAGGGCTTGCTTGGCTGTATGTGCGAAAACGCAGGACTAATACTGCATACCTGCGGAAAAAATTTGGCCCTGAGTACGATCGGGCGGTGCAGGTGCATGGGGCAGAACGAGAAGCGGAAACGAAATTAGCGGATCGCGAGAAACGGGTTGAAAAGCTCAACATCCGCGATCTTGATTCGATGGAACACAAGCGCTTTTCACGACAGTGGGAGTCCTTGCAGTCTCGTTTTGTCGATTCCCCAAAGGGGGCGGTCGCAGAAGCTGATGACCTGGTGTCTTCGGTCATGAAAACTCGTGGCTATCCCGTATCCGATTTCGAGCAGCGTGCCGCGGACATTTCGGTCGACCATCCCCGAGTAGTGGAGAACTACCGCTCTGCGCATCAGATTGCGCTGCGGGTTGGGAAGGATGAAGCAACCACGGAAGAACTGAGAACGGCGATGATTCACTACCGCTCTCTATTTGAGGAACTGGTACAGGTGCCAGTGGTGATTGAGAGAAAAGAAGTGGCGTAATGCGCGGCAAATACACTCTGGCATAGGGAAGGGAGTGGAGACACGAACTTTATTGCAGGAAGAAAGGCAAGAACGATGAAACCAAGCACCCAAGACCGGACCGAGGGCAAGCTCCACGAAGTGAAGGGGAAAATCAAGGAGGAGGTCGGAAAGGCGACGAACGACCCAAATCTGGAAGTCTCAGGGAACGCAGAAAAGAACGCTGGCAAAGTTCAAAAATGGATCGGTCGTGCTGAAAAGGCCGTCGGCGAATAAAGGGCTTACAAATAGCGGCTCGCAAAACGCACAGGAGGGTACCGTGTCACAAACCGTAGTGGAGAGAACGGCTGAACAAATCGGCAAATCGGCTCGCCAGGCTTCTCGCGCAACTAGTGCGATTGCTGATGCGATAGAAGATGGCGTCGGAGTAGTGAGGCGTGCGGCAAAGCAGGGTGGTGATGCTGCCGAAGAATTCTTGAATGAATCAACTGAGCGCCTCCAGCGACACCTCTTCTTAACCGTTGCGACGACGTTCGCGGTAGGCGTCACCGCAGGAGCACTGATCGGCTGGATGGCGAAACGAAGGTAGATCAGCTACCCCATGAAGAACAACCAGCGAAACACTTCTAGTGCGTGGCCACGTCCATCAGCCGGCGTGGCGCGAGATTGTCACATGATCCGGTGTCCGCTCATCCAGCCCGATCTGCAAGGACTGCCGCAAACATAACGAATCCGCAACCCGCCACGCGATGCCTCTCTCGCTCTCGATCCCTTCAAAGAACCCGATCAGCATTACCCGGAAATACATCCCAGGAGGCAACGACGGGCGGCCCAACCTCTCGTGATAGAACTTAGGGCAGCGGGCTTCGCAAACTCGTCGAAACCTTGCGTGATCCAGCACCTCGTTCAGCTGCCGATAGAACTGATTCCGGAACCTCCGCCCGATCCCTGCGATACCACAGCTCCTCTTGCCGCTGACGCCATCACCATGCCCCAAACTTAACCGGAGACCGTCTGAGCGCAAAGTGATTAAATTGCAGCGTACACTTAGGCGGCAGCCGGAGGCGGAGGATGGAGGAAGAGCGTTCTTTTGTTACTCGCGCTTTGAGCATCATCGGCTTTGGACTGTTGGCGTTTGCTATCACAATTCTCGCTGGCGGTATATGGAGTGCCCTGCTCGTCGCCAATCTTCGTAGCAGCCCTGCAGTACCTTGGTCCGTTCCCGCGATGGCGCTTCTGTTGTGGCTGATGTGGGGCTATCTTGGAGGAAAGGGATGGCCACGGACCACTTCCTATGCGCGCCGCTGCTCCCTGCGGGCCAACAGAAGATCTGCTCGGACGTATCTGTGGTCATTCGCGGCCGGTGTTCTATCTGTGGCTGCGCTGGCTGGATACTGGATCGTGCTGTTCCGATTGGTCAAAATGCCACCCAACGCACTCCCAGATATGTCGAGCTATCCCCGCATGACCGTCGCCCTCATGATTCTGATGGGGTCCTTGGTTGCGCCATTCATGGAGGAGGCTGGGTTTCGCGGATATTTTCAGGTCGCCCTCGAACGGGAGTTTCGCGGTTCGATCGCGGTCGCGGTCTCCTCCCTCGTGTTTGCCTTCGCGCACTTCGCTCATGGCATCTTGTGGCCGAAGTTTCTGGTGTACTTTCTTGTGGGCATAGCGTTTGGCGCGACGGCGTATCTCACCAACTCTACTCTTCCGGCTATTCTTCCCCACGTGATCGGCGACCTGACATTTTTTACCTTGGTGTGGCCGAATGATGCTGCGCGACGGCTGGTCTTGGACAGTGGAGCTGACAATTGGTTTTGGATACATGTGGCTCAGACGATCGTATTTACGGTGCTGGCAGTTTGGGCTTTTCAGCGGCTCGCCAAAGAGAGCAGTCAAGACGCACTCTCCGGGGCGACCAATTTTGCCTTCCGCAAGGTGGCTGGCTCATAGTAGCTTCGGTATACTCGTCGAATCGACAACCGCGCAGGTCAGCATTCAAGCGACTTAGATACGGGCTGCCAGTGCACAGTGGCGGCATCTGCATCAGTTCCCTGCACTGGACGGAATGCTGGCACAGTGAATCCCACATCTTCACGCTGAGCGTTCAGGAGCACGAGGAAGTTTTCGTCGCTGGAGTTTCCGACCGCGTTCATCGGTCTCGTCCTGATTGGAGCCGAGTTGATTGAAGCTGCCGCGGGGCGCGGCACAGGGAGGACGCCGGCCGACTGCGACAGTGGGCGCGCGGGATACGCGAAGAAATGGACCTACAAACCGCACCCGGCCGCTTTGCCATGATGCGTTTCCCCTTTTCTTAAACGCTGCTGGAAGATTCCGGGCGAAAAACCAAGATCCCAAGAGGAGGAAGGGTCATATTCAGGGAGAAAGGCCGCCCATGAATCGGGAGTGGCATAGCCGCTAAGCCCCCGAAGTTTCCCTGGCCGCTGCCGCCGTATAGGCCTGCGTCGCTGTTCAGGATCTCTTTCCAAAGACCGTCCAACGGTACACCCACGCGGTAGTTCTGACGGACGACCGGCGTGAAATTGCAGACAAAGAGCAGTTGCTCATTCGGATTCCGTCCTCGGCGAAGGAAGCTAATGACGCTCCTCGGCGCGTCATTGCAATCCAGCCATTCAAAGCCGGCAGCATCGCAGTCGCGTTGGAGCGAGGGATCGCTGCGGTATAGACCATTGAGATCACCCACCCAATGCCTCAGCCCAGCGTGCAGTGGAATTCCCAGCAGGTGCCACTCCAGGCTCGCATCGTGATTCCACTCCGACCACTGGCCGAACTCATTGCCCATGAACAGGAGCTTCTTGCCGGGATGGCCGAACATAAACCCGTACAGGAGCCGCAGATTCGCGAACTTCTGCCACTCATCGCCGGGCATCTTGCGCAGCATGGAACCCTTTCCGTAGACCACCTCATCGTGAGAGAAAGGCAGGAGGAAGTTTTCCGTAAAGGCATACACCAGACTAAACGTGATCTTGTTATGCTGATAGCTTCTAAATACGGGATCTTGCGATACATAGTCCAGCACGTCGTGCATCCAGCCCATATTCCACTTGAGACCGAATCCCAGTCCTCCAATGTAAGTGGGCCGCGACACTTGCGGCCAGGCGGTCGATTCTTCCGCGATCATCATGACGTCGGGAAATGTTGCATAAACATGCTCATTCAGCGCTCTCAGAAAGTGAACCGCTTCTATGTTTTCTCTTCCGCCGTAGCGGTTTGGTATCCACTTTCCTTCGCGCCGTCCATAATCGAGATAGAGCATTGAGGCCACGGCATCGACCCGCAGACCGTCCACATGATATTTGTCGAGCCAGAACAGGGCGTTGCTGATGAGAAAGCTTTGGACTTCGTTCCGCCCGTAGTTGAACACAAAAGTGTTCCAGTCCGGTTGTTCTCCTTGCCTCGGGTCGTCGTGTTCGTAGAGATGAGATCCATCGAAATAGCCGAGACCCGTCTCATCCTTCGGGAAGTGGGCCGGAACCCAATCGAGGATGACGCCGATTCCGTTTTGGTGAAGACAGTCCACAAAATACCTGAAATCGTCCGGCGTACCGAATCTGCTGGTAGGAGCAAAGTAACCGGTGGTCTGGTATCCCCAGGAGCCATCGAAAGGATGCTCCATCACTGGCAGCAATTCGACGTGGGTGAAACCGGTCTCCCGGACGTAATCCGCCAGGAGCGGCGCCATCTCCCGATAAGTCAGCCAGCGATTTCCTTCTTCAGGCACGCGCCGCCAGGAGCCCAAGTGCAATTCGTAAGCGGAAATGGGAGAGTCCAAAGAGTTGCTCTTTGCCCGACTCGTCATCCACGAACCGTCATTCCAGCAATAGTTTTCTAGATTCCATACGCGAGAAGCCATCTGGGGACGAACTTCCGCGGCGAAACCATAGGGATCGGTTTTGTCGACCGTATAGCCTCGGTAATTGGACACCACGTGATACTTGTATACTGCGCCTTGACCGAGAGCTGGTATGAAGCTCTCCCACACGCCGGCGGGGCTGGAGCGCATCACGTTGGCAGCGGGATCCCACTGGTTGAAGTCGCCCACTACCGAAACCAGCTTGGCATTCGGCGCCCACACAGCAAACTGCACGCCCTGACGTCCATCCCGCTCCGTGAGGTGAGCACCGAGTTTCTCGTAGGCACGGCCAAACTTTCCTTCGGAAAGTAAATACACGTCAAATTCGCTCAGCGATTGCATGGTTTGCTCCATGGTTCTCATCCTTCCATGACGACGCGAATTGGAGAATGCGATTCCATGACACTTAGAGGTAATCGTCGAAATCGCGTTCTGTCCGTGTTCTTGTTTGGCTGGTTCATTTCCGACATGATCCGCGCAACCATGACGAAGGCAACCGTTTCATGCTCCTCGGACGCGAATGGGCGTGGTGTGCTCATGCGGTGCTGCTCTCTCGCTACCGCGCCGGAGGGCACTAACGGGGTTCGCAAACTGAAAAAGCTTCGGCTGTGTGGTCAAGCTCAACCACTGAAATCTGGATCGACAAACATTCCCCAGCGCTTCAACAGCCATTCCGGGATATAGCATCGATCCTTGTTGCGCTCGCACCATTGCTTCAGCTCGCGTGTGAGGCTGCGCAAGTCTGCTCGTTCAATCCGAGTTGCTGGACCTGCTCTTCAAAGCCGGTAGGCTCTGCTGGCCGATTCTCAGGCGGCCCTCCGCTGGCCCGGTTCGCGTTGCTCGTTTTGCGAGTCATTACGGAGCCGCCTCTTTTCTCGACGAAATCATACGTCCTGCGACTCCATCGTTACAATCACGTCAAGAACGGGAGGATCGCTGCTGGCCTGAAAAAGGCCACTCTTAAAACTGGTCAATTTTGACCAGTCTTCCGCTTGGCCATCGCCTATCGTCTTTATCACCAGCCTTGGAGGAAGTCATGGAAAACTTCGCCGAGTTGATGCAAAGGCTACTGGAAATCCAAAGTGGCGAAACACAAAGAAGCCAAAAACTGATCGCGGAAGATGAGCGATTGATGGATTGTCTCCAGAAGAGAACCCTAGGAGGAAAAAAACCTACGCAAACGGTAATGCTTCGCGAAGACGGTCCGATGGGGGAGATTTAAGGCTTAATTTTTTCCCCTTGGACCTTCGACCATTGCATGGCTGGTGATCGATGGGCCTTTAACATCCCTTGTAACTGCCGCTGAGCTATGAAGGCATGCCTGTGGCTGACGGACAAGATGCCCGGACTTGTGCTGTGGCTGCAGACTGCTGGTTGGAGGCTGTCTTTGCCCATCGCGCTTTCTGCACGATTACAGTAGCAATTGAGCCTTACGAGCTACGTCGCTTATTTCGGCTGTTCGGAAGGCGCTATCTGAACCTGAATGGCATGAATGTTGTCGGACTTTGTGGTGTCCACGGAGACGACTCCAAAACTGCCGCTCGCGTCGCGCACTTGAATGGTTCGCGTAGCCTGCGCTCCGGAAGGGCCTGGGCGCACCGTGTCGGTGGTTAGTGTGGTTACTCGCAGACCGGAGCCTGGATCACCAGGGTCAGGCCGCTCCACTTCCTGTTGGGTGGCTTGCTGGCCACTTGGGCTAGTGTGCTGAGAGGTGGTCGCACGCTCGATAAGGTGCAGACTACCATCCGGAGCCGATCCTGGGAGATCGACGGAATAGGTTTCCAGGGTGTTGCGCTTTTCTCCGGAAGCGCTTTCGGACTCCTTGCTCACGGTACGGGAGACTTCGCCCAACTTGCCTTCAGAGTCGGGGCGGGAGACCCGCTCCTCGGTGCTGCTGTTCTTACCTTCGTGCCTGGCAGTAGCTTGCCGTATTTCGCTCACTTGCCAGTTTCCGGCGCCGTCGGGAAGCAGCGTGGTTTTCTGAGATTCAACCGTGTCATTCGCGCCTCGTTCGCGGCGCTCTTGAACTTTCATGGCAGGAGCCATACCACCATCGACGCTGGGGAGCATCACCGTGGTTTTCGTCTCCTCCACATCCTTATTGATCCTTTTCGTCTCTTCGATTTGGCGCTGAACCAGTTGAAGCGTGCCGTTGCCATCGGGATTCGAGGTGGAGCGTACTACGTTCGAGTTACCTCCGGGCAGAGTGTGCTTTTCTTCTTCTGTTACCTGAACCAGTGTTTTCGCCCCCTCGGCATCTCGACCGAACGTGCGCGTGGTGGTTTGCACGGTGGTAGCGTCGAGTTGCACCGTTTCCTTTTCGATGTCCTGGTAAGGTTCGAAGTGTCCGTCAAACCCGCGGTGCTCGACCGAGTGCTTGTCTAGGGTGCGATTGCCGGTCTGGGTGTGGCTTTCGATGGTGCGTGTGGGGTTTACGTTGTCGCTTTGCGACTCCGTTGTGTCCGTCCAGGCCTTGTTCGCATCGCCGGTTTGGGAATCGGATGTCTGCGCCCAAAGCACAAGACCGGAGCAGAAGTATGCCGCAATCGCGAGTAGCATGAGCTGGCTCAAACGCGCAGTGCGTGACGTGCGAGGACAGCCGTCACTCCATCGACGGCCAATGCGTGCGGATCGCTCATGTCCATACCGTTCGGAAATACCTGAGCTTGGCATGCCTATTATTCTAATCATGTGTCCTCACCTTTTCTAGCAGTGCGTTGCTTAGGCGCGATGCATTCGGACGTACGCGAGGGGGTCGCACTTGGGGCAGATCGGAAACGGTATCTCCCAAGTTTGTCCACCATAGGAAAACACGAAGTTCCGGTATTCCGCGGGTGACTCGCAATCAGGGCAGAAGACGGTAGACAAGGGAGCGCTTGCGGAGTTAACAAAATCTGTGATTGCTCGGTGAATGGGATTATCGATAGCCATTTGGCGACCTCTCTCGAAAGCGCAGATCATTCCGCACAAGAGGCCGCTGACGGCAGCAAGTTTTGCGCTAAGACTCCCTCAGTATGACAACGTGAGCCGCAAGAGACTGGTCAATACGGCACATTACGCCATCTGAATTAACAAACAACGCGCAGTTTGCGTTTTAGCATCAAGTTGACTCCGTTCTGCTGCGGCCCTCACCGCATAGACCGAACCGGGGGCGACCGTGGTTACGACCCTGAGTGTATCCGGCGAGGTCCACCTGACAGACGCATCATCCCTTTTCCTGCGAAGCGCAACAGCGAGCATGGCAGCGGACTGGGCGATGGCGATGGGGGGTCGAACGGACCTTCGCTCGGTGAACCAATTCCGGCGATTGCGCGTTGCGCTACGAAAAGCGGGCCGACATTCACGAGGCATTTCTAGCCCTGGGATGCGCTCTGATCTGCTGGCGCTTCCTGCGAGTCGATTGGGTGGGCGGGTTGAAGGTTGAAGTTAGCTTTGCCCGCAATGCATGCCCGCAATGCATTGACTTGCCGCAGTTTGGCCCCTACTATGGTCGCTCACGGAGCAGCCTCCTTCATTGATCGGCGAAACTATCTCGCACTACCGCATCGTCGAGAAGTTGGGCGGCGGCGGCATGGGTGTGGTCTACAAGGCTGAGGATGTTAAACTCGGTCGCTTTGTGGCTCTCAAGTTCCTGCCCGACGATGTAGCCAAAGACCCGCAGGCACTCACTCGCTTTCAGCGCGAAGCCAAGGCAGCCTCTGCACTGAACCATCCCAATATCTGCACCATCCATGAAATTGACGACCAGCACGGCGAAGCGTTCATAGCTATGGAGTTTCTGGATGGGCTGACGCTGAAGCATCGCATTGCTAGCCGACCGCTGGAAACCGAGTTGATTCTCTCGCTGGCCATCGAGATTGCGGACGCACTGGATGCGGCTCACTCCGAAGGCATCGTCCACCGCGACATCAAGCCCGCGAACATTTTTGTGACCAAGCGCGGACACGCCAAGATTCTCGATTTTGGGCTGGCGAAGGTCATGGTTACGGCCAGTTCTTCGAGCAACATTGGGTCTCTTAACACGCAGACGGGTTCGGTGGACGCGGATCATCTCACCAGTCCCGGTTCTACGCTGGGCACCATTGCCTACATGTCGCCTGAACAAGCCAAAGGCAAAGAACTGGATGCCCGTACCGATCTGTTTTCCTTCGGTGCGGTGCTGTATGAGATGGCGACGGGAGCGTTGCCATTCCATGGCGAAACCTCCGCACTCATATTCAAAGCAATCCTCGATTCTGATCCGCCCCCGCCGATTCGCTTCAATCGTGATATTCCGCCCGATCTGGAACGCATTATCAACAAGGCACTGGAGAAAGACCGCAATCTGCGCTACCAGCACGCCGCCGACATGCGAACGGATCTGCAGCGGCTGAAGCGGGATACTGAAACCGGACGAGCCCTAGCTGCGAGTTCGGGGACAGTGGCGGTGCCACAGGAAAGCGGCTCTCAGGTCGCCCAACCGCCATCGCCAGCATCCGGTTCCTCCCCTGCGCTTGCTCCATCTCCGTCATCGAGCGCAGTGAAGGTCGCCGAAGTTCCTGTCGCGGGCAGGAAATTCTGGAAGGTTCTGGTTCCCGCGGCCGTGGTACTTCTGGCTGCTCTGATCGCCGGTGGCGTGTACTTCCGCTCGCGTACGGCGTCCTCAGGGGCGAAGGCTACTCCGCTCACTGAGAAGGACACCGTTGTGCTGGCCGACTTCAACAACCGGACAGGCGATACCATCTTTGATGACACGCTGAAACAGGCGCTGGCCGTGCAACTGGGACAATCTCCCTTTCTCAACATTCTCTCCGACCGCAAGGTGGAAGAAACGCTGCACCTCATGGGTCGTGCGTCGAATGAACGTGTCACACGCGACATAGCCCGGGAACTCTGCATTCGGACAGGCAGTAAAGCGTTTCTGCTGGGATCCATTTCGAACTTGGGCGGACAGTACGTGATTGGGGTGGACGCAGTCAGTTGCAGCAGCGGGGATACGCTGGCCAAGGAGCAGGAGGAGGCTGCCAACAAGGAAGGCGTGTTGAAAGCACTGGGTGAAGCAGCGTCCAGCCTGCGCGGGAAGCTGGGTGAATCGCTGGCCACGATCCAGAAATTTGACGTCCCGGTTGAGGCCACGACGCCCTCACTGGAAGCCTTGAAAGCCTTCAGCATGGGTATGACGACCTTCCGCGCAAAGGGGAATGCTGAGGCTATTCCGTTCTATAAACGAGCTCTCGAACTCGATCCGAATTTCGCCGTGGCCTATGCCGGTCTGGGTATTGTCTACGGCAACCTGGGACAGGCCAGTCTGTCAGCGGAGAATATCAAGAAAGCCTACGCCCTCCGCGATCGAGTCAGCGAGCGGGAAAAATACCGCATCTCTTCTCTGTACTACAGAACTGTCACTGGCGAGTTGGAACAGGCCACCCAAGTCTACGAACTTTGGGCCAAGAGCTATCCGCAGGACTCGATACCTCCCGGCAACTTGGGAGTCATTTACGGCGAACTTGGACAGTACGAGAAGGCTTTGGCCGCAACACAGGAGGGCCAACGCCTGCTGCCGAACGCGATTGGTTACAGCAATCTCGCAGATTGCTACCTTCAACAGAACCGGCTGAACGACGCCCAGAAAACAATTGAGGAGGCGCAACAGCGCAATCTCGCAGGCGATTTTTTGCACCTGGCAATCTATCAGCTAGCGTTCCTCAAAAGCGACGCTGCGGAAATGGAGCGGCAGCTCGCCTGGGCGGCTGGTAAACCCGGAACCGAAGACTGGCTGCTATCGTCCCAATCCGACACCGAGGCCTATTACGGACAGCTCAACAGCGCACGGGACTTTTCCCGCCGCGCGGTGGACGCCGCAGTCCGCAACAACTCGAAGGAAACGGCGGCCATCTGGCAGGTGAATGCTGCTCTACGGGAGGCGGAATTCGGCAACCCCGCAGCTGGGAAGCAGGACGTTGCGGCGGCATTAACGCTGTCTCCGGGCCGGGATGTGAAAATGCTTGCTGCCTTGGCGCTGGCACGAACCGGTGAAACCAACCGCGCCAAGGCCATCGTCGAAGAATTGGAAAGGAGTTACCCGTCGGAAACTGTGCTGAAGGTCTACTGGCTGCCCACCATCAAGGCAGCGATCGAACTGAGCGACAACAATGCTGCGCAGTCCTTGATGAATCTGGAGGCCGCCGCGCCCTATGAATTAGGTGAGCCGCCACAATTTCAGCTGGGGACTCTGTATCCCGCGTACATTCGCGGCCAAGCCCAGCTCGTGGCGCACAACGGCGCGGCCGCAGCCGTCGAGTTCC
>Ga0182015_10006598_pt1 | contig 11591 bp, 16 predicted proteins | sample 712P3MmetaG_FD_120478 | JGI IMG/M metagenome (GOLD analysis project Ga0182015, IMG submission 120478) | Permafrost microbial communities from Stordalen Mire, Sweden - 712P3M metaG | ecosystem: Environmental > Terrestrial > Soil > Wetlands > Permafrost | place: Sweden: Stordalen | collected...
CCACCACCACCACCACCACCACCAACCCCCGCTCCACCGCCTCCAGCAAACCCCTCAAAAAATCCCCCATGGAAGAACAAGCCTTCCTCTCCACCCTCCCCCTCCGCATCAAAAACCGTCGTCGTCGCACCTCAACAAATACCTCCTCCACCAAACCCGACCCCACCACTACCACCAACGACATCACGTTTGTGAACGAAGATCCTGAAAGGGACTCGGATGAGACGTCCTCAGATGAGGAGCCAGGGACACGACGACCGTCGGGGGGAGATGGCGTGGAGGGCACGATGACGCCGACTAGTCATACTGTTGCGACGGGGTTTGTGGGGTTGTCGTGTGGAAAGGATGCGCCGAATGTGCATTTCGTGAGTCCGGTGAAGGAAATGCCGGATATTTTTTCGAGACCGGATTTGGTGGATGGGTCGAGGTATTATGTGAAACGACGGATTAAGATTGGGAATACGTCGAAATTCATCCCTGAAGGTAGGATCTCTTGAGGATGTATTCTGATTTTAGCGAAACGGAGTCCTAAAATGGCTAAATATACCCATAAATGGATGATTTATTTCGTTTCACCGCCATATGTATACTCCCCTTTAGAGATGTATCTCATGTTAGTCCGCTCCCATATCAACATTTCTATCGTCCGTGACGATATTCCTCGACGAATCGTTCCCTTTACCTCGGATCATCGAACTTCGAGTCCCCCCATTCCGATGGGTCTCCTACGGCTGGGGAGAATTCAATCTCAACATCCGTCTCAGTTTCTGCGATCCCAGCAAAAACAAACCCATGGACGTCGTCCACACTCTCAAACTCGATCCCGGAAAATCCGGTCGCGAAGTCACCGGCTACGAAGGTTATTTCGACGTCGAACTGGACCGAAGTTCACAATTCTTAACCGGAGAACAAGGCGTCGAGTACGACGAAGTCCCAAAAATGGTCGACGTTGAGCGCGCTGATCACGGCAAAACGGCAAGTGGGTCCAAGGGGAAGACAAAAGTTGACGAGGAAGTGGATGAAGATACGATTCGTGTGGCGGAGATACGGGACATGATTACGATTAGTCCACGGATAACGGCAAAGGGGAAGAACACGGTGGAGAAACGTCCGATTTTGCCGAAGAGTGGGAGTTTTTCTGATGAGAGTGTTGTGGAGAAGGTGTCTGATATGGATGATGCGGAGGTACGACAGATTGTGGATTCGTTGGAACCGTTTGCTGCGCAACTCGGTGAGGCGGTGAAGAAGTATCCACTTATCGGCGAGGGAATGAAATTGCCGTACAGTGTTGCGCCTTCGAACCGAGTATTCCTCTCGTGGAATATGGGACGTCAGAAATCGGTAGAATGGCATCGCGCACGACTCGTTCAAGCCGACATTTTATCGAATTTGTCGCCGGAAATGTCGACTGCAGCGACCGATCTCACCGTCAAATCCGTCGTCGTTTGGTGTCGACAAAACGGACATGGGCCACCTGCAGCATCACCTGGGGAAGAGGACGCGGAACAACATTTTCAGTATTGTCGATACTGTGGGATGATTGAGGACTCTCCGCCGCCAAAGGGACAGAAGAGATCAAAGTCGTCATGGGGTGTCGATGCGTATTGTCGATGTGGTCAGGACGTCACTGAGAATCTGGCGTTGATGAAAACTTCGTCCAGTGTTCGAGACATGATCAACCGGTATCGTGGAATGCAGCTGAAGAACATATCATCCGAGAACTCAGAGTCGTTGAACGCAAGGGACATCAGAGCGTTGTTGTTACAGACAGACGTCAATCTCATGAGATGGGTCTGGAACACCATTGTACAATTAGACCTCCCCAGTACTCAACCGCCTGAAGACGATGAATCACCCAACGATACCCTCGCCGTCAGCGCAATCATCACCCGCGCAACCCGATCATTCCTCGACCGTCTAGTCCGTCTCGCAAGTCAACATTCTTCTCCCCCCGACCAAGAAGATGAAGATGAAGTCATCGTCGTAGGCGCACCCTCCAACCCTCCCGATCACCAACCTCACCACAACCACAATCCAACCACCGCTGCCCCTTTGGTCGTAACACCAATCCATATCCTCCGAGCAATCCGCTCGGCTCGAGAATTCGATTTTCTTACAAATGCGGGAATGGCGACTGGATCGTCGCAACACCAAGGCGGAGATGAAGTTTAGCATTGGAGAGAGAGAGAAAGAGAAGTATGGGGGTTGCATTCAGCATAATCCTTTTTTTGTGTTTGTCTCTTTTGTTGAGTTCTAGGATGGACATTATAGATTGTTGGCGTGAGGGGTGTATATAGACTTCCTCTCCCTGCGGGGGATTTTTTGGGAGAGAAAAGTTATTTTAACTAATCCCAACTTCATAATACATATGGTATGGAGGAGACTGAGATACTGATTAGCAATACTAAAGTCTTTTTCATTTCTCAATTTGTATGTCTGCAAGCGGATATGCTGGGGTTGGCATTTTCAGATCTCATATGTACAAATCCATTTCGGGTTCTTTGAAACTTTACTCCTTATCTTTCAATGCTGGTCTCCATAACTCTGAGGGTAAACATCAAGGCTATCTGATACATGCCTAGTGTGTTACGACTATGATCAGAGAGATTTCAATAGGGAAATACGGTTGTTTCCTCAAACGTCTCACCATTGTTCGCAAGCGCGGTTAGTTGCTGATTCGTCGGGGCAAGGCCCCTTCCAATTGCCCAACTTACAACCTCCACGAGGTTTGAATTGAAAGCTTGATGGGCAAGATGCGAGTCTGCCGCGATGCGTATTTCCGGAGGCGAAAGAAAGTCCAATTCTTCCTTTGTGATACTGGGTCTTTTCATGGCGTGAGAGAGGAATTGATAGGTGGTAAGGTAGTTGATGACTATCTCCGCCTCTGGTCCAATGTCAAAGTATTTATGAATAAACCGGTGCTGTTCTCGTAGCTCGATGATCCACTGAAACGGTACAACCGGATTTGAAGCGAAAAACATGGCATCCTCAAACGCCGCGACTCGGTTATCGGACACATTGAACGGAAATGAGACGTTCATGTCTCGCAACAAAGGTATGAGAAGGTCGACATTCTCAGGTTCTAACCATCGTTTGGGTACGTAGGCCACTCTCAGAAGGTTCCAAATGTCTGGTAACTTTCCAGTTCTCATGTACTTATCCACAACGGTATGTACCTCGGGATGTGGCGCCGGAGCTCCATAGCGATTCAACCATTTGATGAGAACAGGGATGCTGAAACATTTGGTGTGGATAGCTTGAGCGAGACATGACACTTTAGATTCATCTATATATTAGCCTGATCAGAGAATGTCTTACCGTCTCCATAGCATTGAAAGAATTCTACCACGAGCCATTCACTGGGATACGCAAGCCGAGCATAGATCGATTTCGAGGTCAGTACGAACTCGACGTTTTGGCTTTCGCAAAAGATTTGGTTGAAAATCTCGACGGGTAATTTCTCGAGAAGAGACTGCCCAGGAGGGTGCAGAGGAGTAGTTTGCTGCTGGACGGGGCGTGCTGAGACCGGTTTTCGCCGTCGACGACGGCTCAGGGGCATGATTTTCGCTTTGAAGAGGAAGAGCACGCGCGAGAAACATAAATACTTAGTGGCCCTAACCCTAGCCCTGATTTTCAAAGGCGCGAAAAAATTTGGCTGGTCGATCACTGTCCACACAAAACACGATAAATTCTGAGCTCGTCCAGCTTGCAGTGGCCTCGCCATGGTCTACTACTTCACAAGCAATGGTATTACGACCCCTGCTACCGCTAACAGTTGTAGTTGTCTCACCGCCAGTGACCCTTTATATGGGAAAGGACAAGTTTGAAAGTACCATTACCTTTTTCGTGACGTTGGCTTAACATTGTTTAGATGAAGACTTGATTGCCCAAGGCCTGCCGCATGATGTCTGGGTTCGTCTATCTGCAATTCAGACTAATATAAGTTCCATGTGGACAATCTGTCCTCCGCACACGTATATATTCGTCTCCCCGAAGGAATGACTTGGGAAACGATCCCCCAAGAACTCCTCATCGACTGTGCTCAACTCACCAAAGCCAATTCCATCGAAGGTTAACCCCCCTCACTCCTACCCTCCGCCTAACCCGTAGGCAACAAAAAAGACAACATCACAGTCATCTACACACCCTGGCGTAATCTCCACAAACAAGCCTCCATGGCAACCGGCCAAATCGGCTTCCATCGTCAAAAACAAGTCCGAAAAGTCCACATCGAAAAACGCGTCAACGAAATAATCAACCGTCTCAACAAAACCAAACTCGAAAAGTTCCCTGACCTCGCTGCTGAAAAAGCAGAATTCGAAAAGGAAGAACGACGCAAGGAAAAAATTGCCTTACAAGAAAAGGTACGACCCTTGGTTTTGGGGGTGGAAGTTTATACTAAAGCGTGTACAGAGGAAGGAGGAGGAACGGGTGGCGAAGGAGAAGAGGCTTCAGGCGGAGAAGGAGCAGAAGATGTACGAGGACTTGTATGGACAGGAGGCGACGAAGAAAGCATTGGAGACGAAGAGTGAGGATTATGATCCAGAGGAGGATTTCTGGTGAAGAGTTTTATACGAGTGGCGAAGAGCTATATACTTCAGGTGCTAAGAGGGTGATTGCATACAGCATGGCATTTAGTTTGGTGAATCTCATATACCACGAGTTCATGAACTTCTAGGCTCGTTAATACAATATTTAGGTTAGATTGTTAAGGTTGCGTTGGTTACAGCGCACAGCGCAACAGGCGCAAGAGAGTTTTCGGGATCTTCGAAATTTCAACCTTTGCCGATATTTGCTCCGTTCCGATATTGCGAGTCCACTCAAACAAAACATGTTCGGCATGGTCAACCTCCATCCACTACTTCAACGTTCTCATTGTCTTCCTGATGCTCCTCGGCCGCATCTACCTCCTGGCTATCTTGTCGTCGAGCAAACTCTGGTGGCCTAAAATGGTCTTTAGCACAATGAAAAAGAAATGATATACCAATAAGTCATCTTCCTCCACGCTTTTTCATCCCGCACAACCTCAGTGATCTCTCCATTGACTTTCCCCTCTATAAACCCCTCCGTCTCAATCACCACATACCCTCCTCTCCGCACCCATACGGCATTCCGAAATCGCGAAGGAAGTTCCACCAATAAGTCTGTCTTTAACGGCAGTTCAACCGTATACAGAGAGTTTCCGTGAAGTTTTGCTATTCGAGCTATCTTTTGAGAGGCCGGTAGTTCGCTAGGTGGATCATTTGAGGCCTGGAGGTGGTGCTTAGACGGTGCTAGACGAGATTTTCGCGATGTCATCGGGAAAGAAATGAAGATCGGCGTTCAACCTTTTCAGGGGGGCGGTCTTGTTTTGGTCATCTCATAAGTTTATATTCCTACGAAGTCACTATTTAGAACAGAAATAAACCAAATACTATAGAAAGATTCGTTAAATACTAAATCAATACCCATATGATTCCTAAATTCAAGATCGTAACATGCGCTCCCTTAAAAGATAGCGGTCCACTTCAGATCCCCAGATACCAGCATAACGAGATAATAAAGGAGAGACAACTTCTAAACTTTCATCTCATCTATTCTTTCTTGTGAAGCGCATCACGACAGACATCCCGCAAGAGCTTAATCATCTCCTGTTGAACACTTTCAGTCGACCCGCCCTCGTTCTTGCACTCCTTGACCGTATCCTTGACGATATCCTTTGCAATAACACGAAGTTGTTCTTGCATTCCTTGTGTCGACATGGGCGGCATGTACGGAACCTGCGGGAGCTGAACTGGGAAGCCGGGAGAATAAGTCTGTCCCATACCGCAGCCGATTGGCATATTTACAGCAGGAGGCATTAGACCTGTCGGCGGGACTGCTGCAAATTTGAATTTGTACTTGATATCCTTTCGATCCGGGTCCGCGAGCGCCGCTTGGAGGATTTTGACCGCCTTTTTGAGTCCCATCAAGTACCCGATATCCTTCAGAATCTGATTTGCATAGTTACGGTCCATGCTGTAGATTTGATTACGAGGAGAGAGAGTGACACCGCCGACAGGTCGACTCACAGTCCTTTCGAGCGTTTCAATCGACTCTGGTTGGTCGACGAAATGACTTTCCAAGATGGAGATGGCAGTGTAGAGTCCCAAATCGACTTCTCCCAAGTGAAGGAGTTGCGCTTCAAGGGTATGTTGGGCCGTAGGGACGACGCGATTGATGGGATCGAATGGGCTCATGCCATGAGGGTGGATGGGTTGCATGGGGATGTTGGGGTATTCTTCCGTTTCGGTTGGGGGGTCGGTGAGGTCAAGCCATTTTTCGTCATCGTCGGGGATAGGGGAGGATTTGCTCTTTTGTTTTGGGAGGGGGGAAGTGGAGAGTTTTTGATCGATGGGAGCCATTTGCGACGAAGTGTGAAGGTTATGGTGTGGGGGTGCAAGTAGTTTGTTGGGAGTGTCGTAATTACGAACGAAGATCGACTGGTGGCAAGTTCAAAAAGCGCGGCGTGGGGCGCTTATATACGTGGGAATTGCGCTAGAGACGCACAATAAAGCTTCCGAGATTGATTTAACTTTCCGAATTCAAGGTTTTAGAGTTTCACTACGATGCCGGTTCGTGACTTCGTATTGGCTGCAGACAGGGATTGGCTGCAGACGGAGGTTACACTCAGAGTTACTCATTCTAAGTTCTATGTAACCTAGTTTATTTAAGGTTTGCCAGCCATAATAATGACGACGCGGAATATATCCCTAAACGAGCAATTGACGGTTTCGGCTGCCTTGCTCTTTAGAGGCGGTGCGTACTTCGCGATTCATTTGCGCAATAGCGACTCCATACTTATTCCAAAATGAAGTCGGAGTTTCCGCCACCCCGCGGGAGAGACGAACCCAGTCCTTTGTTCGCGATGAAAGACATGATAGATCGAGGATGCGATAGTACTTATCGAAACTCAATCAATCCATTTGCTAAATTCGTTGTAACAGACCAACTTGAAAACTCCCGCCGTCAATATGCGCTAGTCATGCAAGCACCCGACGACACGCTTCCGCGATAATCAATCCAAGTCACTTTTGTTCCCGTAACTTCATAAACCTAACTGTTGGAAGCTACACGCATATTTGGTTGCTCTAACGTTACCCAAAACAGTTGTCAACTCAGGCTAAAACTCCGTCCAATCCCCAGCGTTTAAGTTTCAATTCCTTCCGCAATATCCTGATCGCGGCAATATCTGATGAACGTATTACTCAAACGCGACTTAGAACTTGAGATTGAACGAGAAACTACCGCCCTAAATACTTCTTTCCAAGAGATCCAAGAGCCATGGCTCTTTAGCGTTACGCCTAGGTGCCAAGTGGTGCGACGGCTATGAGATGCCTTCAACGCTCCCCCACTTCTCAAGCATTTGCGCTACCTGCTACATCAAACAGAAACGAGATCCACATACAACTCGCTTCAAAGACAATCAATAATGAAATCCCGTACTCCCACTTCTTCCCCATGCATCTCACCGCCCTGAAACCTGGTTCCCCAAGCGTTCCCAACCCTCCACGCTGACCTTTATGCCGAGTGAAGATGTTGCTGCTCATCTCAGTGTCCATCCGCTACACATTCTCCTGCAGGCGTTCACACAAGTTTCCTGAATTCACCGTCCCCACGCTTGACAAGTAAATACTCCGAGTTTCTGACTTTACCGCCCCTGCACTCGTCGCAGAAAATCCAATCGCAAGTTTCTGACATACCAGTCCCAGAATTTAGAGCTGACTGTCCATCTTCCCATCTACATAGCGTACTTTCGATTGTTCCGGGGTCTCAGATGAATAAAGTGTTCGAAGACTTTTTCTTGCTTTGTCGTAATGGGGCATAATGGATTAGGTAGTGGTGATGAATGCAGATTAGATTTTATTAGACTAGCAAGAGTTCTTTATTCTCCGTACCCACCTTTGTACTTTGTCTTATCCCAGCTGTATCCCATGATTCTCCATTGACACCAACGACACCATTCCCTAATCCTATATCGACAACCATTCTCATTTGCGCTGATACATACTCAGCTCCCGCGTCTGTACAACAAGCAAACACATTCACACTTTCCAAATCCGTCAATTCATCAACGAGTCGTCCGACAACGGTGTTTCGCATTTCAGTGACGTTAAGGTCAAGAAGTGGTCCTGAGATTACGTCCCATTCCGTGAAGTCTGAATGCATTCCGGGGATTTGAGGACGACTGAGCCATTCATCACGTTGTCGACACCGTTCCGCCAACTTGAATTGGTTAGTACGGGGGAATAGAGTCAATAGACGGGAAAGGAAGGATCAATTACCTGTCCACTTGCATCTCTGTCAGCAAGCTGAACTGCTTGAAGCTCATCGTTTATCGTTGTGATTGTTTCGCGATTCACGATGGAGATACATATTGCCATCGGAGAATGCTCCAACACGGTCTCGCGAGAATATTGGTGCCAACCTTGCCGAACGGTGAGCCACGAGTACGCATAAGTTGTCGAGTCAGAGTAATAGACCGCGGGCTGGTTTGAAAAGTATCCTTTCGGACGAGCGTAGATTATGTCGGGGCCGAGACTTGCGAGACTTGCGAGTATTCTTCCTCTATCTCGAGACCTTGAGAGTTGACACGCGTGGTATAGGATAATTTCCGAGTCATGATGCGCCAATGAGGGAGAGTGGAGTAACTGGCTGAGTAGGGCATTCTGGTCGTTGAACGGAGGGCGTAAATCGTTAATGAAATGCACGGGGGGACATTTATTTCTAACGGCGCGGGAATGGAGCCTGGGGATATAATCGGGCCGGACCTGTGGACGGCGAGGGTGACTTGGTTGAGGGTTGTTATCCTGTCCTACAGGTTTACCTCTGAGTCGCTGTGACTTGATGTTTGTTTTGAGTTTGCGGACTTTGCCTCCGTACTAGACGACTTTGGTTGGTGTCTTTTGTTGCGACTGCCGCCAGCATATTCTCGCGTGGCTGAAGCCCCACTATCATCAATTAGCCTCGAATTTGTGGGAACGTACGCAGTGGAAGTTTCGTCCTCTTTTCGGGGGGGTGCGTCTGTCCGTCCTGAATTTCGTTTCACAGGGCTGCCGGTGTCGAAGACAATGACTTTGGCTTCCGGGTCTACTGGGGGGGTTTTCTTGAACCATTCATCTATTTCAGACAAAAGCAAGTCTTCCGAAAAGATAGACATCGTCTCCGAGCACAAAACCCACTCGACAAACGCTCCAAACTCCGTTTGCAGTGCTTTGACGTTTGCATTCACTCTTTCAATCACTGTCAAGTCAAATCCCAGCTGCCGTAAAAGGGAACGGAACTGAATTAGACCTGTGGGTACCGTTCCGAGGATCTCATAGCTCTCATACTCCCATTTCTGAATGAAATTCTCAACTAAATTATTCTCATCCCATTTCGAGTTGAGTTCGAAGTTTTGTAGGAAGAATGTCGACGGGCGGGGTTTTTTGGACGGTGATTTTTCTGGCGGGGATGGAGTGAGTGACGTGTCGGAGAGTCGGCGTTGCCTTGATGGCGTATTTTGTTGAAAAAATGAGACCTGAAGTTAGCTTTCAAAGGAATAAAGTATGATACGTACGTTGTTCAACGTCTCCTTGACTGTCTTGTGTGTTGATGGGGTGATGGGTTTTATGGGTTCGTCCATTACAACTCCTCCAAGTCGGTGCTACACGATTAGCCCATTCAACGGCGAATAGTACCATTAACAGACGATCCAAGGTAAAAGTGGGAAGTGGTGCCATCGAAGAAATCGAACTCGTCCGTGTTGCTCTCGTCTCCATGGCGTTTGGGGAAAGTTGGATCTGAAGGAAATGAGTGACGAGTCAACTTGAAATCGATGCCTGATTGGTCACAGGCGCAACCTTAGCGCTGCGCATTGGGCTCCTGCGAACTCAACCCTAACCCTGTTGCTATTTATGGCAACTGCCAACAAATCGCAATCAACGAACGTTTCAGTTGCTCGACATATCCACGAATATCATTAATTTGATTCTAGCAGCACTCTAGCCTCCTTATTTGAGGGAGTATCCAGTATATCCAGCAGACAATGTAACACCACAACAAACTCTCAAATCGATATAATCTATCGTTGATCCCATCCCTCCGGAGCAGCTGTCTGCGCATACAGAGGGCACGCTCTATTCGTCTTAACATGACCAACTTGACCACAGGCCGAACACTTCCTCTAGTAAAATCAGTGACAACCTAACAGGGGGCACATACAAATGTCGCCACCTTGACCTTTGGCGGAACAGCCGAAGCAGGCGACCCAATTGAAGGTGGAGTTTCTCCCAACGGAGTAGGAGGTCCCATCCCTAATCCCGACGCCGAACTCATACCAGTAACCAGGGTTGGAACCGTGTTGCGCTAAACACGGTGGTGTCCCGTGTTCGTGGCGAAAATCCCGTGTTAGTCTCGTGTCGTGTTTCTGAATGTAAAACACGGAACACAGGTGTTCGTGTTCCGTGTTCCCGCCGTGGTCTGGGATTACCGCCTTGAACACGCAGTGTGTCAAAGCCAAATCTAGCCAGTCTTCCGTCTGCCCAAGTCAGCATCATCCCACTTTAAAGAAAAGGAAGGTTTGTAGGACATACCTGAGGTTTATCGTAAAAATCGATTATCCATGGATGTCGTGAGATTCGCGGGGATGGCGGACCTGGCGTTTCATTTGCGTCGGGAAAGATTATTACCAATCAGTTGGCGTGATTGGCAGGATAAGGCAATGTGGCGCTTTAGTGACCTGTACAAATTACCGCTGACCAGTGCCCAGTGCCCACCTCCAAAAATTAGTTGGGCCACACAAAAACCGGCTGTGGGACGTACACACAAACTTGACTTGATTACTCACCGACAACCAAAGAAAAGTTTCTAGCAAGAAATCACCTCTGTCGGTCTCGGCTTATAAAAAACAAAATCCCACCACCACCGCCATCCCCGATACCAAAAGCCGTGCAATGGCAACCTTTTCAGCTTCCTCGGTAGCCGCAGCACAGCGTCCATATCCCACTTCCCACCCTTCCTCAACAGACGATTCCGACGAAACAGCCACCACCAAATCCCACGAACCTCCCGACGACGACTTGTCCCACGCAACGGCTAAACTTTCCTTTGCCGACCCCGTCAAACAGGAATCCATCACACGACCCCGCAAAAAGTCTCTACAGGAGAAATACCACCCTGTGGATGCAGCGGGGAAACCTCTTCATGCCAAGATTGCCGAATTCAGTGCTTCAAATCCTCATCATACTCATCTCGATTTACATCATCCGTCGCCTGTGCGTACACCGAGTCCGTCGAGGATTAGTGCCGGTAAGAGTTATTTGACGTCGAAATTGGGCAAAACGGAGAAGATGAAGATTGACAAATATGAGGATGGGAAGAGACATATTCTGGTGGGAGCGACCGGGAGTGTGGCTAGTGTCAAGATTCCGTTGATTGTCAAGAGTCTTTTGGCTCATGAGGAAGTCGAGGTTCAGGTTGTTGTTACAAAGACTGCAAAACATTTCTTTGATGTTGCGAAACTCAAGAGTGAGTTGAATGTCAAGGTCTGGGAAGATGAGGATGATTGGAAGGTACTTAAACCCGTCCTATTC
>Ga0182015_10006599_pt1 | contig 11591 bp, 5 predicted proteins | sample 712P3MmetaG_FD_120478 | JGI IMG/M metagenome (GOLD analysis project Ga0182015, IMG submission 120478) | Permafrost microbial communities from Stordalen Mire, Sweden - 712P3M metaG | ecosystem: Environmental > Terrestrial > Soil > Wetlands > Permafrost | place: Sweden: Stordalen | collected...
AGCCGGCGTCGACATCACCAATGTCGGGACAGGCGTCACAACTCACGCTGAAACAAGTTCGGCGGGCGATTTCACCGCTCCCTACCTGACGCCGGGCACATACAAGATTGTCGTCGAGTCAGCCGGCTTTCAAAAGGCCGTGACGGATAACGTTCCTGTGGCTGTGGCGCAACAGGTACGCGTGAACGTGCAACTGCTGCCAGGCTCGGTTGCACAGAGCGTTGAAGTGTCTGCCAATCAGGTCTCCATGGATACCGACACTTCCGCCGTATCCCAGGAGATCTCCCGGCAGCAGGTGAATGACCTGCCACTCAATGGCCGCAATTTCCTTGACTTGCTTCGCCTTACCCCAGGACAAGTCACGGTTACGACCGAGGCTTCGGCTTTCCGCCAAGGTGCCGAATCAGGCATCAGCATCAATGGTCAGCGGGCGACCTCAAACAGCTACACGCTGGATGGAATGCCCAATATCGATGCATCCGAAGCGCAAGCTGCTGTCATTCTCTCGGTCGACGCGATCCAGGAGTTCGCCGTGCAACAATCCACCTACGGCGCACAGTTCGGATTCAGCGCCAGCCAGGTGAACCTGGTGACCAGGGGTGGAACGAACAACCTGCACGGGACGCTCTACGAGTTCGACCGGAACGACGCCTTCGATTCAAAAGGTCCTTTTCAAACTTCGCTGCCACCGCTACGCCAGAACCAATTCGGCTATGCCGCGGGCGGCCCGGTATACATTCCCCACCTGTACAACGGCAGGGACAAGACCTTCTGGTTTGCCAGCTATGAAGGCTGGCGAATCAATTCGGGCACGGATAATTTCTTCATTGTTCCTACACCCGATACGCTGGCGGGAAATTTTTCCCAACCCATCACCGACCCGGCCACCGGTGCACCGTTCGCCGGTTGCGCAGCGAACGGAGTCAACTACGTCTCCTGCGTTCCACAGGCGCGCTGGTCCCGGTTAGCGAGCCTGGCAATTGCCAAGAATTTCTTCCCAGCGCCAAATTCCACCAGTCCCTCGGGTAATTTTCAGCAGTTCGGCACTGCACCTTTGAATCAGAATGAGCAGGACTACCGTATCGATCAAAACCTCGGTCGATGGGGCGCGGTCTTCGGTAGGGGAACCTACGGGACCTACGTGCAAACCGAGGCGAATAACCTTTCCGTTCCCATCGGAAACACAGAATATGACCAGGCCGTTACCTCGTGGGCGATTTCACACACCAAGAGCTTCGGCGCAAACGCGATCAATCGAGCATATTTCTCTCACATGAACTTCCACTTCGATGAGGGAACGGCTGATCCCATCTCAAATCAAGACCTGAAAACGCTCGGGTTTACCAACTACTTCTCAAACATCACCGGCTTGCAAGCGGCTTACCCCAATATCGCATGGGGAGTCGGCGGCCTTTCGAACGGCGGCGGAGCTGTCAATGCTTACCTGGCGAACCAGCAGCCGGAGTGGGATTTTGGCGATTCATTGACCATCAACCGCGGCAGACACACCATTACTACCGGACTCGACTACCGCAATTACAAGTTGAATCGAAATTACAATCAGAACTTCCTGGGGCTATTCACCTACAGCGGCTTCGCTACCGGTGGCTCTGCGCCTACCGTTCAAAATGAGGTGGCCGATTTTCTCCTCGGCTACTTCTACAAAGGCGGCAATGCGTACGTGCCCGGACCTCTCTCCAACACCACCACCCCTGGGGCCGCCGGAAACCCAACTTCACTGGTCTTTTCCTACACTGCTCCCTATATCCAGGATGACTGGAAAGTGAGCAACAACCTGACGCTCAATCTGGGTGTCCGCTACGACTACAAGCCAACCCCTCACGATGCTCACAACTATTTCTTCTGGAGAGATCCTGAAAACGACGCTGGAGGAATGTGCACTGCCGACAAGAGCCTGATTGGCAAATATGGAGTCGGTGTTTACCGGTATTGTGGAGAGTCGCATCCACCCACCCCGAAACTACCGGTTGCTCCTCGCATCGGATTCGCCTATCGCATAGGCAATCCACTGGTTATTCGGGGCGGCTACGGAATCTATTTTGACAACTACGAAGGCCGCGAGTTCGACAACTCACAGAACCTGTGCCCCTTTTCGAACGAGGTCAATCTGTCGCAATCCACGGGGCAGACGGGTCTGATCACCTCCGATACGCTGTGGCCGGTCGCAAGTCCCACCTGCTCGTTCGGTCCCACCAGCCCCCTGGGCACCTATAACTTGATTCCTCCGACGTGGCACAATCCCTATGTTCAACAGTACTCTCTCTCGGTTGAACATCAGCTGGCCCATGAGACAACCATCGAAGTCAACTATGTTGGCAATAAAGGGCAACGTCTTCTTTCCCGGAACAACATTGCCCAGGCTTATGCCCCAACCAATCCCGCTGCTTGCCAGGCGGATGCAAACGCGCCCGGTTGCCCGGTGGCGGACCGCGAACCATTTCCAAACTTCAATTTGTATATCGAGGAGCAATTTGAAGGCTACTCCAACTACAACGCGGGGACTGTAAAGGTTGAGCACCGGTCGCGTGACCTCGCCATCACTACCTTCTATACATATTCGAACAGCCTGGATGACAAGTCGGCGGCCGCAGCGGTCGGTGCTACCGGCAACGGTTGGCAGGGCTTTCTGAACAACCATAATCCCGCGGCGGATTATGGCCGGTCAGATTTCAATACGCCCCATCGATTTGTTGTCAGCTCGATATACCAACTGCCTTTTGGCCGCGGGAAGCGCTTTCTTGGCGGCGTCAACAAGCCAGCCGATCTGGCGGTTGGGGGCTGGCAGGTGAACGGTATTTTCAACTGGCAAAGCGGATTACCGTTTTCTGTAACCGCCCCAGACGCGCTAGGTGTTCTGCAAACCAACGGAGCGCCCAACCGAATGGATCAGGTGGGAAATCCGTACCCCGGCGGATTTCATAAAACAATCAGCAATTGGTTTGACACCTCGGCATTCGTCGCCGCGCCCAACTACGTATTTGGGACGACCGGAAGAAATATTCTCCGTGCCCCCAACTGGAATAACCTCGATTTCTCGATATTCAAGACGTTTGCGTTCACAGAACACATGCGATTTGAGCTTCGTGGAGAAGCCTTCAATTCTCTGAACCACGCCGAATACCAGCTTGATGCCGAAGCCGGCGATAGTTCGAACGCAACGCAATATGGAAAAATCCTGGCTGCTAATCCGGGACGTATCGTCCAAATCGGCGGGAAGCTCTATTTCTAAAAATCAGAACCGATTCGCTTACTTTGATCAGCCTGCTGTCATGACGGCAGGCTGATCGGTCCCCGAGGTCAGACGGTCAACCCAATAGCAAAGGTGGAATCGATCGATGAAAAGCAAATACGCGGTCATCCTGGGAAACCTGGGGAATACCAGGGACCGTTTTTGCAACGGGTACAAAGATAACCCGCCCGGGGTGGAAATGCTGAAAGCCGCGGCACGGATCCCGCATGTCACTGGGATCGAGCTGGTCGGCAACTGGGATATCCGCCCCGATAATGTCAAGGAGATGCGTTATGCCTTTAAAGACCTCGGCATGGAGTGTGTCTCGATCATTCCCGACCTTTTCGGTGACAAACTCTTTTCCAAGGGTAGCTTCTCGAGTTCAGATGCTAAGATTCGCGGGCTTGCCGTCGATCACGTTCGAGCAATGTGTGAAGCGGGCGCTGAGCTCGGATGCCAACTCATCAATCTATGGCCAGGACAGGATGGCTACGATTACCTCTTGAGCGCCGACTACGACAATGAACGGGCGTGGTTGTGCGAATCGGTGGTGGAACTCGCTGACCTCTACCCCGATCTCAAGTTTTCTCTCGAGTACAAACCCAAGGAACCCCGCACCCACAGCTATTTGGCGCGTATGGCAGACACACTTCTACTCGCGATTGAAACCGGCGCTCCCAATGTCGGCGTGACCATTGATACGGGCCACGCCTTCGTCGCTGGTGAGGTAGTAGGCGAATCCATTGTGCTGGCCAAACGATCCGGCGATCGCCTCTTCCATATGCATTTCAACGACAATCACACCACCACAGATGACGACATGATTGTGGGATCTGTGCACAGTGTTTGCTATCTTGAGACGCTCTATTGGCTGGACCGGTGTGGCTATTCCGGCTGGCTGTCGATGGATCAATATCCGTACCGCGAAGACGCTGCCGGCGCCATCGGTGAGAGCATACTTTGGCTGCACCAGTTTCAAGCGATATTGGAGCAGAACCGCGGAACGATCGATAATCTGCTACAGCAACAGGACGCGATTGCGACATCTAAATTCCTGCGCTCCATCATTGCTCCGGCCAGCGTGGTAACGAGCATTCCCAAGGCCAGCGTCCCAAAGCCGCGCTACGCAGTCGCCAAGAAATAGCAACCGGCGCACGTGCTATCAAACGGCGGCAGATCGCTTGAGGGTTAAACGGCTCGTCTGCGCAACAGCCTTTCTCTCGAAGGAAAATTGAAGTGATGAGACATCCTGTCCGTTTATTGCTCCTGGTCATGCAACTCGCTGCCGTGTGTGTCCTCACCACTCACGCTGAGATCAACGTTTCCGGTCCACGGTGTGAATCCGCCTCGAATCCCCTCGGGGTCGACGCACTCAACCCACACCTGAGTTGGCTTCTTACGTCGAGCCAACGCGGACAGAAGCAGACCGCTTATCAGATTCTTGTCGCAAGCGACGAAGACAAGCTTCGCAGAGGCCAGGCCGATATCTGGGATTCCGGCAAGGTTGCCTCTGATCAATCGAACCAGGTGTTGTACCAGGGGCCAACTCTCGCCTCGCGCGGTCGCTACTATTGGAAGGTTCGCGCCTGGGGCAAGGACGGTGCAGCCGGCCCCTACAGTGACATTGCCTACTGGGAGATGGCGCTTCTGTCTCCCAACGATTGGAAGGCAGAATGGATCGGACACACAGGTGGCTGGCTTGGGCGTGCCTTGTATTTTCGATCGGATGTGACCATCCGTAAAACCGTTCGGCGCGCTCGTATCTACGTCAGTGGCCTTGGCTACTACGAATTGAGACTCAACGGTCAAAAGGTCGGCGACCATGTACTCGATCCAGGCTTTACGGACTACTCAAAGCGCGTTCTCTACGCGACCTACGACGTTGCCAGTCAACTCCAGCCGGGCAAAAACACAATAGGAGTGATTGTTGGCAACGGATGGTACGGCCTGCCAAAGGTTCTCCTGCAAGGTGAAGTGACCTATGCCGATGGGTCGCGTGACATCTTCTACACGCACTCGGCATTTGTTGAACCGCCGAATGGGCCATGGCAAGTCACCAATGGGCCGATTCTGGAAAACGGAGTCTACGATGGGGAGACCTACGATGCCCGTCTTGAAAAGACCGGTTGGGATACTCCATCCTGGGACCCGGCAAAGGGGAATACTGCTGTCGACTCAGCGGATCAGTGGACGACGCCGCAATCGGTGCCACCTCCGGGTGGGAAGCTGGTCTCTCAAACCATAGACCCGATCAAGATCGTTGCCGCAATCGAGCCGAAGACGGTGAGCGAGCCGAGGCCCGGCGTCTTCGTCTATGACATTGGCCAAAACATGGCTGGGTGGACCGAACTGAAGGTGAGCGGAGAGCGCGGCGCGCGAGTCACACTCAGGTTCGCCGAAAGCCTGGCACCAGATGGAACCGTCGACCAAAGGAACCTGCGCACGGCCGCTGCCACCGATGTATACATCCTCAAGGGCGGCGGGGCTGAATCCTGGGAGCCGCGCTTTACCTATCACGGCTTTCGCTATGTTCAGCTGGAGGGATTCCCTGGTAAACCGACGCTCAAGGATCTCACGGCCAAAGTTGTTCGGTCTTCGGTAGATCCCAGTGGGACCATTGAGACCAGCAACGATTTGATCAACAGAATTCAGAAAATGGTGTGGTGGACAGAGGCCAGCAATCTGCACAGCATTCCCACCGACTGCCCGCAGCGAGATGAGCGAATGGGGTGGATGAACGATCTCACGGTCCGTTCAGAAGAGGCGGTCTACAACTTTAATATGTCGCGTTTTTATCCCAAGTTCCTGCACGACATTCGCGACGCCCAGGGTGAAGACGGTGCGATCACAGATACAGCCCCATTTAGGTGGGGGAGCCGCCCGGCCGACCCGGTATCCGCCAGTTATCTGTTGCTGGGTTGGTTTCTCTACCAGCACTACGGCGACACGCATACCATGGCTGAAGAGTTTGACGGCTTCAAGGCGTGGACGGATTTTCTTTCCAGCAAGACCAAAGACAATATAGTGACATACGGCTATTACGGAGATTGGTCACCCCCGAAGGCCTTTGCTATCGCTGATAGTTTTGGTTCCGGTGCCGTATCGAAAGACACGCCGCGGGAGTTCATGTCGACGGGCTACCTTTATTATTGCGCCCGGCTTGTTTCTCAAATGGCGGTCGTGCTTGGCAAGAAGGACGATCAGGCAAAGTACGAGGCTCTCGCAAATCGAGTGGCGAATGCGTTTAACCAACGCTACTGGAACGATGCTGTAGGTGGGTACGGTTCCAACAACCAGTCCATGAACGCCTTTGCGCTTTTCCTGGGGCTTGTCCCGCAGGACAAGGTGCAACGCGTGGTTGCAAACCTCGTCAAAGCCGTCCATGACAATCAGGATCACCTCACCACTGGAAATCTCTGCACCAAGTACGTGCTGGAAGTGCTCACGCAATATGGATACGGGGATCTGGCGTTCAAGATCGCTACGCAGGAGACCTATCCCAGTTGGGGTTATATGCTCGCAAACGGTGCGACCACCTTATGGGAGCGCTGGGAGCCGCTCACCGGCGGTGGCATGAATTCGCACAACCATCCCATGATGGGCTCGGTCAGCGCCTGGTTCCACAAGTATCTGGGCGGCATCAACCCTGATCCGCAAGGCCCCGGGTTTCAGCGCATTGTGATTCGTCCCTATGCCCTGGGTGACCTGACCTGGGTCCGTGCTGAATACAATTCTCCCTACGGCCTGATTGGAAGTTCATGGCGTAAGGAAAATGGGAGCTTTCGATTGAAGGTGACCGTGCCGGTCAATACGACGGCCACCATTTATCTTCCTGCGCAAAACCCTTCAAGTGTCATGGAGGGCGGAAAGCCGGTAGCAACGGCCGAAGGGGTGAAGTCCCTGGGAAGTCGAGAAGGAGCCATGGTTTTTGAGGTTGGGTCGGGCGACTACGAGTTCGCAGCAAACTAATGCAATGAGTGTGCTAAACCTTTCCTATGAACCTTGAACCTACCCACCAGGCAACCCGGGCCATGGTCAAATCAATTCTCTCCCACGCCGTCCTGCAGTGTGTTGAGCAGGGTGTGCGATCTTCTTCGGCCGGCGAGGATCCACTCGAAATATTTCATTCCCCTGCCACACAATTGATCAAAGAAGAAATCGTGCGCACGGGCCACAAATTGTGGCAGCGCCAGTATGTCGATGGGAACGGAGGAAACATCTCCGCGCGAATCTCAAAAAACTATGTGGTCTGTACACCCACCCTGCTGAGCAAGGGAGACCTGCACGTGGATGACCTTGCGTTGGTGGACCTTGAAAATCGCCGCCTCTGCGGCGACCGCCCTCATACCAGCGAGCTGTTGTTGCACCTGGAGATCTACAAAACCGTACCTCAAGCCAGGGCGGTCGTTCATTGCCACCCGCCATACGCTACCGCCCATGCGATCGCCGGCGTGGTGCCGCAGCCAAACCTGGTGCCGGAACAGGAGGTGTTTGTCGGCCCGGTGGCGATCACGCCCTACGAGACGCCAGGCACGCCTGAGTTTGCGCGCACCATTGTCCCGGTGGCCAAAAACCACAACACCATCCTGCTTACGAATCATGGGTTGGTCTGCTGGGGCGATACAGTTACCCACGCGGAGTGGTATGTCGAAGTCATGGAAACCTATTGCAAAACCGTGATGGTCGCCTCGCAGCTCCGCCCGCGGTTACCCGAGATCCCTCCTGAAAAAATAGTCGACCTCCTCGCGCTCAAGCGGAGGATCGGGATGAGCCTGCCAGATGCCCGGTTCCCGGCGACAGCTCCAGAGGAAGCGGCCATCGATGAGGAGCCCAAGCGAAGTCCCCGGAACGACGGTCCTGGGTCCGCCGAGGTTGAGAAACTAGTCGGCCTTCTTGCAGAACAGGTGATTGCGTTTCTCGCAAAGTACTGATGACGCAAACGGCCAATTTCGTTGCTGCCGACCTCGGGGCCTCCAGCGGTAGGATCATGCTCGGTGCCTGGGATGGCCGGAGATTTTCAGTGCACGAATTGCATCGCTTCGCGAACAGCGGCGTGCATGGCGATGGCGGCCTTTACTGGGATATCCTCGGCATCTGGTCACAAATCCGGGTCGGACTCACAAAGTATCGTTCTCGCCATCCGGAGCCGCCGAACGGCATCGGCATTGACGCATGGGGAGTTGACTTTGGCCTCCTGGACCGCGAAGGGCGCCTGATCGGCAACCCCCACCACTATCGCGATCCCAGGACCGCCGGCATCCCGCCCATTGTGTATCAGGCGATTGCGGAAGATACGTGGTTTGCCGAGACCGGAGTTCAGACCATGGCCATCAACACGCTTTTTCAGCTTTACTCGATGGTCCGTGCCGAAGACCCGGCGCTCGCTTCAGCGCAAACCCTGCTGATGATTCCCGATTTGTGCACGTACTTCCTGTGTGGCGAAAAAACCGTGGAGTGGTCCCAGGCCACCACCACGCAGATGTACTCACTGCACCAGAAAGACTGGGCACGCACGCTGCTGCGTGCCCTCGACATTCCGATCAATATCCTGCCCCCGGTCACCCCGCCGGGCACTCTGCTGTCGCCCGTGCGCACCGCCGTCATTGAAGAGTGTGGATTGCTGCACACGTTCCCTGCGATTGCTGTCGGTTCGCACGATACGGCGAGCGCGGTAGCCGCCATCCCCAATATGAATGAGAACAGCGTATTCCTGGCCAGCGGTACCTGGAGCCTGATGGGGATTGAGACAACGGAGGCAAATACCTCCGAGGAAGCGTTGCGCCTTGGATTCACCAACGAAGGGGGCGTTGACGGTGCGGTTTTGCTGGTGAAAAACATCACCGGTTTGTGGATCGTGCAGGAATGCCTGCGGCAGTGGATTCGCGAAGGCCACAACTACACCTGGAGCGAGATGATGTCTGCTGCCGGCGAGGCAACACCGTTCCACTACCTCATCGATCCGGATGCGCCACAGTTCAGCAACGAATGCGACATGCCCCGAGCAATTCACGACTACTGCGTTGCCACCGGGCAGCGGGTGCCGCAGACCGTTGGCGCCATCGTTCGGGGTGCATTCGAGAGCCTGAGTTTGAAATATCGCTCGGTGCTTGAGTCTCTGCGGAGTCTGACCCATCGCCCTTTGTCCACGATCCGGGTTGTCGGCGGTGGCGGCTTGAATACTCTGCTATGTCAGATGACGGCCGACGCGTGTGGCTGCCTGGTCGTGAGTGGTCCGGTCGAGGCGTCAACCTTTGGCAACGTCATGATGCAGGCAGTAGCGACCGGGTACCTGTCGAACGTGCGCTCCGGCCGCATCGCTATTGCCGAGTCGGTCGAATGTGCAACCTTTTCTCCCCATCGATCGGGTCGATGGGTGGAGGCGTACGAGCGCTTTCGTGCGTTGCCCAGTTGTTGATTTCGCAAGAAGGCTGGGCGGCAAGCCATCGCCGCCCAATCCATCCAAATCAACGTCTACTCAGAGCAATTCGGGAACTGTCGTGCTCGTCGTGATCCGTGTCCCCGTGAGGGCGCCGGTAAACGACTGGGTGATCTTTCCCGTACCATCGTAGGCATCCAGCGTAAAGCTGCCGGTAAAGTGATTACAATCCGACGACACCGTGATCGTTTCGGTGATGTGCGTCGGGCCTACCGGAGCCCCGATCCCATTGTTGGTGTCATTGGGGAACTGGTTGGCGAACCAGGGAAAGTGATTCAGGTAGTATTTCGATTTGCCCGTCTGTTCCCAAACGCCCAGGCAGAAGTTGCCATCCTGCGGCGGCCGCATGGAATTCATGACTTCCGTTTTATCGGGATGCCATACGGCCAGGGCATCGTCGATCACCGTGGCGGGAATGGCTTTCCCGTTGCTGGTTTTGGCGGTGAAAATTACGTGCCACATTCCCACGATCGATGGACCTTCTTCTTCATAGCCGCCCATCCCCGTCCGCAAAACGTGCACTCCACCCATTTGTGGATCCCACGCCGCCGGTTTCGCCAGCTTCGTCGGCATTCCGCACTGCGCCAGGGCGCTCGGCATGATCGCCCACGCTAATACCAGCGTTCCCAGAGCCGGTACCAACCTCCGAATACTTGTTCTCATTTCAGTTCCTCCATGGCCGGTATCGCCGGCTGCCCACGAAACTAACCGCGATTCGCGCCCGTGCAATGTAGCGGGGGTGAAGCCGGAGGTAAAGTTTTGGTGAACGAACAAACCCTTTTAAATCTGCTCTTTTCCTGCGAGACTGAGTCATAATTCCCCCGCGCAGGAGGGTCCCCTGAGCGGCCTTGTCTATCAGTTCGGTGAGTTCTGCCTCGATTGCGGAGCGTTCCAACTCCTTCGTAACGGCGACTCTCTGCGTGTCGAGCGCAAGCCCATGGAGCTGCTCATCCTGCTCGCTTCGCGGGAAGGTCAGCTCGTCACCCGCAGCGAAATTGCCGATCGCCTTTGGGCGAGCGAGGTCTTCGTCGACACCGAACACGGCATCAATACCGCCATCCGTAAGCTGCGCTACCTGCTCCGCGACGATCCCGACAATCCTCGATTTATCCAGACCGTCATCGGCATGGGCTACCGCTTCGTCGCACCCATTACGACGGTTCAGCAGCAGTCGTCCGAAGTTTCTGCCTCGGTTGACCCGCCCCAACAGGAAGCAGCGATTGCAGCACAGGCGGCCGCGGGCGCAACTCTGCCCATCCGAAACCCTCGATACCGGGGCTGGATCGGGCTTACGGTCCTGGTCGTGTTACTCGTTACCATCGTCACAGTTACCCTGAACGCGCACACCCTGGGCGATCGTCTGCTCCACCGTAACCCCCAACCTACGATCACCTCGCTCGCCGTGATCCCTTTGGAGAATCTCTCCGGTGATCCCAACCAGGAGTACTTTGCCGATGGGATGACCGACGAACTCATCACCATGCTGGCCAAGGACTCGAACCTCCACATCACTTCGCGAACGTCGGTCATGCAGTACAAGGGAGCCCATCAGCCGTTGCCTGAAATCGCACGCACCCTCCACGTGAGCGCGATCCTCGAAGGCTCCGTGTCACGCTCCACCAACCGGGTGCACATGACTCTCCAGCTTATCCGTGCCGATACCGACACCCACCTCTGGGCGGAGAGTTACGACCGCGACGCAAACGACGCCGCCCTGCTGCCCGGCAATGCGGCCCGGGCCATCGCCAACCGGCTCAACAGCGCCTCGCCATCGTCCGGTCGAGCGCGCTATGTTAAACCTGAGGCTCACGACGCTTACCTGCGCGGGATCTATTACTGGCATGCGGGACAGAACGAGTCCGCCGGTAAGTACTTCCATATCGCGACCTCCCTGCAACCCGACTA
>Ga0182015_10006600_pt1 | contig 11591 bp, 10 predicted proteins | sample 712P3MmetaG_FD_120478 | JGI IMG/M metagenome (GOLD analysis project Ga0182015, IMG submission 120478) | Permafrost microbial communities from Stordalen Mire, Sweden - 712P3M metaG | ecosystem: Environmental > Terrestrial > Soil > Wetlands > Permafrost | place: Sweden: Stordalen | collected...
ACGGGCGCATCGTCACGATCGGGAGTCTGCTGACCGAGCATGCGGCGCGCCTTCAACGCTTCGCCAACGCGCGATCGTTGGGCACCGGCTTGCACCTGTCGCGTCCGTTTGCGCTCGGTTCGCAGGTGCTGCATTTTACGGGCGGGACGGCGGCGGCACCGGCTCCGTCTGCCGGCCCTTCCGCAGCGGGACTGCGGCTTGTGAAGCGGACGTTCAGCGCCATTAATTTTGCCGGTGACTACAACGCCTTCTGTAACGCGGCGCAAGCCACGGCATGCCTCTACTACCCCGCGGGTGTGCCGCTAGAGATCAACAACGGGGCTGTCTCCGACGCCGATTATCTCATCGCCCAAACGCCTTGCACCCAAGAAGGCGGCGAGTCGTTCTCCGGCGGCACACCCTTGACGTACTGGGGCTGCTTGTTCATCTATCCGCTGTCGGATGGGTTTTCGTTTTTCCCCGGCGTACCCTCGAACATGCAGGTGATCCAGGCCTGCCCGGCCCCGTTCAAAGCCGACATCGACCCGCACGGCGCCGTCACCGTCGCTTCCACCATTTCGACGACGACGTTTACACCCAGCGCGACGATGTCGTGCGTCGTTCAGGCCTACGCCCCATCACCCTGACCTCGCGCGTCAACGTCCCGGAATTTGTTCCGGGAGTTCGAGTTCTTCCGGCCCAACGGGCAGGTAAAGGACGGTGTTTGTCGCGTCCATGGCATCCGTTATCGTCGGTTCCACAGATACGCCGCGGACATTTGGAGGCCACCCAGGTCCCATAAGACGATAGGAGTCGACGTTGAAGCTGTTCCGGGTAATCATGCCCGTTTCCGACATTGAGAGGGCGGCCGTCTTCTATACCGCAGTACTTGGTCTTCAAGGTGAACGAGTTTCGCCGGGTCGGCATTACTTCGATTGCGGCGGAACGATCCTAGCATGCTTCGATTCGGAACTCGAGGACTCCATCCCGAGCGCACCAAATCCGCAGTTCATATACCTCGCAGTGAAAGACTTGGAGGGCGTTCTCCAGCGAGCCTTGCAATCCGGCTGCGTGTTGAGTCGCGGCGGTATCTCAACACAGCCATGGGGCGAGCGTATGTTCTGGACGCACGATCCTTTCGGCAACCCGATCTCGTTTGTCGACGAAGCAACGCTTCTCACCTCGCTCGCGAAAGCGCCGCTAAACTACGATCCCGCCACTGGTAAGAGCAACTAAACGAACGCCCGGAGTGGAAATTGCTACATTTGTGGGACCTGGACATTTGGAGACGAGGGGATTCGAACCCCTGACATCCGCGTTGCAAACGCGGCGCTCTACCAGCTGAGCTACGTCCCCGAACTGCCGGTCTGTGGTTTCGCTGGGCGGCGGTGGATTTCCTAATCCGGGTCGTGGACGAGCAGAACGCCTTCGCGGACCAGCGTTTTCACGAGCCGCTGAGCATCGCGTGCGGCGAGTTCGGGTGCGAGATCCGCGAAGCGGACGGGAGCGGCTTGCAAGCGCTCGAGCGCCGGCAAACACAGTTTGGAGAGTCCGAGCGATTTTCCGGGCAGCAGTACGTCGACGGTCCCCGCACGTTCGCGTACGAGAAACGGCAGATCGTCGTTCACGCGCAGGATGGATTCGGGGCGCAATTTCGCGACATGGATGAGTTGGTCGAATGCGGCGTTGGCCTCGCTCCGTGATGCGGCGAAGAGTTCGTTGAGGGCTGCGTGGGCTGCAGCGGCGATCGTCTCGCCGTCGAGCGCGGCCAGGCGCGGACCGATCTGGGCCGCGAAGGCCGTCGCGAATGCCGGATCGTCTTGCCAGCCGATGGGCAGGGCGCGCCGCAACGCAACGTCCGCGCCGGCGGCTGCATCGAGCGTCTCGTGCAGGAGATCGATCACGCGCAGCGGCGCGAGGGCAAAGGTGACGTGCAGCGCGCGGCCCTCGGTCGCGACGGCTTCGTGCGCGAAGCCGCGGGGAAGGTAGAGCGTTTCGCCGGCCGCCAGCGCGATTTCACGATGGAGGGTAAGGGGCGGAACGCGCGTGCCGCGATGCAGTTGCTGCGACTCGAGCGGCAGTTCGACGAGCGGTTCATAGATGCGCCACGTTTTGCCGCCCTCGATCTGAACCGTCAGCGTATCGTGCGTGTCGTGATGGACGTCCAAACCCTGTGCGCCGGCGGGCGTGAAGTAGACGTTCGCGCCGACGTAGGCGCCCAGGTCGCGTTGCAATCGGTTGCACGTGCGTTGTAGCCGCGCCGAGAGCAGTGCGGCGTCTTTGATCACGAGCGTGTATCCGCGCTCGAGTAAGCCGGCGACTTTGCGCGCGTCGACGTGAGTGGTCGGCGCCTTCCCGGTCGACTTCCAACGGATCGCTGGCCTCGTGAGGACGTATTCCTCGAGCGCGGCTTGTGGCGAGCCTGCTTTCACGAGCGCGAACCGCTCGAGATCGCGTGCGCCCACGACGAGCGATTCCTCGATGTCGGCCACGTCATACATGTCGGCGAAGTAGCCGGCCACGTCGCGGGCGACGTGCAACGGCGACCGTTCCCAATACTCTTGAAAGAACGTCTCGACCGTGACCGGCGCAAGCAACGTACCGAGCGCGCCGTGGGGCTCGTCGCTGCGGGTCACGCGCCTAGCGGCACAACAGGCCCGGCCGGAGCCGGGCAAAGAGTGAGCGCGTTCATGGTACGGGCTTTCATAGGCTGAGGCCAAAAGCATTTCCCGCCGGATCGCGAAGTCGGCGGCGTTTATGAGCTATCCAGCGGCCCCGCGCGGCGACGTCGTCGATGTGTACCACGGTAATGCCGTTCCCGATCCGTATCGCTGGCTCGAAGACGGGGACTCGCCGGCATCGCGGGCGTGGATCGAGGCCCAAGCCGAACTTACGGAGCGTTTCCTCGATGCGATCCCGGCGCGAGCCTCGATCCGCCGGCGCATAGAGGACCTGTGGGACTACGAACGTTTCGGCCTCCCGCGCCGCGCCGGCAAGGCCTACGTTTACGGTAAAAACACCGGCTTGCAGAATCAGGGCGTCGTCTACATCGCCCCGGCGCTCGACGGGCCGGCGCGTGTCCTGATCGATCCCAACGGCTTTTCCACCGACGGAACGATCGCACTTACGGGAACGTCGTTCAGCGACGACGGACGCTATATGGCCTATGCGACCTCGACCTCGGGTTCGGATTGGATGACCTGGCGCATCCGTGACGTTGCAAGCGGCATCGATCTCGACGATGAGATACGGTGGAGCAAGTTCTCGGGCGCGTCGTGGCAGATCGACGGAAGCGGGTTTTACTACAGCCGCTACGCGGAGCCGGCCTCGACGACGCAGTTCAAAGCCGAAAACCGCAACCAGAAGGTGTATTTTCACCGCGTGGGCACGCCGCAATCGGCCGACGCGCTGATTTACGAACGCCCCGACCATCCGGACTGGAGCCTCCACGGACACGTCACCGAAGACGGCGCTTGGCTGATCGTCAATGCAGCGCAGGGAACGGATCCGAACAATCGCGTCTTCGTGCGCGATCTGCGCAAACCGGGCAGCGACATCGTTCCGCTCTTGGCGGACGGCGATGCGACCTACGACTTCGCCGGTAACGACGGCGCCACGTTCGTCTTCCGCACCACGAAGGATGCGCCGCGCGGACGTATCGTTACGCTTGACATCTACGAACGAACCCTCCTCGAGATCGTCGCCGAGTGTGGCGATTCACTCGAAGAGGTCGCGCTCTTCGAGGGGCAATTGATCCTCGCGTATTTGCACGACGCGCACTCCGTCATTCGACGTACGACCTTGCAGGGGCGGCCCTTGGGCGAACTCGCGCTGCCCGGCCTCGGGACGGCGTCGGGTTTCGGCGGCAAGCAGCGCGACGTCGAAACGTTTTACGCCTACACGAGCTACACGACGCCGGCGTCGATCTACCGGCTCGATCTCGCGACCGGCGTCTCCTCACGCGTCTTCGCTCCCTCGGTGTCGTTCGATCCGAACGCCTTCGAGAGCGAGCAACTGTTCTACACGAGCAAGGACGGCACGCGCATCCCGATGATCGTGACGCGCAAGAACGGCGCGCCGCGCGACGGCAGCGTGCCGACGATCCTTTACGGCTATGGCGGCTTCAATATCTCGCTCACACCCGAGTTCTCGCCGGCAACGCTCGCGTGGCTGGAACTCGGCGGCGCGTTTGCGGTGGCGAACATCCGCGGCGGCGGCGAGTACGGCGAGGCCTGGCATCTGGCCGGGATTAAGGGAGCGAAGCAAAACGTCTTCGATGATTTCATCGCGGCGGCCGAGTATCTGATCGCACGGCAGTACACGTCGGCGGCGAAGCTGGCGATCTACGGCGGCAGCAACGGCGGCTTGCTCGTCGCCGCGTGCCTCGCGCAGCGTCCGGAGCTCTTCGGGGCGGCGATCGCGGCGGTCGGCGTCCTGGACATGCTGCGCTTCCAGAAGTTCACGATCGGCTGGGCGTGGACGGCAGACTACGGTTCGTCCGATGAGCCCGATGCTTTTGCGTACTTACGCGCGTACTCGCCGCTACACAACCTGCATCCGGGGACCGCCTATCCGCCGACGCTGATCGTCACCGCCGACCACGACGATCGGGTTTTTCCGGCGCACTCCTTCAAGTTTGCGGCGGCGCTGCAAGCCGCGCAAGGCGGTGATGCGCCCGTACTGATCCGAATCGAGACGAAGGCCGGACACGGCGCGGGGAAGCCGACCGGCAAACTTATCAACGAAGCCGCCGACCGCTTTGCCTTTCTCGTGAAGGTGCTGGGCGTTCCGGTCAAGGAGACGGCAGGATGAATGGTAACGGCAACGGCGACGTGCACGACGTCGAGGTGTACGAAGACGAGTCCGAACTGCGGTCTCAGGCCATCGCGTTGACGGATCGCACGCTTACGGCGATCGGCGGGCTCGAAACGGGAGATCCCGCCAAAGCCGCCGAGGCCGTCGCGCAAATGTATCTCCGCATGCTGCGGGTCGTTCGCGAAGAAGAATAACGCCGCGCTCGGGCGCGGGACCTAGACGTTGATGCGGTAGGTGTTGTTCGCGGTCGAACAGTCGGTGACCGGACCGTGCGGATCGTGCAGGACGAGCGAGAAACGCAGATGCGTCGAGCCGGGCCGCCCTTCGGAGGAGCGCTGAAAGCGATAATGCACCGTTGCGCTACCGCCGGCTGCTAGCGGCGGCGTGCCCTTTTGGTCGACCTTCGTGGCATCTTGGAAGACTTGAACGGATTGCAGCAACGATGACGGTTCGGCCGCCGAACCTACGTTCTTCACGGTGATCGCGACGTCGTAGGTCGTCAGATCGCCGTTGTTCCCGAGCTGATGGGCGACGGCCGCGGTGATCGCGGGGTCGACGCACGCATTAGACGTCATGGCGAGGATCGGGAGGGAGAGTGCGGTCAGTAGTACGTCAAGCATGTCAAACTCCGGTTAGTTGTATGCTCTCCTGTACCCAGCCCGCCCGACTTGACACCGTCTGAAGCGGGCGCTTTATGGGAACAACGACCCCATGTGGCAGGCGAGCGGATGACGGCAGCCGGCGCGTACGAGGAGTTTTCCACCTTCGGCGAGGCCGCCGACGCGGTCTTGCACATGATGCAAGAGCTGCTGCGCCTGGACCTGTGGCTGGTGACGCGCGTCCACGATGAAGAGTGGATCGTGCTCCATTCGTTCGGCAGCGGGGCCTTTCAGGCGGGTGACGTGCTGCCGCTCAAGGCGACGATCTGCAACGAGTTGCTGCAGGGTCACGGCCCGAACATCGCGCCCGATATCTCCCAGATCCTGGCGTATTCCCGCGCGCCGATCACGCGGATGCACGCGGTGGGTACATACGCCGGCGCACCGCTGGTGGTCAACGGCGGCGTCTACGGCGTGCTCTGTGGGATGAGCGCCGCGCCCGGGGAGGAGACGATTACCCGCCAGACCCCCCATCTGATCACCGCGGCGCGCACCCTCAGCACGATTCTCAGCAAGCAACTTCATTCCGAAGCGCTGGTGCGCCGCGTCGAACGCGCCGAGAACGAGGCGCTCGTCGACGAAATGACCGGGCTCTACAATCGGCGCGGTTGGGAACAACTCCTCGCGCATGAAGAAGCCCGCGGCCGGCGCTACGGACACAAGCACGCAGTGTTCTTCATGGACATCGATGGGCTCAAGACCACCAACGACGAGCAGGGGCACGATGCGGGCGATGCGATGATCGTGCGTACGGCCGATGCCATCCGCAACGTCACGCGCGAGCACGACGTGGCCGCACGTCTTGGGGGCGATGAATTCGCGGTGCTGGCGATTGAAACGGATGGAGGCGAAGCCGCCGCGCTCGCGGACCGGCTGGCCGCGGGCTTTCGCGCCGCCGGCGTTTCGGTCTCGATCGGGTACGCGCGCGCAGAAGCGTCCCTCGATCTCGCCGGCGTGACGCGCAAAGCCGACGCGGCCATGTACCGCCGCAAGGGCGAACGCACCGCATCCTGAATGCCCTCCGACGCCTGGAGGGCTATCTGATGTTAGCTACGTTGATTCCGGACGTTGGGCCGCGCGTCTCGATCGCGCTCGTGATCATACGAGTCGCTGCCGGCCTTGGGTTCATGATGCACGGCAACCCAAAGCTCGCGCACCCGATGTCGTGGGACGATACCTTTACGCCGTTGATGGGCATTCCGCACATTCTGCAACTCATCGTAACGATTGCTGAGAATTTCGGCGGCCTGATGCTGATTTTCGGTTTCCTCACGCCGCTCTGGACGTGCATTTACATCTGCGACATGCTCGTCGTGATTTGCATCGTCAAGGCGCCCTCGGGCCTACCCTACGTGGGAGCCGGCGGCAAAAGCTGGGAAATCGAGGGCCACTTGCTGATGGCGTCGATCGTGCTCTTGATCACCGGTCCGGGACGCTATTCGGTCGATGCCGCGCTCGTTGCGTGGCGGAAACGAAGCACGGCGTGACCGCTGCCGCGGGTCAGCTGAACGGCAAAACCGCGTTGATTACAGGCGGGGCCGGCAGCATCGGTTTTGCCAGCGCGAGCGCGTTCGCGCGCGAAGGCGCGCGCGTGATGCTGGTCGATTTGAACGAGAGCGATCTGCAAGCGGCAGTGGAAAAACTGCCCGCCGGCCGCGCCGGCTACGTGGTCGCCGATGTGACGGAACCGGATGCGGTCCAGCGGTATATCGACGCGACCGTTGCGCGCTTTGGTAAGATCGACGTCCTGTTCAGTAACGCCGGAAATATCGGGACGATCGCACCGATCGAAGACTACCCGCTCGACGTGTTCCGTTCGGTTCTCGACGTGCACGTCGTCGGCGCGTTCCTCGCCTGCAAGTACGCGGTACCGCAGATGAATGATGGCGGCAGTATCGTCATCACGTCGAGCATCGTCGGCGTGCGCGGAAGTCCGGGGGCGTTCGGTTACAGCGTTGCCAAACACGCGCAGGTCGGTTTGATGCGTTCGCTGGCAAAGGCGCTCGCGCCGCGCCGGATCCGCGTCAATACGATCCATCCGGGGCCGGTCGACAACGCCTTTCAGCTCGAGGTCGAACGCCGGTTGAGCATCGTGCTGAAGAAGGACGCGACCGCCGTGCTCAACGCGTCGATTCCGCTCGGGCGCCACGCGCACGCCGACGAGATCGCTCGCTCCGTCCTCTACCTCGCCTCCGATGCCAGCAGCTTCACGACCGGCACGACGCTGATCGTCGACGGCGGGTCGAGCGCCTAGCGTGCCGGTGTGATGACGTTGGCGTCGATGCTCGGACAAGCGCTGCTACTGGCCGTAGGCATGATGTGGCAGGTTGGCTGGAGCCTCGTTCTCGGATTCACGCTTTCCGGTTTGGTGCAAACGCTCGTTTCCAAGGAGCGGATGCAAGCCGTACTGGGTCGAGACGGCATTCGCGAGATCGCGATAGCGACGGGCTTCGGCGCGGCGAGTTCGTCGTGCTCGTATGCTGCCGCAGCGATGAGTAAGACGCTTTTCAAGAAAGGTGCCGCGCTCCTACCGAGCCTCGCGTTCCTATTCTCCTCGACGAACCTCGTCCTCGAGCTCGGCATCATCTTGTGGCTGCTCATGGGCTGGCAATTCACCGCCGCCGAGTGGATCGGCGGGCTCGTGCTGATCGCCGTGATGACGGTCCTCGTGCACATCACCTATCCGAGGGCGCTCGTCGAAGAAGCGCGCCGGCGCGTCGACGAGACCGGCGGTCACGACCACGGATCGGCGGAGGGTACGCCGGGCTCGCTGTTCGATCGGTTGCGAAGTCCGGCGACCCGCTTGGCCGTCGCACAAAACGCGTCGATGGATTTTTCAATGCTCTGGAAAGACTTGCTCGTCGGTTTTCTCATCGCCGGTATTCTCGGCGTATTCGTCCCCGACGGCGCGTGGAAGTCGCTCTTTCTCGAAGGCGGCTCGCCGGGCGTGCGGCTCGTGGAGAACGCGCTCATCGGTCCCGTGATTGCGATCTTTTCGTTCGTCTGCTCGATCGGCAACGTGCCGCTCGCGGCGATCTTATGGGCGAGCGGCATTTCCTTCGGCGGCGTGCTCGCGTTCCTGTACGCGGACCTGATCGTGCTGCCGCTGCTGGATGTGTACCGCAAGTATTACGGTATTCGCATGGCGGCCTACATCTTCGGTGTGTTCTTCGTGACGATGGTGATCTCGGCGATCGTCATGGACGGCGCGTTCTCCGCACTCCATCTCGTCCCGGTACCGAACAGAAACGCCGTGCACGACCTGACGATGTTTTCGTTCAACTACACGTTCTGGCTGAACCTCGCCTTTGGTGCGCTAGCCTTGTATCTCTGGCGGCTCGACGCGACGCATCCGATGGAACACATGGATCACTGCTAGGGCTTGCACTTGTGCTCGGCGCCAACGTCGGTTCCGGTGGTGACGCCGCTGGGGACGAGTTGCATTGCGTCGGTGTCCAACTTGTAGGCGGGCCACTGCGGGAGCCCCGGCCCGTTTGGATCGCCGGTAGTCACGAAATTTTTCCAGTACGCGATCATCGATGTCGACAACGCCTCGGATGCCGGCGTGCGGGGATTCGGGAAGAGGTCGGCCGACTCGGTCGTCTTTGGATCGTTGAACTCATAGCCATAAATCGGCGCACCGCTGGTAGCTCGCGTCAAGCGCCAACTCGCGACGTCGTCGCAGATCGATTGTTGCGGCGCCGGCGACGAGGAGTCGCCGCCGAGCAGCAGTGGGAGGCGGCCAAGATAGGTGCGCGGTTGGACGGGGATGTCGCTGCCTTCGACGCTCGGGGAGAACGTGCCGCGCGGGAGCGTCTGCTGGACGGCGAGGATCTTTTGTACGGTCAGTTCGGGTGAGCGCAGGCACGCGGCGACCGGCGCGCCCGTACCGGGACAGCCCAGTTGCGCGGCGATCGTTGCTTGCGCGGCCTCGACGCTTGCGAGCGTCGGCAGCGGTACCGAGCACGGTCCGCTCTGCACGATCGCACGCACGAAGCCGCCGGAACCCGGCGACGCGAGATTCGCACACGTGCTGACGGCGCCCGCGGACTCGCCGCCGAGCGTGACGTTGCGTGGGTCTCCGCCGAAGGCGCCGATGTTGCGCTGAACCCAGCGCAACGCGGCTTGCTGATCTTCGAGCCCATAGTTGCCGGTGGTGCTGCCGCCGTCGTCGAGTGCGCTGTTAGCGAGGAAGCCGAGAATGCCGGTGCGGTAGTTCATCGTCACGACGACGATCTTGCCGCTCGTTGCCAGTAACGCGCCGTCGTACGCCGCGCCGTTGCCGTGGGTGAAGTCTTCGCCGTAGATGAAGACGAGCACCGGCGCCCGCGAAGCGCCGGCCGGAGTCCAAACGTTGAGATAGAGGCAGTCTTCGGTCGTGTTCTGCGCCGGCGGTTCGGTCTGCGGACACGCGGCACTCGGCTGCAGCGCCTCGCGCACACCGGTCCACGCCGTGGCCGGCTTCGGCGGGCGCAAGCGCAACGGCCCGACGGGCGGCGCCGCGAACGGGATGCCGAGAAACGTGCGCACGCCGTTTGCGCCCGAACCGTGCACCGCGCCCTTATCGGTTTGAACGATGGTTGGGTCGGAACCCGGCGCCGCACCGGCCGCGCCGGGCACCCGGACGGCCAGCGCGAACGTTAGTACAACACAGGCCATGGCGCAAGAAGAAGCGCGTCCGTTAGGCACGGTGCTCCGCGGCGGCGTTCATGCCGGCGATCCGTCCTTGGCACGTCGCGCGCGCCAGTCCGTGTTCGCTGAAGCCGCCGGCCGTTTCGCCGCACGAGTACAAGCCCGCAATCGTCTCGCCGTGCATATCCATAACCTGGCACTTCGCGTTGATGCGAACGCCGGCGCGGGTATCGTGCAAGACCGGGGTCGCCCACGCGGCATAGAACGGCGGTTTGGCGATTTTGTAGAGCGGCTTCGGCCGATCGAAATCGTCGTCTTTGCCCGAATCGACGAACCCGTTGAATCGCGCGACCGTCGCTTCCAGCGCTTCGGGTGACATCGCAATGCGCTGGTACTTCATCTTGATCGCGCGCGCTAGTTCGGCGATCGAGTCGGCTTGGAAGAAGAACCCGGCAGCGGTGTCGACGTTCGGCGGGCGCGGATCCCATTTCTCGCGCGCGACCGCATCGGCATCGAAGATCGCCCAGATCGGGCCGCCGCCGTTGTGTCCGTCATCGATTCCGGCGAGCGCGGCAGCGAGGAAGTTGTGCGGATTGAACTTCATGTTTTTCGCGTTGCGAAAGCTGCCTTGCGTATAGGGGTCGACCGACTTCCAGTTGTTGGCGGAATACTGCGGTGCCGTTTCGTCGTAGAAGCGCCGGCCGACCATATTCACGAGAATGAGATCCTGCCAATTCGTCACGTGCAGTCCGCTGGCGCGGGCTTTGTCGAACACCGGGCTGCCCGGCATCCAGCGTAAGTTCACGTAACCGTACTGGCTGCCGATCTGCCCCGGCTTCGTGATGTTCGCGCCGAACTCGCCCGTCTGATTGTAGAGTCCCCATAGCGAGGCGCCGACGGCCAGCGCGCTCAATTCGCCGCTGGCGTCCTGATAGGAGTACGGCGTGCCGGCGACACCGCAGTATTCTTCCGTGAGCCGGGGATCGAACATCCGCCGGTAGTTGACGTTGGAGGTGGCCCCGCCGGTCGCAACGATGACGGCCTTGCGGGCCCGTACGTTCAGCATGGTCTCGTTGTGTTTCACCGCCACGCCCAGAACGCGGCCGGAATGTGGCGTCTGCCGGTGCAGCGCGACCATGCGATGCCCGAGTAAGTACTGCACGCCGGCTTTGTGCGCGGCCGCAAGGAGGGGTGCTAAGAGCCCGTTGCCCGAGGACATCGTCGCCTGAACGCTCGGATCGGCGGGCCGTCCCGTCTGCACCATCGGCCAATTCATGACGGCGGCGTGCGCTTCGCGCGGGACCGAGTTCCCAACCGACTCACCGCCCAGCGTGTCCGGCGCCTGATCGACGAAGACGACGCCGTGCGCGACCAGAAACTCAAACGTTGCCGCGGCGTTGTCGGCGAACGCGCGAATGATCTCGCGATCGTTATAGCGGAAATCCGGAAAGCCGCCGGGTTCGATCACCGACCAGTCGGTCAGGTCGCGGTAGAGCAGCTCCGGCG
>Ga0182015_10006601_pt1 | contig 11590 bp, 9 predicted proteins | sample 712P3MmetaG_FD_120478 | JGI IMG/M metagenome (GOLD analysis project Ga0182015, IMG submission 120478) | Permafrost microbial communities from Stordalen Mire, Sweden - 712P3M metaG | ecosystem: Environmental > Terrestrial > Soil > Wetlands > Permafrost | place: Sweden: Stordalen | collected...
AATCGCCTGGTAACCGGGCGCGACTTGGAAAGCGGACCTATCTTTTCGCCGGATGGCTCGATGGTGGCTTTCAGCGGAAATTACGACGGCAATATTGACGTGTACGTCGTGCCGTCGGCGGGTGGCGAGCCCCGCCGGTTGACTTATCATCCCGGCGCGGACATCGCTGTCGGCTGGTCGCCGGACGGAAAGAACATCCTGTTCAGATCCCATCGCGCCAGCACAAACGATCCGAACAAGCTCTTCACGGTTCCGGTCACCGGCGGATTCCCGGTGGAGCTCCCCTTAGGGATGGCCGAAGAGGGTTCCTATTCACCCGACGGGAGCCAGATTGCCTACGTGCCTATCTTCCAGTGGGAACCTGACTGGAAGGGATATCGCGGCGGACAAACGACTCCCATTTGGATTGCCAAGCTCGCCGATTCGAGCATCGTCAAGGTGCCGCGCGAGGAATCGAACGACCGCAATCCGATGTGGGTCGGCAAGACTGTTTATTATCTTTCCGACCGCGATGGCCCGACCACGCTCTTCGCTTACGACACCGAAACCCAGAAAGTCACTCGCGTGATCGACAACAAGAATGGATTCGATATCAGCTCGGCGTCCGCGGGCAGCAGCGCGATCGTCTATTCCCAGTTCGGTTCTCTCCATATTTACGACCTTAAGACCCACAAGGACCAGGGAGTCTCCGTAAGCGTAGCGGGAGATATGCCCGGATTGCTGCCGCGCTGGGAGAAGGTCTCCAAGCGCATTCTGAACACGGACATTTCTCCCACAGGCGCTCGCGCCGTGTTCGAAGCACACGGCGAGATACTGACGGTGCCCGCGGAGAAGGGAGACGTGCGCAACATCACGAACACTCCGGGCGCGGCGAATCGCGACCCGGCCTGGTCACCCGACGGCAAATGGATCGCGTATTTTTCGGATGCTTCGGGAGAGTACGCGCTTCACGTGCGAGATCAGAAAGGGCTCGAGCCTCCTCGCGTCATCAACCTTGGAAGCTCGCCGACGTTCTACTACCGGCCGACGTGGTCGCCTGATAGCAAGAAAATCGCCTTCGACGACAAGAAACTGAACCTGTGGTATGTCGATATTGATCACCCCACGCCAGTCAAGGTGGATACGAACCTTCTGGAGTTTGATGAGAACGATTTCAATCAGGAGTGGTCGCCTGACAGCCAGTGGGTGGTCTATACAAAACTCCTGGCTAATTATCAGCACGCCGTGTTCGTCTATTCGCTCACGACGGGTAAGAGCACGCAAATCACTGACGGGATGAGCGACTGCCTCTACCCAAGTTTTGACAAAAACGGTAAATACCTCTATTTCGCGGCGAGCACCACTACGGGTTTGAGTGCCGCCGGCCTGGACATGTCGAGCGACGAGCATCCGGTGATGATGAGCGTGTACGTGGCCGTGCTGCGGAAGGATTTGCCTTCTCCCATTCTACCGGAGAGCGACGACGAGAAGTCGCCCGAGGCCATCGCTGCAGCGGGGAAATCATCCGGTGACAAGTCAGACGACAAGTCGGCAACAAAGCCGGCCGCGCCTGACGGGGAAAAGCCTGCAGCGAAGACTGACGAAAAACCAAAAGAGCCGCCGAAGGTCAGCATCGATTTCGAAGACATCCTGCAGCGAATCTTGTCGCTGCCGATTCCGGCGGCGAATTACGTGAGTCTATCGGCCGGGAAGGAGGGCGAACTTTTCCTGGTGGAGGGGCCGGTGGTCGCTCTTGTCGCTGCGGACGGTCCGCCACAACTGACCGCTTCGAAGTTCGATCTGAAAACCCGCAAGACCGACAAGCTCCTGAGCGGCGTATCGTTCTTCGCGGTTTCGTCCAACGGCGAGAAAATGCTCTACAAACAGGGTGAAAGCTGGTTCATCGCGGACTCGAGCAAACCGCCAGAACCCGGGAAAGGAATGTTGAAGACGGACGATCTGGAAGTCCGCGTGGTGCCGCGCGAGGAATGGAAGCAGATGTATCACGAAGTCTGGCGGATCGAACGCGACTTCTTCTACGACCCGCATTATCACGGGCTCGATCTGCCAGCTGCTGAAAAGGAGTTCTCCGCCTTTCTTCCGGGCATAGCGAGTCGCGGGGATTTGAATTACCTGTTTCGCGAAATGCTCAGTTACATATCGGTGGGCCATATGTTCGTGCGAGGAGGCGCGGACCCGGAAACGCCCCACGTGAGCGTCGGGTTGCTCGGCGCCGACTATACGATCGAAAACGGACACTATCGCTTCAAGAAAATCTATAGCGGTGAAAACTGGAATCCCAAACTTCAAGCTCCTCTCACTCAGCCGGGCGTGAACGTCAAGGCCGGTGAATATCTGCTCGCCGTGAATGGACGCCCGATCGCGTCTTCCGATGAACTCTACGCATTTTTCCAGGAGACGGCGGGCAAGCAGGTCGTCCTTAAGGTTGGGCCCAATGCAGACGGCACAGGGTCGCGCGACGTGACCGTCGTGCCGCTGCCAAGCGAAGACGCCATCCGCAATCTCGATTGGATCGAAGGAAACCGCCGCAAGGTGGATGAGTTGAGCGGCGGCAAGCTCGCGTACGTTTATTTGCCGGATACCGCAGCCGGCGGGTACACGAATTTCAATCGCTACTTTTTCGGGCAGGTCGGCAAGCAAGGCGCCATTCTCGACGAGCGATTCAACCATGGCGGCCAGATCGCGGACTACATCATCGACTACCTGCGCCGCGAGCCGATGGACATGGTGATTTCGCGCGAGGGCGCCACGACGTTCGATCCGGCCATGGCCATCTACGGTCCGAAAGTCATGATCATTAACCAATTCGCGGGTTCGGGCGGCGATGCGATGCCCTGGCTATTCCACAAGGCGCAGATCGGCACCCTGGTGGGCGTTCGGACATGGGGCGGGTTGGTTGGAATCGGCGGATATCCGCAGCTGGTGGATGGCGGGTTGGTGACCGCGCCGCGATTCGCAATCGCCGGATTGAATGGAGCGTGGGAAGTGGAAGGCCACGGCATCGCACCCGACATAGAGGTGTGGCAGGATCCGAAGCTAGTGCGCGAGGGCCACGACCCCCAATTGGAAAGGGCTGTCGCGGAAGCGATGCAGCAATTGAAAGATCATCCGATGCCGATATATAAGGCGCCGCCCTTTCCGGATCATCATCCGCAACTACCGCCCGTGCAGTAGGGACCGCGCGGCGGTCTACTCTGCTCGTCTCCGGATTGTTGCGAGTCCGGAACGTGAGGTCGCTCATGACTGAATTCAGCCAGGCGGAAATGCGTAATGTCGAGCAAGCCTGCTACGCGCTGGCCGTCGAGTACGCCGAGATCATTGACAGTCAGGACTACGCGCGACTCACTGAGGTATTCGCGGAAGACGCCACGTTTTTGCGGCCGACGGCTCCGAAGGAACTGATTCAAGGTGCCGACAAAATTGTCGCCATGTTCCAATCGCGTCCGCGCAACCGCCTGACGCAACACTTGATCAGCAATTTTCGCGTGCACATGGAAACCATGGACATGGCTGTCGGCACCTGCCGCGTCCTGTTTTTCAGTTCGGATGTATCGGAGCCCGAAACTCCGGAGGGAAGAAGAGCCGCGAGCAAGCAATCGATCGGTACCTACCACGATCGTTACGTGCGCACGAAAAATGGCTGGCGCATTGCAGAACGGGTGGGAAGCATGACCTTTTACACCTAGGACACGGCGATGGCGAGCGATCCCATTCAGCGCATCGCGATCATCGGCTTCGGCGAAGCCGGCGGAATCATCGGGAGAGACCTTGCGTCGCGCGGTTTGAACGTCTCCACGTTCGATATCCTGTTTCACTCCACGGAAGCGCGCGAGGCCGTGCTTGCAAAGGCTCGCGAATCGAAGGTGCAAGCCGCCGAGAGCCTGAGCGCTTGCGTCCGCGAAGTGGAACTTGTGATTTCCGCGGTGACTGCTTCATCGGCGCTCGACGTCGCAAGAGAAGCATCGCGTCTAATGCGCGCCGGCCAGTTCTTTCTCGACATCAACTCCGTCTCTCCCGGTACGAAGCGAAAAATGGCGGCCCACTTCGAGGAAACGCAGGCGCGTTTTGTCGAGGCGGCGGTAACGGCCGCGGTTCCGCCGCAGCGGTTGAAAGTCCCCATGTTGCTCGGTGGAACGCACGCAGCCGAGCTGGCTGCGCGGCTTTCGCCTATCGGGATGAATGCCAGCGTCGCGAGCGATCGAATTGGAGTCGCTTCCGCCGTCAAGATGTGCCGTAGCGTGGTGATTAAGGGTCTGGAGGCTCTCGCTGTCGAGTCCATGTTTGCGGCGCGCCGCCACGGCGCGGAGGATGCGGTGCTTGCATCGCTCGACGCCACGTTCCCCGAAATGGGGTGGAAGGAACAACTTCCGGACTACCTCATCAGCCGCGTCGCGGAACACGGCAAACGGCGTGCCGCGGAAATGCGCGAAGCCGCGCAGGCGCTTCGAGACGTGGGAATCGAACCCTTGATGGCGGAGGCTACGGCCGAGCGGCAGGATGCGCTGGCTAAGGAAATTGGCAGACAGCCTCTCGAGCCGCGCGCCGGAAAGCCATTTTCATGGCGGGAGCTGGCCGACGCTCTCGACAACGCCAGCAAGTCATCCAGGAAGGTCTGACACCGCCATAAAATTTCCAATCTCCCCGCCCGAATACCACTAGAAAAACCAGAAGCGTTTTTTCCGGCGTGGTCTCGCGCCTTCGGAATTCTCCCAGCCCGCGTCATCGGCGAGTTCCGGGACATAGGGAATTGGCCGGTCTTCGAACACGGCCAGAGGATTATCCACCAGCAGCGCGCGCGCCACTTCCTCCCCCCGCGTCTTCGCCAGGAAGTCGAAAGCTTCCTTGAGCCGGAGCGGCCGCGAGGTCACGTTGTGCGCGTCGCTCGCCACGAAGTGAACCGCGCCGGCGTCGAGCCACTGCTTTGCCATTTCCTGCGCGGCGCTGCCGAACCTCCCAAGCAACGATTGTGCCGTCACCTGCACATAGCAGCCTTGCCGAAGCCATTTGAAAAGACGCTCGGGCTGCGTGCGGATCAATGGGTTGCGCTCCGGATGGGTAACGATTGGATGCAGCCCCGCAAGCTGCAACTCGTGCAGGGCCTGGTCAAGTGACGGCGGAATCGAGTAGTCCGCAAACTCCACAAGAAGGTAGCTCTTCTGGTTGAGCGTGAATCGGGCGGCATCGTGGCGGATATCCTGCAAGTTTTCGAAGCTGAGATGGAAGTCGCACCCCGTCGCCAGAACCAGCCGCCCCTCGAAACGAGCTTGAAGTTCATCCCGGCGTTGGCGTACGACCTCTGGAATGAAAGGGTGGTCCGGGCTCGCGTGTGGCGTCCCAATGACGTGCGTGACGCCGTCCTCGATGGCCATTTCTGCCATGCCGCAGGCCACCTCGAATGACGTAGCGCCGTCATCGAGGCCCGGTAGGATGTGGCAATGAATGTCAATCATCAACGGGGCAGGATAGCGCAGCCAGAAAGAGATGACAACGCAGACAGCGAGGCGCGCAAATCAAACGCGGCTCAGCTGATCGGCATGCTGTTTGCACAATCGGAAACGGAATCGTGGGACGCGATAACCGCTGCGCTCGCTATCTGGTCCACGCCGTCGCTACCTGCCACGCACCCACCGCGAATAGCAGGACGGCGAACAGAATCCGCATCCGCCGCTGAGACATTCGCTTCGCCAGCTCACCACCAGCCACGCCTCCCAAAATAACTCCGGGGATGATCAGCAGCCCCACCCTCACGTTCACCTGGTGCGCCCGGTAATACGCCAGAAACGCCAGCAGCCCGGTGGGCGGCACCAACGCGATCAGACTGGTGCCTTGGGCCGTGTGCTGGTCGAAGCCCAGGAGCAGGACGAGCAAAGGGACCAACAAAACTCCGCCGCCCACGCCGAAAAGCCCGCTGCAGATTCCGACCACGCACGCCGTGGCGAAGATGGCCGCCTGCCTCCTCGGACCCTCTCGCGTCCCCCTCCAGGGCGCCCTATACATTGGTGGGCTTTCCTGGCGCAGGCTGGGCCGCCTGACGCCAGAGCAATGCCGCGGACACCATCAGAAACAGCCCAAACAGTGCCTGAAGCACTCGCGCCGGAATCCCCACCGCGATTGAGCCCCCCGCGTACCCGCCCACAAGAATTCCGACCGCGCAGACGATCCCGGCGCGCAGGTCCACCTCGCCGGCCTTCCAATAGACCCACAACGCCCCCAGCCCGACCGGCAGCAGTTGCATGAACAGCGACGTGCCCTGCGCCATGTGCTGGCTCATTCCCAGCAGGCAGACCAGGGCCGGGACCACGATCGTCCCCCCGCCGATCCCCATCAGGCCGACCAGGATTCCCGCAGCCAGGCCCAGCAGAAGTATGGGTACGTTGTGCATCGCCGATTATGTTCGCCGAATTCTCGGGGTGGGGCAACGAGGGATATGCCCATATCGCGATTGGATACACGCGGGCGACCTTGCTCCCAACGGAGTTTGCGTTCCTGCTATGCTTTTGGTTCGCGCAATTAGCGCGATCAGGTGATCCGGAGCAGCCAGACGACCGGTCCAGGTTCTGGTCGTTCACGGTTAAACATAGGAGAAAAGAGCGAATGGCAGCGGAGCGCAAGCCGGAGTTTTTTGCAGGGAAGGACATGCAGATCGGGATCATCGGCTGCGGCTACGTGGGCCTGCCGCTCGCCCTGCGGTTTGCCGACGTGGGCCATCGCGTCATCGGGTTCGACCTCGACCAGACGAAGGTGGACAAGTTGAACGCCGGCCAGTCGTACATCCAGCACATCCCCGCCGACAAAATCCGCGAGCATGTGCAGGGGAAGCGCTTCTGCGCAACGAGCGATTTCTCGAAACTGCGGGGAATGGACGCGGTACTGATCTGCGTCCCGACGCCGCTGGATGAACGCCGCGAACCGGACCTGAGCTACGTCGAAAATACGGCGAAGGCGATCGCCCCGAATCTCCAGCGGGACCAGTTGATCGTGCTCGAAAGCACCACGTATCCCGGTACGACCGAAGAGTTGGTATTACCGATCCTTGAAAAGGGCGGCCTGCGCTGCCCGATTGACGCGGGGACCAGCGGCAGGGACGTGGCGACGGATTTCTACCTTGCGTTCTCACCCGAGCGCGAAGACCCTGGAAACAAGCAGTACGGTCTGGCGCAGATTCCCAAAATCGTCGGCGGAATCAATCCTGCGAGCGGGCGCGCCGCGATGGGAATGTACGCGCAGATCGTCTCAAAAGTGGTCCCGGTAAGTTCGACGCGCGCCGCCGAGATGGTCAAGCTGATGGAGAACATCTTCCGCTGCGTGAACATCGCAATGGTCAACGAGCTGAAGCAGCTCTCCCTGCGAATGGGCCTCGACATATGGGAAGTGATTGATAGCGCGGCGACGAAGCCGTTCGGGTTCATGCCGTTCTACCCCGGGCCTGGCCTGGGTGGGCACTGCATTCCGGTGGACCCGTATTATCTATCGTGGAAGGCGCGCGAATACGATTTTTCGACGCGATTCATCGAACTGGCCGGCGAGATCAACACGGAGATGCCGTATCACGTGGTCAGCGCGGTCGGCACGGCCCTGAACGAGCGCCAGAAGAGCATCAAGGGCTCGAAGATCTTGCTGCTCGGCGTGGCGTACAAGAAGGATGTGGACGACATGCGCGAATCGCCGTCGCTGAAGCTGCTGCAGCTGCTTACCGAGCGCGGGGCACTGATTGATTACAACGATCCGTACTTCCCGGAGATTCCGAAGCTGCGCCACTACAATTTCCCGAACAAGCGGTCGGTCGCGCTGAGCCCCGCTACTATCGCCAGCTACGATTGCGTGCTGATCGCCACCGATCACACCAGCTACGATTACGAAGCCATTGTCCGGGACGCGAAGCTGATTGTGGATTCGCGGAACGCCACGCGACGCGTCAAACAGGGCCGCGAAAAAATCGTCCCCTGCTGAGCCTGCCTGCCAATGGGCCGCCTGTTAACTCGAAGGGTTGCGTAGGACTTTAGTCCTATTGTCGGGGACGTACCCTGGTCCTATCGTTTGGTCTCATGGGCGCTCCCACGGCAGTATCGCAGGAACGGTCAAGTCTAAAGCTCGATCCGGGGCGCAGGCGGAGCATGCGCGTCCTTCTGAGCGTGCCGATCCACGTGAACGGTAAGGACAAAGAGGATCAGGAGTTCACCGAGGAAACGCGCACGCTGGTGGTCAACGCGCACGGCGCGCTGATTTCGCTCGGTGCCCGCGTAACGGCTGGCCAGCAGGTCACCGTGTCCAACAAATCCACCAGGAAGTCTCTCGACTGCCGTGTCGTCCATCTCGGGAATGCCACGGCAGGTAAGGTACAGACGGGGATTGAGTTCGTGCAGCCGTGCGGATCGTTCTGGCAGATCGATTTTCCGCCGGATGATTGGGTCACGCCGGAAGATTAGTTCGTCCCGCCTCGAAATAAATTCCACAAGGCATCATTGCGGCGCTGGGATCAGCTCGGCCCGTAGCGTTCCGAAAGGCAAAGTTGCCTGGAGCACCACCGGTGTGTGCGCCGCGTCGGTCGCTACCCATACGGCGATGTGGATCGCCGTCATTTCCTTTTCGTGCTGGAAGACCCTGACCGAAATGCGCGACGCCGTGAAATTGCCGGCGGGAACCGTGACAGCCTCGCCCGCACTTTCGCGGCGGGCGCGCATGTCGAAGATGTCCTTCCCGTCGTACACAGGTGCATCGAGCTCCGGTGTGCGCTGCCAATCCGCTGCGCGCAGGCTATAAAGCGCGCCGAGCGCGTCGCGCGTGCCCGACAGGACGATGACGCTTGCGCCGGGCGCTCGGGATTTCTGGCCCGTGGCGACGAGATGCTGCACCTGATCCGAAATCTTCCCCAGCTCATTGAGATGCGTTTCGAACTGGCGGCATTCGAGCGATTCAGCGTCCGTGTAGGAATCGAACTGATCGTCGATCGGGAATAGAGTGCTCACAGGGCTGAGCGTTTGCGCTACGGCACGGAAATGCCAGGTCTGCCAGCCAAAGAGGACACGGCGCTCGGTCACGCTCAATTGCACGGACGCAGCGGTTGCGAAAGCAGCCCAGGTGACGCGGTAATTGAGCGTCTCACCGGCGCGAAATGGCACAGGCTGTTCCTTGACAGCGGCCGCGGAAAAAAGGGCCAAAAGCGGCGCGAGCGCTGCGACAATGATCCAAATTGTGACAAAGCGCGTCTTCATCCGGGAGCCTAAAAAAGCAAGTCGTGATTCTTGCCCGGCCGAGGCGCGCCGGGTATATTCAAGCGTACCCGAAACGCGCGGCACAATCATCACAGCGTTGCGAGAAAATCCAATCGCGAGATTCACCGCGATGCAGGCGATTTCCGCGCAGCGGGATTTCGCGCGGGGAGGAATTCCAGCATGCGCTACCTGGTGACAGGTGGTGCCGGTTTCATCGGCTCCAATATCGTGGACGAGCTCGTTCGCCGCGGGCATTCCGTGGTCGTGCTCGACAATCTTTCGACGGGCAAGGAATCAAACCTTGCGGGCGTCCGCAGCAAGATCGAATTGAACACCGGCAGCGTCACGGATCTGGCGGCGGTTCAGGCGGCGTGCCGGGGAGCGGAATACGTGATTCACCTCGCCGCGCGGACTTCGGTGCCGCGGTCGGTCGAGGATCCGCTGGGCACGAATCACACCAACATTGACGGGACCCTAAACGTCCTGGTGGCTGCGCGCGATGCGAAAGTGCGCCGATTCGTCTTTGCCGCGTCATCGTCGGCATACGGGGAGACTCCGACGCTGCCGAAGGTGGAGACGATGCAGCCGGACCCCATCTCTCCCTACGGCGTGACGAAGTATGTCGGCGAACTCTACGCGCAGGTTTTCGGCCGAGTGTACGGCCTGGAAACTGCGTCGCTCCGATATTTCAACGTGTTCGGCCCGCGGCAGGATCCCACGTCGCAATATTCGGGCGTGCTTTCGCGATTCATGCTCGCGGTGATCGAAGGGAAACCGCCGGTGATTTACGGCGATGGCGAGCAGTCGCGCGATTTCACTTTCGTCGAAAATATCGTGGACGAAAGTTTGCGTGCTTGCGAGGCCGGCGGAGCATCCGGGAAAGTATTCAATGGTGGCACTGGCGTCCGGGTCACGCTCAACGAAGTGCTGCGCCAGCTCGAGAAGATCACGGGAAAGAAAATCCCGGCTAAGTACGAACCAGCGCGCAGCGGCGACATCCTTCATTCGCAGGCCGATATTTCGCTCGCCCGGAAAATTCTGGGTTACGAGCCGCGCGTGCTTTTCGAAGAGGGGCTCAAGCGCACGTGGGACTGGTACCAAGCGGCGTACGGGAAGAAGTAAGACGCGTTATCTCGTTTCTCGACTCAAGGTCGTTTTCCGCCGGCAAGAAGCCCCCTTCGCCCATGTGACAGGCGCACGGGCTGCCGCAGCCAGTGAATCAATGACTCGGCGATTCGCCGTAGATTCTGACCAAGCCGAAACGCGACTGAGGTGGCGAGCTTCGCTGGAACGGAATTTGCGTTCGGCTTAAAGCTTCGCTCGAAGCGCGGGATGGCGGGTAACGACATCGGCGTGCGAGGAAGCAAAAGTTTCTTTGGGGGCGCTGGGGCTGCGACGCCAGCAGTGCGCGAAGCCGGATTCAAGGCGGGGTTCACAGCCGCCGCCGCTTGAACCGGAGGAGGCTTTTGGGCGGCGGGCGAAGGCATTACGGGCGTCGGAGCTGCGACGGGAGTGGTGCGCGGCTCCGGATTCAAGACGGGGTTCACAGTGAACCGCAATTCGATCGGAGCGGGCTCCCGGGCTGCGAGCGACTTCGTGGCGTCCGGCGGCACGGCCAGCGCATCTCCCGTGCTGACGTTGCCGAAATCGAGGGACCGAGGAAACGGCTTGAAGTCATCGAATTGAAACTCGCGCGCGACCTCTTCCACGATCTTGTGCGGTACCGGTCGAAGTCGCCCGTTGTAAGCAGTCATGAGGGCCTGCTCGCAGAGCAGATTGAAAACACGCGGAGTGCCGCCCGAGTGGAAGTAAACGGCGTCCAAGGCTTCCGGCGCAAAAATCTGGTCGGGCGACCCTCCGGCCAGCTGCAATCGTTGGCGGATGCAGGCGTGAGTTTCCTCAATCGTAAGCGGTGCGGTTTTGCAGCGGAGCTGAATTCGCTGGCGGAACTGGCGAAGCTCGGGCCGGCTGAGCATCACATCCAGCTCGGGCTGCCCGGAGAGCACGATCTGAATCAGCTGTTCGCCGTCCGCCTCCAAATTCAGGAGCATGCGGATTTCCTCGAGTACGGGAAGTGAAAGGCCCTGGGCTTCGTCCACAATCAGGATCGGGTGATCGCCAGCGCGGCGGCGCGCGAACAACCAGTCGTTCAGCGTCCTCCGCACGTTGCGCTGCCTGGGTGAATCGTCGTTGATTCCGAAGTCGGCGAGCATGAAATCGAAGAGATCGCCGATGTCCAGATGCGAATTGAAAATGAACGCGAAGGTGAATTCCTGTTGGCGAAGAGAGTTGAGAAGGTGATTGATCAGCGTGGTCTTGCCGGTCCCCACTTCTCCGGTCAACACGATGAGACTTTTCCGAGTTTCAATGCCGGACGT
>Ga0182015_10006603_pt1 | contig 11586 bp, 10 predicted proteins | sample 712P3MmetaG_FD_120478 | JGI IMG/M metagenome (GOLD analysis project Ga0182015, IMG submission 120478) | Permafrost microbial communities from Stordalen Mire, Sweden - 712P3M metaG | ecosystem: Environmental > Terrestrial > Soil > Wetlands > Permafrost | place: Sweden: Stordalen | collected...
AGTCCGACACCCCAACAGCACGATCGTCTACTTGGAATACACCTTCCGTCCTTTTCGTCAGCACGCCTTCGATCCACCCTGCCGAGCTAAAAATGTGCTGTGCCTTGCCTCGATCTGTCTCCCATTTCGGCACGAGCAAACTTTATCGAAGTTGCCATTGTCGGGGCTGATCTGACCAACTGACCCTGACCACAAAGTGCCGGTCAGCCACCGTCGATGACCGCCCACGACCCAGTGGTCGGAGGCACCCTCAACCAGAATGTTGGTCGCTCATTATGGGCATTGTTCGCATTCAAGATCCGACGGAATCGGGACCAGTCGGAAGCAGCCTGTCTGGGGGTAGGACAGGTGATGAGCCTCCGTCCGCCCCGTCAGCCGCTCCGGGGCCGTGGGCCAAGGTCAGCAATGGTCAATGTCCAGGTCTCGGCCGAAATGGTGGCCGGGTGTTCAGGCCGCGCCGCGGCGGACCAACCAGACAGTCACGGTGATGAGTAGCACCGACAGCGCGAGCAACCAGCCGCCCTCGATCCACTGGAACGGCCAGAAGTGACTGGCCGGCTGGTAGTCGGCCCATTGCGTGTAGCCGTGTTGGACGAGACACTGCGTTGGGCTAAGGGAGCCGGAGCCTAGAATTCCGACGCCGCCTGGTCCGCCGGTGCCAGTTTGGAAAGAGGAAGGACAGAGCTGCGGAAGAAGGCTGAGCGGAGGTCGGCCTCCGAACGCGAACTTCCCGCCCTTTGTCCACCACTCGCTCGTGACCCACGCGGAACCGGGTATGTTCGAATTCTTCGCGACCAGCGGTGTCAGGTAGTGCTGGCGCAGGACGTTTCCGGCTAGTAGGGCGAGACCCGTGTAGGCGGCGAGGGTGGCGACGATCGCAGGGACAACCCGGCGGATCAGTATTCCGGCGAGGGCGCCGATCGCGAAGGCGGCCAGCGTCCAAGCGGCGAACGCGACGCCGCGCAGGTCGAAGAGCCCGGGAGAGAGCGGGCTCGGCGAGGAAAACACGGACTGATTGCCGGTGGCGACATACGGCTGGTAGTACCAGGAGAGCAACAGGCTGAACGCTTCGGCGGTGGCGGCCACCCCGGCCCCGAGCAACACCAGCTTGGCGAGCGCCCAGCGCCATCGTCCGAAGCCCTGGGTCCAGGTGTAGCGGAACGTGCCGGTCTCGAGCTCACGGGCCAGCACCGGCGCCCCGACGAATGCCCCGATAAGCGCGGGCAGGGGTTGGAGGATGAAGCCACCTTTGAGAAAGACGTTCGTGCTATCGAAAGTGGCGATCAGGTTCTGGCAGGCGGCCGAGCTCGCCGGGTGACAGGCGGCCGCGGCCGCATAGGCGTGGTGCAGCTGTAGACCGACAATCCACAGCCACAGCCCCAGGACGCCGAGCAGCGTGGCGACACCGCCCAGCGCAATTCGGTGTTGCCGCCAGGTGACCCAGGCCAACCGACGCCACGGCAGCGGTCGAGGGGTCGCGTTCTCTTCCAGGCGGGGGGGCATGGTCAACGTGGTCACCTCGTCATCTCCAACGGTTCAGCACCTCGGCCGGGGCCGGGCACGGCAATGCCGCGGCGGGCGCGCGCAGGTAGGCCAGGGTGAGTTCTTCCAGGCCGACGGGATTCGACTCCCAGCCTCGCGGGACCGAGTCATTAGCGGTGGCCCGAACGAGCAGGTGCGCCTGTGCCCCACCACGGCGGACGTGCACCACCTGCCGTTCGGGATACGTTTCGGCCTCGGCCGCCGGTCCGGTGAGTATGCGGTGGCAGGCGAGTAGGTCGTCGACCTCGCTGGCCACTTGCACCCGGCCCCGCGACAGCAGGATCAGGTAGTCGGCTACCCGCTCCAGCTCGGCGAGCACGTGCGAGGACAGCAGGACCGACACCCCGTCGTCGGCCGCCGCCGTCAGCACCGTGGCCATGAAGTCGTGCCGGGCGATCGGGTCGAGCATCGCCACCGGCTCATCTAGCACCAGCAACCGAGGACGACGGGCCAGCGCCAGCGTCAGCGCCAGCTGAGCCTGTTGGCCGCCGGACAACTTGCCCGCCTTGCGATTCAGCGGAATGCCCAGCTCGCCGAGCCGGGCCTCGGCGTAGACCTGGTCAAAGCGCCGGTTCAGGTTGCGGGTCAGGTGCAGCATGTCCCCCACCGACACGTTCTTGTAGAGCGGTGTGTCCTGGGCCACAAACGCAATGCCATCCAGTGCCCCGAGCGATCCGGGAAGGCGACCGCCCAGCACGGTCAATCCCCCCTCGGAGGGCGCCGAAAGGCCGACGGCCAAGTTCAACAGGGTGCTCTTACCAGCACCGTTCGGGCCGACTAGCGCAGCCACGTGTCCTTCGGGTACAGCGAGTGAGCACTCGCGCAGCGCCCGTGTGCTGCCGTAGCGCTTGCCCAGGCCGTTTGCCTCGATGACGTTCATGCAACCCCCTCCGATTCGCCATCCGCCGCCCCGCCGCTGGTGCCCGAACCGCTGCGGCGCTCATAGAAATCCCGCAGCTCACTGGCGACAAGCGCCACGATCCCGCTCTCGTCCAGTCCCGCCGTGTCGGCCTTGGCCAGCCAGCCGCGCAGGGAACGCCGAAGCCCGGTCAGCTCAGGGAGTGCGACCTGACCGAGGGTGGCCAAGATGAACGTGCCCTGACCGGGACGCCCAACGATGAGACCCTTCGTCTCTAGCTCGCGGTAGGCCTTGGACACCGTGTTCGGGTTGATTGCCAGCGACGCGACCACGTCCCTGACCTTGGGCAGCTGGTCTCCGACCTTGAGGTAGCCGAGACGGAGCGCGTGCTCGACCTGGTGGACCAGCTGCAGGTAGGTCGGCACACCGGAGGCGGAGTCGAGCCGGAACTCGATTGGTGAGACCGGGACGCTGTCCCCCTCAGGGGAAACGTTCGCTGCGCCGGCCGGGTCGCTACTCCCTTGTCCTATTGTCATAATACAAGACTAGAAGAGGCGCATCCCTTGTGTCAACGGGAAAGAAAACCAAAGCCGTCACCCTCCGCGACCTGGACATGGAACACTCGGACAGGCGTTGATCAACTCTCCTTCGGCGGTTTGCACGCCTTCCGCAAAGTTCGGATTTGGAGGGTCACAGAAGGTTCAGGGTGCCCCACTTTTACGCCGTCACATGATGTGGAGCATGCCTCCGAAGTGCCTGGTTGAGACTTCGTGGTAGATGCTGCGACTTGTTCGTAGCGTTAGAAGTCCAGACGGGATAGCTCTCTATGTGCCTGCCGTCGGCTCCGGCTGACTGGCTTTCGAACGAGTGGCTGCCTGTCTGGACTTCGCCGCGGGTGGCTCGAAAGAGGAACAGGCACGAGATTCAAACCAGGAGTGCCCTCGCGGTTCCTAACCGACCACGAAGGAGGAACTGATGACAGTCATCATCGGGATCGACCCTCACAAGGCGTCCCATACGGCAGTGGCCATCGGCTGTGACGAGCGGCAGTTGGCCGAGATCAAGGTTCGGGCCACGTGCCGACAGACGGCGCAGCTGTTGGCCTGGGCGGAGCCGCTCGGCGAGCGCACCTGGGCCGTCGAGTCCGCCGGTGGGCTCGGCTACCTGTTGTCCCAGCAGGCGCTCGCATCAAAAGCACCCTCGAACGGCTCGACGCGTCGACGACGTAGCCGCGCTCGACATCGACCCGAACAGCGTCAGCTACAGCCAACTCGCCGACCTGCACACCGCCACCGGAAAAAGCACGGTGAGACGCCCCCGCCATCGCCGTATTCCGACAACGCAACCGGCAGTAACTGACCGACAACGTGCTCACGCTCGGCACCGTCGAAGACGCGCGACGCAAGCAAACGCGTCCTATAACGCGCAGCGGAGGCACCCGCCGCATGCATCCCCGAAGTGCCTGGTAGGGGATGGTAAATAGTGGTGCTCCCGGCCATCAAGTCAGATCGGCTCCAACCTGACCCCATTGATTCTCTGACCGGCAATATTTCCTTTTCAACCCAACTTCAGCCCAACAATGCCGTCCCGGCGTGTCGGGGGGGCGGTTCGCCGGATTTCGGCCCCCGCTTACATCACCCCCTCCATGCAGCCGAAATGAGACGCGCCGGAACGAGGCGCAATGCGGGGCGAAATGCGAGAGTCCTCTTGTAATCGTCAGGTCGTGGGTTCGATTCCCACCGCCGGCTCAAGAAATTCCAGTTCAGAGTGTTGCGAGCGCGGGCATGGGGACCGGCCACAACCATCAACGATGCCATCGAGGTTGGAAGCAGAACGGGTGGCAGGACCTCAGTCCTAACACCGTCCGAGGGTACGAAGGGGTCTGGCGCGGCAACGTACGCGACTCCATCGGCAGACGGGCGATCGGCCACAGCCAGAGCCCGGATACGACGAAGCGTCGGTACGGGCGCATTGCCTCGGGAGGTCAGGCTGATCTACGGAGACGAAAGGGGCTCAAGATCCATCCCTGGGTCAGGGCTCTCCCCGATACCCACAAGACGAGGTGCCGTGCAAGGCTCACCAAGTGATCGAGGCCCGGGGGCTCTCAAAGCGGTTCGGCAACGTGGTGGCGGTGGACGACCTGTCCTTCGACGTGCGTCCGGGGACCGTGACCGGCTTCCTCGGGCCCAACGGGTCGGGCAAGTCGACCACGATGCGCATGATCATGGGCCTCGACTCGCCGGCATCGGGCTCCGTCACCGTGTTGGGTCGGCGCTACCGCGACCTCCCCTGGCCGCTGCGGGAAGTGGGCGGACTCCTCGAAGCGAAGGCCATCCATCCTGGTCGCTCCGCCCGCGCCCATCTGCTGACCCTGGCCCGGAGCAATGCCATCGCTCGGGCGCGCGTCGACGAGGTGCTGGAGCTCGTGGGTCTCACCTCGGTGGCTGGCAAACGGGTGGGCAAGTTCTCGCTCGGGATGGGCCAGCGCCTGGGCATCGCCGCCGCCCTGCTCGGCGACCCGGGAGTGCTGTTGTTCGACGAGCCCGTGAACGGCCTCGATCCCGAGGGCATCCGCTGGGTGCGCACGCTGTGCAAAACGCTCGCGGGCGAGGGTCGCACCGTGTTCGTGTCGAGCCACCTGATGGCCGAGATGGCGCTGACCGCCGACCATCTGGTGGTCATCGGCAAGGGCAAGCTGATCGCCGAGACCTCGGTGGCGGACTTCGTGGCCCGAAGCTCTCGGCAGTCGGTCAAGGTGCGCACGCCGACGCCGCACCAGTTGTCCGACGCCGTGACCAATGCGGGCGGGACCGTCATGGCCGATCCCGACGGGTCGATGACCGTCACCGGCCTGTCGGCACCAGAGGTGGGTGACCTGGCCGCGGCGATGAGCATTGCCCTCCACGAACTGACCCCCGTCGCATCACTGGAGGACGCCTTCATGGAGCTGACCGACGAAGCCGTCGAGTTCCGGGGCGGATCGTGACTGCGGTGGTCGGGGCTCCGGCCTCCTTCGAGACTGCGCAGCCCATGGGCCGCGCCGGTATGCGCCGGGCCATGGCGGCCGAGTGGACGAAGCTGTGGTCGGTCCGCTCAACCATGTGGACGCTCGTCGCCACGGTGGTGGCAGTCGTCGGATTGTGCGCACTGAGCACCGGAACCGTGAACTCCTCCGAGATCATCGGCGATCCGACCAGCCGGAGCCTGATCGGCGTCTTCCTCGGCCAGCTCATCTTCGGGGTCCTGGGTGTGCTGGTCATGAGCGCCGAGTACGGCACAGGAACGATCCGCGCCACGCTGTCGGCCATGCCCCGCCGGCCCGTTGTGCTCAGCGCCAAGGTCCTCGTGTTCGGAGCGGTGGCGGTGGCGGTGAGTGAGATCCTCACCTTCACCGCCTTCGCCGTCGGCCAGGGCATCTTGTCGGCCAAACACGCCGTTGGGTCATCGGCGGCGATCGCGCAGCGCGCCCACCAACTCGGGCTGAAGATCCCCCACAACCTCCAGTTCGCGCTCTCGAGCGGCTCCGCATCCTTGGGGCAGCCAGGCGTCCTGCGGGCCGTGGTCGGTGCCGGTCTCTACCTGGCCGTGCTCGGGCTGCTGGCGCTGGGACTGGCCACGATCATCCGGCACACTGCCGGTGCCATTTCGACCTTCGTCGGGGTGGTGCTGGTCCTGCCTCTGATCGTCCAGGCGTTGCCAACGTCGATCGGCAACGCGGTGGCCCGCTACCTGCCGGCCAACATCGGCCTGGTCATGTTCTCCACCCATGGCGTGCCCGACCGCATCGGGCCCGCATTCAGCCCCTGGGTGGGCTTTGCCCTTCTCGTGCTGTACACCGTGGTGACCCTGGGGTTGGCCTGCTGGGTCCTCGTGCGCCGCGACGCCTGAGCGCCGGCATGCTCTTTGGCATGCGTCGAACCGCGCCCATCATCATGCCGTTCTTGCCCTCAGCCAACCGAGCGAGAATGCGCGGTGGCTCCGGCTCCTCGGCGACACTTCCGGGACGCGGTTCCGGTACCTGGGCGACACTGGCTCCGGTACCTGCATGACACTGCATGCCTGACAGGTCCACCAGGACCTTCCAGCCACCTCCTTTGCGATGAAAAGTCACATTCACAGACGCCAAGGAAGGCCGCAGATGTTGGTGGAGCTGGGACTGGCCGAGCAGCGCTAGAGGGCGGTGTGTGAGCTCCTGACCGCCGACCTCGGCGCGGAGGTCCGAAAAATGCTTCTGCCCTGTGGGCACCAGATCGATAGATGATCTAAGAATGTGGGGAACCCCGAAACTGTGCGACACCCCGCATCGGGCTGGCCACGCCGTACCATTGCAGCACCGTCGCACAGGGGACCGTGATCGCTTGGTCCTCGCAAATCTGGACGAATGAAGGAGAAGGACATGCTTGCCAGTACCTATCCGATTCTCGACATCTTCTGGTCGATGTTGCAGATTTTCGTATTCATCATCTGGATATGGCTTCTCATCGTGGTGTTCGGCGACATCTTTCGCAGCCACGACATGGGGGGTCTGGCCAAGGCGCTCTGGGTGATCTTCGTTGTCATCCTTCCCTACCTCGGCATACTCATCTACCTCATCGCCAGGGGTGGGAGCATGCACGAGCGGGCCGTGGCACAGGCACAGCACCAACAGAAGGCATTCGACTCCTATGTGAGACAGACCGCGGGCAACGCCGGGGGCACCGCTGAGGAGCTCTCCAAGCTTGCCGACCTCAAGTCCAAAGGGGTGATCACCGACGCCGAATTCGAGGCACAGAAGGCCAAGCTGCTCGCCTGAAGCGACGATGGGCTGCGGTGCCAACCTACGGATGTGCGGTCAGCCGCCGGGTCGAGCGCGCCGGTTCAGCCGCCTACCCCAGGTGATGGCGGGCCGAACCCCCACCGGTCCCTCGGCGTCAGGGCCAGGCGACCCGGACCAGCCGCGCGCTTGCCCAGCCGCACTTCCGGGTAAGTTCTTCCGCTGACAGATCGCCGATAAGCGGGCCGCAGGGGGCCGTGGCTACGATCCACGCGAGAACCGGGAGGAGCGGTGATGGCCGAACTGCTGATGACCGTGGATGACCGGCTGCTCATGGGCAGATTCCTCCGTAGCCGGGCGCTCACGGAGTCCCTGGCCGCCCCGCTATCGGCGGAGGATCAGACCGTGCAGTCCATGCCCGATGTGAGCCCCACCAAGTGGCACCGGGCCCACACCACCTGGTTCTACGAGACATTCCTGCTCGCTCCCAGCGTGAGGGACTACCGGCCCTTTCATCCGGCCTACGGGTACCTGTTCAACTCCTACTACGAGGGAGTCGGGGCCCGGTATCCGCGCCACGACCGGGGGCTGATCTCCCGACCCGGCATTCACGAGATCGCCGAGTACCGGGCCCATGTGGATGCCGCCATGGACACGGTGCTGGAGCACCCCGGGGATGGCCCGGCCGCCTGGCTGGTGGAACTGGGGATCCAGCACGAGCAGCAGCATCAGGAACTGCTGTTGATGGACATCAAGCACGTCCTGTCACGCAACCCATGCCTACCCGCCTACGACGTGGTCGACATGCCCCGCCCGAGTGCGTCGCACGATCCGACCTGGACCGAGCATCCCGGTGGGACCTACGACGTCGGCCACAATGGTCAGGGGTTCAGCTTCGACAATGAATTGCCTCGCCATCCCGAGTACCTGGGACCGTTCTCCCTCGCCGACCAGCCGGTGACCTGCGGCCAATGGTTGGGGTTCATCGAGGACCAGGGCTATCGCCGGCCCGAGCTGTGGCTGTCGGACGGGTGGGCCACCGTGATGGCCGAGGGCTGGGAGGCGCCCTTGTACTGGTCGAAGGACGACGACCGCTGGTACGAGTTCACGCTGGGTGGGCCCATCGCCGTCAATCCCGCCCAGCCGGTCTGTCACGTGAGCTACTACGAGGCCGATGCCTACGCCCGTTGGGCAGGCTGCCGTCTCCCCACCGAGGCGGAGTGGGAGGTGGCCGCACAGAATCGACCGGTCGACGGCCACTTCCTCGACCAGAGCCGGCTCCACCCCATGCCGGTCGGGGGGGACGAGGACCCGACCCCATTCGGCGATGTCTGGCAGTGGACCTCGTCCGCCTACAGCCCCTACCCCGGGTTCGAGGTCGCCCCCGGCGCGGTCGGCGAATACAACGGCAAGTTCATGGTCAATCAGTACGTGCTCCGGGGTGGTTCCTGCGTGACCCCTCCCGGCCATGTTCGGGCCACCTACCGGAACTTCTTCCCACCCTCGGCCCGTTGGGCCTTTTCGGGAATGCGGATGGCCCGCAACGCCTGACCGGGGGGCCCAGCGCCCCGAGCAACCCCTGCCCACCGAAAGCGACGTCCATGCCCACCGTGATCCCCCCGACCATCGACATCCATCTGTCCCCGAGCGACCTCCGCGACGCCATGGAGCACGACGTGCGGAGCGGCCTCACCACCGAGCCCAAGCAGCTCCCGCCGGTCTACTTCTACGATGATCGCGGCAGCAGGCTGTTCGACGACATCACCCGGCTCGACGAGTACTACCCGACCCGCTCGGAGCGCTCGATCCTCGACGCGCACGCCAAGGACATCGCCCAGCTGGCGGAGGCGGACACCTTGATCGAGCTGGGGGCGGGCACCTGCGACAAATCGCGCCTGCTGCTCGACGCCATGCAGTCGACCGGCCTCCTGCAGCGGTTCGTGCCCCTGGACGTGAGTGACTCCACCCTGTGGCAGGCGGCAACCACGCTGTGCGAGGACTACCCGGGTGTGGCCGTCGGAGCGGTGGTCGGTGACTTCCATCGCCACCTCGACCGCCTCCCCACCGAGGGTCGTCGGCTGTTCGCGTTCCTCGGCGGCACCATCGGCAATCTCGACCCCGCCCAACGGCGCGAATTCCTCATCGGGCTCGGCAAGGTCATGGCCCCGGTGGACCGGCTGCTGCTGGGCACCGATCTGGTCAAGGACCGGGCGCGCCTGGTGAGGGCCTACGACGACGCCGCCGGGGTCACCGCCGAGTTCAACCGCAACGTGCTCCACGTACTCAACCGTGAGCTGGGCGCCGACTTCGACCCCGAGCGATTCGAGCATGTGGCCCGATGGAACGAGCGCGATCGCCGCATCGAGATGTGGCTGCGGTCCATCGACAGCCAGCGCGTCCACGTCACCGACCTCGATCTCGACGTGGCATTCGGTGCGGGGGAAGAGATGCTCACGGAGATCAGCACCAAGTTCTCGCCGGACGCGCTCGAAGAGGAACTCAACGAGTGTGGGTTCGTGGTCGATTCGATGTGGATGTCCGACGGGGACGAGTTCCTACTGACCCTGGTGCGTCCCTCCCGCTGAGCGCCGCCGCGACGGTTCATCCGCCGAAGAGGTCCTTGACCGCGTCCTCGATGGCGCGGTGGAAGGTCGGATAGGCATAGATCATGTGACGGAGCGAGGTGGTCGGCACCTCGGCGTATACAGCCAAGGTGAGAAGCCCGAGCAGCTCACCGCCCCACGGGCCGGCCGACGTGGCCCCGACCAGCACGCCCCGGTCGGTGTCCTCCACCAGCTTGATGAACCCCTGGTTGCCTGCCTTGTGGATCCACCCCCTGGTCGACGAGGGGACCTCCTTCGTCCCCACCCGGACGGCGAGACCCAGCCGTCGGGCTTCCCGCTCGGTAATTCCCACCGATCCGATCTCCGGATCGGTGAAGGTGACCCGGGGGACAGCGCGGTAGTCGGCCGGGACCACGGCCCGTCCGAGAATGTCATTGATCACGATGTCCGCCTGGTACATCGACACATGGGTGAAGGCACCCTTGCCGGTGACGTCGCCCACCGCCCAGATGCCCTCGGTGCCCTCGACCCTCAAGTGATCGTCCACCGGCAGCGCTCGTGCCGACTCGTCGACGCCGATCGAGGCCACATTGAGCTGGACCAGGTCAGGGCGGCGCCCGGTGGCCACCAACAGCTGCTCGGCCACCACCGGCCCGCCGTCCCCCACCGCCACGGCGAAACGGTGGCCGTCGTGGTGCACCGACTCGATGGCCACGTCGACGCTGACGGCGATGCCTTCGGACTCGAAGACCTTGGCCAGCAGTCGGCTCGCCTCGGGCTCCTCCGGTCCGATCAGGTGCGGCCCGGCCTCGAGGACGGTCACCTCGGAACCGAAGCGCCGGAACACCTGCGCCAGCTCCACACCGATGGCACCGCCGCCGAGGACGGCCAAGGAGGCGGGCACCGTCTCGGACTCGATGGCGTCGCGGTTGGTCCAGTAGGGAGTGTCGGCCAGTCCGGCCACCGGCGGGATCCAGGCCCGGGTGCCGGTGTCGATGACCACGGCCCGGCCGGCCTCGAACTGCCGGTCACCCACGGCCACCCGGCTCGGTCCCTCCAGTCGTCCCCATCCCCGAACCAGCCGTCCGCCCTTGTCCTCGAAGCGCTTCACCGCCACCGTGTCGTCCCACGAATCGGTCGCCTCCTCACGGATGCGGCGGGCCACCGGCGCCCAGTCGGGCCGCACCGTGGCTTCCCCGGCCATCCCGTCGACCCGTCGCGCCTCGGCCACCAGATCGGCGGCCCGGATCATCATCTTGGAGGGCACGCAGCCCCAGTAGGGGCACTCCCCCCCGACCAGCTCCGCATCGATGCCGATGACGTCGAGGCCGGCCTCGGCCAGACGTTCCGCCACGTCCTCCCCGCCGGGCCCCATGCCCACCACGATTACGTCAGCTCGCTCGGTCATCCCTCTCCTTCGGTCGGACCACTGGTCGGTCGTCTCTCTCTACCTGATCGAGCCTTGCCTGGTCGAGCTCTACTAGATCGGGCGCTACCTGATCGAGCCGCACCTGATCGAACTCTGCCCGATCGAGCGGTCGGCGGCTGACCATCCTCCAACCGTCGGCTCCGGTCATCGACTCCGGTGATCACCGTATGCCGGATCGCCGGTCGGTGGTGATGGGGAGGGAGGGCGCCGTCCGGTCCCCGGCCGTGAGGCGGTCTCGGGCACCCTGCCCCGGCGAACGACCGGCACGTGACCGGGGGAACACGCTCGCACCCCGAGGGGTTGTACTGGGCATGAAGATACGTGCGACCTGGAATGGTGCGGTACTGGCGGAGAGTGACCGCACGGTCATCGTGGAGGGCAATCACTACTTTCCGCCTGAGGACGTGCGGGACGAGTACTTCGAGCCGAGCGGGAGCCA
>Ga0182015_10006604_pt1 | contig 11586 bp, 13 predicted proteins | sample 712P3MmetaG_FD_120478 | JGI IMG/M metagenome (GOLD analysis project Ga0182015, IMG submission 120478) | Permafrost microbial communities from Stordalen Mire, Sweden - 712P3M metaG | ecosystem: Environmental > Terrestrial > Soil > Wetlands > Permafrost | place: Sweden: Stordalen | collected...
AAGGTTTTGTAGAACCCATAACAAAGATCGCTTTCTTCCGCTTCGTGAACGACATAAAAATCCCTGAGCCCGGTCGTGCGAATCAACATATCCTTGGCCCGCTTGGCTTCCACGATGTGATTCGCGCCCGTAAAGATGGCGCAGTGCAGACTGTACCTCGCTCCTTCCGGCGGAACCGGCGCGGATGAATCGGCATTCGTCGGCGCGCCAGCCCCCGAATCAGCCTCGGCTGGCGCGACGGTTGTAGAACCCGATGGAGATTGAGAACTGCCGCATCCGGCCGCTCCAAAACACACCGCAATATAAAGCGCCAACCGAATCGGGAAAAATAGCTTCATGGCTCAAACTCCCAGCCCAAAACCCCTTGGTATCGTCCTAAGGGCTGTCATCTTAACAAAAATCACCGAGTTTCCGATAGAATCGACCCGCAGCATGATCCCCACCGATCCGAGGCCCAGGCTCCCGTGCAAGCCCGAGGACGCCCTTGCCGTGCTCAAGCGTCTGCGCGATTCAGGCTTTATCGCCTATTTTGCCGGCGGATGTGTCCGCGATTCGCTTTTGGGCTTGGAAGCGAAGGATTGGGATGTCGCCACCGATGCGCCGCCGAATCGCGTGCGCGAATTGTTCATCTCCACGCAGGCTGTGGGCGCGGCTTTTGGCGTGATTCTGGTCCGAAGCGGCAAAAGCGTCGTCGAGGTAGCCACGTTTCGCGCCGATGGCGTCTATGAGGATGGCCGACGGCCCGGCAGCGTTCGCTTTACCTCGGCCGAAGAGGACGCGCGGCGGCGCGATTTCACCATCAACGGGCTTTTTCTCGATCCGATCGAAAATCGGGTGATCGATTACGTCGGCGGCCGCGAGGATCTGGCCGCCCGAAAGGTCCGCGCCATCGGCTCGCCCGCCGAGCGATTTGGGGAAGATCATCTGCGCCTTTTGCGTGCCGTTCGCTTTGCCGCCCGGTTCGGATTCGAAATCGAGCCTTTCACCACCGAAGCGATCCGTTCTCTCGCGCCTCGCGTTAAAGGAATCAGCCCGGAACGGATCGCCGATGAGCTGCGGCTCATGCTCACGCCGCCCACGCGCGGCGCGGCCTGGACATTGCTCTGGGATTTGGGACTCGCGGCGGAGATTTTTCGATTTCTTCCGAAAGTTCCCCGCCAAATAGATTCATCCCGTTCAATTTTTCTCAATCTGGCCATTGGCGAATCGATTTCGCCGGGACTTTGTCTGGCGGGAGCTGCCTTGTGTGTGCGCATCCAGGGAGAATCGCCCGCCGACGCTCTGATGCTCCTGGCAAAGACCGAAGTTTCCCGCTCGGTTCGCGCCATGCGGCAAGCGTTGCGGATCAGCAACGAGGAAAGCGACGAAATGGCCGAAACCCTCGCCAGCCTCGTTCCGCTTTTGCAATCCACCCCGCCGTCTCTCGCTCAGAAAAAGCGATTTCTGGCTGGCCGCACTTCCCGCTCTGCGCGTCTGCTGCTGGATGCGATGGCGCGCGTCGATTTGCATCGTGCGCGAATCGACCAGCTTCGGCCCGATCTGACGGAATTGAACAAAGGCGACGTTACGCCCGTGCCCCTGGTGAATGGAGATGACCTGACTTCCGCCGGCTTTCGACCCGGACCGGAATATAAGCGAATTCTCGATGCGATTTACGATGCGCAGCTTGAGGGTCGGCTCATTACGAAAGACGAAGCGATGAAATTAGCCGCCCAACTCAAGGCAATGTGATCGTTTCAGGCTGATAATGATGACGCAAGACGCAACGAACAAAAAAACGCGGGCAAATTCGCTTCGCGTCATATTCGTTCTGGCCGTCGCGGCATGTTTTCTGGTCGCCGTTCATAAGCATCTCTTCAATGTAAACAGCCATTACTATTACACGTGGAAATGGCAATGGATTGCTTCGAAGACGGTCTATCCAGTCTTTTTTGTCCTGGCAATACCATTCTTCGTCGCCCAAATTGTGTACCTGCGACGCCGCGCGCGTGTCTGGATAGCGCTGATGGCCGTCACACTTTCAACGTTCGGCCTGATGATCGGCGGCGCAGTGGTGCAAAAAGATCCGCCGAGCTTTTCGCGCATCTCCGAAGTCGTGCAAAGCCGCTTTAGCACAGGTTATTTCGTCACCGCCGCCATGCTGGTGCGCAAGGAAATGCCCGTGCGCGAATTGCTCCGGCGTTACCCTACTCTGATGGATCACTTTTACCTGCATCCGCGCCAAAAGCCACCGGGACTAGTCCTGTTTGAGATGGGTATCATTCGCCTTTTCGGCAGCGGAAACGCGGGGGCGATGGCATCGGGTTGGCTGATCGCCGCGTTGGCTTGCCTCGGTGTCGTAAGCACCTACTTGTTCATCGCCTGTTTCACCGGAAGCCGCGACGCGGCATTCGCCGGAGCCAGTTATTTCGCCCTATGTCCATCGCTCCTGCTATTTTTTCCCGATTTCGACATCTGTTATCCCAATCTCACGGTGTTGCTTACGGTTCTGTGGGCGCTCTCGCTGAAAACGAACCAAACGCGATATTCCGTGGCGTTCGGAATCGCATACGCCATCACCGGGATGATCACTTATCTCCCTGGCGTGTTACCGATCTTTCTTGTCGGCTTCGCCTGGTTGCAGCATCAAAGCGACCCACAATGCCGCTGGTCGAGAATCGCCTGGCATATCGCAATTGCCGCTGGTGTCTTCGCGGCTTTTTACTTCGTGCTCTGGGCGACCACCGGATTCAATCCCATTTCCACTCTTCGGGAGTCGGCCACGCAGGTCAACATCCTCTGGGACAAGCTCATCAACATCTATCAATATCCCCGTCATTCGCTGCCTTGGACGTTTTTCACCGATCTTTATGATTTCGCGCTGGGATCGGCATGGATCAGCTTCGCCTTGTTGGGACTTTATTTGCAGTCAGCAGTGAAGACGGCTCTAACGCCCGTAACGCGCATCGCATTGGTCAGTGTATCGCAATTCGTCCTAATCGCGGCGATCGGATTACTCCAGACTGAAACCGCGCGAATCTGGATATTCATGTATCCGATGCTCATGTTGCCGATCGGATTGGAGCTGGCCAAGTGGCGACCATGGCAAAGAATAGCCGTTTACGCCGCGCTGCTGCTGTTGACGGCAGCCATGTGCCAGTCGATGCAATTTATTGACGGAGCGATGTAAGGTCGGTCAACAATGACTGCCGGTAATCCACAGAATTCGAAAATACATTGGAATCTCTTCGGGACGGGGCGCTGACGATCGCAATGTGTCAATCGATGCAGTTTGCCTCTACAGCGAATTGATGTCCGGTTCGATCGGGCCCTTCATTTTCACAGGCCCGCCAAGGACCAGGCCGCCCGCGACGAAAAACATTCCCAGCCCAAGAATGTAAATGTGCGACCGCGGATTCAGGCACAGATCCGTGAGAACGCCGGCAACAGGCTGATATGGCGCCAGCGCGGCCGGCGGTGGTACATTCACCAGCGTGAAGGGCGACATGCTATCGGCGGATGCGGGCGCATTTCGGCCGGACGCGATATCGTTCTTCATGCTCACGATTGCCTCGCCCTGCTCGACCGCGTGCATCTCGCGCTGCGCGAGGCGTTCGGTCAGTTGCGGATCGCTTTCCATTTTGGACAGAAATTCCTGGTTCACGGACGTCTGTTTCTGGACCTGCATCAATTCGAGGCGAAGCTGCTCCCGCTCGTAAACGAGCCGTCGATTGGCGTCGGCCTGCGGAATGATCAGGCAGGCGGCTATCAGCCCCAGGCCCATGCAGAGGATGGAGATCGTCCATGCCCCCGTTTCGGCGGTAGCACGCGGCGGATAGTCTTCCTCCTCCTCCTTCTCAACCTCCGGCGGCAACGTTTCGAGGGGAACCGCCAGGTTATCCTGTTCCGATTGTTCGCTGCCGACGAGTTCCTTCGGCGACGGCGTTTCCATCTTCCACGCGCCGGGCGGAGATTTGAGGAACCATTTATTGCCGGCAGGTGTTTCCCATGTCGTCGTCGCGCCGGCTCCATCGCGCGAATCGATGGAACTCCATGGAAGCGCGATGCCCCCGCCCAATATTTTGCGGCTCAAACTCACCAACATAGATGGCCATCCTTGGCCCGCTGAAGAAGCAACGCCGGCTGTCTATTTGCGCCACAGCTTGCCGCCGTAGAGCGCCTGGCCGCCGAGTTGCTCCTCGATGCGGAATAACTGATTGTATTTCGCCACTCGATCCGATCGCGCCGGCGCGCCGGTCTTGATCTGCCCGCAATTGGTCGCGACGGCGATGTCGGCAATCGTCGAATCTTCCGTTTCGCCGCTGCGATGGCTCATTACCGCGGTGTAACCGGCGCGAATGGCCATGTTGACCGTCTCTAACGTCTCGCTGAGCGTTCCGATCTGGTTCACCTTTACCAGGATCGAATTGCAGGTTCCGCTTTTTATGCCGCGTTCGAGGAACTTGGTATTGGTCACAAAGAGATCGTCGCCGACGAGCTGGATTTTCTTCCCGAGCCGGTCCGTCAATTTCTTCCAGCCTTCCCAGTCGCCCTCGGCCAGGCCGTCTTCGAGCGAGCGGATCGGATATTTCTCGATCCACTTGGCCCAATAGTCCGTCATCTCGTCATTGGACAGAATTTTATCCGGATTGCTCTTGAAGAATTTGTAACCCTTCTTCTGGCTGTCCCAAAGCTCGCTGGCGGCCGGATCGAGGGCGACGAAGACCTGCTTGCCGAATTCATATCCCGCGGCAGTGACGGCTTCGCCGATCACCTTCAGCGCGTCTTCATTGTCTTTCAGATCGGGGGCGAAGCCGCCTTCATCACCCACCGCGGTGGACATCTTATTTTTGTGCAGCACTTTCTTCAGCGCGTGATAAATCTCCACGCCGGCCCGCATCGCATCGGAAAATGTCTCAAACCCCCACGGCTGAATCATGAATTCCTGAAAATCGACGTTGTTATCCGCATGCTTTCCGCCGTTGAGAATGTTCATCATCGGGCACGGCACGGTCTTGGCGCCGGGGCCGCCGAGATAGCGATAAAGCGGAAGCTGGCTGAACTCGGCCGCGGCTTTGGCCACCGCCAGGGAGACGCCGAGGATTGCGTTAGCGCCGAGCTTGGCCTTGTTATGCGTGCCGTCGAGGTCGATCATGAGCCGATCGATCGCCTCCTGGTCGCGCGGGTCGAGGCCGATGAGTTCAGGCGCGATCTTGGCGTTTACGTTCTCGACCGCCTTGAGGACTCCCTTGCCGAGATAGGTTTTCTTGTCATCATCGCGCAGCTCGACGGCTTCGTTCTCGCCGGTGCTGGCTCCGCTGGGGATGGCGGCGCGGCCCAACGTGCCGTCTTCGAGAATTACGTCGACTTCGATGGTGGGATTGCCGCGCGAATCGAGGATTTGGCGGCCGTGGATGAATTCGATTGAGCAACTCATATAGGTTTAGCACCAAAGCGTGTTTAGGCTTTGGGCCTTTCATTGGTTATCGGACGAATTTGTTGGAAAACTTCAAAGGAGGCATTTTACCGCGAAGGGGCGAAGGACGCGAAGAGGAGATCAGTGAATCGGGGGTGGCGACATCGCGTTCACTTTTCACCGAGATTCCGGTCGCAAAAAGAGGAGCGTTTTTCAACTTTTGCGTCTGGAAATGTCCCAGCGGGTCTCAGAATGTCCCAGGAACCCCCCCTACCCCCCGCTGCGCGAGAGAGGAGAGCAGTAGAGCAGTGGAGCAGTAGAAATGTGAGTTTCATTTACTCTCCTCAGTTCGGGTGAACTGGCCAAAACGGGCGCGCGGGAACAGCCCGATGCTGTTTCCATGGGTTCTAACATTTACCTAACTTATGTTTTTTGTGCAAGAGGAAAATTTTGGGAGATCGGGGGTGGTTATTCGCGTCCCGCCGCATTTTGGGAGCTGCAAACAGTTCGCACCACATTCAATTGTCGCCGAATCAGATATAATATTTTGGCAATGACGCATCACGATGTGATTCGCAAGCTCGACGATCAGCCGTTCAGGCCATTTCGAATTCGGCTGGTCAATAACTCGGTCTACGACATCCTTGATCCCGGGATGATCATCGTCGGCGACAGTAGTGCGGTTGTGGCCACACAAAATATCCGGGATGAAAAGGGGCACCGGGTGACGACCGACTGGCGCACCGTTTCCATCGCGCACATGCTCGAGTTCTCTGATCTTCATTCGTCGGGGAATGGGAAGCGGAAAGGGAAGAGTTAACAGGCCGTATTCCATGAATGGGATAAAGGAACCAGACGCCCTTGCCCGTGGGATCAGAGTAATATTGTGGATGTCACCGTTTTCACCTTTTTTAACTTGAGCGGAGACTCGACAATGGCAGAGCGAATCATCGCCAGCACGCGGTACGGAGATTTCAAGGGGACGTTTTCTTACAACGGCAGCGGCGGGATGGGCTTCCCTGATTTGGCCCAACTGCTGAATGAAATGGTCGATTTGGGTGACCACACGCTTGTCGGCTTTGAGTTCAACATTTTGGGGGACAACCAAGGCCACCACTGCTATTTGACGGCGTATGCGACTGATGTTGCCAGAACGCCCGGTGAGGTTGAGGAGTACGCGCGCGAGCACGGTTTTGTACCAGTAAAAGAATTCAGGGCCGAGGAACACTTGCAACCAGCCGATCTACTTAAGCTGCTGAATGCGGTGAAGGAATTCAGCATCGTGGGGGCAATCCGAGGCAGCGACATGCATCTCATGCAGGACTAAAATCCAAATCGAAGGGCGGCAATCATCGAAGGCGCGCCGACGGTCCTGGTGGAAGATTGAGTGAATTGAGCGCAGAATGAGCAGGGGGACGGCAAGCCAGCTAGTTGCCACACGAAGCTGCGGCAAAGACCGACGCCGACCGCCGGGCGACTTTGCGGATCATTGCCGAAATGCGATAATGCTGCGGTCAAATCGAGAGGCCATCCGGGAATTTTGAATGATGCAAGCGAAGGGAGCATGCCATGCGTTTGGTAACTAGCGTTTCAATGATTCTCCTGATGTTTTCGGGGACGCTGTTGGCCCAATTGAGTTCCGACGAAGCGCTGCAGAAAATGCAGCATCGTATTGCGCAAGAAAAAGCGGCGGCTAGACAGCAAGCCATCGCCGCGACCCAGCCGAGCAACCTTACCGTCGGCCAAGTCGCGGAGTTGAACAGAACAATAGCCATCCAAGAAATCCAAATAGGCAAGCTCACGGCCGAGGTTGAGCGGTTGAAAGATTCACTCGCCGCAACCGAAGCCAATCTCCCCAAGGCCCAGGCCGCGAACGCTGTTCCAAACCCCAATGCGAGGGCCGGACCTACCCTCAGCGGGAATGAGGAGGCGTTTCTGGATGCAGTCAGCATAGGCATGGTGGACGATGCAAAGAGTGCAATGGTTGCTCCCCTGAATTGGCAGCAAGTTGCAACCCCCGCATTGGAAGCGATCATGCAGCGCGGAAAGCTTATGAACGTATTTGGCCAGGACGAGCCAGACTTTTACCGGCAGGAGAGGGAGTTTTGGACGGATTTGGCAAACCGCATGGTGCAAAAAGGTGCAGATGTCAACGCCGCGATTGCTGCGATGCCAGGTGCATCGGATGTAGCTTCATTGGATTTTCTGATTAGTCATGGGGCAAACGTCAATGCCATCGACCCAAGCGATGGAGGCACAGCGCTATACCACTTGGTGCTTGCTGACCCCCGATATGCCGACCGGCATGACGATGAGGTTAGCTTTTTGATATCCAAAGGCGCGCATGTAAACGTCTCTGACCAGGAAGGGAATACCCCGTTGCACAACGCGGCAAAAAGTAATTCGGTTAAGGAGATTAGTTTGTTAATAGCAGCGGGCGCGAACGTAAATGCCAAGAATAAGAGCGGCCAAACACCGCTTGCCATCGCCGATCTTGCAATGCAGAAAGATGCGGCAGAGCTTCTGAAATCACGGGGCGGCGGAGAATGACCTGCATCGCGGTGAATAGCTAATACGGGACGGCGGACTAATTACCCGCCAAGCGATCCCCCGGGCGCGGTTCGATTCACCGTCTGCGCGACCGGGGGCGTCGGCCCGATCAAAGGACGGTGAACAGTGACACAGAAACTCCAAACCCAGCCCGCACAAAAGGCAGACTATTACGATCTGCTAGATAACCCGCCCAATGACCGCCGCTCACTGCTTACGCTCATTGCCGGCAGCGCGGCATTGTTGGCAGATAACTATCCTCGCCACCGCAGGCAATTCACCGAGCTTGCACCGGTCATGGATAGGCCGATGCCGTCCACCCCCGAGGAAACGATACGCGAGTACCCGACCCTGCCACCCGAGAAAATCCACTTGTGGTTTGCGTGGATAGCGCGTGAAAACTGGTGCAGCCGATTGATTCCCGCGCTCTATCGCGCCGCGCTGGCGCAAATGCCCGCCGCCGTGGACCTCACGATGCAGAACCACATCGAGACGAAAGCCGCCGCCGACTCTGACCCTGCCGGCGCAACGGAGCAATGGAAACGGATGCGCTTTGCGGCAGGAAAAGCGATGACGGCTGGGCGGATACCGGGCAGCATCGAACTGACGTCAGGTCCGGTCCATATTTATAATGCCCCAGTTGACCAGAGTAGTCGGACGATCAATGCGGCAGATAACTCCGGAACAATTATTGCGACGCACGCAACCGAAATCGCGGGAAGCCAAATCGCGGTGAAGTCCGCTGCGCATGGAAGCAACCGTTGGAGCAAAACAAAGTGGCTTGTCGGAGTTGGAATAGCCTTATTAGGAATTGCAGCAACATTTGTGACAGGGTATTGGCAAACTCATAATTCTGAACGCGCTGCGACAAAAGTTCCTGCAAATCCCGGAACATCACGTCCGATACCTTAGCGCATCCGGGTAAATAAATGGAAGCGAGGATCATCTCATTATCGTGTCCATCATGTGGGAATCGATGACATTCACGCCTTTGATCTTCAAAGCCTCTAATGTTAAAGTCGCGAGGCGCGAAAAGTTCATCTGAAGGGAATCGGTGGAATCGGTGACATCCTCAGTTTCGATCCGGCATCATCAATTGTTTGCAATAAACGCAGAATAGGTCAAAAGTCGTCCCGTTACTTCGGTGATTTCCCAACCCCTGAATTCCCCTGACCGGCAATCTCCGAAATGGGCCCCGGGATCGGTTTGCCAGTGATGTGGCTGTATAAGACCTCCGGATCAAAATCCACGTCGTTGGGCCAGACGATGGTTCCAATATCGGGATTCACGCTCACCTGGGCGAAGAATTTCTTGTCCTCCAAAGGCGTGAATACGCCGCCTTGGCCGACGATCCACGGGGCGAAATCGATGCATCCACTGACGCCGTCAGCGAAAGTCAACTCCAATTGGTAATCATGCAGATATCGAAGTGATTTCACGTCTGGAATCATCGCAGGCTCCATTTCAACGAAGAGGTTCGATTTTTCGCGTTGGGCGGCGCTCGATTGTCGCGGCAAAGTTTTCACGCAACTCCTCGCGGTGGATCGCAGCCCATTCCATTACCATGCCCAGCGCTCGCGGAGGCAGGTCACCGGCAATCAGCATCGGTGGATCGATCAGAATCTTCGCTTTTTGCGATCCATAACGCGCGTGGAAATGCGGTGGGTCATGATCGTTGTAATACATGGCGATTATGATTCCGAAAAACCGGCTGATTTCCGGCATATGTTCACGAGATTATATACAAATGCCTATATTTTGGCGATGCGCGCAGCGACGGCACACACCCGCGATTCTTATGGATAACCGTATCGAGACTCATGGCACGCCTCAATCAAACCAACCCGACATTGTGTTCGATTGTTTTGATTGCCGAGTCCATCTTGAGGGCATTCGTGAGGTCCGAAGAGTATTTTCGGTTGCGGGTTTCGTGCCGTCGGGCGTTTTTTTGCTCGAATGCGGGGAGGGGCTGGCGCTTCGGGCACACTGGGCTGGCCTGTCTAGGTTCGGGACGTCCTTTTGCAGGCGGACAAGTCAGGCGCCGGGACGCAGCTAACCGGAGGCCGAGCTAGCCGGCCTTGCGTTTCCTGGCCTGCACGATTGTGCGGTGAATCGCCTTGTCGAGTTTGTCGATAACTTTCACCGTCGCGGTCTGTTTGCCGGATTCGATTCTCGAAATGGTTTCCTGTCGGACGCCGGCCAGTTTGCCGAGGTGCTGTTGGCTCAGCCCGGCGGCGCGGCGGTCGGCGATCAATCGGCGGGAGATGGCGGCACGGGCGAAGTCGATGGCGTTGCTGGTGCCGTCGGCGTCGATGGGCGGAATAATTATGGTTCCTGACATCTTTATTTCTCCCTTTATTTCTCCATGAGTTTTGACACCTTTATTGCTCCTCATGGACATCGGTTATGAATGGCTCTTTTTATCGTTGTTGACGTTTGCGACGAACACGAGCCTTTACTCGAATCCTTGACTGGGCCGGCGCTGCGGACGGTGTTGGCTGGCCTGATAGCTGATTGCATCATCCTTCGGTTGCGAGGAAGGAGATGAGTCTAATCTCACTTTATGCCCTCAATTACGCTAGTAATTTGTCATCGATACAAGGCCGCCTTATACTTCGGATCGTGAATCTGAATTTGCGCGATCAGCTGGCGATTGTCAGCTTTCACGAGCTGTACTACAACATCGGTTTGCGGCATCAGGGGACGTTTGTGCAGACCCGATGGATGGGAGTGCAGACGGAAAAATTGCCGCTCGATCTTTGGATTTATCAGGAATTGCTCTTTGAGCTTAAGCCGCAACTGGTCATCGAGACGGGGACGCGGCATGGGGGGAGCGCGCTGTTCATTGCACATATGCTGGACATCATTGGCGGCGAGAATGGGGGCGGGAAGATTGTCAGCATTGATATCGCGCCGGACGAAGTTTTGCCGCAGCATCCGCGGATTTCATTTCTGCGAAGTTCGTCGACGGCGCCGGATATGGTTAAGTCGGTGACGTCGATGACGGCGGGGAAGTCGCCGGTGCTGGTGATCCTGGATTCGGATCATACGGCGGCGCATGTGCTGGCGGAGATGCGGGCGTATCATTCGCTGGTGACGCCGGGCAGTTATATGATCGTCGAGGATACGAACGTCAATGGGCATCCGGTTTTTCCGGAGTTTGGGCCGGGGCCGCTGGAGGCGGTGCAATCGTTTATGAAGGAGAACCAGGAGTTTGAGATCGATCACAGCCGGGAGAAATTTTTGGTTACGTTCAATCCGCATGGGTATCTTCGGAAAAAACATAAGTGAATTGGGGTAGGTTTTGGTAATAGATATGTATCTTTCATGGCGGTAATGCGGCTGATTCAGTGGGGCTCTCCGATGGGCGTCAATTTAGCATAGAATTTTTATCGTTGTCGACGTTTGCGCCGAACACAAGCTCTGACTCGAATCCGTGAACGGGCCGGCGCTGCGAACGGTGTGGGCTGGCCGGATAGCTGGTCGAATCATCCTTTGGTTGCGGGGAGAAATGAACCTGCTCTAACAGGACGCTGAAAAACCCATCGATTTGAGTTGTCACTGTCTGCTTTGGTCGGTTTTTGGAATTTCTGTCGACGAATTTGTGTGATTGGCGGCGTTTTTCAGGCTTTTCAGCCTGA
>Ga0182015_10006605_pt1 | contig 11586 bp, 9 predicted proteins | sample 712P3MmetaG_FD_120478 | JGI IMG/M metagenome (GOLD analysis project Ga0182015, IMG submission 120478) | Permafrost microbial communities from Stordalen Mire, Sweden - 712P3M metaG | ecosystem: Environmental > Terrestrial > Soil > Wetlands > Permafrost | place: Sweden: Stordalen | collected...
CAATATCGCCGCAGATCGAGCAAGCCGGGCCTGTTCATATCACTTTCACCTTTAGCGGCGCCGACCCTTCGCTGGATTGAAGCGGCGTCGCCGCCGATTTACGAAGCACAGCAGGGGTTCCGGGCAATCGCTCATGCAGGGTTTCCCGTGCCGCCCGTGCCGCGGGTTGATTCCCCAGAATTCCGAGGCGCCCCGGCCAACCCCGCGTTGAATATCGCGTGCTCGATTTGTCCGGTTTGGCCTGCTTTAAAGCACGACATCAGGCGTTCGCCAGGCGAGATGCTGGCCGGCGTCGACTGCGATCATCTGTCCGGTCACGTTGCGCGCGGCGGCAAGATAAAAAACCGCTTCGGCGACATCGGCAGGCGAGATCGCGCGGGCGAGCGGCAGACCCCGCACTTCTTGCGCAAAGCCCGTCTCGCCCTGATTGAAGTTCGGCGAGACTGGGCCCGGTCCGACCGCGTTCACTCTTATGCCTTTCGGCGCGAATTCTTGCGCCATCGTCCGGGTTGCGGCCCAAAGCGCCGATTTGCTCAAACTATAGGTGAAAAACTGCGGCGTCGGACGCAATACACGCTGATCGATGATGTTGACGATCGCGCCTTCGGTCCCGTCCGGCAATTGCCCAGCAAAATCGCGCGAAAGGACGAGAGGCGCCCTTAAGTTCACCGAAAAATGCTTCTCCCAGTGTTCGAGATCGAAGGAGGCCGCATCGTCCGCCTCGAAAATCGCGGCATTGTTGACGAGCAGAGTGAGCGGCCCGAAGATCGCCGCGGCGTCCGCGGAGATCCCTGCGAGGGGGCTAGGATCGCGGAGATCGGCAGTCAACACGCCCGCCTTGCCGCCTTGCTCCTCGATGCTTGCCGCCGCCGCCTCGGCATCGGCACGCGAGTCTAAGCTGCAATGCAGCACGACGGAATAGCGGGCCAGTGCAAGGCGCTCGGCGATCTTCCGCCCGATCCCCTTTGCCGCGCCGGTCACGAGCGCGGCGCCTTGCGATGCAACAAAACCAGATCCGTCGTTCATGCCCTCATTTCCAAAGCGCAGAGAAACCTTCTGCCGAGTTGTCGCGGGCATAAAATCCCATAGGATCGTGTTCCGCCAATCAAATCGATGGCATTTCGTAGGCAGTTTGTTAAGCTTGCGCGGCTTGGGCAAGAACGAAATGAGAAGACCTCGAAGCAAGAACTCGAAGCAGGAGATGGACATGGACCTTTTGCGTTTTGTCAAATCGGTCGGCGCGAAAATTTTCGGCGCGGCCGAGACCACCGCTGCTCCGCCTAAACAATGGGAGCAAGAGGCCGAAAGACACAGTCGCGATGTGGCGCAAGTCGAGGTCAAGTCCGAGGGAGACACAGTCGTCCTCTCGGACACCGGCGCCGCGACGGAAGAAGCCGAGAAGATCGCGCCGGCGACCGACGGTACGGTGGGTATCGCCACGGTCCAAGACAATATCGCATCCACAGATAAAGCTCCTGAACCGAAGTTTTATACCGTGCAGCCCGGCGATACGCTGCGGAACATCGCCGAAGCCGAATATGGCCCCGGCCAAGGCGACGGATATCATTTGATCTTTGCCGCCAACAAGCCTTTGCTGTCCGATCCGGATGCGATCTGTCCAGGCCAAGTGCTGCGGATTCCTCCTCTCGCGGTCTGAGAATCTCAGAATGAACCGGCGCCAGTATATCTTCGATACTTGAGCATTGGCGGGTTGGGCTTGCCCGGCAAACGCGTTTTTGCCCACCACTCTGCGCGGTCCTAGTAATCGCGATGCCGTGCCTGGGATATCTCCGCCGGGCGTCCCCGTAAGATACGGTCAAACACCAAAGATGACAATGAGCTCTAAACTTTCAGCTTCCCCCGGCCTCGCGGACCCCGGGGATGCTGGGCCAGCGCCCCGCCGCCGCACCATAGGCGTGCGCATTGGCACCGGCAACGCGGCGGTCCTCGTCGGCGGCGGCGCGCCGATCGCCGTGCAATCGATGACCAACACGGATACGGCCGATGTCGAAGGGACGGCGGCGCAGGTTGCGGCACTTGCCCGCGCCGGCTCCGAGCTCGTGCGGATCACTGTCGATCGCAATGAGGCGGCCGCCGCCGTGCCTTATATCCGCGACCGTCTTGCAAGGATGAACTGTGCCGTCCCCCTGATCGGCGATTTTCATTATATCGGCCATAAACTCTTGGCGGGTCATCCGGCCTGCGCCGAGGCGCTCGACAAATATCGAATCAACCCAGGCAATGTCGGCTTCAAGGACAAGCGGGACAAGCAATTCGGCCGCATCATTGAGACGGCGATCAAATATGGCAAGGCTGTGCGGATCGGCGCCAATTGGGGCTCGCTCGACCAGGAGCTCCTCACCGCGTTGATGGACGAAAATGCCCGCGCGCCTTCGCCGCGTCCGTCCGGCGCCGTAATGCGCGAGGCGATGGTGCAATCGGCGCTTACCTCCGCCGCGCGGGCGGAGGACATCGGGCTTGGCCGGGACAGAATTATCCTGTCGGCAAAGGTCTCGGATGTGCAGCACCTCATCGCCGTCTATCGAATGCTCGCGCGGCGAAGCGATTACGCCCTGCATTTGGGCCTCACCGAAGCAGGCATGGGCTCGAAAGGAATCGTCGCCTCTGCCGCAGCCATGGGCATTTTGTTGCAGGAGGGGATCGGCGATACGATCAGGGTTTCGCTCACCCCGGAGCCTGGCGGCGACCGCTCGCTCGAAGTGAAAGTGGCGCAGGAACTCTTGCAGACCATGGGGTTTCGCACGTTTGTGCCGCTGGTCGCCGCCTGTCCTGGCTGCGGACGCACGACGTCGACCGTCTTTCAAGAGCTCGCGCGGGATATTCAGGCCTATATTCACGACGAGATGCCGCGGTGGCGGGCGCGCTATCCGGGAGTCGAGGCGCTCAATGTCGCAGTGATGGGCTGCATCGTCAATGGTCCAGGCGAATCAAAACATGCCGATATCGGGATCTCGCTGCCAGGCACCGGCGAGACGCCGGCGGCGCCGGTGTTTATCGATGGGGAAAAGGCGATGACCCTTCGCGGCGAAGGCATCGCCGCCGAATTCAAGCACATCGTCGAGGATTATATCGAGCGAAGGTTTGGGGCCACGAAGAGCGCGACGGAATAGGCTCGGCAGATTGGTGGCCCCTGCGGCCGCACCGATGTGAAGCGCTTGCTTGTTTTGCGTCCGATCAAAAACCAAGGAGTGCTTCCTCAGGATGACAATGGAACCCGCATTACCGGCGCTCGGCGGGCCGATGTCACCGGCGCGGGTGCGTGGGTGCCCTCATGCCGAGGATTTGGCATTGCCAAAATCCTTAAAAAGCGGCAACTTCATCCTCGCCAAGGCTGTCATCCGGTGGATGCCGGTTCAAAATCTAGCGTAGCGGGGGAGAAGGGATCGTGAAGACGCTACACCAGCAATCACGGTTGGGGGCCCCATCGCGTGCCGATTCGCGCGGCAAGCCAGACGGACCACCAGACAGAACTGGACCTTTGCGGCGCCTTCGTTCGGTCAAGGCCGGGGCTGCGCGCTTCGCATTGTTCATGGCGCCGATCGGCCTGACGGCATGTCAGCCGGCCGTCCTCGACCCGCAAGGGCCGGTTGGGCTTGCCGAAAAATCGATTTTGATCGACTCGCTCGCCATCATGCTTGCCATCGTTATCCCGACGATCGCCGCTACCTTTGCCGTCGCCTGGTGGTTTCGAGCAACCAATATGAGGGCACGCTATCTGCCTGATTGGGTCTTTTCCGGCCGCATCGAGCTCGTCACCTGGTCCATCCCACTCCTCACGATCATGCTCCTGGGTGGCGTCGCCTGGATCGGATCCCATGCCCTCGATCCTGCAAAGCCTTTGCCATCGAACGCGCCACCGCTCGAGGTGCAGGTCGTCTCGCTGGATTGGAAATGGCTCTTCATCTACCCCGGCCAGCGTGTCGCGAGCGTCAACCAGCTTGTGGTTCCCGCGGGCGTGCCCATTCACTTCTCCCTGACGTCCGCGAGCGTGATGAATGTCTTCTTCGTACCGCAGCTCGGCAGCATGATCTACACGATGAACGGCATGAGGACGCAGTTGAACCTGCAAGCGGACGCGCCGGGCACCTTCCGCGGCCTATCGGCCCACTTCAGTGGCGACGGTTTCCCGGACATGCATTTCGACGTGCTGGCCTTGCCGGCGGAGCGGTTCGCCGCCTGGATCGAGGCCACGCGCAACACGGGCCCAACCCTCGATTCCGGAAGCTATGCCGACCTCGCGGTGCAGAGCATTAATACCCGTCCGTTCACCTTCCGTGCTGCAGATCCTGAGCTGTTCCAGCAGATCGTCACACAGAAACTGCCGCCTGGACCTGGCCCGCGGACAGGGCGGCCTCATCCGAGCGTATCCCCGCGGACGGAGGACTAAATATGTTGGGCAAGCTCGGCTGGGCGGCCATTCCGCTCGACCAGCCGATCCCGATGATCGCATCGGGCGTGGTCGGCCTCGTGATCATCGGCGTCCTCGCCTGGGTTACGTTGAAGGGATGGCTCCCCTACCTTTGGCGGGAGTGGATCACCAGCGTCGACCACAAGCATATCGGCATCATGTACGTCCTGCTCGCGGCGGTGATGCTGCTGCGCGGCTTCTCCGATGCGATCATGATGCGGTCGCAACAGGCGCTCGCGTTCCAGTCTCCGGGCTACCTGCCGCCCGAGCACTACAACCAGATCTTCACGGCCCACGGCACGCTGATGATCTTCTTCGTCGCGATGCCCTTCGTCATCGGGCTGATGAACTTCGTCGTGCCGCTCCAGCTCGGGGTCCGCGACGTCGCGTTCCCCACATTGAACTCGGTCGGCTTCTGGCTTACCGCCACCGGTGCGCTGCTGGTCAATATCTCGTTGGTCGTGGGAGAATTCGCGCGTACCGGGTGGCTGCCGTATCCCCCGCTCTCCGAGCTCATCTACTCGCCCGGCGTCGGCGTCGATTACTACCTCTGGTCAATTGAAATTTCCGGTGTGGGGACCTTGCTGGCAGCCATCAACCTCGTCACGACGGTCCTCAAGCTTCACGCCCCCGGCATGACCTACACGCGGATGCCGATGTTCTGCTGGACGACGCTCGCCACCAGCCTGTTGATTGTCGCGGCGTTCCCCATCCTCACCGCGACGCTGGCCATGCTGGTGCTGGACCGCTACCTCGGGTTCCACTTTTTCACCAACGACGGCGGCGGTAACCAAATGATGTTCGTGAACCTCATTTGGGCGTTTGGACATCCGGAGGTCTACATTCTTGTGCTGCCCGCCTTCGGCGTATTCTCGGAAGTGGTCTCGACGTTCTCCGGCAAGCCGCTGTTCGGCTACCGCTCGATGGTCGCCGCGACAATGGTCATCTGTATACTTTCTTACACGGTTTGGCTGCACCACTTCTTCACGATGGGCGCCGGCGCCGACGTAAACGCGATCTTCGGCATCGCTTCGATGATCATCGCGGTGCCCACGGGCGTAAAGATCTTTAATTGGCTCTTCACGATGTACGGCGGCCGGGTCGTTTATTCCACGCCAATATTGTGGTCGATCGGCTTTATGGTCACGTTCGTGATCGGCGGCATGACCGGCGTTCTGCTGGCGGTGCCCCCGGCGGACTTCGTGCTTCACGAGAGCCTCTTCCAAGTGGCCCACTTCCACAACGTCATCATCGGCGGGGTGCTCTTCGGCGCGTTCGCCGGGTACACCTACTGGTTCCCGAAGGCGTTTGGCTTCCGGTTGCACGAAGGACTTGGCAAGGCCGCGTTCTGGTGCTGGATCACAGGCTTCTACGTCGCCTTCATGCCGCTCTACATCGTCGGCCTCATGGGAATGACGCGTCGAATGCAGCACTACGATGTCCCGGCTTGGCATCCGTGGTTGCTGATTGCGGCAGGCGGTGCGGCGATCATCCTTCTAGGGATAGGCCTGCAGATCGCGCAGCTCGTCATCAGCATTCGGCGACGCGAGCAGCTTCGCGACGAGACCGGGGATCCCTGGAATGGGCGCTCCCTCGAATGGGCGACACCCTCTCCACCACCGGCCTTCAACTTCGCCGTACTTCCCAATATTCAGGGCGCGGAGGCCTATTGGGGGATGAAGCAGCACGTGCTCAAGCAGGCGAGGCTCGACGCGGAGCCCGCCTACGCAGATATCGAGATGCCGAGGAACAGCCCAACCGGCTTCGTCTGTGCCTTCTTCGCGTCCTTCATGGGTTTCGCGTTGATCTGGCACATCTGGTGGATGGTTGGCCTCGCCGCGTTGGGCGCCTACGCAACCTTCGTCGTCTTTGCCTGGCGGGACAATGACGAGTACTTAATTCCAGCGGAAACAGTCGCGCGCATAGATCGAGCCAACCGCAGCGCGCGCAGTGCGGCAGTCGCCCGTCACGAGGCGGCTCCATGACAGCTCTTGACGCGGCCGCCGGCCGCAACGATCCCGATCGCCTTGTACATGAGCAAGTATCGTTGGCGTCCCAGCACACGCTGGGGCACGCCGAACGTGGACTGGCATCGAAGCGCGTTGTCACCGCCTTCGGCTTCTGGATTTTCCTGGTGAGCGATATCATCATGTTCTCCGCCTTCTTCGCCACCTACGCGGTGCTGGTCGGCAACACGGCAGGGGGACCGAGCGGGCGGGAGCTGTTTAACCTGCCCAACGTCGCGCTCGAGACGGCGTTCCTTCTCGTCTCGAGCTTCACCTGCGGCCTCGCAAGCATCGGTGCCCGGGCGCATAGTGGGTCCTGGTTCTATGGCGCGATGGCCGCGACCTTCATCCTCGGAGCCGGGTTTCTTAGCATCGAGCTCCGGGAGTTCGCGAGCATGGTCGCGCGCGGGGCAGGCCCGACGCGGAGTGCGTTCCTCTCGGCCTTTTTCACGCTGGTCGGATGCCACGGCCTTCATATCACCGCCGGCCTGCTTTGGCTGCTGACGATGATGGCGCAGGTGTTCGCCAAGGGGTACCGGCCGGACATTCTCCGGCGCATGCTCTGCTTCAGCCTGTTCTGGCACGCCCTGGACATCATTTGGGTAGCGATCTTCACCGTGGTGTATTTGATGGGGGTGGCGCAATGAGCTACTCCGAGCTACCAAATGATCTCCATCCCACAGACATCGCGCCGGGGGACCAGCGCCGCCACAGTGAAGAGATCGGCGAGGGAGTCACGAGCTACCTGGTCGGGCTTGGGCTCGCGACGCTGCTCACCATCGTATCCTTCTATATCTCGGGCACCACACTCGTCTGGGGTCCGAGCATTCCTGTCGCCCTGGTCGTTCTCGCGATTGCGCAGATGGGCGTTCACCTCGTCTTCTTCCTCCAAATCACGAGCGGCCCAGATAGCGTCAACAATGTCATGGCGCTTGCCTTCGGCGTGCTGATCGTCCTGCTGATCCTCGGCGGCTCGCTCTGGATCATGGCGCATCTGAATTACAACTTGGCGCCCATGAATCAGATGATGCAGATGCCGCCCGAACGCGGTTCGGTGGTCCGCGCGGTGACCACGAGCGGCGTCGTCGGCCCCACAGCGACCGCGCGGGTCGACGCGCGCGCGTCCGGTGTGATCCAGGCGCTTTATTGCGCCGCCAACATGCAAGTGAAGGCGGGCCAGCTCTGCGCGAAAATCGATCCGCGCCCCTATCAAAACGCCGTAGATCAAAGCAGGGCCGACCTGGCAGCAACCGAGGCTCGACTCGCAAAGGACAAAGCGGATCTCGCCCAGGCGAATGCGGCCCTCGAGAGCCATGAGGCTCTGCCGAAGCGTCCGGCCATTTCAAGGAAAGCTGTCGACAAGTCGCGCAAGGCCTTTGAGAGGGCGCAGGCGCAGGCACAGCGCGACGAGGCAAGGATCGCCCAGCTCCAAGCGGCGCTTCATGCCGCCGAGACGAACCTCAGCTATACCGATGTTGTTTCGCCGGTTGATGGAACAGTGGTCTCGCGCAACGTCGAAATGGGCCAGACGGTCGCGGCTGGTTCAAAGCAGCCGCTCTTCGTTATCGCCGCCCTCACCCACATCGACGCCATTATCAGCGCAAAGGATATTCGAGATGTCAAGGTCGGTGACAAAGCTACGTTCACCTTCGAGGCTTTTCCTAACCGTCCGTTTTCTGGCGCTGTGACGCAAATTCGGCCGTCGGCCCAGACCTATGAGCACGCCGCGACCTACGACGTCGTCATCAGTGCGCCCAATCCGGATCTTTTGCTCGAGCCCGGCATGGCGGCAACGATCAGGATCGTGACCGAATGACGCGATGACGTCCCGCGCGCGCTTATCGCCATGCGGGTGCTGGAACCGCTATGGCGTTGCGGGCATTGAGCGCAGGTCCCGAAAAAGTATGGGCCGTTTTCGACGGACCTGCTCCCGCTCTTGGATTTCAAGCAATTCCCTTTCAATCAAATGACTTCATTAGCTCGATTGGCGCCGCAGAAAAGCGGGAATCTCGAGCTGGTCCTCTTCGATCGCCCGGGTTTGATAGGCGCCGCGGCCGTGCGCGTCCGCCGCCGGATGCGCAGCTCTTTGCGGGGCCGGCGGATGCTGGGCACGTTTGCCGTACTCGGCATGAACCGGACCTGGCTGCTGCTGCGGGGGGATCTGCGCTTGCGCCGGCTGCCGCGCGGGCGCTTGCCTCTCGCGCAGGGCGGGCCCCGCAGCCGCTTCTTCCTGGCGGCTGATGCCAAACGAGGCAAGCCTTTCGAGGAGCGAACGGCGCTTGGCTTCGGGATGCGGCTCCGCCCCACGTTCGCCTCGACGCGCGCGAATCTGGTTTTGCGCCGGGAGCGGCAAATCGTCGATTTGCGGCATCCTCTGTGGCCGCACATATGGCGAATCGGGTGGCCCTGGAACGAAAGGACCGGCGTCGTAATGCTCGCTTGGCCGCATGCCTTGTTGGGCCTGTTCGGCATGATGACGCGATTGCGGGGCGACTTCCTGGACGCGGACTCCTTGCTGAGCGCCAGCACCTAGCGCCGCTGGAGCCTGCAATACTCGGTCTTCATACCGCGGCGCGTACTCCGCCGGCGCGTGGGTCTCCGGCTGGGCGCCAGGATAACGCGGTTGGCCGGTGTCAATCGGGCGCGCCGCCGTCTGGGCCCTCAGACGGTTGGTGACTTCGGCAATGCGCGTTTCCGCGGCGGTGGGCTCATAGACGTGGGCAACATGGTCGATTCCGGTCGCCACGACCGAGACGCGGACAATCCCGTCGAGGCCTTGATCGAAGGTCGCGCCAAGGATGATATTGGCGTCCTCATCGACCTCTTGGCGAATCCGGCCCGCGGCCTCGTCGACTTCGTAAAGGGTGAGATCGCTGCCGCCGGTGATCGAAATGAGCAGGCCGCGCGAGCCCTTCATCGAAACCTCGTCGAGAAGTGGATTGGCGATCGCGGCCTCGGCGGCGAGGATCGCCCGCTTCTCGCCCGAAGCCTCGCCGGTCCCCATCATGGCCTTGCCCATCTCGCGCATGATGGCGCGAACGTCGGCGAAATCGAGATTGATCAAGCCTTCCTTGACCATCAGATCGGTGATGCACGAAACACCGGAATAGAGCACCTGATCGGCCATCGCGAACGCATCGGCGAAAGTGGTTTTCTCGTTGGCAATGCGAAATAGATTCTGATTGGGAATGATTATCAGCGTATCGACCGATTTCTGCAGTTCGTCGATACCGGCCTCGGCAACACGCATGCGCCGCGCGCCCTCGAACTGGAAAGGCTTGGTGACGACGCCGACGGTCAGGATGCCCATATCCCTTGCGGCGCGGGCGATGACCGGCGCGGCCCCGGTGCCGGTTCCGCCGCCCATGCCGGCGGTGACGAAGACCATATGCGCTCCCGAAAGGTGATCGCGGATTTCCTCGATCGCTTCCTCCGCCGCGGCCCGGCCAACCTCGGGCTGCGATCCGGCGCCGAGACCTTCGGTGACTTGCAGGCCCATTTGGATAATCCTCTCGGCCTTCGACGAGGTAAGCGCTTGAGCGTCAGTATTGGCGACGATAAACTCGACCCCAATCAGGCCCGAGACAATCATATTGTTAACGGCATTGCCGCCCGCGCCGCCGATGCCGGCGACCATGATATGTGGTTTGAGTTCCCGGAGCTCCGGAGCTTTAAGATTGATCGTCATCGTCTGGCCTCTCGACGTTGGAGCGCCGGTCAAGGACGCTCGGGTTTTCTGTCACATTCGCGGCAAACTCGGATGAATTGCCGTGCTTAGTCTCGCCGCACGCACCGCTAAAAGCTATTTTTGAGCCATCGCCCCACCCGCCCGATGTATCCATTCGCTTGCGACTCCGGAGCCACGCCGCGCCGCGAAGGGCGGAAATGCTCGATGCCGCTCACTTGCGGATAGATCAGAAGCCCGACAGCCGCGGCAAAAGCCGGGCTCTTTGCGGATTCGGGCAGCCCCTTTATGCCGAGCGGCCGGCCCATCCGCACTTGCCCGGAGACGATGCGCTTCACCGCCGCCTGCATGCCGGTGAGCTGGCACGCACCGCCCGTGAGAACGAGTCTTCGCCCCGCATGCGCGGGAAGGCCGGCGTTCTTGAGCCGGTCGCGCACGAGCTCGAGGACTTCCTCGACCCGAGGCTTGATGATGGAGATGAGCTGCGCCTTCGGCAAATGCGCCGGACGCTCGCCTTCCTCGCCTGCCTGAACCACCGCGATCGTCTCGGTTTCATCGGAAACCGAAGCGAGGCAGCCGCCGTGAAGCGTCTTCAGCCGTTCGGCATCGGCGAGCTTGATCCCGAGGCCGCGCGCGACATCCATTGTGACATGATGGCCGCCGATGGCGAACGCGTCGACATGGGTCAAATGGCCGCCCGAAAAGACGCTCACCGACGTTGTCCCCGCGCCCATGTCGATCAAGGCGGCGCCGAGTTCGGCTTCATCGTCGGCCAACACCGCAAGACCCGCCGCGTAAGGCGTGGCGACCAAGGCGTCGACCGTCAGATGGCAGCGTTCGACCGCGAGCATCAGGTTACCCGCGGCAGCGGCGTCGCAGCTCAGCACGTGCATAAAAGCGCCGAGTTCGTCGCCGACCATCCCCCTCGGATCTTGAATGTGACGCGTTTCGCCCAACGCAAAGCCGATTGGCAGGGCGTGCAACACCGCCCTGCCCTCTTGTCCACCGCGCATTGTGCAAGCCTCTAGCACGCGGTGGACATCGGCTTGCGTCACGGCCCGCCCGGCGATCGCGACCTTGGCATCGTAGAGCCGCGAGGAAAGCCTGCCGCCAGTCGCGTTCACGATCACGCTTTCGGCCTGCATCCCAGCCATGCGCTCCGCCGCGTCGACGGCGAAACGGATGGCGCCTTCCGCGGCGTCCATGTCGACGACGGCGCCGCTCTTGATCCCGCGCGAGCGTTGATGTCCGATACCGAGAATGCGGGCCCGATGGGTGCGCCCGCGCAGCGGCTCGGAAGCATCGCTTGGGGTCAGCCGCGCAACAAGACAGACGATTTTCGAGGTTCCGATGTCGAGCACGGTAAGGACCGCGCTTTTGCGGGCCGGCAAGGACGGCAAGCGCGGCGGCAATAGCTGCAAATTCATGTCCGGCCGCCTTTTGCCTTGGTCTTGCTCGCGAGAATC
>Ga0182015_10006606_pt1 | contig 11586 bp, 10 predicted proteins | sample 712P3MmetaG_FD_120478 | JGI IMG/M metagenome (GOLD analysis project Ga0182015, IMG submission 120478) | Permafrost microbial communities from Stordalen Mire, Sweden - 712P3M metaG | ecosystem: Environmental > Terrestrial > Soil > Wetlands > Permafrost | place: Sweden: Stordalen | collected...
CGGCGCAAAAAACCGGCGCCCACTAATTCGGCGTGCGCCCCTCGAGAATCGCCGCGAGCATTGCGCTGTCGATATTTCCGCCGGAGACGACCGCGCAGACTTTGGCTGCCGGGTAGCGTCCCGACAGAGCCGCGGCGACGGACACGGCGCCCGCTCCTTCAGCCACGACACGGTTATATTCGACCATGGTCTTGATCGCGGTGGCCACCTCGCTCAGCGAGACGATGATGACATCGTCGATCATGGCTTTCACCAGCGGCCACATCTCGGGTAATACGGTGCCAAAGCCCACGCCGCTGACGAAACCGGCCTCGTGCGGCGTCTCGGTCGGTGCACCGGCCGCAAAGGCGGCTTTCACGGGATGCGCGCTCGCCAGTTCGCAGGCGATGATTTTCACATCGCTCCGCAGTGCGCGCACCGCGCACGCGATGCCGCACGCTAGCCCGCCGCCGCCGAACGGAATCAGGATGGCCTCGACATCGGGGGACTGCGCCAGGATCTCGAGCCCGATGGTCGCATCCCCGGCCAGTGAGGCGGGGTCCCGCACCGCGTCAATGTAGACTCCATTCTGGCCCGCGAGAGTTCCCGTCGTGATCGCCTGCCACCATTCCTCGATCGACCGCATGTCGATGCGCGCCCCCAACCGCCGCAATTTATCGAGCTTCGCCGGCGGCGCGTTTGAGGGCACGACCGCAGTGGCGGGGATCCCGAGCCTGCGGGCCATCCACGCCACACCCAGCGCGCTATTGCCGGTGCTGGTGGTGTAGATGCCGGAGGTCAAATCGGCCGGCGCTCTGGCGAGGACGGCGTTGCCGATCGGCCGGATCTTGAAGGATCCGATGGATTGCAGGTTCTCGAGTTTCAGGTGAACGTTCTTGCCGGCCGGTGCGGCGCCGCAGGAAACGAGCGGCGAGACGATGCTCAATCCTTCGAGACGCGCACGAGCCGCTTCGATCTGCATCATCGCGACAGGCTTCACTTCGTCATGCATCGTCGGCAATCCTTCTCCGCCGCAGCGCGGCGCCCGCAGGTCCTCGCCATATGATTGCACAATCATATGATATTGCATATGATCACGCGCTCAGCTTCATGCGACGGGAACGATACATCATGGAACCGAACTTTCAGGCTCTGCGCAAGGAATTTCCGGTTCTCGAGCGCAAGACCTATCTGAACAGCGGATCTTACTGCGCTCTCGCGCACGACGTGAAAGCTGCCTTCGAGGCCTACATGGAGGACCGGCTGCTGGTGGGTGCGAATTGGGATGTGTGGGTCACCAAAAATGAATCCGTGCGCGCGTTGACTGCAACACTGTTGCACGCCGCTCCGGATGAGATCGCCGTGACCGCCTCCGTATCCGCAGGCCTCAACGCGCTGGCGAGCGCCCTGAGTTTTTCCGGCGCGCGCAATAAAGTGGTCGTCAGTGATTTCGAATTTCCCACCAACGCGCAGATCTGGCATGCGCAGGAGCCGCGCGGCGCGCGCGTCGTGCACGTACCTCGCGCGGCCGACGGCTACATTCCTGTGGAAAATTTCGCCAAGGCGATTGACGATGAGACGCTACTCGTGGCCATCACGCACGTCTGCTTCAGGAACGGCGCCAAGCTCGACATCCCCGGCATCGTGCGCTTGGCGCGGGCCAAGGGCGCAATGGTGCTGCTCGACTGCTACCAGGCGGTCGGCTCGATCGACATCGACGTGAAGGCGCTGGATGTTGATTTCGCCGCGGGCGGCATGCTCAAGTACTTGTTGGGGACCGCCGGCATCGGATTCCTGTATGTGCGGGACGCGTTCACCAAGTCCCTCGTACCCACGAACAGCGGCTGGTTCGCGCAGGCCAAGATCACCGCAATGGACATTACCGCCAATCGGCCGGCGCCCAACGCGCGGCGGTTTGAGGCCGGCACTCCTGCCGTGGTCAATTGCTATGCCGCCGAGGCGGGCCTGAAATTCCTCTTGGCAGTGGGTACGCCGGCCATCGAAAGACGCAACTACGCGCTGACCCGGCACTGCATGCAGAAGCTGGAAGAGATCGGCTGGCCGAGCATTACGCCCGGCCAGAACGAACGTCGTGGCGCCACGGTCGCGGTGCCGTCGCGCAACAGCGGCGGGCTGTCCGCGGAACTCATGAAGCGCGACATCGTCACCTCGCATCGCGATGACAATATCAGAGCGAGCTTCCATTTCTACAACAACGATGACGACGTGGAGTCCTTCATCGCATCGATGAAGGACCTGCGCGGATCATTCTGCCCCCGCTAGAAGGAGTCAACGTGGAGATTCGAGTGTTGCGCGGGCCGGAAGTGCGGCAACTTCTGCCGATGCGCGAATGCGTCGAACTCATGAATCGAACCATGATTGCCGTGTCGGAACGACGCGTGGTTCTGCCGCTGCGGTCAATCATGGTCATGCCCGGCGATCGGGGCATGTTGGGCAACATGCCGGGTTATCTCGCCGAGCCGGAGTGCTTCGGCGTCAAACTCGTGAGCCTGATCCCGCGCAACAAGCCGCCGCTCCATTCGTCGCACCTTGGTCTGGTGCTGCTGTTCGAGGCGGAGCACGGCTGTCCCGTCGCCCTATTGGACGCGGCCGAGATCACCGCGATACGCACCGCCGCCGCGAGCGGATTGGCAACCGGGTTGTTGGCGCGCGAGGAAGCCGGCGACCTAGCCCTGCTGGGTGCCGGCGAGCAAGCCCGCAGTCATCTCGAGGCCATGCTGGCGGTGCGCACGCTGCGGCGCATACGGGTCTGGGCTCGGGATCGCGACAAGGCCGCTGAATTCGCACGGGTCGAGGGTGCGCGGCACCGCATAACCATCGAGACATCCGCCTCCGTGCGAGAAGCCGTCGCAGGCGCCGACATCGTTTGCACGTTGACCAAGGCGCGAGAGCCCATTCTTCTCGGCGAGTGGCTGGCGCCAGGTGCGCACCTGAATGTGGTCGGCTCGAGCATCGCCGCCGCCGCGGAGATCGACACGCGTGCGGTGGTGAATTCACGATTCTTCGTCGACTATCGCGACTCCACCGTCAACGAAGGCGGCGAATATCTGCGGGCGCTCAAGGCGGGCGCCATCACGCCGCAGCACATTCTGGGAGAGATCGGAGAAGTGGCGAACGGGTCCACCATCGGTCGGCGCTCGCCGTCCGACATTACACTGTACAAGTCCCTCGGCATTGCGCCCCAAGACCTCGCCTCGGCGCACTATGTGCTCGAGAAGGCGCGCACGGCCGGCCTGGGACAAGTCATCGACTTCTAGAGGCCGCGCAATGTCATCTTCGTTCCCGACATTGCCCAGCAGCGAGGACGTGGCCGCGGCGCGCGATAACATTCGTGGGTTTGCCGTGCGTACGCCGTTGCTGAGGCTCAACGCGGACATCCCCGGCGTCAATATTTATCTCAAGCTCGAGAACCTGCAACCGTTGGGGTCCTTCAAGATCAGGCCTGCCATCAACGTGCTGAAAACCATGGACCCGCAGCGGCTACGCCACGGCGTGTTGACCGCGAGCGCCGGGAATTTCGGCCAGGGCCTCGCGTTCGCGGCGCGCCAGATCGGAGTCCCGGCGACCGTGGTCGTCCCGGATGGCTCGGCGACGACCAAGGCCCTTGCGCTGGCCGAGCTGGGAGCGACGGTGATTCGCCTGCCCTTCGACGAATGGTGGAGTGTGCTCACGAGCCGCAGCTTTGCCGGCGAAGCGGGAGTATTCATCCACCCGGTGGCCGAATCCGCCGTGATTGCGGGCAACGCGACGATCGGCGCCGAGATCCTCGAAGATCAGCCTGGGTGCGACGCCGTGGTCGTGCCCTTCGGCGGCGGCGGCCTCGCGTGCGGCATCGGCTCGGTCATGCGGCGAATCAAGCCGGCCGTGCGCATGATTGTCGCGGAATCCGAAGCGGCTCAGCCGGCCGCGGCGGCCCTCGCGAGCGGCCGGCCGGTGAAGGTGCCCCACATCCAGAGCTTCGTCGACGGGATGGGCAGCACGACGGTACTCGACGAGATGTGGCCGCTGGTCCGGCAGACGGTCGATCACGCGGCGTGCGCATCGTTCGCGCAGATAGCGGAGGCGATTCGATTCCTGGCCGGCCGTCATCATGTCATCGCCGAGGCGGCCGGCGCCGCGTCCGTTGCGGCCACCATGGCTGGACACGCCGGCGAAGGCAACATCATTTGCATCGTCTCCGGCGGGAACATCGACGCTCCCAAGCTGGGCGCCATCCTCAACGGCCACAGCCCCTTCTAAATCATGACTCGAAATAAAAAACCAAAATCCACCAATCGAGCGCGGTTCGACGACTTCCTGCCGCTGCTGATCGCGCGCCTGGCATACCAGCTCAATAACGATCTGGTCGAGAAGCTGCGGCGTGAAGGCATCAATGTCACGCGGTGGCGCATCTTGGCGGTGCTTGCCATGGGCGACGGCATCACCATCAATGAAATCACCGATCGCGCGATGATGCAGCAATCGGCACTTAGCCGCGCGCTGATGAACATGGAGACCGAGGAATACGTGCGGCGTGTATTGCGGCGCGGCGACGGCCGCTATGTCGAAGTGTTCCTGACGGACAGGGGCCGCGCCCTGTTCAACTCTCTCAGTATCGTGGTGCGACGCCGCCAGCGGCGTCTGCTGAAAGGTTTTTCGACGCGGGACCGCGCGACGACCTTCGAATTCATCAGGCGTTTGAGCCGCAACATGGCGGGCTGACGGCGCGAGCAGCCAAACGTATTGCGGGCACCAGTGTCAGCCGGATGCAACACGTTCGCATTGACTTGATATTTCATATGATAACTCATATTGTATTTGCACCACATGGGAGAAACATCGATGCTGCGCCACGCAATCGGACTTCAATCGACGAATAAGCACCAAGTTCTCCGATGCGTGCTCGCGCTGTGTGCCGCCACCGCCGGCGTCGGTGTAGGCGCACCGCTCCTCGCGGCAGATACATCCACTGAGGCCGCGCCGATTGAGGAGATCGTGGTCACGGCCAACAAGCTCAAGGCCGAAAAGGTGCTCGACATGCCGAGCTCGATCCAAGCGATCAGCGGCGACTCCCTGCAGGCTGCCGGCGTAGCCGGGATCATGGGCATCGCGGGCGAGATTCCCGGACTGTCGATTCAAGATCTAGGCCCGGGCGACAAAAAATATGTGATTCGCGGCATTAACTCCACCGGCGACTCGACCACCGGCGTGTATTACGGCGAGGCCGTGATCAGCGGCTCGAACGCCGATGACGGCGGAGGGTTCGAGTCGGATATCCGCCTGTACGACATGGATCACATCGAGGTGTTGCGCGGTCCGCAAGGCACGCTGTACGGCGCGAGTTCCATGAGCGGCACGATCCGCTTCATTCCCAAATCCCCCGATCTTAACAATCTCGGCGGCTACGTGACGCTTGAAGGCTCGGAAACCGCGCAGGCCAGCGGCAATTACAACATGAATGGCGCGCTCAATCTGCCGATCATCGACGGCGTGCTGGCGCTGCGCATGGTGGGATGGAAACTCTACGACAGCGGCTACATCAACCAGATCCGCGTCGGCACCGGCGTGACCGGGCTGTCCAACATCGGCACGACCAGCACACCGAATTACCAACCTGAACCTGTCCAGGCTCTCGGTTACTTGAAGGGTGTCAACGATGATGACGTGGGCGGCGGACGGGCCATCGTGCGCTACCAGCCTACGGATAAGCTGACCATCGATGCTACCTATACGTCGCAGACCGAAACCTCGGGTGGCTCGTCGCGCTACACTCCCACGGGCACGACGGCTTTCAACGGCGGGCCCATCACGCCCGTGCAGGGCTGCGACTTGTGCAACACCGATGTGACGCAAAGTCCCTGGAGCGACAACCTCGTGGTCTTCGGCACCACTATCACCTACGACACCGGCGTCGGTACCGTGACCGGAACCACCAATCAGTACAATCGCCGGACCGACTTCACTTTCGATTCGACGCCCATTCTGGTCTCGTACGATGTGCCCGTGCCCGCCGAGACCTTCGAGCCGCGCGACCGCGAGGTAAACTCCAGCGAGGTTCGCTTCGCGAGCGCGTTGGACTCCCCGGTGAACTTCGTGACTGGCATCTACCGCGAGCACATGCACCAGTTGCTGGACGTCCAGGTCATCGCCACCAACGGCATGGGCCTGCCAACCGGCGCGTTCTGCAACAACAATAGCTGCGATGCGTTGACCTATCCCGGCACCGGGACCACTTTCTTCGGGCGCTCGGACGAGCGATGGACGACTTCCTATGCCGGCTTCGGCGAGGCAACCTGGAAGATCACCGACGCCTGGACGGCGGTCGCCGGCGTCCGTTATTTCACCGAGTCCCTGCAGGGTGTGCAGATCCAGACCCACCCGTTCGGCGGCTTTCCGCCGGGACCGACTTTGGTACCCCTGCCTGACCCGAACGAGACCTTCAGCAAGGTCACGTGGAAGGCCAACCTGAGCTACAAGTTCAATGAAGGCTTGCTGGGCTACGCCACCGTCTCGACCGGCTTTCGCAGCGGCGGCCTGAACGCGATCAGCGAGCCTTTCGAACCGATTCCCGCCGCATACGCCCCCGATTCGCTCACCAACTTCGAGTTGGGCGCGAAGGGGCGCCTGGCCAATGGGCTATTCGACTATCAGGCCGACGTGTACGTCATCAATTGGAACAACATACAGGTACAGGAAACCACTCCCGACGGCGCCTTCGTCTACCAGGGCAATGCCGGGCAAGCCAGAGTCAAGGGCGTGGAGTTCGAATTCACGGCGCATCCGATCCAGTATCTGACCGCGAGTTTCGCCGGGTCATATCAGGACGCCTATCTGACGAAGGGGGCGAGCGCCGCGGTGTACGCATACAATCCCACGCTGGGATTGACCGGCGACGCGATTCCCAACGTGCCGAAATTCGAGTTGAACCTGGGCCTCAACTATCGGGCGCCGATCGCGAATTCCTGGGAAGGCGCGCTGGGTACCGACGTGACCTATCGGGACGCAGTGGACTCCTATTTCTCCTCCAATTCGTTCAACATTCCGCTGGCCCCCTACACATTGGTGGGACTGCGCGCCGGTTTGATCAATGGCCCATGGACGGTCACCGCATTTGCGCGCAATCTGACCAACAAACGCGCCCAGGTTTCGGCAATCAATTCCACCCAGGATCCCGACGCGCTGCTCACCGTGCAACCGCGAACGATCGGCGTTACCTTGACCCGAAAGTTCTAGACCGTAGCGCTGCATGCCGGCCGCGATTCGCTGGACCATGGCTCACGACCGTTCCTTGAGAACGATCGTGCGCCGCGTCGCGTCATTCCTCGTCGGCGTGGCGCTGCAGCTCGCACTCGGTCAGGCGGCGCTCGCCGCAGACCGGGGCGACGTACCCAAATCGCTTTGGGGCTTTTACAACTCGACCCTCAAAGATGCCAAATACATCGACCTGACCCACGCCATCGCCCCTGGGGGGCCGATTGGCGAAGGGTTCGTGGATTTCAAGGTTGGGCCGACGTTGGCAGGGGTCGCCATCCCCGGCGTCATCAACAAGGGGGAGCCCTTCACGTACGACAAGCTGGGCGTGGCGATCACGGCATATGATCTGCCGATGGACCACATTGGCACGCAATTCGGGCCGCCGGCGCATCTGAATGATCATGGCGCGACGATCAGCGATATCCCACCCACGGTGGCGCTGCGCCCGCTGGTGGTCATCAACATCGCGCCCAAGGTCACTCTCGACCCTGGCTACCAGGCCACCGTTGCTGATATAAAAGACTGGGAACGCCGCCACGGACCCGTTCCGTCCGGATCCGTGGTGATGATTCGATCCGATTGGTCGAAAAAGTGGAACGACCCGCAGCGTTTCACCACTCGGCCGTTCCCGGGCGTCACGTTGGCGGCGCTGAAATATTTGCACCTGGACCGGCATATTTTGATGCATGGACACGAACCCTTGGATACCGACAACACCGCTCCGGAATTCGTTGGAGAGAACTGGCTTCTGAAACATAACTTTGCGCAGGCGGAGGGCGTGGCGAATCTCGACCAGGTTCCTGAAAGCGGCGCTCTCATTGCGATTGGTTTCGCAAGGTTCGAAGGCGGCTCTGGCGGATTTGCCCGTTACATCGCGATTGCGCCTGCGAGTTGGCCCCTTGGCATGACCATTGAGCAACAGTCCGGCGCACCGTTGCCCACGCACGTTCATGCGCTACGGCGCAGCGCCGATGGCGTATTGAGAGAAACTCCATGAATGGCGACGCAAATGCCCCCATCATTGCCCATCGCAAGGGGTTCTATTACGAGGTCAAGGCAGGCAAGCGCTACCTGTGGTGCAGCTGCGGGAGATCCAAGACTCAGCCGTTCTGTGACGGTTCACATGCGGGCAGCGCGTTTCTGCCGGTCGCGTTCAAAGCCGAGTGTGACGAGGACGTCATCTTCTGCGGCTGCAAGCACACCGGCACCGGACCGTTCTGTGATGGCGCCCACAGCAACCTGCCGGGCGGCTATCGAACCGACGACCCGGACAGCGCCGACAATCTTAAGGTCCGCATGGTCGCCGCCGGCGCCGAGCCCATCGTGCAACTCGACGGGCAGTGCTACGTTTTCTCCACCTTGCGCGCGACGCTGATACCGCACGGCGCGATGCGCTACTGTCCGGTGGTGAGCCCCGCCTTGGGCGCCTTGTTTCAATCCCAGTTCTATGCGGAAGTCGCTCGTGGCGTCACACCTGTGATCTCGGCGGATGGACGGCATACGGTGCTGTTCGTTACCGAGGGTTGCGGCGAGATCGAGATCAGCGGGCGCCGCTTCACCGTCAACGCGCGCACTGGCATTTATATCCGCCCGGGCGAAGCCTACCGCGTTCACAATGGCTCCACCGCTGCGCTCAAATTTCTGATTTCCAACGGCCCTGGAAGCGAGGACCTCGTGTGGTTGGATGAAATGCCGGCTGCATTCGAAGCGCAATATCCGCACCGCATTGCGACGATCGATCCATCGCAGCGCCACAAGATGGCTGAGCGCTACTATCAAATGCTCGTCAATCGGGAGCATAGCTCGACCGTCGTGACGCAGTTCATCGGCAACATCCCGCTGTCAAAAGCCGAACCGCACCGGCATCTTTACGAAGAGGCACTAATTTTTTTGAACGGCGCGGGCGTGGTGTGGACCGAGGGAACCAAGACCGCCGTTGCAGCGGGAGACGTCCTGTTCCTGCCGCGCAAGCAGGTACACTCGGTGCAGTGCACCACGCAAGGCGGCTTCGATATCGTCGGCGTCATCTATCCCGGCGACAACCCATCGATCAATTACTGAACCAATCGCCTGATTGAAATGCAGGGCAGCAGCATCGCTGCGTGAGGAGCCGTCTTGTTACCGACCGGCATGAAAGGGTTCTGGTGCAAGTGCGAACGGTGCTACGGGAGCTGACCGGCGGGAAAATACAGGTGGTGCCCGAGGCGGACGGGAGCCTCTGGGTCGTCTTCAGGCTCCAGAAAATGGCTCTTTTGGAGGCCTCGGGACAGTGTGGTAGCGGGCGGTCGAGCCCGGATGCTTGGGATCGCCGCCCGCTCGTCGCGAACATGGCCGCATTCGCAAATGTCGGAGTCGCTTACGGATTCGCTTGGGCAACAAAGCCGTGGGATATTCCACCGGCATCGTAGTAGTTCCCCGTGAACTGGCTCCACGAATTGATGGCCGATGGGTAAGTCCCATAAGGGCCGCTCAATGGCGCCTTGAACTCAATCAGGATGCCATTGGCAAATCGGATACACGCCCTTGACGTCGAGGAATTTGCCGGCGAGTTCGCCCGCGCTATTGATGTGGCCGCAGGTCGTGAAGCCGTCTGCGCCGGGACCATCGATGGTGGTCCAAGACCCGCCCGGTGAGCGCAGGAAGCAATGCGTGTTGCCGGCCGCATCGTTGTAGTTGCCGACCACTGCGCCAGCGTCGTTGATTGCTCTGCCCTCCGTGTAGAGCGGTGAACCACCTGCGTTCGGCTCGTCGAAGCTCGTGATGACGCCCGTGCTTGAACGCAGGAACCCGTGGGTGTTGCCGGCGGCGTCAATGTATTCCCCGACGATAACTCCCCAGATATTGATGAATTCGGGAAATGTGAGCTGAGAGCCGCCAGGATCGACAGTCGTGATGACGCCCTCGGCGCTGCGCACGAAGCCATGTTGCGTGCCGCTCGCGTCATAGAAGACGCCGATGATTTGACCGACATCGTTGATGGCGACGCCAACGGTTCCCCCCGGACCGGCGCCGGGCGCATCGAAAATAGTCCAGTCGCCGATGTGGTTATTGAGCCCTGGCGGATTCTGAGCGGCAACAGCCGATGCCACTGACAATAATGCAGCGGCGACAACAAATGTTCGCATGATGAGGCCCCCCTTATTCGTTATTGAATCATCCCCGCAGAAATTCTTCTCCCCAAACCCAGAGGAGTCAAGATGGATGAAAGGAATTTCCGGAGCCTTTTCCCAAACATCTGGGGTGTGGCTAACTTTGTGATGCCTCACCCTGTTGGAGATCCCCTATGGGACCCACAATATGCGAACGCACAAAAGCCTTTCTGCGATAGGGTATCGACAACCTACGTTGATGACCCTATATAGCAGCCGGACGCGACCGGCTGCTTAGGAGTAGCACAACTGCAGCGACGACGTGCGCGACGCGACTACTCTGGTCGATTCATCTTGCGCCTCAAGAGGCCGCTTGCTGCGCCGCGAGGTCTGGGTGTGACCTGCCGTGACTAAAGTCGGCGTTGTGTCGCTGCCGGGACAGGCGCACGCTACCCATGGCACATGCATCCAAACAAGGAGAAAAGCTATGATTCGCACGCTCATGATCGCCGCGGCATCAGCCGCAGTCCTTACACTGTCTCCACTGTCAATCGGCGTCGAATATTGAACAGAAATTCGTGACTCAGTGCCCGTCGATTCAACAAATTTCCGCACCGCTCGGCGCCCAAATTGCACGCCCGTTCATACTCACGTGCATCACATTGTCCAACTCCCCGACGAAATAACCCGCAGGTCCAGCCTCCACGAGCGCGGCGGCCGTCGCCAGGAGCGTGGCGATCTGCTGCTTGCGCATTAGCTTGATGATGGTGTCTGCCGAGATTTCGGTAGATCTCATTATGGCACCATTACGACTACATAATCGTAATAGTGCCATAACGAGCAAAGCGGGGACTGCACGGAGCTTTGCAAATCGGCAAAATTCGGCTACTTCTTATGTGACTCGCGCCAATCGTGACCCCGCAAAAGTTGTCATTTAACCGGCAACATTACGGCCGGTCAGATGAAGTTATTTTTTCGCCGGCCCTTAGATCCTCCAATAGGTGATGTGTAATGTATCGACGCCCGATCGCCCTTCTTCTATTCTTTCGGGTCGTATACGGCAGTCCAGGAGATTGCGACGGTTACCTGGTCCTGAGCGCTTGACGGGTTACTGATTGTCGTGGCGTACCCTGTAAACGCTACCTGCTTGTTTACACCAGTCAAATTCCCAAACGGAAAACTGAAGTTGAACGATCCCCCCGATCCTGCGACCTGTTGGCCGAAGAACCCGGTAACGTCAACACTACAACTGTCGCCTGCCGCA
>Ga0182015_10006607_pt1 | contig 11586 bp, 10 predicted proteins | sample 712P3MmetaG_FD_120478 | JGI IMG/M metagenome (GOLD analysis project Ga0182015, IMG submission 120478) | Permafrost microbial communities from Stordalen Mire, Sweden - 712P3M metaG | ecosystem: Environmental > Terrestrial > Soil > Wetlands > Permafrost | place: Sweden: Stordalen | collected...
AATCGCCGTGAAGGATCTGAAATTGCTCGCCGACGAAGCGAAGCTAAGCGTCGGCTCTGGGGTTGTCGCAATCGTCGGCGTCGACGGCGATGGGAAGGCGGGCATTGTGGTCGGCGTCACGCGCGATTTGACGGAGCGCTTCGACGCCGTCCGTTTGGTACGCTCAGCGGCTGCCAAACTCGGCGGCAAGGGCGGCGGCGGCCGCCGCGACATGGCTCAAGCAGGAGGACCGCATAGTGCCGCCGCGCTTTCGGCGCTGGCGGCGATAGCCGAACAACTGCGGGAAACCGCAAGCTCTGCCTGAACGGCTAGGGCGCGCCGCGTCTTCACCCCCCGGGCCCACGAAGCGGGGGAGTTTTTCACCACAGCGCATAGGCCAAATTCGATGTTCAAAAAGATCCTGGTCCCAATCGACCTGACCGAATTGACGATCTCGAAACCAGCCCTCGATTCCGCGGTGGAGCTTGCGCTTCAGGCGAAGGGCACGTTGCGGCTCATCTCGGTCGAAACATTGCTTCCCGCCAGTTTCATGGAATATGTGCCGCTGGAGTTCGACAAAACGCAAGAAGAGCGCGCCATTCGCGCGCTTGAAGAGATCAGCGCCGGCCTTGCCATTCCAAAGGAGAGCATTTCGTTTACCGTCAGGTTTGGCGGTATTTATGTCGAGATACTGGCCGAAGCCGATGAGTGGAGCGCCGATCTAATCGTAGTCGGATCGCATAGGCCCTCCATGTCGACCTATCTGATCGGCTCCAATGCCAAAACGATCGTGCGGCATGCCAAATGTTCGGTGTTGGTCATCCGCACGTAAAGCCAGAATTTTTAAAAGGCGTGGCTACCGGGGCGGTCCGAGGCCGCGTTCATCGCGGAGCCGCGCTGGGTTTACGCCGCGGCGACAAAGGAAAACCTGCGGCAATTGACGTTTGCGTTGTGGACGCGCGGCGCGATCCTCCAAATTCCGCGCTTCGACGCGGTTGCCAGTGCAAATGTCGCGATACGTAATCCAGAGCCATACGCATCGTGGACATCTTTTTCGAGCCCAACCGTCTAATGCTTTCACCTCGTCTATCGGAATGTCAGCTTCGGGCAATGCATCTCTGAAAGTGTGTAAGTGATGCGCGACAAATAGTTGCACCTCACTGATCGGAGCATGAGTGACCATGCGGATGGGGATTGTAGCACTCTGCCTAAACGCAATTAAAGCGATCAGCGATTCGCCTAAAGTGGAGAATTACAATGTCGGATTCACAGCGCAACCGCTGTTGAAACGGGGCGCTCAATATCGAGGCATAGGATATAGCAGCTTGGTATTGCTAGCAGATCGTCTGACCAGGGGCGAGGCGCTTCAACTTGAAGAAACGCTCTGGTACGCGATTCGCGCATATGACAAACGTTCAAATGTCTACACAAATTTGTGGCCAACTCAGACTGTAGGAGATACAGCCCCAGCTACGGTGGGGCACCATCGGAATGGGCGCCCAATTGCATTCACGGCGTCTATGTTGCATGGTAGACGAACACCTAACTGCTCGAAGCCACTGGGGGCGTTCTTCCCGATAATAGTGTCGGCGTAGGTTGCGGTTGCTCCGTGAGAAAGTGTTGGTGCGGGCGGCCGGAGTCGAACCGGCACTCTGTCGCCAGAACTGGATTTTGAGTCCAGCGCGTCTACCGGTTCCGCCACGCCCGCATGTAGCCGCGAGTTCCTCGCACTGCAGCTGCCGCGCGACTCTTTTGCGGCTCTCAACCGCGCCTATCTGCCACAACAAAGAGCAGCGAGTCCAGCAGAACCCAGCGGACGGTCAGGGCAAAATTCTTCATCGTTGGGCGCGCAATTCGCCTCCGAAGGTTTTGTTGACGCACGCCTTCCGGCGCCGCCGTTATGGCCGCGATGCTGCGCGGATTTCGCCACCCGGGGTACACCTCTTTCGGCCAGAAGATTGCCTCTATTGCACGGCACGGACGCGGCGCACCCCGGCGATGTTCTCGATCCGCCGTTGCATGAACGACGCCGTTGCCGGCCAGTTCCGCATCGGCAAAGATGCAAACGTCCGGATTCGCGGTTTTCGCCCGCTTTTGCGCGCTTTCAGAGCAAGCGCAATTGCTCGCCCACGCGCGCCGGTGGTTGGAAGAGATCGCAACGCAACGGCGCGCAGCTTCGCCCAAGTCCAAGTCGTGCCGCCGCCGCCTCGAACCTGCGCCCGATCATCGAGGCATAGGGGCCAGACCCCCTCATCCGCGCGCCAAATGTTGAATCGTATAGCTTGCCCGCGTGGGCCGCGCGCATCAATGACAGAACATGCTTGAGCTTGCCCGGATAATGCGCGCGCAGCCATTCGCCAAAGAGTTCGCGGACTTCAAGCGGCAGCCGCAACAAAACGAAACCGGCATCGCGCGCGCCCATCATTTGCGCGCGGGCGAGGATCGCCTCGATCTCGGCGTCGTTGATCGCGGGGATGATCGGGGCGACCATGACGGCGGCTGGGACATTCGCCGCCGCCAGCCGCCGGATCGCGTCGAGCCGCCGTTCCGGGCTGCTCGCGCGGGGTTCCATTTTGCGGGCAAGCGCGGGATCAAGCGTCGTCACCGACAAAGCCACTTTGACCAGGCCTTTCTCGGCCATTGGGGCGAGGAGATCAAGATCGCGCAAGACAAGCGCCGATTTGGTGACGATTGCAACCGGATGATTGGTTCTGGCCAGCACTTCGAGCACCTTGCGCATTAGAAGCTCCTTGCGCTCGATCGGCTGATAGGGATCGGTATCGGTTCCAATCGCGATGGTTTTGGCGGCATAGCCCGGCGCCGACAATTCGCGCTCAAGCAGGGTTGCCGCATTGGTCTTGGCAAAAAGCCTTGTCTCGAAATCGAGGCCAGGCGACAGCCCGAGGTAGGCATGGGTCGGGCGCGCGAAACAATAGACGCAGCCGTGCTCGCAGCCGCGATAAGGATTGATCGACCGATCGAAGGAAAGATCGGGAGACTCATTTCGCGTGACGATCGTTTTGGCGGACTCGCGCGTCACTTGCGTCAACAATGGTGGCAAATCCTCGGGCCGATCCCAGCCATCATTTTCGAAACGGCGGTTCTCTTTTTCGAAGCGCCCGCTGGCGCTCGACAAGGCGCCGCGGCCCCTTTGCGGTGGCCGCGCCGCGCCGTCCGCGGTCGGCGCGCGAGCCAACGCCCGCGCGACACGTCCGGCTGTTTCGAGCTTAGTTGGCATGGCGGCGTTGTCCTTCTCGCCATTGTCATGTTTTTGCCGCGTTTCCGGCATGTTTTCGGAGCGCGACCGCCGCGCCAGCGTTATCCAGCAAACTTTCTGAACATGGAATGTTCCGTGTTCATAAAGAGAACATATGCGGAACAATCAGCCTGAAGTCAAATGTTCTTGTGGATAAGCGTGGATAACTCTTGCCGGAAAATGGGCTCTCGAACCCAAGCACGCCGATTCGATGACGGAAGTGGAACAATATCGTTCGGCGCCGAAAGGCTTGTTATAAACAACTTGAATTCAGCCTCATGGCGGCCTTCGATTGCCACGGTCAAGTCCATTGGTCAGCGGCCGCGCGAACAAATTGCCGCCGCAGTGAGAAAGCGCTTCCCGGGCCGCGGCTTCGACAGGCCGCGGACTTCTTTTCACCTTGCCTATCAGCATCGCGCCTTGAATCGTGGCGATGCAGAACTCAGCCGGCCGATCCTCGTCAGCGTCCGCAACCAGCCGACCCTGTGCATTTCCCAGATGAAGAAGGCTCGCGGCTTATTCTTCACGATCTCAAAGAGATGGCTGAGGTCCTGCCGGGTGAGCTCGCCGTTGTCCGTCACCCCATTGCCGACAGTTCCAAATGGACAGCTCCTCGTCATGCGAAATTTCTTCATCGACGGCCTCCGCCAGCGCTATCCGGATGTCCATCTTCGGTCTCTGGAGGAAATGTTGGGGGACGAAGGGTGGCTCCAGGCAAGCGCGCGCCGAAACGCGCATTGGGAGCGCGGTGCACGCCGGCATGGCGGACAAGTCAGCGCGCGGAGCAGGACCAATTTAATTTGACTGGATGGTGGTCTGGAGTGCCATTACCTGTAGCGATGCGGCAGGGCGGCAACGCAAGTGCCATCGAAAAGCCTAGGCGCGCCTTGTTCGTGGCCTTCGATCGCGAGGAGCCGGGATTTCGTTGCGATGCCGCCATTCGCCGAGAAACCGCCCATCCCGCCGCCGGTCGCGACCACCCGATGGCAAGGCACGATGATCGCAAACGGGTTTCGTGCGAGAGCTTGCCCAACGGCGCGAGGCGAGCGCGCGGCGCCGGCCTTTGCTGCGAGGGCGCCGTAGGTCATCGTCGCGCCTCGCGGAATGCACCTTGCGGCCTCGTAGACGCGTTGGTGGAATGGCGGAACAGGGTCCATGTCCAGCAGGACAAACGAAAGGTCGGCGGGCTCGCCGCGCAAATACGCGACGATAGCGTCTTGTGCGCGAACTACCTCGGATGGTGGGGCCGCCTCACTCGCGCGTGGAAATCGCTGGAGCACGCGCGCCCGGGTCGTTCGTTCGTTGACCTCGGGAAGTTGCACGCAGCCGATCCCCGGCGCGCTCCAGGCGATCGCGCATCCGCCAATCGCCGTGTCGAAGAGTGTAAAAGACACCGCCATGGTGCCCAATCGTTGCACTCGCCGCGAAATTCACACGCGAAATATCAAAAAAACCGGCAGCGGGTTGGAACGCCTCGGCCAGCGCGGCTGGGCACGGACCGTACATGGCGGTCGGCCCAACGCTAAGAACTAGCCCCCGGTTTGCTCGCTATCCAGCGGATCGACGACACCGCCGACCAGATTGGCCGCAAACAGCGTTTCGGAGGTGAGCGCCCGGCGCGGCGGACGCAGGCTGGCAATTGTCGCCGCGATCTCATCGTCCTCGCGCGCGAAAAGCGCGGCCCGCGCCTCGGCCACGCTCGCCTCTCGGAAGCCGCACGTCTCGCCCGGACGCATCTGCGCGAGCCTGCCAATGTCCGCACGCGCGACATGACCAAGCTTCGGATAGCCTCCAGTCGGCTGACGATCGGCCATAAGAACGAGCGGCTTCTTGTCGCCGGCAATTTGGATCGCGCCGAGCGCTGTGCCATCTGACGTGATGTCGTAACCCCGCGCATGCGCGATTTCCGGCCCATCGAGACGATAGGCCATGCGGTCGGCCATCGGCGTTAACGTGAACGTGCCTGCGAAAAAGGCACTCAGAGTCTCGGCCGCGAAATAATCGTCTTGCGGGCCAAGCACGACTCGAAACGGGTCCGGCGCGGGGGCAAGCCATGGCGCGTCAATGATTGCCTCGAAGCTTGCGTCGTGAAGCCTCACTGTCGACGCGGCCGGCAGTACATCGCCGGCGCGCAGCATGCGTCCGTCTATCCCGCCGATCGCGGAGCGCACATGGGTCGCGCGGCTGCCCATCGTAACTGGCGTCTCGAAGCCGCCTTCGACGGCGAGATAAGCGAAGGCGCCAAAATCGCCAGCTCGCGCCGCGAGAACCTCGCCAGGCTGCAACAGAAGGCGCGCAGCGATGGTCAGTGGCTCGCCATCGCGGCGCCAGACAAAAGCCCCGCCCGCAAAGGCAAGCGCGAGCGGCGCGCCTTCGCAAATTACCTCAAGGCCGCCAACCGGGACTTCGATTGCCGCCGCGCGGCCGTTGCCAAGCGCCGAATTGGCGGTCTGGAAGGCAACCCAGTCCATCGGTCCCGCCGGGGTCACGCCAAAGCGCTGATATCCGTGGCGTCCGCCGTCCTGAATGGTTGCGCCCGGACCGGCGTGCAGCACGCGCAGGCCTCCCCGCATTTCAGGTCTCGTCCAAATATTCGTGGCCCGCGCAAAACTCTCCGGCGTCCGCCGCCAAGCTCATCGCGTCGAAGGCGGCGAGATCGATCCGTTCGAAGCAAAGCTCGTCGCCGACGCCAGCGAGCAAAACCTGCTCGCGCCGGGGATCGAACATTTTGACCGGCGTGCGGCCGATCGCGTACCAGCCAGTCGGCATGGCGCAGCCGGCGATGAGCGCCTGACCACCCGCGATCAGCAACGATCCGGGCGGCAATGGGCCCCGTGGCGCGGCGCGGCGCGGGATCGTGAGTTCTCGTGCAAGCCCGCCAAGAAACGTGAACCCGGGCGCGAAGCCAAACATATAGACACGGTAGCGCGCGCCTTCGTGCAGATCGATGATGCGCGCGCGCGGCAAACCGAGAAGTGCCGCGACCTCGGCGATATCCTCGCTATGCGGCGGATCGTAGCAGGCCGGGATGTGCCAGCGGTGTCGCCGCGTCCGCGGCGGGGCCGCTGCGTAATCGAGCCCGGCGAGGGCATCGGCGAGCGCCTCTGGCGCCCAGCGGCGCGGATCGAAATGAATCATCAGCGAACGATAGGTCGGCACGGTCTCGGTCACGCCCTCCCAATTCGCTTGGCCGATGGCGGCGTCAAGCGCCAAAACCCGGCCATGGATCTTGGGGTCGATGGTGTCGCCGAATTCGACAACGAGCGCCGACTCCCCGGCGGCCAGATAGCGCGGCTTCGGAAAATTTGTCACGCCGGAGCCTCTTCAAACCGCCGCGAAAGGCGCGAGCGCGATCCCGGCTTGCTCGAGGCGCGCGCGCACCGCCTTCGCCATCGCAACTGCGTTCGGGCTATCGCCATGCACGCAAATGCTATCGATTCCAGTAGCCAAGCGCTTGCCGGAGACTGTGATGATTGCACCTTCCAATATCATGGCGAGGACGCGCTCGGCGGCTTCCTTAGCGTCGTGCAGCACGGCGCCGGAGGTGGACCGTTCGACAAGACGGCCCGCATCCGTATAGGCGCGATCGGCAAAAATTTCGCGCGCGACCGCAAGTCCTTGCGCAAGGCCCGCCGTTTCCAATTTCGTTCCGGCGGGAGCGAGAAAGGCGAGGTTTGGCCCAACAGCTTTCACTGCCCGCGCGATGGCCCGCGCGATCGCCTCATCCTCCGTCGCAATATTGCTGAGCGCGCCATGGATCTTCACATAGGCGAGCCTTGCCCCCGCATAAGCGGCAAGCGCGTTCGCGGCGCCGATCTGATAGGCGACGAGCCGCTCGATTTCTCCCGCCGTGAACGGCAATCCGCGGCGGCCGAATCCCCAGAGATCGGGAAATCCGGGATGCGCTCCGATCGCGACCCCCTTGGCCTTCGCGGCCCTAAAAGTTTCCGCCATGATCTCCGGATCGCCGGCATGAAAGCCGCAGGCGACGTTGACGCTCGTGACAATATCCAGCATGGCGGCGTCGTCGCCGATCCGGTAGGCGCCAAACCCCTCGCCGCAATCGCAATTCAAATCGACGCTGCGCAAGGCTTTCTTCCTTTAGGGGGTGGCGGTTTCACGCCGCCCGGTTGCGGGGCGGATCTTCAACAATTTCCTCGCGCCTAAAGCCCTGCGCATAAAGCAGCGCGGTCAGATCGCCGTGATCGATCCGCGCATGTGCGGCGGCCGCGACCTTGGGTTTGGCGCGAAAGGCAACGCCGAGCCCCGCGGCATCGAGCATCGCGAGATCGTTGGCGCCGTCGCCAACCGCAAGAGTCTCCGCGGCGGAAAGGCCGTGCCTTGCGCGCAATCGTTCGAGTGCCGCGCGCTTGGCGTCCTTTCCGAGGACCGGCGCCGCGACAAGACCGTTAAGCCTGCCGTCCTTGCCGAAAAGAAGCTCATTCGCGTGATGTTCGTGAAAGCCGATCCTTTCCGCGATGACGGAGGCGAATACCGAGAACCCTCCCGAAACAAGCACGGTATGCGCACCATTCGCCCGCATGGTTTGAACCAAGGCGCGTCCGCCCGGCGTCAAGGTGATTTTATTGGCGATCACGCCCAAGATTGTAGCGCGGTCAAGGCCCTTGAGCAAAGCAGTTCGCTCGCGCAACGCCGGTGCGAAGGCGATTTCGCCGCGCATCGCGCGTTCGGTGATCGCGGCGACTTCGGCCCGCTTGCCGATTTCAGCGGCGAGCTCGTCGATGCACTCCTCGCCAATCATGGTCGAATCCATGTCGGCCAGCAAGAGCTTCTTGCGCCGCACTTGCACCCTTTGCACGATAACATCGACGGGCGCGTTATCGAGAGCGGAGCGGAGCCTATCCGCGACGGCTTTTGCGTCGGCGGCAGGTCCGGGGTCGAAAGCAATGTCGGCGGCAATCCAAGGATCGAGCCAGTTCAGCGGTCCCGGCCACCCCAAAACTTCGCTCGCCCGCTGGAGCATTTCGCGGGTCAAAACTGGAAATGCCGGGTCGCAAACAAGCGTTGCAACATGCGTCATCGAGCGTCCTGGGCAAACTTCGCCGGATCCCTGCCTTCCGCCGGAAGGTTGCCTTGGAGGAGCGATCAGCCGGCATTATTTCATGCCAAGACAGGTTCAAACGCAACTCTCTTTCGAATAATCAGGGCCGCTGCGAAGGGTTCCCTTCGCAGCGCTTGCCTGCTATCCCGGCGCCATGGCGACTCACGCGCTCGAAAACATCCGCAATTTTGCCATTGTCGCCCACATCGACCATGGCAAATCCACCCTCGCCGACCGGCTGATCCAGGCCACCGGCGCGATATCCGAGCGGGATATGGTCGAGCAGGTTTTGGATTCGATGGATATCGAACGCGAGCGCGGCATTACCATTAAGGCGCAGACGGTGCGCCTCGAATACAAGGCCAACGACGGCAAGACTTACATTTTGAATTTGATGGACACGCCGGGCCACGTCGATTTCGCCTATGAAGTGTCGCGTTCGCTCGCCGCCTGCGAAGGCTCGCTTTTGGTGGTGGACGCGAGCCAGGGCGTCGAGGCGCAGACGCTTGCCAACGTCTATCATGCGCTCGATGCCGGCCATGAGATCGTGCCGGTGTTGAACAAGATCGATCTTCCCGCCGCCGAGCCCGAGCGCATCAAGCGGCAGATCGAGGATGTGATTGGGCTCGATGCCTCGCAGGCGGTGCTCATTTCGGCGAAGACCGGGCAGGGTATCGATCAGGTTTTGGAGGCGATCGTCACCCGCCTGCCGCCGCCGAAAGGGGACGAGACCGCGCCCTTGAAGGCGCTTCTGGTCGATTCCTGGTACGATGCCTATCTCGGCGTCGTCGTGCTCGTGCGCGTCATCGACGGAACGCTCAAGAAGCACCAGAAGATCGAGATGATGCGAACGAATGCCCATTACGAGATCGACAAGATTGGGGTGTTCCGGCCAAAAATGCAGGATGTGGCGGAGCTTTTGCCGGGCGAAGTCGGTTTCATCACCGCGCAGATCAAGGAGGTCGCCGACACGCGAGTGGGCGACACGATCACCGATGCCCGGCACCCTTGCGCGGGAGCGCTGCCCGGCTTTAAGCCGTCACAGCCGGTGGTTTTCTGCGGGCTGTTTCCAGTCGATGCGGCGAATTTCGGCGATCTTCGCGCGGCAATGGGACGGCTTCGTCTTAACGACGCGAGCTTTTCCTACGAGATGGAGAGTTCGGCGGCGCTCGGCTTCGGTTTCCGCTGCGGGTTTCTGGGGCTCCTGCATCTCGAAATCATTCAAGAGCGGCTGGAGCGCGAGTTCAATCTCGATCTCATCGCGACCGCGCCTTCCGTCATCTACCGGATTGTTAAACGCGGCGGGGATGCGCTTGAATTGCATAATCCGGCCGATATGCCAGACCCGGCGAAGATCGAGGCAATCGAGGAGCCCTGGATACGCGCGGCGATCCTAACGCCAGATGATTATCTCGGCGCGGTCCTAAAACTCTGCCAGGAGCGGCGCGGGGAGCAGGCCGATTTGAGCTATGCCGGGAGCCGCGCGATCGCGACCTATGATTTGCCGCTCAACGAAGTCGTATTTGATTTCTACGACCGGCTGAAATCTATCTCGAAGGGTTATGCGAGTTTCGATTACGCGCTCACCGATTATCGTCCAGGCGATCTCGTGAAGATGTCGATTCTGGTCAACGCCGAGCCGGTCGATGCGCTTTCCATGCTGGTCCATCGCGATCGCGCCGAGGCGCGGGGCCGCGCCATGGTTGAAAAGCTGAAAGAGCTCATCCCACCGCATATGTTTCAAATTCCGATCCAGGCGGCGATTGGCGGAAAAATCATCGCGCGGGAGACGGTGCGCGCCCTGCGCAAGGACGTGACCGCGAAATGCTATGGCGGCGACGTTACACGCAAGCGCAAGCTCTTGGAAAAGCAAAAGGCGGGCAAGAAGAAGATGCGGCAATTCGGCAAGGTCGAGATTCCGCAGGCGGCTTTTATCGCGGCCTTGAAGATGGATGGGTGAGGGCGCCGGACATTTGCAGTCCGCCCTACTTGATTTAGCCAGGAAACATTGTCTCATGGTTGCGCTGACCGGCTATCTCGACGACAGTGGTAGCCGCGGCGATCAACGCCCGCCATGGCGGCGGCCCAGCGCCGCAAATCGTTCGCGCGATGGAGAATCTTAAACTCGCCTTGCGGCTGCGCCTTTCCCAAGGCCCCTCGCCGCGGAGCAGGTTGCAAGGATCGCGAACCTCCTCGACGAAGCCGCCAAAAACGTGGAGGGGGTTGACTGGCGCGGCAGGCGAACCGCCAAATCATTGCAATATGATCAATTGACCAAGCCGACATATGCGAACACCTCTCGCATTTGGGCTTGGCTCGTCGCTCTATTGCGAAGCAATGGTTTGCCACCTTCGTCTATCAGACGCTGATTGCCCTCCCGACTTCCATTCATCTCGTCATAAAGCGCTACAAATAGCGGTTTGCCCAATTGTAGCGCGCTGTAGCCAGCGTTGAGAGTGCCTCCCTGCTCGCGCGCTTCCAAGACTATCACGGCGCCGCTAAGTGCTACAATCACCTTGTTGCGTTCCATCGCCCGATCGGCTCGCCAAATCGCATCCCGGGGAAACTGGCTAACGACAAGAATACGTTCCCAATCCCAAAGAGATTTCACGGTCTTCTTGATGCGAAAATGATTGATGCCCTCTGGCAGCACGATGATCGTACACCCACCATTTTTGAGCGCAGCCTCGTGAGATGCCATATCCACTCCCGGCGCATAACCGGAAACTACGATGACGCCCACTTCGCTCAATTGCCGCGCGCAATCGGCGGCTACCTCAAGTCCGCGTTCGCTTGCTTTGCGAGAACCACAGAATCCGACGGCCTTCTCACCCAAAAGGCCGATATTTCCTATAACCCAGATGTCAGGCGGTAAAAGCGCGCCAAATACCTTCAAAAGCCCAGCGGGATATCTCACGTCATTTGGCAAAAGTTTTGTTGGTTCGGTCATGGTCATGTGTTGTCCGTGTCTCGCCAAGTCTTAACACAGGAAAGCCCAAGAACCTCAGATGCTCCAGCTGCGAATAATTTCGACGCAACAAACTGTAGAGTCGTACCTGATTGATATTTGTCATCAATCAAAATTATCTTTCGTCCCTTTATATTGTGGCTTACCACCAATTGTGCAGATTCCACTGCTCCCCACTTATCGCATAAGGCAAGAGCTTTTACGCCTTGTTTCGCTTTGTGAAATCGTACTAAAGGGGAGATATCCTCTTTCTGTGATTTTTTGGCGACGTGTTTGGTGATCTCTTCCGGTAGGTCCCATACTTTTCTCGGTGAAGGGGGC
>Ga0182015_10006609_pt1 | contig 11580 bp, 16 predicted proteins | sample 712P3MmetaG_FD_120478 | JGI IMG/M metagenome (GOLD analysis project Ga0182015, IMG submission 120478) | Permafrost microbial communities from Stordalen Mire, Sweden - 712P3M metaG | ecosystem: Environmental > Terrestrial > Soil > Wetlands > Permafrost | place: Sweden: Stordalen | collected...
ACTACGCGGCGAGCGCCGAAATACCGTCGCTGAGCTGGTCGTATGTCGCATCGTCACGAGCTAGCCAGGAAACTATCGCTAGATGACGCCGCCGGCCGCCAGGACCTCAGCTATCGCGAACGTGCTGATAGCAAAAACGGTCACTCTTCTGCTAGCGGCACCGGCTGATAGTCCGGCCGGTCCGGGTCGCGAACGCCCGGCGCGAAAACGACGAGGCAGGACGCCGCAGACAGTCCCGCACCGACCAGCACCGTTTCCCGCACTCCGATCGAGCCTGCGAGCACCCCGGCGAAGATGATGCCGAGTGGCGAGAGGCAACTGAGAATAGCCAGTCCGCCGAGGACGCGCGTCCCAGCATCTCCGGAGGCACCGCGACCTGCATGAGCGCACCCCAGATGAGGTTCCCGTACGTGAGCCCGAAGAACGTGATCGCGCCGCAGGCCGCGACGACGAAGACGTCGGGGGCGATGCCAACTCCGACGAGCGCGAGCGACGTCGCGTAGACGCCCCCATAGGGCATCTCTGAGAGGCGTAGGTCCTTGACCTAGAGTCCGCTCTAGCTTGTACGGTCCCTGTTATGCAGGCACCTACTCATGGCCGTGCAGCCGTGTGATTGAGTCTCAGGGTGCCGGCGGTCTTCATCGCGTGACCCAGATTGGTGGGCTCGCGCTCAGGCAACCACCAGTTCGGCGAGGCGGGTCAACGAATTGTCCAGGTGATCGGAGGAGAAAGGTGGGAACTGGCCCTGTCGGCGGACCTCCTCGGGTACAGCCGACCAATCGTAAGAGAGCGTGACCTCGGTCTCGGACGAGCCGAGCGGAGCCAGGTCGTAGCGCCAGATCCAGCCACCGAAGCGGACGTTGCCGTCGCCTGGGTCGTGTCCCGGCTTCCAGGAGATGGAATGCGGCGGATCGAATACCTCGACACGATTGGCCATCTCGTAGTCCCCATTCGGATGGTTGGCGTGGTACATGGCCATGCGGAAGATCTGCCCCGACGCCGTCAGGGGTTGGCGGTCGAGGGGATCGCGGACCCAGCCCGTGCCGTCAATCGCGGCGTGTTTCGCGGGGTCGACGAGGACCGCGAAGATTGCCTCGGCCGTGGCCTTGATGGTGATGCTCACGCTGATCGTTGCGCTCGCCACAGCTACTACCTCCGGTCTCATGTGTTGGAGCCAATACGAATGTCAGATGCAGCCCAAGCCGCAAGTTCATTTAGGGGAAATCCCGACCCGCCTGTTACGCACTGAGATCAGCGGGCACGAAGGTGAGGATCACCGACCCGTTCTCCAGCCTCTTCTCGTCGGTGAGCCTCAGGTTGAGCGCTGAAGTGTCCACGTCCTCGAACAGCCGTTGACCTGCGCCGGCCACGACGGGCCTGATCCAGAAACGGAACTCGTCGACCAGGCGGTCTCGCACGAGCGTGTCGTCGAAGCGGCTGGTGCCGTATTTGATGAGATCCTTGCCGGGCTGGTTCTTCAGGCGAACGATTGCGCTGGATGGGTCAGGCCCGAGGAGGGTGGCATTCCATGTGGCTTCGGTCAGTGAGCGAGATGCGACGTACTTGGGCATGGCGTTGATGAGGTCGATGTAGGGGTTGCCGGCGACGTGGCCCCAGTTTGCGAAGAACTTCTCGTAGGTCACCCGACCCATGACGAACGCGTCGTACTTACCCAGCTCCTCCATGGACAACGCTGCGTCTTCGTCGTCGAAGTTGGCCCACCGTTCGGGCGCTTCGATGACGCCGTCGAGCGAGACGAGAGCCGATTCGATCAGTTTGCGCATAGTCGTTCCCTTTCTTCAGAAGTTGATATGAGATATCTGGCCAATGGACCGGTCCCAGGGCTGTCAAATCGGCGGCCGATCCGGTACTACTAACTACGTGGCAAGCGAGAGTTGCGGAGTGAATCGCCAACGTTTGCTGGCAGAGACCCGGAGGCGAAATCAGCGAATCGTGATCTCTCCCATGTCGATGGCAATCATCAAAAGCTCGGGGACGTGGTCGTCGCCTTGCCAGGCGCGCCGCGTGGTTGGGATAATGATACCGTCGACGTCGCGATAATCGGTGGCGTAGAGCAGACCGGGTGCGCCACCGAGGATGTCGATGGTGAAGTCATGCCGTCGCAGCAGCCCGTCGGGGCCGAAGCAGGAGATCTGCTCGCGGGTATGGGTCTTGATGTACTCGGGGAACGTGACTTTGAGCCGCCGCCACGTTTCACCATCAACGTCGATTGGGGCTATCTCTTCGGTGGTGACGCCAGCCCCGGTGTAGAGGAACGGCGTGTTCAGATACGTCCACAAGGCTTCGCCGGTGAAATAGGCGAGATGTAAGTCGTCCCACGGAGTCTCGAACTCATGACCGTCAAAGGACTTCTCAGGGTCGTCGCGCGCTTCGATGAGCTCCCCGCTGCTGCGCTGCATCTCGACTCGGAAGGGATCGAAGACCGAGCGCTTGTCCTGACCGATGAAGTCCATCGTCAGCCGTTGCCGCGTCGTGTCTACCTCGAAGCGAATCTGCTTGAGCGCGTCGCCCTGGTTCTTGAAGGACCAGAAGGCCCCAGTAATCGAGGCGTCGACGGTGAGCGACTTGATCTTGTTCCATCGGTCCAAGCCGCCATGAGCGGTGACTGCGGTTTCGAGTAGATCGTGCATTTCTGTGCTCCTTGCTAGTGGATTCATGTGGTTATCGGTGGGGCCGCGGCAGCTGTAGCTCAGTCGAGGGGACGAAGCTCGGTTGCGGTCACGAGGTAGGCGGCGGCGGAGTAGCTGTCGTCGGTGGCGACGTCAGTGATCGTCTTGGCGAGGTGCTCGGGGGTCAGGACCGGTCCGAGCTGGTCCTCGAAGGCCTCGACGTTGAGGCCAGCGCGTTGGGCATACGCGGCCACCCCTGCGGCACCGAGGTCCGTCGCCGGAGTGAGCATGGGAAGGATGGCGACGAATCGCAGCCCCAGCGATCGCGACGTTGCCTCGGCACCCGCATACGCGCTAATGAACCTCACCGTCGCCTTGGCGCCGGCATAGCCTCCGCTAAGCGGCGAGCCGCGCAATGCCGCTGCGCTCGAGAGGCTGACGACGACAGACCCGGGCTCGAGCGGGTTCGTGAGGACTTCACGAACAAAGTGGAAGACCTGGTGCGCGTCGGTGTCCCAGTTTGTGGAGAACGTTTCCCATGTCTGTTCTTGGAGGGGGCCGATCACCGGCTTCGCCCCGGCGTTCAGCACGAGCGTCTGAGGCCGATAGCGGGAGAGGAGTCTTTGCGCAACACCCGGATCACTCACATCGGCAACCTCTGGGGTGAAGCGGTGACCCAATTCGCTCTTGAGCTCGTTCAACTGGGGCTCGCTGCGGGCGACGCCCACCACGTGAGCACCGCGCCCGACCAAGGCAATGGCGGTTGCGCGTCCGAATCCCCTGCTGGCGCCGGTGACGATGGCGGTGGTTCCTGAAAGTTCACGTACAGTCATTGTGTTGCCTCCTGGTTTCTTATGTCGTTGATCTGGTTGATGCGATGCGGGACGAGTTCCGGTCCGGCCGAGGCAGCAGCCGTTCCGTAGCCGTGATGGACCAGGGTCCGAAAGTGCGAGGCGGCGACAGAGGACGCGACCGCAACTCCGATGGCGCCGCCCAGCTGCTGGGAGGTGTTGAGCAGACCAGAGGCGACGCCGGCGTCCCGCTCTGAGACGCCAGCCAGTGCGCCGATCGAGACGGGGATGAAGGCGAATGCGGTGCCCATGCCGGCCACGAAGAACGGTCCGGCCAGATCGTGCCAGAAGTTCCCGTCGGTCGGGATCTGCGTCGCCCACAAGATCCCGCCCCCGATGAGCGCCATGCCGAAGGCCATGACCAGCTTGGCCGAGGTCTTGGTGACCAGCATCTGGGACAGACCGGCGAAGGCGACCGAGGTCACAGACGCCGTCAGCCAGGCGAGGCCGGTCTTGAGGGCCGAGAAGCCAAGCACCTGCTGCATGTACAACGTGGCGACGAAGATGAAGGTGAAGAAGCTTCCCCCAAGCAGGAACCCGACAGCGTTCGATCCGGCCACGGTGCTCAGGCGGAACAGCCTCATGGGCAACAGGGGTGCCTCGACTTTGGCCTCGACGACGAGGAACGAAACGAGCAGAGCCGATGCCGTGGTGAGCATGGCCACGGTCTGGGTGGCGGCCCAGCCCACCTGCGGCGCCTGCGAGATGGCGTAGACCAGGACCACCAGCCCGGCCGTGATGGTGACGGCTCCGAAGGGGTCGTAGCGCCGCCGCTCGCTGCGCAGCCGGCTCTCGGGCACGATCCTCGGGGCCAGCGCCAGCGCGGCTGCGCCGATCGGCACGTTGAGGAAGAAGATGTACTCCCATCCGACGTAGCGGGTGAGCAGGCCACCGGCGAGCACCCCGACCGTGGCCCCCATGGCACCCATTGCCCCCCAGATGCCAAGAGCCTTATTGCGCTCGGCGCCCTCGGGGAACATGTTCATCACGATGGAGAGGGCGGCCGGCAGGACGATGGCAGCCCCGAAACCCTGGATCCCCCGCATGACGATGAGAAAGGTGTCCGAGGTGGCCAACCCACAAGCAAGGGACGCAGCGGAGAAGACGGACAGGCCGACCATGAGCAGCCGTCGACGTCCCAGCAGGTCGGCGGCCCGCCCGCCGAGGAGTAAGAAGCCGCCGAAGGTCAGGCCGTAAGCCGTGACCACCCACTGCAGGTCGGACTCGGGAAAGTGAAGCTTCACCCCGATGGTCGGAAGGGCGACATTGACGACCGTGAGGTCCACGATGGTCAAGAAGTAGGCCACCACCAGCAGTGAGAAGGCCTGCCAGCGCCGGCTCTCCGTCAGACCGGTGGAGCCGTTCTGCGGTTGGGGAATCCCGGGCGGCCGTCGGTCGTCGACGGACACATTCTGAGTGCTAAGCAGGGCCATCTTTCGCCTCCTAAGTCGCTGTTCGGGTGCTACGACTGTTCAAACACCGACCGGGTCCCAGATTGAGCGATGAATTTGGGGCGCCCTTGGTGTTGCAACCACCAGAAGGATTCAGTTCGAAAGGATGGGCTGCCGATGACCGATGTCACGCTCGCTCGGGCCCGGGCGGGTGACAGCGACGCCTTCCAGGAGCTGACCGATCCGTATCGTCGGGAGCTCCAGGTGCACTGCTATCGAATCCTCGGATCGTTCCAAGACGCCGAGGACTTACTCCAAGAGACTCTGTTGTCGGCGTGGCAAGCACTTGATCGCTTCGACGGCCGGTCACTCCGGGCATGGCTCTATCGCATTGCGACGAACCGCTGCCTCAACTACCTCCGAGACGCCACCCGCCGACCAAAGGTTGCGACCATGTCCGAATCCAGATTTTCGTTCGCCGAGGCAACACCATCTGACGAGCCGTGGTGGCTCGAGCCCTATCCCGACGCATTCATGGATGACGTCGACCTAGGCCCCGAGGCCCGTTATGACGCTCGTGAGTCCATCGCGCTCTCGTTCGTGGCCGGCCTGCAGCGGCTGCCAGTCCAGCAACGGGCTGCGTTGGTCCTGCACGATGTACTTGGCTTCTCGGCCTCCGAAGTCGCCGAGATGCTCGAGTCCACTCCGGCGTCGGTCAACAGTGCCCTCCAACGTGCGCGCAGTAGATCCCCCCATCCCGAAGGTCCCGACCGCGTGCGGATGGCGCCCCCAGGGCGTGAATCCGAGGTCGTTGATCGATTCGTCGATGCGTTCCAGCGTGGCGATCTCGACGGCGTCGTCGCTTTGCTGACCGACGATGCCAAATTCTCGATGCCCCCCGAGCCATTCGAGTTCCACGGACCGCGAGTCATCGCCGAGTTCCTCCGCAGCCTGGGTTTCTGGGGTCGAGACCTCAAGCTGGTCCCGACCAGAGCCAACAACCAACCGGCGTATGGCTACTACCTCCCGGACCCGAATGCAGACGTCCATCGGGCCAGCGGCATCATGGTGCTGACCTTGGCAACCGAGGGGATCTCGGCGATCACGAGGTTCGGCGACAGAGGTCTGCTTGCCCGCTTTGGCCTGCCACGTACCGTCGCGAGTCGCTAGCCAGCGTCTACAGACAATATTCGTCGCAGCCCGTCGTCACTCTGCCAAAGTCGAGATCGCAACGCTCTGATCCCCACTTCGACTGATCAGGGCAGGTTTCATGCCGAACAAGTATCAAGTTGACCTCGAAGTGCCTGTTCCGGGGCGGTCGCGAACCCAGAACGCTCATACCGAATACCGGGCCGCGTTGGTGACGCGCCCCGAGCAGATCGACGTTCCGGTGCGCTTCTCCGTTGCCACTGCAACTCATGGATCCCACGCGACCAAGTAGACGCAGCGCCTACCGCCGCCGAAGTTCCCTGAGCGCCCGCACGAGCTGAGCGAGGATCGCCATCGCCCGCTCTCGGCTGAGTCCGCTCGGCGCCTGCGGCGGCAGCATGGCGATCGACCGCCGCAGGACTTCGGCTTGCTCGGGGGAGAGGTCAGAGAGGTCGTCCATAGGGCGAGCGCAGACGAACGTGTGTTCGGGTTACTAGGGGTTGTTGAGGACCGCGCTGCGCCACTGCGCTCGGCGCGGACGGCGCGCCGATGATGTGGCTCGGAGCGACGCTCGGGCTCCGGTGGGCCGAGGTCGCAGGGCTCAGGGTTGACCACATCGACGTGCTCGGAGGCAAGGTCGCCATTGACCGTCAACTCGCCCGGTCAGGCCAACTCGAGCCGCCGAAGTCCGCCGCGGGCATACGGACACTCGCCTGCCCGACGTGGTTGCTCGATGATCTCGCAGGGCTCCTGAGTCGCCGCAGCCTGACGGCAGTCGACGGGGATGTGCTCGTGTTCGTGAGCAAGTCCGGGGCCTCTATGAACTACACGAACTGGCGACAGCGCGTTTGGGTGCCGCGTGCGACAGCGCAAAGCTCAAAGGTCTCCGTTTCCACGACCTGCGCTCGCTCGCGGCAAGCGCTCTGGTCGCTGCCGGCGTCGACGTCAAGACGGCGCAGACGCGTCTCGGGCATTCCAGCCCTCACGTGACCCTCAGCCTCTACGCCAGAGCGTCCGCCGCAGCAGATCGTTTGGCTGCCGATGCGGTGGGTGATGTGTTTCGTCCGCGCGATAGACGCGCGATGAGCGCCATCAGAGAGAGCGGCACATCTACGGAAACAGGCGCTTGACCTGCACTTATAGTGGTGGGCGCTGCAGGACTCGAACCTGCGACCTCAGCCGTGTGAATCCGTTTAATAGGGTCTAACGGGACGGAGCTAGACGGCGACACCCTATCTGAACAGGGATTCCGTAGACCGTAGACAACGGCTCTAGACGGTAGACGGCGGAAGTTGTAGGACAAGTCCTAGGACAAGACTCGAACGGAGGCTGCGAATGTCCGAAGACGACTCGCCCGAATATCGGGTCTACGGAGGCAAGGCGACGCCGAACTACCACCTCGTGACCGCGACGTCGATTGCTCTCGAGGACTGGACGGCGATCTGCGGGCACCTCGTCACTCCAGCGCGGAAGGTGCACCGGTGGGGCGAAGGTGATGCCTACTGCGAAGAGTGCGAGGTCAAAGCCGGGCCTGCCATGAGAGCGCAGGAAGCCCGCGAGGAAGCGGAGCGAGGAACGCTCGACTACGACTAAGCCCGCCGCGCTCTCAGGCGACGAAGCTTTGAACAAGGCGCCCCTGTGCGGTCCCTTAGAGTGTCACGGTGACCCGTCACCCCCAACCGATTCGTCTCCTGGCCGCTGTCAGCCTCGGTTCGGCGGCGATCGTAGGCGGCACGCTCTCGCTCGTCGCCAGTGGGATCGCTGGTATCCACTGGAGCCATCAGGGCGGAGTTACCGCCACGCCACTGTTCCTGGTCGCTGGAGCGATCGCGGCGGTCGGCGTGGCCAGCGGAGCGACAGGACGACAGGCGGCAATGAGATTCGTCGCGGTGCTCGCCTTCACCGCCTGGGGGTTGTCTCAGTTGTTCTCCGGCTCGGCCGCCTCGGCTCCATTGGATGACGTGGCGATCCTGCTCTTCGTCTTGGACGCCGGTGGCGCCGTGATAGCTGAAGCGCTGTCGCTCCTGCGACGCCGTACCCAGGCGATGGAAGCGCCGAGGGATCTGTTGGTGCCTGCAGCGGGATGCCGAAGCGCCGAGCCATGTGGCTGCTCGGGGGCACGGTCAGTCGGGTAATGGTCTGGTTGCTGCGGGCGGAATCGGCTTCCTCGACGTGTCCTCACTCGCTCGCCCGCCGCAACCGCTTCGGATCTCGCTCCGACGTCCCGGCCCAGACTCCATGCAGGCTTGCGCTGCCCTCGAGGGCGAAGTCAAGGCACTCCCGCCGCACCGGGCACCGGCACCTCACGAGCGTCGTCGAGCGGGTCACCCAGCTCGGGGAAGAAGCGCTCGGGGCCGAGGCCACGGCAGGCTGCTCGCCGCTGCCAGCTCGGCCGCTGCAGAAGCTCGTCGAGCCCGCCGCGCTCGCTCGCCCACAGGGAGCTGCCGTAGCGGCTAGTGATCGTCATGCATCGACCTTTGCCCGCGGAAAATCGTCGTGAACTCCCGACGCTTTCGCCATCCGCTCGAGAGCCAGCGCGTAGGCTCCGCGCGGCCTCAATGCGGGACGCGCTACGGAGTCCGGTGGAGTATCCGCTACCCCTTCAGCAACGAGGGTTGTACTTGCGCGACGGCCAGAGCCTCAAGTCTGGCGGGACGGCCGAGATAGTAGCCCTGGGCGTAACGCAGACCGAGTTGTCGGAGCACCGCGAGCTCGTCTTCGGTCTCGACTCCCTCGGCGACGATCTGGGCTCCGGTCTCGGCCGCGAAGCTGACGAGCGAGGCCGCGAGGGCACGACGCACCGGGTCCACGTCGATACCACTGACGAGGTCACGATCGAGCTTGATGAGGTCCGGCGCCAGCTTCAAAATGTGGGCGAGGCTGGAGTAGCCCGAACCGGTGTCGTCGATGCTGATGCGCGTTCCCCTGTGGCGAAGACTCCCGAGGGAGTCCACGAGTCCGGGGTAGTCGTCGATGGCGTTGTGTTCGGTGAGCTCGACGATGACCCTGTGGGCGGGGACACCAAGAATCGCCTCGTGGAACGCCGGAGCCATGACGGTCTCCGGCCCGGCGTTGACGCTGAGCGCCACGCCCTCGGGCAACATCGGTAGCTCGGCGAGGGCGCGGGTGACCGCCAGCAGCTCCAGCTCGACTCCAAAACCGTTCTCGTGGGCTTCGTTGAACCACACGTCCGGCGACCGGTAGGGGGTGACATCAAAGCGTGCCAGCGCCTCGACGGCCACGACCTCGTCGTTGACAACATCGACGATCGGCTGGAACACCATCGAGAGAACTTGCGGATCGCTCAGCACGGCGCGCAGACGCTGGCCACAGTCGATTCGGGCGACCGTGTCGGGACTGAGGACGCTCATTACGTAGCGGCTGGCTGCATCGTCTAACGTCGGGGCGTCGATGGCCGTCGACGAAGACTCCCTCGACGGGGCGACTTCAAGCAGACGCTTGTGGACGCGGTCGAGATCGCACGCCGATCCGATGACCACGCTCACGAATTCGGCCAACCGGGTCAAGATGGCGACATCAGCGTCGTTGAAGGCTCGGGCTCGCTTGGCATTTACTGCCAGCACACCGAGGGTTTCGTGGCTCCGGCGCAGCGGGACGCACATCAATGACGCCACCGAGAGCCGTTGACAGGCGACGGCGTCGACCCGCGGGTCGACGGTGGTGTCATCGGATCGCTGCAGCTGTCCGGTTCGGACGGCGAGCCCACTCAGGCTGGAATCCAAATCGACCGTGGTGCCGAGATGTGAGATCCGGTGACCGGCGCCGCAGACGTAGGTCACCCCCTCGTCATCGGCCAGGCCGACCATGACGCCGTCTGCGACCGCGATCAGATCCAAGGTGCGATCCGTGACCCGCTGCATCAGGCGCATCGGGTCGATCGTCTGACCCATGGCGGCCGTGAGGTCCATCGAGGACGTCAGCTCCTTCGCCGCCGGCAGGTCCGTCGCCCTCATCAGGCGCGCCTGTGACACCGTCGCTGCGCGACGGGAAGGAGAAGGGCCCCCGGGTCAAGGAGACAGAGCATTCACCTTGTATCGGCGGACCGGGCTCGTTCCTTAAGCAAGCCGCGGGACTTGGCGGTTCACGACGGGACCTCCTGCCGCAACACGGGCAGTTCAAGGTCCTTACAGCATGACCACCTGCAGGTGAGGCGCATGAGGCGAGCGCTCACCGTCGGCTCCCGGGATCAGACGTGCTCCGAGTGGGTGTGGTGATCCTCGGGCCAGGGGGTGCCGGAAAGTCAACCTTCGCGGCCACGCTCGCCGAGTTGACAGTCCAGCTCGGTCAGGAGTGCCTCTTTATCCTCCATCCCGGTGTCCCCAAACAAGGCCCGGCCAGCTACGGCCGGCGTGTCATGCGGCGCAAGGCCTACCGCACGACGAACGGCACGGTGCAAAAGGCGCTGCGCAAGGTCGGACTATGGCGCTGACGCGGGTTCAGCCGGCGGCCGTCAGAGCAAGCGTGAGCCGGTGCTCGTAGCGCTCGAGCTCCTCGTACGTCACGCCCAGCTCGAGGAGCGCGCGCCGGATCACGTCCGGGAGCACATCGCGAACGCCCAGCCGGCCGAGACCGGCGAAGGCGGCAGTTGCTAGGACGTTGATGGCATCTTCGCGATCCCGTAGGGCAAGGCCCGACCTGAGAAGTCTTGCGACTGCTTCGATTTCGGCTTCGTCGTTCGGATGCATCACGTCCGCCGGCAGGGGCAGCGCCGAAGGAGATGACGGCGCTGCCCCGCCGTTCCGGCGCTGCTCGGCAGCGGGAGGCACCGGCGACTCGGATCTACGACGCGACACCAGGAGCCGGCCAGTTCGCGACGGTGCGCCGGTTCGTCTCTTCGAGCGTGTCACTCGACGTTCTGAGCAGCATGTCCGGGGCAGGCTCGGTGATGAAATGCCAAGGTCTCTCTTGCACGAGGACATCGGCAGCATCCCAAACCTGGCCGCGCTGAAGGCGAATGATCAAGCCATCGGAGGTCGCCGTGCTGCAGGTGTCGTTGGCGAACACGAAGCCAGTGGTGTTTTGCTGCGTTTTCATGGAGTTTCTTCCTCTCGATCTAGGAATTGCTCAGGATGCGAAAGGCGTTCACGTCGACGACGTCGCTCCCGAAGCGCGACATGCCGAAGATCCCGACCTGCGCGGTCGGCAGGTTGGAGCTCGGGAAATTCGGCACGTTCGTCACCAGCTCGACGTCGAGCCCGCTGCGATGGGCGATTACGAAACGGCTGAAGTCGCCTACTGCAACGTAATTCGCCGCTGCCGTGGTGCCCGTGAAGGACGGCGCATAGGAACTTTGCACCACGGGCCGGCCGAAGAGGCGAGGTTGCCCGCTGTTCGGGTCGAAGGTCCATTCACTTGGCCCTAAGCCGTTGGTGACGCTCGGAGCGGCTTGTGACGAGATCTGAGACACCATCGACGGGCTAGTGTCCCGTCCGGCTGAAAAGCCGCGGAATGTGTGAAAACGGGGAATTTCTGTTTCGGCGGGCGCGTTCTCTCCGATGTGAGCCAACATCTGAGGTGCGCTATGCCGAGACGAGGACG
>Ga0182015_10006610_pt1 | contig 11580 bp, 9 predicted proteins | sample 712P3MmetaG_FD_120478 | JGI IMG/M metagenome (GOLD analysis project Ga0182015, IMG submission 120478) | Permafrost microbial communities from Stordalen Mire, Sweden - 712P3M metaG | ecosystem: Environmental > Terrestrial > Soil > Wetlands > Permafrost | place: Sweden: Stordalen | collected...
CAGCTCCTCGGCCTCGAGGTCGGCGACCGCGATCTGCGGCACGAAGCTGACCACGACAAACCCTGCCGCCTCGAACGTCGCCCAGGACGACGGCGCGAGATGGATGCGGCTCGACATGATCGGCAGGATGCTCTTCACGTTGAACTTGTACGGAAAAAGGTCGCCCTTCCAGCCGACCACCTTGAGCGGGTCGTTCTTGTAGAAGATCGAGGTCTCGCCGCCGCCGGCCTTGATCCGCACCTCGTATTCGTTTTCCTCGGGCCAGCCGTAATCGGCGACATCGGGCACGTCGAGCATCGTTGGGTCGATCGGCGTGTGGCGGCCGACCTGCTCGTGCTCGGTGAGGCGGATCGGCTGCGGCGACTCGACGACCAGCAGTAGCGAGTCGCCAGCATCCGGCATGTGGCGATAGGTCGTCGATTTCGGCAGGAATACGTAATCGCCCGGCGCGTAGGCGATCGGCCCGAACTCGGTCGCGAACGTGCCGGCGCCGCGATGCGCGAAATAAAGGAGGTCGCCGTCGAGGTTGCGGAAGCGATAGGGCATCGCCGCGCCCCGTCGGCTGATCCCGACCGCGACGTCGTCGTTTGACAGCAGCACCTGCCACGCGCCGCGCGCATCGCTGGCGTCGCTCGAAACAACATCGGCGCTGTCGATCTCGCGCCGTCGGTATTCGCCCTCGACCCGCACCACCTCGTTGGGGCCGCCGGTGCGATAGATCATCGCCACCGGACCGGCAAAGCCCTGCCGGCTCAGATGCTCCTCGCGCAGATCGCCGAGCCCGACCCGCGCCTGGCGGACAAAGCGGCCGCGGGTGAAATGGATCCAGGAACGCATCATCCGATTTCCTCCCTGAACGCCTGGCTCGATCTATTCCGTCGCGCGAATTCGGCGGATGGCGCTGCGCTTGTCCGCCCTACCTCGCTGTTGAAACCTAGGCGCTGGCGAGCCCGCTCTTCACCGCCTGCGTGACCACGTTGCGCGCCACCTCGCGCAGCAGCTTCTTGTCATCTTCCGGCGTCGCCGCCGGGGCGACGCCCGACACCACCTGGTCGTGGCTGTAGGTCGGCACCGGGGCGCCGTTATGGAAGCTGGGGTGGTCGAGCGCGGCCCCTGTCCTCACTGTCCTTATGCCGCGCCGGATCAGGTTGCGCATCATGATGACGCCGCGGTCGGTCGACGCCAGGTGTTCGAGCCCGTGCCGCGAGATGCCGTCATGGATGCTGACCTGCGCGTCGTAGTCGCCCGGCACAAGCTGACGTTCCTCATAGGAGCGTTTGCCGTCCTGGCCGAAGCCACCGCCGCGCCGCATCTCCTTGCCCTCGGGCGCGCGGTAGTAGCCGATCTGCATCGTGTGCGTGTCGTCGAGCGGCACCGCCCAGGTCGTCGCCATCGGCCGGTTGACCGAGTTCCTCAGCGCCATCGGGTCCGCGTTGGGCGGGAACTGGTGGATGTTGGGCAGGATGAAATCGGCGACCCGCACCCACACCCGGTCGGCCTGCCGGCGGGTGTCGATATAGACCATGCCGACCGGCGTCTCCATCCAGTCCCACTCGCCGAGTTCCTTCAGATCATCGGTGAACCCCTCGCTCCCCGGCAGGGTATGCAGGAAGGCGAGGTGTGCCGGGTCCATGCTGTTTTCCTTGACCTGCAGCCAGTTGCACTCCCACAGCGTCGGGGCGCGCGCCACCATCCGGTAGCCGGGCAGGTCGTAGGTGTCGAAGATCGGAAACGGCGGCCGCTCCTCGGGCGGCCCCATATAGCCGAACACCAGCCCGTTGTGCTCGTGCACTGGGTAGGCGCCGTGGAACAGACAGTCCTTGAGGGTGCTGTCGGCGGGCTCGCCCGGCGTCTCGAGGATCGCGCCGTTACACGCGAAGAGCCAGCCGTGATAGCAGCAGCGGATACCCGTATCCTGAATGAGGCCGAATTCGAGCGAGGTGCCGCGATGCGGGCAGTGCGCTTCCAACAGGCCGATCGCACCCGACTTGTCGCGGAACGCGACGAGATCCTCGCCGAGGATGCGCACCCGCCGCGGCAGCTCGCCCAGTTCACTCGTAAGGATGACCGGCTGCCAGAACCGCCGCAGATATTCGCCGCAGGGCGTCCCCGGCCCAACCCGGATCAGCTCCTCGTCCTCCGCCGGCCGGCCGCGATGGTGATACGCGCTGAATTCGCTGTTCAAGAACGACGCACGAACCTCCATAGCGGCCTCCTCGCCCGGCCCAATATCGTGCGCGATAGTGAGGCGCGGACGCGCGCAGGGTCAAGCCGCGCCGCTCAAATCGCCACAATCGCGATCAGGCCTCCGTCCGACGATCTTGGAGGGGGGCGCCAAGCGCGGCCGGAGGCGGGACGGGACCTATTTTATGCCCCCGGCGAAGCGCGGAACAGCCCTACTCAAGGGAAACGAAGCGGGCGGCTTCAATACGCGGTCAGTGGCGCTGATCACCCCCGCCACAATCCAGCTCAGGCATGGGCGCAACGGCCGCGCGCCGCTTCGGACGCGGTTTCTCCATCGGGGCGAATGGTGCTAATATATGGCCATGCTATTGTACGATCAGTTCGCCCTTATTGCACTGGCGCTCTACTTCCTGCCCGCGATCATTGCAGCGGCACGGCGGCATCAGAGCTGGCCGGCGATTGCCATGCTGAACTTCCTGCTCGGCTGGACGGGGATTTTCTGGATTGCCGCGCTCATCTGGTCGCTTACGGGCGTGCGCGCCGAATATGGCGGCGGCAGGTACTACCAACGGCCCTGGTAAACTACCGGGCGCGCGCCGTGGCCGCCTGATAGCGCTAAGCGCCTCGGGGATTCTGGAGGGCCCGGCGCTTTCCTGTGCCATGCGGTCGCGCCGGTTTGCCCCCGCAAAAGACCGACCGCACCCAGAATCGTTGTTAGGGAACTCACGGCCGCGCACGGTCGTTCGGGGCAACAGCGTGACCACGCGCAGGAGGAAACGCAATGTTGGTCGTCAAGCCCAACCCGCGGCGCATGCAATACATGCGCGATAGCCCTTCGGAGATCGGCACCGTGCGCGGCCGCCGCCTCGTCGACCGGCTGCGGTGGGAGCGCGTGTTAGTAGCCGCCGGTGTTGCCGGCATCATCATCGCGGGATTGATCGTGTTGGCCACGCAGTATTAGCCGACCGACATCCTAATGGCCGGACTCGGGCGACGTATCAGCGCTCTCGGCGTCGCCCTCGCGATGCGCGCGTTGGCGACGCTGGGAGGTTGGTGATTTCCTGCCAATACCAGCGAAAACAGGCGCGAGCAGCCGGCACGATTTTGCCGATGGTGTGCCGGGGGCCGAGGGTTTAGGCTGAGGGCAACGCAATTCCTGGGAGGGTACATCGATGGCAGGCTTCACCAGCGAAGACGTCAATTACCTCAGCCACGGCGACCGCAAGATCATGGCGCGCGTGTTCAAGCCGGAAGGCGCGGGGCCATTCCCGTGCTTTATCGACCTGCACGGCGGCGCCTGGAACAACGGCGACCTCAACGACCGCACGGGGCTCGGCGAGTATCTCGCCTCGCGCGGCGTGGTGATGCCGACCCTCAACTTCCGCCACGGGCCGGACGGCTATCCGACCACCCTCGCCGACATCCATTATGGCATCCGTTGGGTCAAGGCGCATGCCAAGGAATTGAAAATCGACCCGAACCGCGTCGCGATCGGCGGCGCGTCGAGCGGCGGGCACCTGGCGATGCTGGTGGCGATGCGGCCCAACGACCCGCGCTACGCGGCGATCCCCTGCCAAGGCTGCGACGATCCCTCGGTGCGCGGCGTCTTCATGCTGTGGCCGGTGATCAACCCGCTGTCGCGCTACAAGCATTCGAAGCGCCTCGTCGCCGCCGGTAACCCGCCGGGTTGGGCGGTCGGCATGGATACCAAGCACGACATCTACTGGCACACCGAGGCCGAGATGGCCGAGGGCAACCCGATGCTGATCCTCGAAAAGGGCGAGAAGGTGGTGATGCCGCCGGCGGTCTGGCTCCAGGGCCGGCCCGACCAGACGCACGACTATCACGACCCCGATTCGGACTTCCCGGGCAACGAGCCCGAGCGGTTCGTCAGCAACTACCGCAAGGCCGGCGGCGACATCGAGATCGCCTATTTCGATAACGCCGCGCGGAACACCGATGTCACGCACGCGCCGGTCCACGCCTTCATGCAGAAGCACGTAAAGTAGGACCGACAACATAAGACTGGCCTGTTGAGCCGGCCCGCCCAACCCGCTATCAAGCGGGGCGGGCGGGCTTCTCATTTGTGAGGTCGGCTCGGCACCACGGAGGGTGCGGGGCTTGGCCCAGAGAAACACCGCAGCGGATCAGCACAAGGCGGCCGGCGTCGACATCGCCGAGGCCGATGCCGGGCTCAACAACATCATTGCGCGCATCACCGCGACCTGGCCTCGCTCGGGGTTCGGGGCGGTGCAATTGCCTGTCGGGTACTTCGCCAACGTGGTCGATATCGGCGGGATCGGCGTCGCGATCACCACCGACGGGGTCGGCTCGAAGGCGATGATCGCCGACATGATGAAGAAGTACGACACGATCGGCATCGACTGCATCGCGATGAACGTCAACGACCTGCTGTGCGTCGGCGCGCGGCCGGTGTCTCTCGTCGACTACATCGCCGTCGAAAAGGCCGACGCGGCGATGCTCGACGGCATCGCCATCGGTCTCGCCGAGGGGGCGCGCCAATCCAACATCTCGATCACCGGCGGCGAGATCTCGCAATTGCGCGATGTCGTGCGCGGCTTCGACCTGGTCGGAACCGCGATCGGCACGGTCGCGCTCGACCGCATCCTCGTTGGCCGCGACCTCCAGCCCGGCGACGCGGTCGTCGGCATCGCCTCGAGCGGGATCCATTCGAACGGCATGACACTGACCCGCCGCGTCCTGTTCGAGCAGGCCGGCGCCCGGATCGACACCCATGTCGCCGAGCTCGGCTGCACGATCGGCGAGGAATTGCTGCGCCCGACGTTCATCTACGTGCCCGAGATACTCGAAGTGTTGGGTACGATTTCATCCGTCAGAGCATTGATTCATATCACCGGCGACGGTCTTCTCAATCTTCCGCGCGTCGATGCGCCGGTGGGCTTCGTAATCGACGAGCTGCCGCCGCCGCCGCCGCTATTCGGTCTCATCGAAAAGCTCGGTGGCGTCAGCCGCGCCGAGATGTTCGAGGTCTACAACATGGGGATCGGCTTCTGTGCCATCGTCGCCGCGGGCGATGCGGACCGCACCCTGGCAATCCTCGCCAGCCATGGCCGCGGCGCGTCGGTGATCGGCCATGCCATCGCCGACCCAAGCAAATCGGTCCACCTGCCGCGCGAAAACCTGGTCGGCACGGGCAAGAAGTTCCGCGCGGCATGAGCGACGCAAAAATCATCGACGAGGCGATCCTCGGCGATTTGATCGAGCATATCGGCGCCGAGGCGGTGCAGTCGATCATCGAAATTTTCCTCGGCGAATGCCGCGAGTTGATCGCGACCATCGGCGCCGCCACAACGCCCCAGGTCGCGGGCCGCGCCGCACATTCGCTGAAAAGCAGCGCCGGCCAACTCGGGGCCATCGCGCTCGCCGAGGCCGCGCTCGCGGTCGAAACCGCCGCCGAAAGCGGCTCGCCGGCGCTGCCGGCGCTCGCCGCCGCGCTCCTGGCCTGCGCCGCCCAGACCGAAACCGCGCTTGCGGGGCGGCTGCAATGAGAAGGAAAAGTTACCCCGCCGACAGCAGGCGTTCTTTTTCCCACTCCGCCTTGCGGCGATAGATTGTCGACGGGTTGATCTCGAGAAGGGCCGCCGCGCGCGGCACGTTGCCGCCGGACAGCGCAATCGCCTCCTCGATCGCCTCCTTCTCGACCAGCCACAGCGGCTTCACCGCCCCGCCGCTCGCCGGGCTGTTCCGCGGCATCGGGGCCAGCGCGGCGATCGCCGGTTGTCGCGGCGCGGCGTGGGCGTCGAGCCGGCTCAGCATCGCCTCGGTGACGACCCGGCCCTGGTTGAACAGCACCGCGTTGCGCAGCACGTTCTGCAATTCGCGGATGTTGCCGGGCCATGGATAGCGGCACAGCGCGCGCACCGCGGCCTCGTCGAAATCGGCGAATTCCTTGCCCTCTTCTTGGGCATAGAGCGTGAGGAAGTGGCGGGCGATCAGCAGCACGTCGTCGTCGCGTTCGCGCAGCGGCGGCATCGCGCAGGGCACGACATGCAGCCGGTAATAGAGATCCTCGCGGAACCGCCCGGCCTGGACCTCGCCCCACGGATCGCGGTTGGTGGCGCAGACATAGCGCACGTCGGCGTGCTCGGTGTCGCTGCCGCCGACTTTCTGGAACTCGCCCGATTGGATGACGCGCAGCACTTTGACCTGCAGGCTGAGGTCCATCTCGCAGATTTCGTCGAGAAAAACCGTCCCGCCGCGCGCCCGGGTGATCGCGCCGTCGCGGTTGCCGATCGCGCCGGTGAACGCGCCTTTGACGTGGCCGAACATCTCGCTTTCCATCAGCTCGCGCGGGATCGCACCGCAATTGACCGCGACGAACGGCCCGTCGCGCCGCGGCGAAAGCTGATGGATCGCTTGCGCGCAAAGCTCCTTGCCGGTGCCGCTCTCGCCGCTGATGAACACGGTGGCGCGGCTCGACGCGGCGCTTTCGATCACGTGATAGACCGCGCGCATCGGCAGCGAGGCGCCGATCAGGCCATAGAATCTTCCCTCTTTGACGATCTCGTTCGCCGCCGCCAAGGTCTGCAGCTGCCGGCGTTCCAGCGCGTTGCGCACCGTGACGATCAGCCGGTCGGGCGGAAACGGTTTGATGATGAAGTCGTAGGCGCCCTCGCGCATTGCCTCGACCGCGACCTTGACCGAGCCGTGCGCGGTGACGACGATGACCGCCGAGGGCAGGTTGCGGGCGCGGATGCGGCGCAAGATGTCGATACCGTTGATGTCGGGCAGTTCGACATCGAGCAGGACGATTTCGGGGATCGTGTCGTCGAGAATTTCGAGCGCGCGCGCGCCGTTCTCCGCCGTGAGCAACTCGACATCGAGCTTCTTCAGCACCTCATGATAAAGGCGCATGATCGAAGGCGTGTCCTCGACCAACAGCAGGCGCGGTTTTGTCGTCATGCCGTCTCCGTTGTCGCCCGCGACACTAGCTTCGTTTGGTTTCCAATGACTGAACGCGGGCGGCGGCACCAATATAAGCCCGTCGTGCGCTTGCCGAAACCGCTGCCAACCCAGACAAATTAGCTTAAAAGTAACCTCGTGGGCCGAGCCTTACCCGCAATCCTTTTGCTGAGCTTTCAAAAAGGGCGTTCGCCTGAGCAATCCGGCCGAAAGCGACAAGAAGCAATACGACTTGCCGGACCCGGCGTTGAGCCTCGTCCGCCGCAGTTGGCTGCCGTTCGCGATGGCGCTGTTCGGCGTTCTCGTCGTTCTCCTGATCGTTGGCGGGGTGGTGCAGCAGCTCGCGGCTGAGCGCCAGGCGATCGTCGAGGAGGCGCGTCAGCACACATTCAATTTGTCGCGCGCCTTTGAGGAGCATATCCGCCGGACATTGAAGGAAGTCGACCAGGCGCTTCTCGTTCTTCAGCGCAGCTACGAAAACGACCCGCAGAACTTCAAGCTGTGGGAATGGCCGGGCAGGGAGTTGCTGCTGCAGGACTTGTTGGCGCAGATCGAGATCGTCAATCGCGACGGCGTCGTCCTCGGCACGACCGAGGGGCCGGCTCCGGTCACCGTGTCAGCGCGAACCACAGACTATTTCCTGCATTTCGTCGATCACAACGACAAGACCCTGTTCATCGGCAAGCCGGTCGAGGGTGGCGGCGCCGGTCACTGGCTGATCCCGCTGGCGCGCCGGCTCAATGCGCCCGACGGCAGCTTTGCCGGCGTCGTCGTCGTCGGCCTCGACGCCTACTACCTCGCCCGCTTTTACGACACCGTCGATCTCGGGCACCAAGGCACCGTCATGCTGGTCGGGCGCGACGGCGTCGTGCGGGCCCGCGTCTCGTTCGAGCCGGACGAGGCGCCCCCGGGCCACGACCGTGCCAAAATCACGATCGGCGAGACCGTGATGCTCAAGCTCGCCCCCGAAGTCTCCATCGAGACCATGGAATCGGAGAGCCCGCTCGACCATATCCGGCGGATCACCAGCTACGCCGCGCTCAACGATTATCCGCTCGTGGTCAGCGTCGGATTGGCCGACGACGACCTGTTCGCCGAGTACGACGCCAGCCGCTGGCGCCTCATTGGCGCCGCGGTGGTCGTCTCGCTTTTTGTCGTGGCGTTCACCGTGCTGCTGGCGCGGCAGATGGTGCGCCGCCAGCACTCGGAGGACGCGCTAGCGGCGCGCGAGGCAGAGCTCAGGGCCGAGCGCGAGCGGCTCTCGGACACGCTCGATTCGCTCCGCATCAGCAACGACCGCTTCCGCGCGATCATCGAGACCGCGCGCGACGCAATCCTCACCGCCAACGCCGAGGGCGCGATCGAGATCGTCAATCCGGCGGCGGCGCGTATATTCGGCTATTCGGCGCGGCGGTTGCGCGGCCGCAACGTCGCCGACCTCGCGGCTGAGGACGCCGCCGCCTTCATTCTCTATTTTGGCAGCTCCGGCGAGGCGCCCGCGCAGACCGGGTCGGGTGGCCCGCGCGAGTTTCAAGGCAGGCGCGCCGACGGCACGGTGTTCGACATGGAAGTCGCCTTCGCCGACTTCTTCGACGCCGGCATGCGCAAGATCGCGATCATCATTCGCGACATCAGCGAACGCAAACAAGCCGAGCGCGAGCTCGTCGCCAGCATGGAACGGGCCGAGCAGGCGAGCCGCGCCAAGTCCGAATTTCTCGCGGTGATGAGCCACGAAATCCGCACGCCGATGAACGGCGTCGTGGGCATGACGGGCCTCCTGCTCGACACGCCGCTCTCGCCCGAACAGCGCCGCTACGCCGAGATCGTCCGCGATTCAGCCGACCACCTGCTCTCGGTCATCAATGATATTCTCGATCTATCGCGGCTCGAAGCCGATCGCCTCGCGCTTGACGAGGGCGATTTCGACGTCGAGCCGTTGGTGCAGAGCGTGTGCGATATGATGGCGCCGCGCGCGCACGCCAAGGGGCTCGACATCGGCTTGTTCCTGGCGCCCGGCACGCCGGCTTCGGCCTGCGGCGATGCCGGTCGCATCCGGCAGGTACTCTACAACCTCGTCGGCAACGCGGTGAAATTCACCGAAAAGGGCGGGGTGGCGATCTCGGTCGCTCCGCTCGCGCGAACATCGGGTCAGCCGAGCGGTGATCGCCTCATGCTGCGCTTCGACGTCGCCGACAGCGGCATCGGCATTCCGGGGCCGGTGTTGTCGACCTTGTTCGAGCAATTCAGCCAAGCCGATCCTTCCGTGGCGCGGCGTTACGGCGGCACCGGTCTCGGCCTGTCGATCTCGCGCAAGCTCGCGGCCCTGCTCGGCGGCACGATCGGTGTCGCCAGCGAGGAGGGGAAAGGCAGTCAGTTCTGGTTCACCGCCGCGCTGGCACCCGCGCGCGGTCGGGTTGCCGCCACGCCCGAGGTTGATCTGCGCGGCCAGCGCGTGCTGATCGTTGACGACAACGCGATCAACCGCGAGATCCTGTCGAAACAAATCTCCGCCTGGGGCGCGACGGTGGACGCGGTCGCCGCTCCTGACGCCGTTGTCGCCCTTGCCAAGGAGGCGGCGAAGGACGGTAAGGGCTTCGCCGCCGCGGTGCTCGATCACGCCATGCCGGATCTCGACGGCCTGGCCCTGGCGCGTCTGATCCGCGCCGAGCCGGAGTTGGCCGGGATGCGGCTGGTGCTCGCGACATCGTCGGCGGGCTTGGACTCGCAACAGCCGGCGTCGGCGCTCGGGATCGCCGCGGTGCTCGTCAAGCCGTGCCCGCCTTCGGCGCTGCTGGCGGCGCTGACGAGCCCGCCCGAGGCGCTTCCCGCGGCCGCGGGAATGGTCGCGCCCACCGTCGACGTCTCGACCGCCGCCGTGCTCGGCGCCGGCCTCCGGGTGCTCGTCGCCGAGGACAACAAGGTCAACCAGGTCGTCGTCAAGCAGATGCTGGAAAAGCTTGGCTGCCGGGTGGATGCGGTCGCCAACGGACTCGAAGCGGTCGAGGCGGTGCGCCTCGCGCCCTACCACATCGTCTTCATGGACGTGCAAATGCCCGAGATGGATGGCCTTGCCGCCACCGGGGCGATAAGGGCGCTGCACATGCCCGATCGCCGCAACGTCTGGATCATCGCGCTCACCGCGAACGCCTTCAGCGAGGATCACCGGCGCTGCATCGCCGCCGGAATGAACGACTTCCTGGCCAAGCCGATCCGGCCCGACGACCTCAGGGCCTGCCTCGAACGCGTGCCCGCGGTGATTGCGGCACGCGCCGCCGAATAGGGCTCAGGCTTTCGGCGGCTCCGGCGGGAACCAGTCGCCGAGAATTTGGTCGGGGGTGTACGAGAAGAGATCGAGATACGACTTCGCTTTCAGCTGTTGCTGAAGGGCAGGGGTGAGTTCGCCGCGGCCTTCGAGGCGTTTGATAGCCAACTTGGCAGCGCGTGGGATTTCCTCGCGGATGAATTGATCAAGTTGCGGGTTTAGACTTGGGCTTTCGTCGAGCAACGCTTCTATTTCGACCCTCGCGTGCTCAATGCTTTCACGCCAACCGGATCTTGGAGGGGCGGCGGGCGAGTGCTCGAGTTTGATCAGGTGTTCAACGATATTCCGAATGTGGCTATGGATGCCTCGCTTTATCGACTTACTCAAATCCTCGATCTCCTCGGCCAGATTTTCCCAGTCGAGTTCTTGATTCGATCGGCCGTGCGCTGCGGCCCGCAGTGCCGCAGCCTGATTTTCAGCCCAGGCAACCGTGTCCTCTTCGTAGAGCGTCTTTAAATTCGTCATTACAGCATCCTCGGAGAGCTCATCGAAGATGGGACCTGCCCCAATAATAACCATCCCCTATCTCGATTACAGCACTTCACTTGAAGCCGAAGCCTCCGCGACCCATCATCCGCACATGGAAGAATTCACCGTCCGCCCCCAGCCCGACGATCCGCGCCTCACCCGCACCGTCGCCGGCATCGACCACGAGGGCAGGCGGGTGGAGACCGCGGTCGTCATGGAGCGGCCGCTTACCTTGTTCCTCAACGGCCGCGAGATCGTCACGATGATGACGATCGGCGACCATCCGGACTATCTCGGCGTCGGCTACCTGCTCAATCAAAACATGCTGTTGCCCGGCGACCGCATCACCGGGATCGACTACGACGAGGACATCGACACCGTCGTCGTGCGCACCGACCGCGAGACCGATTTCGAGGACAAGCTCAAAAAGAAGACGCTGACCTCGGGCTGTGCGCAGGGCACGGTGTTTGGCGATTTAATGGAAAAGTTCGACGAAATCCGTCTCGATCCGGCGGCGGTCCTCAAGACCTCGTGGCTCTATGCGCTGACCCGCAAGATCAATACCGCGCCAAGCCTTTACCTCGCCGCCGGCGCGATCCACGGCTGCGTCTTGTGCGAGGAGGACCGACCGTTGCTCTATATGGAGGATGTCGGCCGCCACA
>Ga0182015_10006611_pt1 | contig 11579 bp, 8 predicted proteins | sample 712P3MmetaG_FD_120478 | JGI IMG/M metagenome (GOLD analysis project Ga0182015, IMG submission 120478) | Permafrost microbial communities from Stordalen Mire, Sweden - 712P3M metaG | ecosystem: Environmental > Terrestrial > Soil > Wetlands > Permafrost | place: Sweden: Stordalen | collected...
ATTTGCATCGATTCGATGTCGGGGACCAGCTCGGTCGCTGAGAAGCCGCCGTTCAGGCCGGCCTGCAAATCATAAGAGAACAGAGCCCCGTCGCCGTCCGCACCTTGGCCGATGTAATACACGATGGTATCGACCGGCGTGACCTGCGAGCCGATGCCATAGCTCACCGGGAATGGTCCGGCGCTATTGCCGGGCGCGGCGCCGCCCGCGCCGTGCGAGATGGTGGTGCCCGCCACACCGGTCAGCATCATGACGGTCGCCTTGGTGCAGTCGGAGATCACGGCGAGCTCGTTGTTCTGGAGATTTCCGGCGGAGTTGACGGTGAACGACGTGGTGCCGTCGACGATGGCGGTGACATACACCGCCTGGTTGTTGGCCAGGGTCTCGCGCACCACCAGCACATCGCTGTTTTTGACGACCAGCGGCGGCGCGAGAAGCAGTGGATCCAGATTTCCCTCCGCCGCATTTCCGACCCAGTCGCCGGCCGCGGCGTCGGGCGCCACGGGAGCAGTGGCCACGGTGTAGGCACCGGCGCCGCCGGTACCGACGGCCTCGAAGCCGCCGAGCGCCTGCGTGAAGGTATAAGGCAGCGCGGGTATCACGTTCAAAAGGGGCGTTTCGAACTTGGCCGTGCCGCAGGCGAGATAGCCCGCATTGCGAACGGCCTGTTGCATCATGCTCATCGCGAAGCGGCCGCCGTCCGAGACCGCGCCCACGCCGGCGGTCGACTGGTATGCCTGACGCGAACCGACGAACATCGAGATCACTGCCGTGGTCACGACCAGCGCCAGCGTGATCGCGATCATGAGCTCGACCATGGAGAATCCGCGGCTCTTGTTCACAGCATCGTCTCCAGCGTCACCTGCATCGGTTCCGCGGTCCCCTGGGGGGTCCCGCCGAAGACCGACTGAGCCGCGGCATCGTCCCATTGCACGATGATGTATGCCGTGGTTCCCGCAGGTGTCGCTGTCGTCGTGGTCACAACCGAACCCGTCCCGGAGGGCAGCGCGGCCGCGAGCCGCGCCAGCCAGCTATTGACGTCGTAGGTGGCGAGAGCGGCCGGCGCACAGCCGACGCCCATGCACGCACCGGGAGCTCCCGGCGCCGTACTGATGGCGATGTCATACGAGTGCGCCATCGCTTGCGCACGATTGCCGCGCATGTCGTCGAGAATCGCGTATGCAAGGTCGGTGGCTTGGCTGCGCAAGTAAGCGCTATCGTTCGAGTGCGCCGAGAACAGCACCAATTTCGCTATACCTAAGAGACCCATACTCAAAACCACCAGCGAGACGAGTACCTCGACCAGCGTGAAGCCGCGGATCTGCGCTCTGTCGTTCGCCGTACTGCCGCTTTGCTTGTGCATGATGTTCATCGCCTGATGCCTCAAGGACACACGAGGGGTGTAACTTGGTCCGCTGCAAAACCGACTTTTTGCGAAGCGGCCACGCGACCTGCCATATTCACTTCCACGTCGCGCGCATAGGTCGCGCCGCGCTGATCGCAAACCCGGACTTGTAGCGGCGTCGTAATCGCCCCCGCCAGCCCGGTCGCCATTCCGCTCGAGAGAAAGGTGACCCCGGTGGTCGCGGAGCCTCCCGCCGTGACGGTGTTGCTGTTGTTGCTCGACAGCGCAGGGACCGTTTGCAGGATCTGGTTCACGCCGTTGGCATCGGTGTAATAGACGATCCATCCCTGCTGCCACGCCGAGCCATTGCACGGCAATCCCCCGCCCGAGGGGCATACCGTGACGCCGCCCGGCAGGTCTTGTTTGACGGCTTCGCTACGCGCGTAGTTGAAGCTGTAGGCGAGCGAATTGACCTGAGCGCTGTCCCGGTCGTTCATCACGAACGACTGGAAAGCGGGAATCGCGATGGCGGTCAGAATCGCACCGACGGCTACCGTGACCACGAGCTCGATCAGCGTAAAACCGAGGTGCCCGCTCACCGATAGCGGTGCCGGCAATCGCCTGGGGTCGGTGTGTCTTTTCATCATCATGGGCCGCATGATAGGCAGCCAAACTTGCAGGAAGCTGTCGATGGAGCCGCAAGATCGCCAAATGAGACGCCGTTCGCAGAATCGGCGCGCTTGGGCAACTCGGACGAACCGAGACAGGCAAGGGACGAACGGGGAGGCATCAACCCAGGCGCGGTTGCTCCGAGAACTGCACCGACGCCATGGTCCCACGGCCGCCCGTTCCCGCCGCAATCGTCAGCTCGGCGTGATAGAGCCTGGCGATCTCATCGACTATGGCGAGTCCCAGGCCGCTGCCATAGCTCGGTGAATTCGGCATCCGGTAGAAGCGCTGTCTCACGCGCTCGCGCTCCTGCTCCGGGATGCCGGGGCCGGTGTCCTCCACGGCAACGTAAGGCTTGCCGCCGCGTTCGCCCGCGCTCACGGTGACGATGCCCCCGGCGGGCGTGTACTTGAGCGCGTTGTCCACCAGATTGCTGAGCATATCGTCGAGCAGCGATGGATCGGCGACGATGGTCGCCGGCTCAATGTCGGCTCCGAGGTCGATCCCCGCTTGGAGCGCGCGGTCGAAGAACTTCGCGACCACCTCTTCGGCGATGGTCTTGAGCGACACCGGCTGATTCTTGCTCGCGACGTTGACCGCCGGATCGGCGCGGGCGAGCATCAGCAATTGATTGGCGGAGTGGGCAAGATGGCGGATCGCCTCCTGAAGCGTCGCCAGCCGGTTCTTGATCGGCGCGGCGGCGGGCTCGGCGGCGAGAATATCCAGCTGGGCCTGCATGCCGGTGATCGGCGTACGCAGCTGATGAGCGGTGTTGGCGATGAATTGCTGCTGCGATTGCACCGACATGCGCAGCATCTGGAACAGGCGGTTCAGCGTGACGACCACGGGCGCGATCTCCCGGGGAACCGAGCCTTCATCGATGGGACGCAGATCGAGAACCGAGCGGCGCGCGATTTCGTCGCGCAGCTTTTTCATCGGCCGCAGGCCCAGCTGGATGCCCAACCACACGAGCACCAGCGTGATATCGAGCTGCACGAAATCCCACAACAGCGTGCTCATCAACCCATAGCGCGCCGCGGGCTCGGAGCCTGCGGCCAAGTCCACCGTGGTCACGAGGAGAATCCCCGCCGAGGTGTCGAAGCGCGTCGTCAGCGCACGCTTGCTGCGGCCGTTGAGCTGCACGACGGCGAACATCTGCGCAGCGGCGTCGGCGATCGAGACCGCGGGAATGGAATCGTCGCCCAGCAGGAGCCTGCCGGACTGGTCGCGCACCGAGAAGTCGACCGAATCGGCAGACGGAAGCGGCGCTTTGCCGTCCAAGGCCGCATCGAGCGTCGCCGTGCGGCCGTCGACCGCGATGCGCGCCATGAGCGCATTCGATGCCGCTTTGAGCCGGCGGTCGCTTGCGATCATTCCCGGCGCGATGTTGTTGAAGTAGTGGACCAGCGCGCCGCAGAGTGCGAGCAGCATGAGCGGTACGGCCAACCAGAGAACCAGCTGGCGGCTGATGGAGGAGCTCACGCGGGTTTCACTTCTTCCAGGCGATAGCCCAGGCCGCGCAGACTCCGGATCACCGCGGCGTCGCCGAGTTTTGCGCGCAGGCGCGAGACGTGCACTTCCACCGCATTCGGCGTGATGTCCTGCTCCGGGCCGGCTATCGACTGCTGCACGCGCTCTTTGGGGACGATCTGGCCGGTGCGCCGTACCAGGCACTCGAGGACGAGCCACTCCCTGGCGGTGAGCTCGACTTCGGCATCGTCGATGCACAGGCGATGCCCGGCGAGATCGACTTTCATGCGATTCAACTTGACGATGCCCTCGAGCGCGCCGCCGGCGCGGCGCATCAGGGCGCGGCAGCGGGCGGCAAGCTCGGCCGGTTCGAATGGTTTGGATAGGAAATCGTCGGCGCCGATGTCGAGCGCCTTGACCTTGTCGTTCAGGGTGCATCGCGCCGTCAGCACGAGCGTCGGGAGGGCGACGCCGGCGGTGCGAAGCCGGCGCACCAGGGTCAATCCGTCGGCTCCGGGCAGGCCGACATCGATCACCGCGAGCGCGAACTCTTCGGCATCGATGGCGGCGCGCGCACTTTCCGCGCTCGACACGCGGTGGACCGAGAAATTCTCGGCCGACAGCCCCCGCTCGATCGCGTCAGCGACGATGTCGTCATCTTCGACCACCAAGACGCGCATCATCGGCCGGCGAGCGATCGCCGGAATGGCCTAGACGTCGCCGGCAGCGAGCGCATCGTCGCCGGGCTGGCCGCCGCCACGCTCGTCGTCGTCGCCCCCAAAGGCGTTGCGTCGGGGCGGAAGGGCGGCGCGGAGCTTCGCCTCATACGCTTTGACGAAGGTCTCGATATAGGCATGCGGGAATCCATCGGCAGGCCGCTGGGTGAGTCCTGCGAACATTTCCGAATATAGGTCCCAATATTTCCCCTTGTTCTGGTTGCCGAACACGCCGCGCTTGGTGGCGCGGTCGAAGCGCTCCTCGAGCCCCTTCGGATCGACACGTGCGATGAAGTCCTCGAACGCCGCCCGGCTGGCGGCGACGGTCGCGCCGTTCTGAGCCTTGAGCTCGCGGAAATTGTCGCGAATCGCTTCGACGGAGCCCGCGCGCGTCGAGGATGTCGTCAGCAAGCGTACCAGGGCTTCGTCGACGCCTCGCGAGAGATTCAGGGGCGACTCAGGCCCTTCGGCAGCGGGCGGCTGGGACATCCGGAAGCGATTTCGAAACTCGTTGCGGCCTTGGTTCAAATCCATCAGTCCGAGCACGGCTTCGCGCAGCAGCTGTCCGGCGAGCTGCAGGGCCGTGTTCCTCGTCTCGGAGGATATGCTCCGCGGATCGACACCGGCGCCCCGGCAGAACGCGGACAAGCCGAGATCGAAATCGCCCTCATAGAGCGCCGGACCCTGCGGGCGCGGCGCGGAGGGGCCCATCCCGGAGGGGCCGGCGCCCGGAGCAGCCCCGGCCGGTATCTCGGCCGCCCTGCCTCCGACGGTGATGGGCCGCGTGAGCATGTGCCAGGGCGTGCCGGAGCTTTCGGGATTGATGCTGCCGCCCTCCCGCTCCGATGTCACCGCCTGTCCGTAGGCATTGCGCGGGCGGACGCCGGAATCGGCCGCCATTTTGCCGCTCGGCTCGAGTAGCAGGCTCAGATCGAGGTCGGCCCCCAGGTCGTTGGCGGTCGACTTCTTCACCGCCGATGAGCCAGACTGGCCGTCGTAGGCGACGATGGCACTCTGATCCGGGGGAAAGTCGTTGCTCTTGTCGATGCTGACCAGGAGCTCGTATTCGCCGAGGCGCACGTAATCGCCGTCCTTCAGCGTGTAATCGTGGTACTTGCCCAGCGGCACCTGGGATCCATTGACGTAGGTTCCGTTGGAGCTCGTGTCCACCAGCACATAGGCGCCCGCCCGGAAATCGACCCGCGCGTGCTTTCCCGATAGGTAGCGTTCCGGGTCGGGTAGAATCCAGGCATTGTCGGTCGCGCGCCCAATGGTTCCGCCGTGAACGCCGAACACCTTGGAGGAGTTCTGTCCAAGACGGATTCCATGCTCGCTGACAACGCTTAGCCGCAAGGTCATATGCTCTCCCGTGACGGGTCTGAAGGTTTGCGCTAAGTGCCCGTAGAATATGATGAAATGCTAGCAACGCCCGGAGCCCGCTAAATGGCCGCGAGTCACATTTTTAAAGTTATGTTCGTGAATCAAGGCAAGGTGTACGAGATCTACGCCCGTAAAGTGAGTCATGGAAACCTCTTCGGCTTCATCGAAGTCGAGGAATTGGTGTTCGGCGAGCGATCCTCGGTCGTGGTCGACCCAACGGAGGAAAAGATCAAGGCGGAGTTCAACGAGGTCAAGCGCACCTACCTCCCCATGCATTCGGTGCTGCGCATCGACGAGGTCAAGAAGCAGGGTACGCCCAAGATCGTGGCGCTCGAGGGCTCGAATGTATCCCAATTCCCGGTGCCCCTGTACACGCCGGGCGGGGATTCGAACGCCCGCAAGTGAGGCGGCAGGCGCCATCTCAAGACGGTTTCCTGCTCGGAGCCAACCCCCGGCGCCGGCGGCAAATCTGTTAGAATTCAGCATGTTCAGTTTGCTCGGCGCGCCCGCGCTGTCGCAATTCCGGTTGGAAAAGCTGTTGCAGTCGCTCAAATCCCGCGAGCCCAAGGCGGTCGCGGTGTCGGCGCGGCTGATCCATTTCGTCGATGCGGTTCGCCCGCTCGACGAATCTCAGCTCGAGGTGCTCGGGAAGTTATTGACCTACGGGCCGCGCCCGCACGCACAGAGCGAGCGCGGGCAGACGCTTCTCGTGACGCCCCGGCTCGGCACGGTGTCCCCTTGGTCCAGCAAGGCGACCGACATCGCCCGGGTGTGCGGTCTCAACGATGTAAAGCGGGTGGAGCGCGGCACCGTCTACTTCCTGCAAGCCTCATCCACGTTGAGCGATGGGGAGCTCGAGGCGCTCGGCGCGCTGTTGCACGATCGGATGACCGAATCGCTCTGGACCGGCACCTTGGAGCCCGAGCTGTTCAGCGCCGCCGTGCCCCGGCCGCTACGCAGGGTCGCCCTCGGCCGCGACGGCGCTGCAGCGCTCGCCCGCGCGAATGCCGAGTGGGGTCTCGCGCTGTCCGCAGAGGAGATCGACTATCTGGTGACCGTATTCGCATCGCTCGGCCGCGATCCCACCGATGTCGAGCTCATGATGTTCGCCCAGGCGAATTCCGAGCACTGCCGTCACAAGATCTTCAATGCCGAATTCATCGTCGACGGCATACCGATGCCGACCTCGCTGTTCGGGATGATTCGGGCGACGTATGCCGCGAATTCCAGCGGGGTGCTTTCCGCGTATCGCGACAATGCGGCCGTGATCGAGGGTTCCCGCGGGGCGCGATTCTTTCCCGATCCCCAGACTCATCGCTATCAGGGAACCGAGGAGGCGATCGACATTCTGATGAAGGTGGAGACGCACAACCACCCGACCGCCATCTCGCCATTCCCCGGCGCCTCGACCGGATCCGGCGGCGAGATCCGCGATGAAGGCGCCACCGGCATCGGCGCCAAGCCCAAAGTGGGACTGACGGGGTTTTCGGTGTCGAATCTGCGGATTCCCGGCATGGTGCAGCCTTGGGAGGCCGATCTCGGCAAGCCGGAGCGTATCGCCTCCGCGCTCGAGATCATGATCTCGGCGCCGCTCGGGGCTGCGGCATTCAACAACGAGTTCGGCCGCCCGGCGACATGCGGATATTTCCGTACTTTCGAGCAGACGGCGTGCGACGGCGATGCCTCGCTGATTCGCGGATACCACAAGCCCATCATGATTGCGGGCGGCTTGGGCAACGTGCGGCGCAGCGACGTCGAGAAATCCGAGGTCGTCGAGGGTTCGCCGCTGGTCGTGCTCGGCGGGCCGGCCATGCTGATCGGGCTCGGCGGCGGAGCCGCCTCGTCGGTGGGCAGCGGACAAAGTTCTTCCGATCTCGACTTCGCATCGGTGCAGCGTGGCAACCCCGAGATTCAGCGACGCGCGCAGGAAGTCATCGACCGATGCTGGGCGCAGGGAGCGGGAAATCCCATCCTCCTCATCCACGACGTGGGCGCGGGCGGGTTGTCGAATGCGCTGCCGGAGGCCATCGCGCACACCGCGGGCCGCGGTGGGCGAATCGATCTGCGAAAAATTCCAAGTGCCGAGCCCGGACTCTCGCCGATGGAGATCTGGTGCAACGAGGCGCAGGAGCGCTACGTGCTCGCGCTTCGCCCGAAGAGTCTCGAACGTTTTGCGGCATTGTGCGAGCGCGAGCGCTGCCCGTTCGCCGTGGTCGGGGAGATTACCGGCGACGGGCGCATCACCGTGACCGATCCGCTGCTGTCCAGCATGCCGGTCGACATGCCGGTGGAAGCGCTGCTCGGCAAAGCGCCGCGCATGACTCGCCAGGTGACCAGCATCGAGAAGCCGCGTGAGGGGCTCGTTACCGACGGCATCAGCATCGCGGCATCGCTGGAGCGGCTGCTTCGGTTGCCGACGGTGGCGGACAAATCGTTCCTGATCACCATCGGCGACCGTGCAGTGGGCGGCCTAGTGAGCCGCGATCAAATGGTCGGTCCCTGGCAGGTCCCGGTGGCGGATGTCGCGGTGAGCTTGAGCGATTTCCAGGGCTATGCCGGCGAGGCCATGGCCATGGGCGAACGCGCGCCAGTGGCATTACTCGATGCGCCGGCGTCCGGGCGGCTCGCGGTCGGCGAGGCCGTCACCAACATCAGTGCGGCGGATGTGCGCACGCTCACCGACATCCGGCTCTCGGCCAATTGGATGGCGGCCTGCGGTGAGCCCGGCGAGGACGCGGCCTTGTACGCAACCGTCAGGGCGGTGGGCGTCGATCTCTGCGCCAAGCTCGGCATCACCATCCCCGTGGGCAAGGATTCGCTTTCCATGCGCACCGAATGGACCGGCGAGAGCGGGAGGCGCTCAGTGGTCGCGCCGGTCTCAGTGGTGATCTCGGCGTTTGCGCCGGTCGCGGACGTCAGGCGCACGCTCACGCCGCAGCTCGATCCGTCGCGGGCCTCGCGGCTGCTGCTCATCGACCTCGGCGCCGGAAAAAATCGCCTCGGCGGATCGTGCTGGGCGCAGGTGTTCGAGCGGCGCGGAGGAGAGCCGGCCGATCTCGACGATCCGAACCTGCTGCGTGCGCTGTTCGAGGCGATGCGCGAGCTCAAGGACCGGGATCTCGTGCTCGCCTATCACGACCGGTCGGATGGCGGCCTGCTCGTGACCCTGGTCGAGATGGCGTTCGCCGGGCATTGCGGTCTCGACCTCGATTTCGATGCCAGGGATCCCATTGCTGCCTGCTTCGCGGAGGAACTTGGGGCGGTCGTGCAGATTCCCGCGGAGGCGTTGGGGCAGGCTACGGCCGTTCTGGAGCGCCACGGGCTGAAGGACTACTGGCGGGACATCGGCGCGCCGTGCGCCGGCACCGAGATCAGCCTGTCGATGGGTGGGCGCGCGGTCTATTCCGCCTCCCGCACCGACCTGCACCGGCAGTGGAGCGAGGTCTCCTATCGCATGCAGACGCTTCGCGACAATCCGGACTGCGCCCGCGAGGAATATTCCCGGCTGCTCGATGAGCACGATCCGGGATTGCACGCGGCTCTGCGTTTCGATCCTTCCGAGGACATCGCCGCGCCGTATGTCCTGAAGGGCGCAAGGCCGGCGGTTGCGGTGCTGCGCGAACAAGGGGTTAACAGCCAGACCGAGATGGCGGCGGTTCTCACGCGTGCCGGGTTCGACGCCTATGACATTCATATGACCGACATCTCGAGCCGCCGCGTTCGGCTCGCCCGCTTTCACGGGCTGGTGGCCTGCGGCGGGTTCTCTTACGGCGACGTGCTCGGCGCGGGGGAGGGCTGGGCAAAATCCATCCTGTTCAATCCGCCGGTTCGCGATGAGTTCGCGGCATTCTTCGAGCGCCACGCGACCTTCACGCTGGGCGTGTGCAACGGCTGTCAGATGCTGTCGGCACTGAAGGACATCATTCCCGGCAGCGACGGCTGGCCTCGCTTCGTGCGCAATCGCTCCGAACAGTACGAAGCGCGACTCTCCCTGGTCCGGGTGCCGAGGTCCAATTCCGTGTTGTTTCGGGGCATGGCGGGGTCGGTGCTGCCGGTGGTGGTGGCGCACGGCGAGGGATTCGCGGAGTTCGGCGCGCCGTCCGACCCCGGCAAGCTCGAGGACCAGGGCCGGCTGACCCTGCAATTCGTCGATAATCGGGACCAGCCGACCGAACGCTACCCCTACAACCCGAACGGCTCACCCTCGGGAGTGGCCGGCGTGTGCTCGGACGACGGCCGCGTCACCTCCGTCATGCCGCATCCCGAGCGGGTGTTCCGAACCGTGCAGCACTCCTGGGCCCCGCGTGAATGGGGCGAGGACGGAGCTTGGATGCGCTTGTTCCGCAACGCCCGGGCATTCGTAGGCTGAAGGCCGCCGGCTTCCGAATCATCGCGCGATCAGCTCTGGCCGGCTTTGGCGCAAGCGCCGATGTCGGTCGGCGGCATGGTTGCGCCCCTGCGCAGGTGCATGGCCTGCACGAGCCGCGCCTTGCGAACGAACGTCTGGTACAAGAGGTCGCGCATGACTTCGAGCAATATGCCGGCGCTCTCCTGATCGAGCCGCGGTTGATTCGGCAGCGGGTCTGAGTCGGTGCCGAACAGAACGCCGCGCACGTCGGCGAAGATGTCGTCGTCGAGCTCCGCGAGCGCGCGGATTTCCTGGAGCGTATCGAAGAGCTCGAGTTTGCCGCGTTCGCCTAGCTCGCGAAACAGCGATTGAGCGGTGCGCCGGGCCATGGATCCGAACGCGTCGAAGAAGCCCGCGGCATAGCAGCCCAGCGCCTCTTTGAACAATCCTTCCGCATCCGCGGGAAGATAGGTCAGCGGGAAATTCTCGGGCGCGCGCTCGACCTCGGTGTAGTTGGGGGAGAGCTCGATGCGCAGCGCCGTGTAGGCTCGCGCGGCGAACTTCAGGAAAATCGGCTCCGAGCACGCGTCGCAGCGAAACACGATGCCGATTTGCTTGGGCTTGCGCCGGCTCAAATCGTCGAATTTAGGCACGGCGATCGGCGTCAGATGCGTCAACGTGCGGCAGCGGGGACAGGTCAGGGCGATGCCCTCGTGCTCGACGTGCAGTTCGTCCTGGGGCGTGATGTAGATGCTCATGATTATCCCGTCAATGGTTTGTAGCGGATTCGATGCGGTTGGGCGGCGTCCTCGCCCTTTCGGTGCTTGAAGTCCTCGACGTATTCCTGATAGTTGCCCTCGAACCAGATCACCTGCGAGTCGCCTTCGAAGGCCAGGATATGGGTTGCGATGCGGTCGAGGAACCAGCGGTCGTGCGATATGACGACCGCGCAGCCCGGAAAGGCGACCAGCGCCTCTTCCAGGGCGCGCAGCGTCTCGATGTCGAGATCGTTCGTGGGCTCGTCGAGCAACAGAACGTTGCCGCCGGATTTCAATACCTTCGCAAGGTGCACGCGATTGCGCTCGCCGCCGGACAGATCGCCGATGAATTGCTGTTGCTGCACGCCCTTGAAGTTGAACCGGCCGACATAGCTGCGCGAGGAGGTCTCGTAGTTTCCGACCTTGATCAGGTCGAGGCCGCCTGAGATTTCCTGCCACACGGTGTTCTTGTCGTTGAGCGTCTGGCGCGATTGATCCACATAGGCGAGCTTCACGGTGGGACCCATGCGGATCTCGCCGGCGTCCGGCTTCTCCATGCCGGCGAGCATCCGAAACAGCGTGGTCTTGCCCGCGCCGTTGGGTCCGATGATGCCGACGATGCCGCCCGCGGGAAGATTGAAGCTCAAGGATTCGATGAGAAGCCTCTCTCCGTAAGCTTTGCGCAAGCCCTGACAGTCGATGACCAGATCGCCCAGCCGATCGCCCGGCGGGATGTAAATTTCGTTGGTCTCGTTGCGCTTCTGAAATTCCTGCGACGAGAGTTCCTCGAAGCGCTGCAACCGAGCCTTGGACTTTGCCTGCCGCGCCTTGGGATTGGTGCGCACCCACTCGAGCTCACGCTTCAAGGTCTTGGCGAGCGCGTCCTGCTGCCG
>Ga0182015_10006612_pt1 | contig 11579 bp, 10 predicted proteins | sample 712P3MmetaG_FD_120478 | JGI IMG/M metagenome (GOLD analysis project Ga0182015, IMG submission 120478) | Permafrost microbial communities from Stordalen Mire, Sweden - 712P3M metaG | ecosystem: Environmental > Terrestrial > Soil > Wetlands > Permafrost | place: Sweden: Stordalen | collected...
GCAATGAGCATGCAGGACCTTGCAGCCGCCATTGCCCGATGCGATGCGCCATCCGGGCCCGCGACGAGCCCGAGCGGCGCGGCGCGGCGGGATGCAGCTTACTGCGAGGACGTGGCGCGCGAACTGGATGACCGGCCCCTGGAGATGGTCAAAGTCAAGCCGATCGTCACCCCTTGATGCGCGCGCCGGCGCCGCGCTAACTCGGCTGAACTAAGCCTGCCGCAATCGCCCGCGCCGAAAGTCGGCGATGATCTCACGCGCTGCGTTGTGTCCGGGCGCGCCCGTCACGCCGCCGCCGGGATGCGTACCCGAGCCGCACATGTACAAGCCTGCGAGCGGCCCGCGGTAATCGGCGTATCCCAGCATAGGGCGCGCGGAGAACAGCTGGTCGAGGCTCAAGGCGCCATGAAAGATGTCGCCGCCGATGAGGCCGAAAGTGCGCTCGAGATCGAGCGGGCTCATGATTTGCCGTCCGATCACCGAGGCCCTGAAGTTGGGTGCATGGCTGTTGACCAGATCGATCATCACGTCCGCCACTTCGTCGCGGTGCGCGTCCCACGATGCGCCGTTCGGCAGCGCCGGGGCGACGTGCTGGCAGAACAGGCTCGCGACATGCTGCCCCGGCGGCGCGAGACTGTCGTCCAGCGTCGATGGGATCAGCATCTCGACGATGGGCCGCTTCGACCAGCCGCCGGTCTTGGCGTCCAGATAGGCCTGATCCATGTAGGCGAGGCTGGGCGCCATGATGATGCCGGCGGTGTGATGGTCCGCCAAACTGCACCCCGCCAGCACATTGAAATCGGGGAGCTCGGATAGCGCGACATTCATTCGGAACGTGCCGGAGCCGCAGCGCCAATGCGCGATGCGTTCTCGAAAGTCCGCATCGAGAAGGGATGGATCGATCAATCGCCCGTACAGCAGTTTCGGGTTCAAATTCGAAACGACGCACCGGGCGCGGAAGGTCTCGCCGCTCTCGGTTACGACGCCGGCGGCGCGTCCCGATTCGACCAGCACTTCGCGCACCGGGCTCGATAGCCGGATGTCGACGCCGCGCTCAGCGGCGGCGGCGGCCATGGCCTGCGTTATCGCGCCCATTCCGCCAATCGCGTGGCCCCAGGCGCCCTTCTTGCCGTTGACCTCGCCGAACACGTGATGCAGCAGCACGTACGCCGAGCCGGGTGTATAGGGGCTTGCATAATTGCCCACGATGCCATCGAAGCCGTAAGCGGCTTTGATCGGCGCGCTCTCGAACCAGGTGTCGAGGTAATCGCCCGCCGACTTCACGAACAGCGCGAGAAGCTCGCGCCGCATCGCCATGTCGAGCTTCGAGATACGCCGGCCCAACCGTGCACTGCGCAGAAGCTGGGGAAGCGACTCGAGCCACCCGGCTGCCGTCACGTTGGGCGGTGTCTCGAGCACCATGTCCCGCAGCACATCGGCAATGACATCGAGGCGCTCGGCGTAGGCCGCGAGCCGGGAAGCATCGCGGGGCGAGAATTTCGCCACTTCGGCTTCGGTGTTGCCGCCGCCCACCTTCAAATAGCGTCCATCGTCCAGGGGCAAAAAGTTGGAGATCCTGCGCTCCACCACCCGCAAGCCGTGGCGCGCCAATTCCAAGTCGCGGATCACCTTGGGATTGAGCAGCGACACCGTGTACGAAGCGACCGAGTTGCGGAAGCCCGGATGGAACTCCTCGGTAACGGCCGCACCCCCCACCACTGCACGACGCTCGAGCACGGTCACCTTCAGCCCCGCCGCCGCCAGGTAGGCCGCACACGTGAGGCCGTTGTGGCCGCCGCCGATGATCACGGCGTCGCGCGAGCGGTCAGCCACGGGACCTCGCGCCAGTCGCCCTCGCACGATTTGTCAACAGGCGGGGGAAGGCGCCGTTACAGAGCGCATTGACCCAGTCCTCGCAGAGCGCGATGGCTTCACGCGGTTTGAAGTTCACCGGGCTCAAGCTCAATTCCACCCACAGCCCGTCGAGCAGCGCGGACAGCGCGATCGCGCCTTGTCTCAGCTTGAAAGGCGGCGCGGCGCCGGAATCGGATAGCTGTCCGAGCATGGACTCGAGGATCGAGCGGTACTTGCCATAGGTCTTGTCGTGGATGGCGCGGATCTCGGGGGAATGGGCCACCATGCTCCAGAACACCAGCCATACATTGAACAATTGGGGATCGAGCAGCTCGGGTGCGAACGAGGCGCGAAAAAATCCGCTCAGCCGATCGCGCGGCGATACGGCTTTGTTGTCCGCCTGCGCGCGAATGGAATCCTGCAATCCCAGTGCCAGCGTCTCATACGCCACGGCCACCAGCCCGGACTTGCTCGGGAAGTGATGATTGATCAAGCCGATGGACACACCGGCCGCGGCGCTGATCCGGCGCACCGACACGCCTTCGTGTCCGTATCGCTTGAGGCAGCTCAGTGTCGCCTCCACGAGCGCCTCGCGCCGAACCGCCGGAGTGGCTCGGCGAAATTTAGGTACCGTCCGCTTGGTCGCCATGGATGTCTCTCTTGTTCGTTATTCGCCGCCCCAAGGGTCGCCGGCCGCAGCGGTTCGTCGGAGCCTTTTATATCACGACCGGTTTGAACGGAGTTCCCTCGAGCTCATACCGGAAAATCGCGCGCGTACGGGATATCCTCCGGAGTCGATTCAAACTCCCGGGCGTAGCGATGGCCGCTGTGGACCGCATGTACGATGGCCCCGGGAGCGTGGCAGTCGCCGATCCGCGTGACCGTCGCGATATCCGCATCTTCGAGATCCGTTGGACGTGCGATGAGCGCGCGGTACAGATCGTCGTTGGGCTTGCGGATGCCGACCAGCACCAGTGATCTACACGGCAAGCGTGATTCGCTTCCCGTATATACATCCGCGATCGACACCGACTCGCCGTCGAAAGCGGTCACCCGCTTCAAAGTATGGATGGGCACTCCTGCCTTGGTCAGCGCGCGGTGCACGAGCGGCAGCTCGTTGGTCATGAACGTCCAGGCGGAGGCGTTGCCGGCCGTAGTTACGTAAGTGACGCCGCCGGGTTGTTTCGCCAACTGCTCCGCGATGGCTCCCGCGAGGTAGTAGTTGTCGAAGTCGAATATGACAACCGGTCCTTCTGGAACGATGCCGGCCGCGATATCGTCGGGTGTGTACACGGTGGGTCCGGCGATTTCTCCCACCGGAAACTCCAACGTCGAGAACAGCATCCGAGTCCAGCGAGCCCCCGTCGCGATGACGACGTGCTTGTGCTCCAAGGCCAGGATATCCTCGACGCCAAGCGCGCTTCCCGGATAGAGGCTGACATTCGGCCGCTCGCGAAGTTGCCCGAGCCGCCAGTCGACCACGCGTCCCCACGCGGACAGCCCGGGAAGCCGGCGTTCGAACTTGAGCCGGCCGCCCAATTCCGTCGCTGCATCCGCCAAGGTCACCCGGTAGCCGCGGCGGGCGAGAGTCACCGCACAGTCGAGCCCGGCGGGGCCGGCGCCGACGATCAGAATCGACGAGTCGCTGGCCGGAGGCGCGAACACTTCCGGATGCCAATTGCGCCGCCACTCCTCGCCCGCTGTCGGATTCTGCGTGCAGCGCACGGGCACTCCGTCATGCCAGCTCGAGATGCAGATGTTGCATCCGATGCATTCTCGGATCTCGTACTCCCGCCCTTCGTCAATTTTCTTAGGCAGGAACGGGTCGGCGATGGAGGGCCGCGCACCGCCGATCAGGTCCAGAATCCCGCGCTTGACCTGCGAGACCATGACATCGGGCGAGGTGAATCGTCCGACGCCGACCACGGGCTTATCGGTCAGGCGCTTCACGAAATCGATCACCGGCTCGTGACTGCCCTCGGGAGAAAATCGCGACGGTGCGCAGTCCGTGGGACTCGAGTCCATTTTGACGTCCCACAGATCGGTCGATTCGGACAGCAGGGTCACCACTTCGTGCGCTTCCGATGGCTGGTTGCGCCCGGGCTTGGCGCGCAGCTCCTCCAGGCTGATGCGCAACGCCACGGCGCACTGATGGCCGACGGCGTCGCGCGTGACTTCGAGGAGCTCCCGTACCAAACGGACGCGGTTCTCGATGCTGCCGCCGTAGGCGTCGGTGCGATGGTTGTATTCGGGCAGCAGGAACTCGTAGGGAAGGTATCCCATGCCCGCGTACACGTACACGATGTCGAATCCCGCCTGCATGGCGCGCTTGGCAGCCGCGGCTTGCCACTTGAGCAGGTCTCCGATATCCGACGCATCCATACGCCGCGGCCGCAGGTTTCCCATGAAACCGATGTGAGTCGACATCCAGGGCATGCCCGAGGGCGAGAGGGGCGCGATGCGGCTGGTACGGTTGAGCGTGCACGCACCGCCATGCCAGAGCTCTATGCCCGCCAGCGAGCCGTGACGGTGAACCTCGTCGGTCATCAGGGCGTGGGCGCGGATGTCCTTATCGTCCCACAGAATGCCGAAGGGGAGCGGCGAATCATCCGAGCTCGGGTGCATCGATACGGCCCCCGTGCACACCACGCCCCAGCCGCCTTCGGCCTTGATGCCGCGGAAACGGGCGCGGACGTGGGGGAGCGAGTTGGTCATGCCGCTGGCATGCGGCACTTGGTAGAAGCGGTTCGGCGCGATCACCGGGCCGATGCGTACCGGCTCGAACAAGATGTCGAAGCGCTGATTACGCGCCATGGCGGCGCCTCCCCCAAGTATTCTGCGTGAAGGCCGCCGAGAGTAATTGATCGGTCGTATAGTAGCAACCGCCAGCCGGCCGCGCCCGGGATGAACGAAGGCCGCGGAACTTCAGCCGATCGCGAGCGGCTGCGTCAGGCTGCGCGGTATTCCCGGAAGCCGACGCCGAGCGCGCTCGCGACGGCTTCGTGCGTCAGCTGACCGGCATGCACGTTCAGGCCGTGGGCGAGACCTGCGTCCTTCGCCAGGGCGCTCTTCCAGCCGTAATCAGCGAGAGCCTTGACGTAGGGCAGCGTGGCATTGGTCAACGCGAACGTCGACGTGCGCGGCACCGCGCCCGGCATGTTGGTGACGCAATAGTGAATGACCCCGTCGAGCACGAAGGTGGGCTCTGCATGCGTGGTGGGGCGGCTCGTCTCGAAGCAGCCGCCCTGATCGATGGCGATGTCGACGAGGACCGCGCCGGGCTTCATGGTCTTGACCATGGCACGGGTGACGAGCTTCGGCGCCGCGGCGCCTGCGATCAGCACCGCACCGATGACCAAGTCGGCGTCGCGCACCAGTTCTTCTATCGCATGCGCGGTGGAGTAAACGGTCTTCAACTGGCTGCCGAAGATCGACGACAGCTCGCGCAACCGCTTCACCGAGCGGTCGACCACGGTCACATCGGCGCGCAGGCCTACCGCCATCTCGGCCGCGTGGGTGCCGGACACGCCGCCGCCCAGGATGACGACCTTCGCGGGAGAAACGCCCGGAACGCCGCCGAGCAGCACACCGAATCCGCCGTTGGCTTTCTGCAGGCAGTTGGCGCCGACCTGCACCGACATGCGACCCGCGACCTCGCTCATCGGCGTGAGCAGGGGAAGCGATCCATCCGATGCCGTCACCGTCTCGTAGGCGATGGCCGTGGAGCCCGAAGCCATCAGCGCGTCGGCCTGTTCCTTGTCCGCGGCCAGGTGCAGATACGTGAAGAGGATTTGATTGGCGCGAAGCATCCTGCACTCGGCCAGCTGCGGTTCCTTCACCTTCACCACCAGATCTGCGGCGGCGAATATATCGGAGGCGCGGATGGCGATCGTGGCCCCCGATGCTTGGTAATGAGAGTCCTCGAAGCCGATCCCGGCCCCTGCGCCGGTCTGCACCACGACTTGGTGGCCAGCATCGACCAGCTCCCGCACGCCGGCGGGCACCAGCCCCACGCGGTACTCATGAACCTTGATTTCCTTGGGCACGCCGATTTTCATGGATAGCTCCGCGGGATGGTTTGTTGTTTGACGCAAAACAGCGTACTCCGGCAACAAGTCAGAATTTTGCAAAAAGTCCGTCGATTGGACGCAGATACGACAGAAAACTACGTAAAATCGGAGAATTGCGCAATAAAACGCCGATTTGATCGGAGACTCCCATGAAGCTCGATCGCTACGACCGCGCCATCGTGCAAGCTCTGCAGCTCGATGGGCGAATCACCAACAGCCAGCTCGCGGACAAGGTGAGCCTGTCCGAGTCCGCGTGCTTGCGCCGGGTCCGCGCATTGGAGGAGTCCGGCTTCATCGAGGGATACACGGCGCTGATCAGCCAGAACAAGGCGGGATGCCCGGTGAACGTGTTCGTGAACATCACCCTCGATCGCCAGGAGCAGGCGTACCTGCACGCCTTCGAGGAGGCCGCGCGCAAGGTGCCGGAGGTGATGGAGTGTTATCTCATGTCCGGCGAATACGACTATCTGTTGCGCGTGGTGCTTGCGGATACCGCCGACTTCGAACGCCTGCACAGCCAGCACCTCACGCGCTTACCGCATGTCGCGCGGGTGCATTCGAGTTTCGCGCTGCGCACGGTGCAAAAATCTCGGGAGCTGCCGGTGCGCTGAGGCGGCGGCGGCCGCGATCAGGATTTGGGTTTGAGACTCAGCGAGAACGCGACCTTCACCGCGTCCGCCACCCACTCCGTGCTCTTCCAGTCGCCGCGTCCCACGCCGAAATCCAGGCGTTTTAATTCGGCGGTTCCGGAAAGATTCCCGCCCGCCGCGTTCGGTGTGAATTTGAACACGATGGGCACATCCTTGGTAACTCCATGCAGCGTCAACGAGCCGGCTGCGGTGTAGCCCGAGACGGTTTTGGTGAAGCTTTTCGTCACGTAGTGCGCCGAGGGAAAATGCGCGATGTCGAAAACGTCGGCGCCGCGCATCGTGTCGTCGCGATCCTTGTCCCCGGAATCCTCGGAGGCCATATCGATGAGCACGTCGAAATGTGCGCTATCCAAGGCGTCCGGTGAGAAATCGATGGCCGCGGAGAACTTGTGGAATGACCCCTTGAATTCCGCTCCCGCCTGCACGCCGGTGAACTCGAGACGGCTGGACGCAGGGTCCGCCGAGAAGCCCGTTGCAGGCGCCGCGGGTTGCGCCGACCCGGCGCCCAGCAGCGTGGCGGCGAGGGCCGTCGACATCATGGCCGACATCATCATTCGTCGCATCGCCAGAACCTCGCGATAGCTGCGGCCGCGACTCAGCGCTGCCGGGTGGACGGGAGCATCCGCATCAGGACGTCGTCGCGGTCCCAAAAATGGTGCTTGAGTGCTGCCAGTATATGCAACACCGCGATGGCGAACAGCACATTGCTCAGGACGTCGTGCGTGGAGCGCAGCACGTTGAAGGCATGTTCGTTTTTCGCGATCAGGTTCGGCCAGGTGAACAGTCCGAACCAGCTGACGGAGTAGTTCTTCGCGGAGGACATCATCCATCCTGTGAGTGGCATCGCGAACAGAAGCACATAAAACGCCGCATGGGTGGCGCGAGCCGCAAAGCGCTCGGCGGGCCGCATCCCGGGCGGCAGCGGCGGCGCCGGGTGCCGGAGGCGCCACGCCAGCCGCAATATCGCCAGCATCAGGATGGTCATTCCCACGCTCTTGTGACGCGCGAGGAGGGCCAGTTTGCGAGCGCCCACGGGCAAGTGCAGCGACATTCGCGCGAGCACGAATTGTGTCACGATCAACCCGGCAATCACCCAGTGAAACAATTGCGCCGGAACACCGTACCGCACCGGCTCGGTTCGTGTTGGCATCAGAAGGCTCCGCGGGCACACTGCATGCAATTGAGTTTAGCAAGAGAGCGCGTGCGCATCGTCCTGAAACTTCAGAGCGCGGTCATACTTTCGCTGGCATTGGCCGCGTGCAGTGCGCCGCCGCCGAAGCCGCCTGCGGCCCCGGCAGCGCCGGAACAGCCCGCAACTCCTGGGCGGCCCGCAACTCCTGGGCAAGCCCGGCCTCCCGGTGAGTCCCTCTATCGCATCGATCCCGCGCAATCGGAGCTGCGGGTGCTGGTCTACCGGGCTGGTCCGATGGCCTCGCTCGGCCACAACCACGTGATCTCCTGCCATTCTCTGCAAGGATGGGCGACGTTCGGGGGCGAGGCGTCCTCCGCCGCGTTCGCGTTGAGCATTCCTGTGACGGCTTTCGTGGTCGACGATCCGACGCTTCGCACCCGAGAGGGATCCGATTTTGCGGAAGACGTGACGGATGAGGCGCGGGCGGGGACGTTGCACAACATGCTGGGACCCGCCGTACTGAACGCGGCAGGTTTTCCTGCTCTCACCATAAGAAGCGTCGCAGTCGCCGCTGAGGGAGGCTCGTTGCAGGCGCGCGTGGCGCTCGAGGTGGGCGGGCATGAATCAACGCTCGTCGTGCCGTTCGTGCTCGATGCCTCTCCCGGCCGATTGGTGGCGCGCGGCGAGCTGACAGTGACCCAGTCGTCCATCGGACTGACACCGTTCAGCGTGTTCCTCGGGGCACTGAAGGTTCGGGACGATCTGCGCGTGAAATTCAAATTCGTGGCGCTTGCGGGCTGAGCCGCAGGTCAAGCCTCCGCGCCCGGCATCAGCAGGATCGGCGTGCCCTCCGGCGCCGTCAGCATGGCGGCTGAGATCGGGCGCAGCCGCCGGCGGATCTGCGTCGACGGCGAGATTCCCGCATCGGCGAGCCGCTGCAAGGTGTTGCGAATGTTGCCTGCATCGAACACCAGCGTGGGGAGTGGCAGATGCGCGTGCTCGTAGAGCCCGATATCGATCGAATCGCTGGTGCAGGATACGTGAGGGAGAGGTGCCTCGAATTCGTCCATCCCGACGAATCCAAGCTTCTCCCAGTATTGCTTCGCATCCTCCATATCGGCGCAAGGCAGCGCTATCTCATCGAAATAGCCGCAGAGCGAGGTCTCCGTCGCGAGCCGCTTGCTCGGGCTGAACGTGCGCGCCTCGACCAGCCGCACCCTGTGTTCCGACGGATCGAGCCAGCAAAGCTCGTTGAAGATGTCATTGCCGAGCCGCCGTGATTCGAACTGCACTCCGAGCCGCTCGATTGCCGCGAGGTGCCGCAGCAGGTCCGGTCTCACGTAGGTGAGGGTCGGCGCGTCCTCCGGAAGCCGATGCAATCCGAGATGAATCCTGCCGTCCGTCACCACGGCGTAAGGGTGTGGCCAGGTCTCCCCGACCTCGGCTTGAGAGAACCCGAGCTTCACGTAAAAGTCGAGCGATGCCCGGATATCCGGCGTCGGGATCGAGTATTCGAGAAACCGCCCCAGCACGGCAATCAATCGGTGCGAAGAGCGCCGCTCGGCAACGAAGCGGCGCTCAGCTCACGCCGCCGACGCAGACGTACTTGATCTCCGTGTAATCCAGGATGCCGTACTTCGAGCCTTCGCGGCCGGTGCCGGATTCCTTCATACCGCCGAAAGGCGCGACTTCGGTGGAGATGATGCCGGTGTTGAGGCCTACGATGCCGTATTCGATGGCTTCCGATACGCGCCAGCTGCGGGCGAGATCACGGGTGTACATGTACGCCGCGAGTCCGAACTCGGTGTCGTTGGCCATCTTGATGGCCTCTGCCTCGGTCTTGAATTTGAACAATGGAGCTACGGGGCCGAAGGTCTCCTCGCGGGCCACCAACATCTGAGTCGTCACGCCCGTGAGAATCGTGGGCTCATAGAAGGTTCCTCCGAGCGAATGCCTCTTGCCGCCTGCGGTCAGCCGGGCCCCTTTTGCCAACGCATCGGCGACATGCTCCTCGACCTTCGCAATGGCCTTCTCGTCGATCAGCGGTCCCTGGTCGGTCGCGCCTTTCAATCCATCGCCGACACGAAGCTTTGCGACCGCGGCGGACAGCTTCTTGGCGAATTCGTCGTAGACGCCTTCCTGGACCAGCAAGCGGTTCGCGCAGACGCAAGTCTGGCCCGTATTGCGGTATTTGCTGGCAATGGCGCCCTGCACGGCGGCATCGAGGTCGGCGTCGTCGAACACAATGAACGGTGCATTGCCGCCGAGTTCGAGGGACAGCTTCTTGACGGTGCCGGCGCATTGCACCATCAATTTCTTGCCGACCTCGGTGGAGCCGGTGAAGGTCACCTTGCGCACGGCGGGATTGGTCGTCATCTCTCCACCGATCGCGGACGCGGAACCGGTGACCACGTTGAATACGCCGGCCGGAATCCCCGCCCGCATCGCAAGCTCCGCGAGCGCGAGCGCGGACAAGGGCGTTTGCGAGGCAGGCTTCAACACCATCGTGCAGCCTGCCGCGAGGGCCGGTCCCGCTTTTCGCGTGATCATCGCCGAGGGGAAATTCCACGGTGTGATCGCGGCCACGACACCCACCGGCTGGCGCAGGACGAGGATGCGCTTATCGGCCTGGTGGCCCGGGATGATGTCGCCGTACAGGCGCTTGCCCTCTTCGGCGAACCACTCGATGAACGAAGCGGCGTAGGCGATTTCGCCCTTGGACTCGGCCAGTGGCTTGCCCTGTTCGGCCGTCATGAGGGTTGCGAGGTCCGATTCGTTCTGGAGGATGAGCTCGAACCACCGGCGCAACACGCCAGCCCTGTCCTTGGCGGTCCTGGCGGCCCACGCGGGCAGCGCCTCGGCAGCGGCAGCGATCGCGCGCTTCGTTTCGGCGCTTCCCATGTTCGGAATGACGCCGAGCTTCGCGCCGGACGCCGGATTGGTCACCGGCACGGTTCCACCGCCATCGGCCGGGACCCATTGGCCCGCGATCAAGCCTTCATGGCGCAACAGCGCCTTGTCCTTGAGCATCAAGGGATCCTTACTCGTTTGCGGTCGTTCCGTTGTCGTCTCGGTGGAATGTGCCATGGCATTTCGGTCCTACGAAGGTGGTATCGCGTGGGGGTCGGCCCACTGGGGTCGGCCCCTGGGTTGGCCCAAAAGAATAGCGCCGTTGCGCGGCAACGCTCAACTTAACGTGCGGCGGGGCGCTCAACTCGAGGTGCGACGCTAGCGCTCCAGTATGGCAGTCACGCCCATGCCGCCCGCCGTGCAGACCGAAATCAGCCCGCGTTTTGCCTTGTTCTCGTCGAGGATCTTGGCGAGCGTCGCCACGATACGGCTGCCGGTGGCCGCAAACGGGTGCCCGATGGCGATACTGCCGCCCTTTACGTTGAGCTTGGATCGATCGATGTCGCCGAGCGGGCCGGCAAGGCCTAGTTTGTCGCGGCAGAACGCGGGATCGTTCCAGGCCTTGAGCGTGCAGAGCACTTGGCCGGCGAACGCTTCATGGATCTCGTAGAAGTCGAAATCCTGCAGCGAAAGGCCGGCATCTTTCAGCATGCGCGGTACGGCGTAGGCTGGAGCCATCAGCAGCCCTTCCTTCTTGTCGACGTAGTCGACGGCGGCCACCTTGGCATGCGAAAGATACGCGAGCACGGGAAGATTGCGCTCGCGCGCCCAATCTTCCGATGCAAGCAGCACAGCCGACGCACCATCGGTCATGGGCGTGGAGTTACCGGCGGTCAACGTGCCGGCGCCCGAGGAATCGAATACCGGGCGAAGCTTCGCGAGCTTCTCGAGGCTGGTGTCGCCGCGGATGTTGTTGTCTTGGGAAAGCCCGAGATAATCGCGCACGAGATCCTTGTAAAACCC
>Ga0182015_10006613_pt1 | contig 11579 bp, 10 predicted proteins | sample 712P3MmetaG_FD_120478 | JGI IMG/M metagenome (GOLD analysis project Ga0182015, IMG submission 120478) | Permafrost microbial communities from Stordalen Mire, Sweden - 712P3M metaG | ecosystem: Environmental > Terrestrial > Soil > Wetlands > Permafrost | place: Sweden: Stordalen | collected...
CCACACTTCCTGATCGCGTTTCCGAGGCTATCGAGGTCCTTCGAATTAGCGCGCTCAGCTCTTACGAGGACAAACGAATCTCGACCGGCGCCTTGCTTTTCGGGGCGTGGCCAGATGCTTGTCACTCGGTGCCATCGCAACCCGCCGATGCACTCCCATATTCGAGCGATTTGACTGCAATTCATAGCTTTCATCGCATCTGCGACGGCTTACGGACCATCGCATTAGTGGACGAAAAGGGCTTTATGGTGGAACTGGTGGACGTGCAGGAATGGGCACAACCCTTCAGCGCACTGGAGCTTCCGGTTCCCAGTGCGCGACGCTATCGAACCCACAGCCAAGCTACTTTGTGCGGCGGCCATATATGCCTTGTCCTGACACCGAATGGTGAGATTAAGATCTTCGGCGAGGGCGTTCAATTGTTCAATTTTTTCGACGGGCGCTGGCATCTTACAGACTCGGTCTCGAAATATGAAGCGTGGGAGGCTGCTATCGGACGGAAAGAGCTGGCCGCGCGGCTTTTTTCTGCCGGTCTTAACCTCGCTGAACACCGCCGCGGAGGGATGTTTGTCGTGCTCGAAGACGCGCGGCACGCTCGCCAGATTGTGAGCGCACTGGATCTGCTGGAGACCGGCCGGCGGAAGAGAGCAAGCGCCAAGAATCGGCTCCATTACCTGCTGCAAAAAACCCGCGCTACCGACCTTTCATCGGCCGTTCTCGAAAGCATAGCGCAGATCGATGGGAGCGTCGTGCTCGATCTCGATTCAAGATTGCTCGCGTTCGGAGCGATTCTTCGGCACCGCCAGCAGGTGGATGAGGATGAGGAGATCGGCGAAGGGGGACGTACCGCGGCGGCCATCGGCGCCTCGCAATTTGGAAATGTATTGATGGTGAGCGAGGGCGGCCAGCTCTCGTTCTATCAGAAGGGTCATTGCGTCTGGACGCTATGAGTCAACACCGTTCGGAATCGTGAATCAGGCCCGGTGTGCGAATTCCAGGGCTACGTCAGATATGAAGCCCTCGGCTCTGTCAGCATCCCGCTGGATGATGCGGTCGAGCGACGTATAACGATGTTTGGGTACCTCGCGACGGCTAAGACGCAGCGACCGACCTTCCGCTCCTACGCCTCGCAGCGCAACATGAACATGCGGATGCTCGGTATTGAAGTGGGAGGCCGCTACCCATTCGAGACGCGTGCCGAGATCGGTCTCCATCTGTGAGATCACATCGCGAGTCAACCATTTCAGATCCACCCGGTCTCCGAACTCAGGAGACACAATTAGTTTCCAAAGCCGCTCATCGTTGGTCTTTTGCCAACCTTCGAGCGCGCTGCGATGTCGATCGCTTTTTCGGTGGCTTTGAACCCGACTGCCCTTGGATCACCCTCATGCGTAGCACTTTCGCGGGCGACGTAACTTCCATGGGCTCCCCACTGACCGCTGGTTGAATTTTTCGCGTAAGTAACACGTGCAGCACATCGCTGGAAGTGCGGGCGAGTGCGGCCGGAGCCCTGTCCACCCGATCGCCGACGTCGGCTGGTCATCCGAGCGTAGTGCATCATGGTTTTATAGCCGAAGACTCATGGAAATGGAACCCTGGCATCGGTTCATCTGGTGTTACATGGCAAGGAGGGCGTCTGCAAGAGCTTCGTTTTTGCAATCCTTGCCCAGCACTTTCGGAGATGGCTTTCAGAAACCATCATACAGCCCGCATCGAATGACCTTTCTCGGGTCGGAGCCCTGAGCGATGCTTTGGGCGTGCGGCAGCGCGGTGATTGCGTGGCTCCGACAGATGGACGGGTTCTCGAAAACCAGCACGACAGCCATAACACGCAATCCCACAAAGGAGCCCTCCCCGGGAGCGGACTCACGGTGAGTTCTATGGTGCCCAGTCAGGATTCACGATCACCTGAATCAACCGGCGCGGCAAGGCGTAGTTCCAGCCTTCCGAATCGGCGACCTCTGGCGGTTTCGTGCCTCCTCTCTCGATGAGTGGCTTCGTTCTAGATGATGCTCAAAGAGCCACTCGTGCCGTTGACGCGAAAGGAAGGATTTCGTTGTTTACGCGCACGCAGAAAAGGAAGGCAGGTATGGGAGTTTCGATACTACGAACCTGATGTTCGGGGCGAACGCCAGCGCCGGGCTGTCATGGTTGGGACGCGGGAGGAGTATCCGACCGAATCCGCCGCGAGAAAGTCTCCCGTGGTGCAAGCGATCCTGTTGCGGCTTAATGCAGAGCAACCGGGTGCGGCTGGTGCTCCTGATTTTGGAGCGGTCATCGCAGGATACGAGCAGGAAGAAATGCCAGAACGGTATTCAACAAGGGTTGCGTACCAGTCGTACATCAAGAACCAGATCAGGCCCCGCTGGGCCGATGCGCCCATGAGTGCAGTTAAACCGATGGCGGTCGAGGATTGGCTGAGGAACTTAGCTCTGGCCCGAAAACCAAGAGTCATGTCCGAAGCCTTATGCACACAATTTTTCAGTGTGCGGAGAGGTGGGAATTGATTGACAAGAACCCGATCAAGCTGGTTCGGGTCAAAGGCGGAACCAAGCGTCTGGAAACGCCTCGGGGCCTCGCACCTCAACAGTTCCAATCGTTGTTGCCGATGATCCGGGAGCCGTTCCGGATAATGGTGCTGATCGCGGGTTGTTTGGGTCTGCGGGTCAGCGAGATCGTTGCACTTCAATGGCAGGATTTCGACTTCCCGGGACTTACGCTACTGATACAAAGGAGCGTAGTTCACGGCAGGGTCGGGGACGTGAAAACCGAATATTCACGGGATAGCGTTCCGCTAGACACGGCTGTAGTCGAGGCCCTTATGCTGCACAAGGAACGGTCGTTCTCCACGCCCGAGGGATGGTTGTTCGCCAATCCGATTACGGGCAGACCTTACCATCAGGAGGGAATTCAAAAGAAGCACATTCGTAGGGCTGGTGTCGCGTCCGGAATCGGTGGCGATATCGGATGGCACACTTTCCGGCACAGCTATCGATCTTGGCTGGATGAAACTGGCGCGCCTCTCACCGTCCAAAAGGAGTTGATGCGCCACGCCAGCATCCAGACCACGATGAATATTTACGGGAAGGCCATGACGGACAGTAAGCGTCAGGCTGAAGGAAACCGCTGGCCGGAACGACCCGGGCGCTGCTATTGGGAGCTAATGGGAGTTTTTGGTGCAACCAATTGAAAAGGTTGGTTGCGGGGGATGGATTTGAACCACCGACCTTTGGGTTATGAGCGTACCTGTCTTTGGGTATGTAGTTAATAACAAGGCACGAGTGGCAACTCAAAAGAGCCTGAAGGAACCCTCGGAAACGGGTAATGGGAGTTGAATGGGAGTCGATTTTGACCTTTGGGTTTATGCCCCAAAGAAGTATCTTGTCGACTGCTGGGCCTTCACGTCCCCGACCAGCACCCCCTTCGAGAAAAGCAGAATAGAATGTCGAAAACGGATCATACTCGAATCCCGACTGCTTCGCGTTTCTCCCGCTGCTCCCGGAGATTCCTGAACGGATCGGAAGATAGCGGTCCAGCCGCATGGACAGTTATTGCTTAAACCGATTAGACAAGTAATTCAGAATAGCCGCACGATCTTGAGCCTTGACCGGTGCGCCCCATCCGGTCATCTTGTTAATCTCGCGGTCCCACTGTGCGCCGGATAGGCGTTGTTGCTGCATCATGTGCTCATCGTGGCAACTAAAGCAGGCAGTCTTGTAGCCATCCGGATAAGGTGTCTCGGTGGCGGCCGGTGGGGTTTCGGCGATAGAAGGCGCCTGCGCCGAGATGGTAACGGCGACTGGCTGGGCTGTGTTCCATAGATAGCCGGACGGATTCCATTCCTCACTGAGCGGCTGCGTCTGCCCAGCCATATTTGTCGCGCGGGAGATGAGCGCGTAACTGCCCTCGGCGGCCTTCCAATCATGCTGCCAAATGCGCCAGCCGTACCTGGTCTGTTGGCCGGTTAGCTTGGCCCGCTTCCAGGTCTGGCCGCCATCGGTGGAAACATCGACCTTACTGACGGGCGAGGTATTGGACCACGCCGTGCCTTGAACGCGCACCGGCCCGGGCTTGGCCCAACCAACGGGAACCGCGATTACCGACTTGACGTTGAGAGCGGTGACTGGAATCATCTCGGAAGGATCGACGGCGGTGCCGGGGGGAACGGGGTGCGTCGGATGGCGGTAAGCCGATTTCATCCAGAAGCCCTCGAATTCGTGATCGAGCACTTCAATGTGCTGCAGCCATTTCACCCATGAGTCGCTCGCCCACCCGGGCGTGATCACACGCAATGGAAATCCGTGCTGAATGGGTAAAGTTTGGCCGTTCATCTCATAGGCCAGCAAGGTATCGGGATGGAGAGCCTTGGCAGTGGGAATGGTGCGTTGAAAATCAGGCATCTTCCCCAAGGGGACATCGGCGCCGTCGAATAGAATTTCCTTAGCCGAGCTCTTGATACCGGCTTTTTGCAAGACGTCGCGAAGACGCACGCCCGCCCAACGCCCGTTGCCGACCGATCCGAAAGCCCACTGCGCACCTGCAATGCGCGGCCGATAGAAGCTTCTTCCGTTACCGGCGCATTCCAATACGCCGACGAGTTCGACTCTCGGAAGCATTTTCAGATCGCCCATCGTCAGCGTCATCGGCTGTCCGACTACACCATCGATCTTCAGGCCCCACTCACTGAGGTTTACTTTCGGTGTGTAGACATGGCTGCGGACAAAGAATCGATCGATCGGCGTGATCCATTCCGTGAAGCCATCCAGCGGCATTTCGAGGTCTTCCGGCCGCGGCGACAGTACTGTCATCCGTGACACGTCCGCCTGATCGGCCGCATGCAACACGCCGGGGAGCGCGGCCGCGAGTGCGGTGGCGAACAACTCCCGCCGGTTGATGAGTATTCTTTCCACTGAAGCCTTTCAAGATGCTGAGGCGTCTTGCTTCATCTCTTAATATATATGACCGGCCTTCCTCCAAGCGGCACAAGCGCGCACTTGTGCGCCATCAATCTCTTCTGATGGCGTTATAAGTAAGCAGAAAAACCAACGAACCGATCACCGCCGCGAAATCGCTGAACAAATTGAACCCGTTTTGACCCGGAGGGCCGAAGGCATAAAACAGCCAACCTGCGGCCACGGCGCCGGCAACTCCTACCCAGACGTCAGCCGGAACGCCTTGTTCTCTTTTGTTGACAAGCCGGCTGCCTACGAAACCCGCCGCCAGACCGAGAACTACCCACACCACAAATGACATGGTCTTTTCTTTCTGTCTGGTTGATGGATCTGAGAGCGAGACAGAGGACCAGCCATAAGCGTTAATTGCGCACAAAGAACAAAGCGTGAGCGCAAGCGGGATTCGCCTTACGCTTTTTGGACCAAGAGCCAGACTCAAAGCTGATCGCATGAGGCCTCCTAGGAACATGTTCAAATCAAACCGCGGATTGTGGCGGCCAACTCATCGGGCCGCTGTGTTCCCACTACCAGCTTCTCGCCCGCGGCAAGTGTTACGCGCACGCCTCGTGTCCCACCGGCAACGTAAGCCTTGCCATCGCGAGTGGATCGGAATCCGTAACCGCCGTAGTCACGCGCAACGTCATGGGTGATTGTCTCGACCGAATGGATGCCAGCGAGAGGAACGCGTCGCAAGCGCCAAAGCCCCGGCATGGCGACGATCAGCTCTCCTTGGCGAACCTCGGTGACCAGTCGAACGGTAATCAGGCGAAAGTAGATCAGCCAAAGGAACACGGTCCAACCAATGACATCCCCGTTGGACATGGGATGTTTGCCCCAGGTGTGGCCCAAGACCACTTGCCAGATCAACAAGCCGAGCAGGAAGCAGGGCGGGCTGGCCAGCGCCAAGGCCATGCGGCGCAGCGGAAAGCGCTGCACCTCGCGAAAAACGATCGGGCGGGAAGCGCGCTGGCTATCGGAGGAGGCCAATGGTGAATTGGAGCGCCGCGTACTGAGTCTGATAGTCGTACTTCGCGTTCAGATTCTCGATCGCGGCTGTCGTAACGTTTAACTGCGCCTGCGTCAGCTCGACGATCGAAGCCAAGCTTAGATCATACCGTCCCTGCGCCAGTTGCATGGCCAGGGAGGCCTGACTCAGAAACTGCGCGGTGACATCAATGCGCTGGTAGGCATCGTAGGCGCTAGCCCAAGCCATACGAACATCACGGCTAATCTGCTGCTGCCGGTTCCGCAGCTGCTGATCGGATTCCAAGGCGCGTTGATAGGCGGCTTCGTGGCGTGCAGAGAACAAATGGCCGTTGAAGATGGGAATACTAACGTTGGCCCCGACGCCCTCGTATTCGGGAGGAATCGGCGACTGCGGCGGAGTATTGATGTAGGGAACGTAGCCTCCCACGGCAACCGCACTGACGGTGGGGCGCTTTAGGTCTCTTTCAGCATCCGCGAATCTTTGAGCTGCATCCCGCGAGGCACGTAGCGAAGCCAGCTCGGGCCGGTTGGCGATCGCCTGGGTAACGAGTCCGTCGGCCGTGGCAGCCGGTGCGGGCGGCAGAGGTTCATCGGAGAGCTGATAGTTGGCCGGCTGGTCCGAGCCCACAGCCCGGCCCAACTCCGCGAGCGCACTAGTCACGCTATCCTGGGCGCGCAGCAGCAGCAGTTTCGCCTGGGAGACATTCACATCGGCGAAACTCACGTCCACCTGCGAACGGAGCTTGTTTCTTGCCAGCTCCGTCACCTGATTATCCAGAAGCTGGCGCGCGGCCACGGTTTGTTCGGCGACTTTCACGGTAGCCTGTGCGTGCAGCACGTCGAAATAGGCTCGATTCACGTCGAGCAACACGGTATATCGAGTCGCCTGCGAATTTTGCGCGGCGGCCTGCGCCTGAAAACGCGCGCTGGACACCAGGTTATGGGTCCGGCCAAAATCGGTAATCAACTGTTGGATCTGCACGCCTTCGGCCTCGCGATCGAACAAGCGAGAGGCGGGCAGATCTCCGGCGCCGATTCTCGAAAGATCGTTGCCTTGCGATGCGGTAATATCGGCCGTCACACCCGGATAGTAGGCGGCGCGGTTGATCACGATTTGTTGAGTCGCGTAGTTGACCTCGTTCTGCGCCGCCTGAATCTGTGGATGGTTCTTGACGGCCAGTGCTTCGGCTTGCTGGAGCGTCAGCATGGGCGGCGCTTGCGCGAAGGATGCCACTGGCAATGCCAGCGATACCGCGATAAGAAGAGCCTTTCGGCTAAGCCTGATTTGGCGAAGGCTGGGGAACATTTCTTTGCTTCCTCCCATAAACCAAAAGATATGCGGCGGGCACGATGAAGATGGTGAGCAACACCGAGGTAGTTAGGCCGCCGATGATGGCGCGCGCCATGGGCGTGTATTGCTCGCCGCCCTCGCCGAGCTTCATCGCCATGGGGACCATGCCAATGATGGTTGCCAGCGACGTCATCAGAATGGGCCGCAAGCGCACCCGGCAGGCCGTGACTATGGCGTCCAGCACCGACAACCCCTGGCCTTCCAGCTTGTGCGCGAAATCCACGATCAGAATACTGTTGGAGTCCGCGATTCCGATCAACATGAGCACTCCCATCAACGACATGACGTTGAGGGTTGTATGCGTAAGCGGAAGAATGATGAGAACGCCGACGAATCCCATGGGGATCGCCAGCATGATCAGTAAGGGATCGATAAACGACTTGAATTGGGCCACCAAAATGAGAAAGAGAAGAATGAAGGAAATACCGAAGCCAAGTCCGAAACTCTTGAAAGATTCATCCATGCTGTTGACCATGCCCCGCAGCGTGACACGGATGTTCGAAGGAAGTTTCGCATCCGCGATGGTCTTGACAATTCCGGTACGAAGTTTGCCCAAGTCCTCGCCCACGGGGGTAACGTACACATCCACGACGCGCTGAATCTGATAATGATCGATTTCGGTCGGCGACTGGAGAGGCACCAATTTCACCACCGAATCGAGAGTCGTGGGAAGCTTTGCATTGGGTGCGCGCAGAGGAATCTGCTTCAGGTCAACCAGATTGTGGATGGCCGGTTTTCCATGCTCGGCGTATTGCACGCTCAGAAAGTAGTCGTTTCCGGTTTTATAGTCGACCCAATAATTGGGCGCGATCATGATATTGGAATTGAGCGCCGTGATCACGTTGTCGACCACATCCTTCTGCGAAAGCCCTAGTTCCCCGGCGTGCACTCGATCGATGTCCATTCGGATGGACGGATAGTTCATGTCCTGCGGAATGTAGATCTCCCCGACACCGGGAAGCTGGCGGATGCGAGCGGCCAAATTTTGCGCGGTGTCGTAGGTTAATCCCAGATCGCGGGTGTTGACCTGGACATCAATAGGAGCGGGCTGCCCTTGGTTGAGGATCGCGTCCTGCATGGATCCGCTCTGGAAAAAGGTGCGCACATCGGGGAATTGCGCGGCGATCTGCGCCTTCACGCGATCCATATAATCAAAGCTGCTAACCTCGTGCCCATCGTTCAGCGCCACTTGTATGAAGGCAGTGTACATTCCGGCGTTAGTGGTGTAGAGGGAGGAGATATCATTGACCACCCCGATATTCGAGAGGACCATCTTGAGGTCCTTCGAAGGAACGACGTGCCGGATGAGGTCTTCGATCTTCGCCACATAGTCGTTCGTGACCTCAATACGAGTTCCGGTGGGAACCTTGAGATTTACCGTGAACTGTCCCGCGTCGACCCGAGGAAAGAATGCAAGGCCGAGGAAAGGATAAATGCCCAGGCTCAACACGAATACGCCCAGCAGTAAAATTAGCGTCAAAGCGGGAAACTTCAACGCGCGGCGGACCCAGCGCTCATAGAAGTCAAGCAGTCCAGTAAAGCTGCGATTGAACCACGCATTGAAACGGCCGCCCCAGGAGCGATCCTGGGGTTCTTCGTAGACTCGCTCTTCGCCGTGTTCTCCATGCTGGTCTGCGTGCCCGTGGCCTGGAACGGCTTTCAGAAACTTGGAGCAGAACAACGGAATCACGGTCATCGCTACCACGAACGAGGCCAGCAACGCCAGGCAAAACGCCAGCGCGAGAGCGGAAAACAGAAACTTACTGACGCCGAACAACAACGTTACCGGAAAAAAGTCCACTACGTCGACCAGCGTCGCGGCGAGCACCGCCAGGTTCACTTCCGCTCCACCTTGTTCCGCCGCAACCTCGGGAGACGATCCCATTTCCAAGTGCCGGTAAATGTTTTCGAGCGAGATTACCGAGTTGTCGATGACGCGAGAGAGGGCGAGCGCGAGACCCCCGAGGATCATCGTATTGATCGTGCTGCCGAGCATGTAGAGAACCACGATGGTTGCCATCGCGGAAATCGGAATCGACAACAATACCGCGCCGGTGGCGCGCATGCTCCCGAGGAACAGCAGAATCATCAGGCTGGTGAGCACCAGCCCGATCAAGCCTTCATGCAGCACCGTGTTTAGCGCCTCTTTGACGAAAACCGATTGATCGAAAACGATGCTGGTGACGAGTTGCGCCGGGAGATCGAATAGATGCTGCACCAACCCACGAATGTCGTTGACCACCTGAATCGTGTTGCTGTCGCCGCCCGATTTCATGATGGGAATATAAGCGGACTTCTGGCCGTCGATGCGGACGATGTTGTACTGAAGCTGGCTGGCGTCCTTCGCTTCGCCGACGTCACCCACGGAAACCCAACTCGTGCCCACGCTCTTGATGGGCAGGCTATCCAGATCCGCGACATTCTGCACCAGGCTGTTGGAATAAACGTAATAGTCGCTGGCACCGATCTTGACGTCGCCCGCCGGCAAGATGAGATTGCTATCGTTGACGGCATTGACCACATCCATGACGCTCATCTGCCGCGAGAGCAGCTTGTAGGGATCCACATAGATCATGGCCTGCCGATACTTGCCGCCAAATACGGCCGGGATTTCCGCGCCTTTCACCACCGCGATTTGGTTGCGGATCTGGAATTGCGCGAGATCGTGAAGTTGGGTCTCGTTCAAACCTTGCCCTTTGACGGTGACTAAGCACACCGGAAGGCTGGATGCGTCGAACTTCAGAACCAGGGGGGGCAACGTTCCTGGCGGCAAGCGTTTGAGGTCGGCGAGAGCAAGATTCGACAACTGCGTCACGTCCGAATCGGCATTGGTCCCCGGTTGGAAATAGACCTTGATGATGCTGACGCCGAGCAAGGACCTGGATTCCATGTGATCGACACCGCTGGCCTGGGTAAAGAAACGTTCGAGTGGATTGGTGATGTCCACTTCGATGTCGCCTGGAGGCATGCCGTTGTAAAAGGTGGCCACCACTACTTCCGGCAGGTTGATGGGCGGAAACAGATCCACCGGCATCCGCGAAAGAGCGTTAATGCCGATGACAGCCAGGGCCAGACATATGACAACGATGAAGTAAGGATTCCGAATGGCAAAACGAGGCATGGGACTGGCTCCTGTGCGCTAGTGCTGTTCTTCTGAACTCTGATATTGCATCAGGTTGATGACCTTGGGTTGGACCGATTGGCCGGCCTTCAGGCCGCTCCGATCGCTTACAGCCACCATCTCACCCTCTTGCAATCCGGAAATTACTTCGGCGTCTGTCGCCGTCTGGATGCCGAGCACGATTCGCCTGTGCTCGATTTTGTTGGACGCCTCTACTACGTCAACCCTCGCCTGGCCGTTCTCCTGATCCACTGCCTGCAAGGGGACCGCTATGGCGTCGTCTTTCTTTTCGAGCGTGACGGTTGCTTCCGCGTACAAGCCCGGAAGCAGAACGCGGCTGGGGGGATTCGGCACGTCCACCTCAGTGTGCATGGTGCGTGTGTCTTCGCGAACGTCTACGGAGAAGCGGGCCACCTTACCCGGGAACGTTCGGTTCAGCGACGGGACGTTGACGCTGACAGTATCGCCTAGATGGATGTACTTAACGTAAGTCTCCGGCACGGGAATCACCAGCCGGAACAGGTCGTCCTGGGAGAGCCGGACCAATGGCTGAGCTTGCGTGCTGGAATTGGTACCCGCTTGTATCAGCGTGCCGAGATTGGCGAAGCGCTGCGTTATCACTCCAGCAAACGGCGCGGTGATTTTGGAGTAATCGAACAACGCCTGATCATGTTCCCTTTTGGCTTGGGCGGCCGCGAGTACACTTTCCGCTGATTGCAGGTTCGACTTAGCCGCTTCCACTTGCGCAGCTGAGGCTAAGGCTCTGCCCTGGGAGTCGTCTACCTCCTGCTGCGCCACAAGACCGGGCTTGGAATTCGCAACGGTATCCAGCCTTTGAAACTGGAGCTGGAGCACGTTGTGCTGCGCCTCCACGCGGTTCAGCTCTTCCTGGGCGTGCGGAATTTGTGCCTCGGCATTCTTAACAGCCGCATCGTCCTCTTTCACCTGCAATTGCAACTCGGGAATTTCCAAAGTCGCGAGGACCTGGTCCTTCTGTACGTGAGATCCATAGTCGACATTGAGATCTTTTACGAAACCGGACTCCTTGGCGAACACATCGATCTCCTGAAATGGGACTAATTCGGAAGAAACCGTCAGCGTGCGCTCTAAATTCATTCGGCCGATCTTTACGACGCCGACGGAGACTCCAGAGCCCGGACTTGCACCC
>Ga0182015_10006614_pt1 | contig 11578 bp, 10 predicted proteins | sample 712P3MmetaG_FD_120478 | JGI IMG/M metagenome (GOLD analysis project Ga0182015, IMG submission 120478) | Permafrost microbial communities from Stordalen Mire, Sweden - 712P3M metaG | ecosystem: Environmental > Terrestrial > Soil > Wetlands > Permafrost | place: Sweden: Stordalen | collected...
CAAAAACATGGCCGCACAAAGGAGGGCAGCCAAAGGGGGATTGTTTTTCCTCATGATCTTAAGTCCTTTCGATTTTCTTGAGTTCCAAACGTTGGCAGTTGAAGAGCACGCAATAAGTCGCGGTATGTTAGCGCACATCGAGCATCCTGGAAAAAAAATTTGAAAAGCGTTACGAAAATGGAAATTCCCGAAAGGAAAGAAGGCAGCAGCCAGTTTGGTGGATTATCGACTACTGGGAGTTGCAATTAATCGTGAACCGCCATCTTCGTCCGTCGGGGGAAAAGAATAGAAACGTCAAGCCGCAGACTCGGATCCATGCCTTACGCTCCGGTCGGGCCACTTCCGGAACACGACTTTTACTCCCTCGCGCCACCGTTCGTCAATTCCCACAAACTCCCATTCAATCTCGGGGGAAAGGTAGCGCAGCAACGTGTCCGTGGCCGGATGCACGTGCAACGCTGGAGCCACCAGAAATAGCAAAGGTTTTTCGGCCGATAACTCGCGACCGTCGAAATACCCGAAGCGAGGAAATTCGCCGCGCGCATGGTGCCATTCCACACGAGACCAGTAGTCCAACCCCTGCAACGGCAAGTGGATGTCTTCGTCGGCTTTCAATTCCACCACCGCCAAGCGGCCCGCATGCGTGGTGGTGAGCACATCGATCATGGCCCGGTCCGAGGCGGAAAACGCCGGAACCTGCGAATACCGGCACGACGGCTCCAGCCGCCCATCCACTACACTCACGTCGCCCACCACCAGCGACTCCAGCCATCTCTCCGGGCGCGCAGACGCCACAACGGATCTTGACGCGCTCCATAAGGATGGCGAGTATCGCGCAAACAATGTGCCAGCTCCGCGAATGTATTTTGGTTATGTCTCTCCAGAACGCGCTCCTCCGCGCCCACTCCGAACACGATCTCCTCAGCGTTGCGGAACGATCCTGGGATAGCACCCAATCGCGCGCGGGCGAACTCCAGCCCGCGCCAGCGAAAAACCACCTCCGCCGCCGACAGCACGGCGACTTCGCAATTCGGTAGAACCTCTTGAACTGTCGCGATTGAAGCCCTGAAGCGCTCTCGCGCCGCGTTATCGTCGGCGGCATGCACCAGCCGGGTCGCTACATTGCCGCGATCCCCGCAATCGATTTCCACCAGCGCGTCATGCCCTTCGTCCAGCTCAAACAACGCCCATTTAGCGGCATCCCGGTTCAGGTTCGCCATCCGTTCTCGCACCAGCGCGGACGTTCCATTCGGAACAAACATTTTGAGGCCTTCCACCAGTACGTTCGCCGCCTGCGCCTGCCGGCACACCTCGAGCCACAGAATGCCAAAGGTTAGGGCCGCGTCGATGGAAGCCTGCGTCTCCTGTGCGTTCACTCCGAGCACCGCAAAGGCCGAGCGTCCCTGCCGCACAAGCCCGCGCGCGTAGATCGGTCCAAAAGATTTCTCCAGATCCACGCCGCTGGTCAAACGAATCACTTTGAATTCGGGAAAGTGTCTGTCCAACGTTCTCCGCAGCTTCTGCTCGTAGGCGGCCCGCGCTACTCGTCGAGCAGTCGGAGAACGACGATCGCGTTCGCGGCAGATCTCCAGCTTCGACGGCCGCGTTTGTCCGAGCCGCTGCACCGCAAGCCGCAGCGTGCCATTCTTGATCTCCGCATCCAGCACGCGCCGCACGGAATTTCGCTCTGCCGACCACAGGTGCAGCAGGCAGCGGTTGTACTCGCCTGAAATCGAGTACTTGGATTGCGCCAGGTCAAAAGCGACAGCGCCGTTTTCCAGCACCACTGCGCCCGCAGCCTCGCTGAGAAAGTCCTGTACCGTGCGAGTTAGGGCCTGCGGCGTCACGGTCGCCATGCGGCATTGTCCGATCCAGACAGGTCTGCCGTCTGTGACATGTGACCATCGTCACATTTCCTCTGTGGATGCTGCGCCCGCTCCTGTCCACCCCATGTGGGATAATGAGTAAATCCGCCCAACTGAGTCGGCTCCAGCCCGGCGGCATCTAATTCCCGTGGGTAAAAACTTGGACAAACAAGCTCTCGCAGATAAACAACGCTTTTTCTTCGACCACTACGGCGTCACCGAAAACGACCTCGAACATTACCTGGCAGCGGCTCTTTCCGCAGGCGGCGACTATGCCGACCTTTATTTTGAATATCTTTCCTCCACTTCGCTGCTGGTGGATGAGTCCATGGTCAAATCGGCTTCGCAAGGTATTTCCGCGGGATGTGGTGTGCGCGTGGTTTCTGGCGAGCGCACTGGATATGCCTATACCGACGATCTTTCCGCCAGCCGCATCCTGCACGCTGCACGCACCGCGGCATTGATTGCCAGCGCTCCCGCAAAGACTCCGGTAGCTGGTTTCCGGCAAACCGCGGCGCGCAGCCTGTATCCCGTAACCCTGCCTTCGGTCGATGCTGAGATTACCGCCAAGGTTGAGTTGGTGATCCGGGCCGACAAGGCTGCCCGGGCTTATGATCCGCGCATTCAGGAAGTACGCGCGAGCTACTCCGACGAACTGCGAAATATTCTGGTCGTTGCTTCCGACGGAACTTTCGCCGAAGATTCCCAGCCGCTGGCTCGCATGAACGTTTCCTGTATCGCTAAAACCGAAAACAATTCCGCTCGCGGCGGTTCCGGCGGCGGCGGACGCGTCGCGCTCGACTTTTTCTTCGGCGACAAGAATCCCGAATTCTTTGCCAAGGAAGCAGCCCGGCAGGCGATCCTTCAACTCGACGCGCGTGAAGCCCCCGCAGGCGAGATGGAAGTTGTCCTCGGCCCGGGATGGCCCGGCGTTCTTCTGCACGAAGCGGTCGGGCACGGACTCGAAGCGGATTTCAATCGCAAGAAGACCTCGGCCTTTGCCGGGTTGATCGGTAAACGTGTAGCAAGCGAAGGCTGCACGGTAATCGATAACGGAACTATGCCGTGGCGCCGCGGTTCTCTGAACGTGGATGACGAAGGCGAGCCCACGCAGGAAACCGTGTTGATCGAAAAAGGAATTCTGAAGGGCTACCTAAGCGACAAGCTTTCCGCGCGCCTGATGGGCATCGCCGACACCGGCAACGGACGCCGCGAGAGCTATGAGCACATTCCCATGCCGCGCATGACCAACACCTACATGCTGGCGGGTCAAGACAATCCAGAAGACATTATTCGCTCCGTGAAACGCGGCATCTACGCAGTCAACTTCGGCGGAGGCCAGGTTGATATCACCAACGGCAAGTTCGTGTTCGGCGCCTCGGAAGCGTACATGATTGAAGACGGCCATATTACCGCGCCCATTAAGGGCGCGACGTTAATCGGCAATGGCCCGGATGTTTTAACGCGGGTCTCGATGGTGGGTAACGATTTGAAACTCGACGAAGGCGTCGGCACCTGCGGCAAAGATGGACAAGCCGTCCCTGTGGGCGTGGGCATTCCGACCATCAAGATCGATCGCCTCACGGTCGGCGGCACCGCCAAGAAAGATCCCGGCGGCTTCATGCAGTAATTTTGCCACGGATTCACACGGATTAGAACGGATTCCTGTCATTCCGAACCGGGTGAAGCCCGGTGAGGAATCTGCTTTCTGCCGTAATCTTGTTGGCTCAAGGCGTCTATGTCTCAAGTGCAATTGGAAAGCCCGAAACTGGAAACTGACCTTCGCGAGCTCGCGCAAGATATCGTCCGCCGCGCCATGAACGGCGGCGCCACTGCCGCCGAATGCGTGGTGCGCGAAGGCGACGAATTCTCCACACTGGTCCGCCTCGGCCAGGTCGAAACCCTCAAAGAGTCCGGATCAAGATCCATCGGCGTTCGCGTCTTCAACGGCCAGCGCGCCGCCAGCACATATTCAAGCGATTTCTCCCCCGCCAGCCTCGATCGCATGGTGAAATCTGCTCTTGAGCTCTCGAAGATCACGTCGGAAGACCCGTTCGGCGGAATCCCTGACGCATCGCAGCTAGGCGCGCTCACCGGCGATCTCGATCTTTATCACCAAGACGTTTATTCGCTGCCCGGTCCCGATCGCATCGACTATGCCCGCCGCGCCGAAAAAGCCGCTCTTGACTTCGACCCGCGCATCAAGAACTCCGAAGGCGGATCGTTCGACGCCGCGACCGGCCACAAGGTTCTGGCCAACTCGCATGGGTTCGTCGGCGAATACCGCCGGTCTTATTGCTCCGTCTCCGCCGTTCCCATCGCACAAACCGAGGATGGCGCAATGCAGCGCGACTATTGGTACTCGGTGGCGCGAACGCTTGGAAAGCTCGAATCTCCGGAGCACGTCGGTAAAGTCGCGGCCGAGCGCACGCTGCGCCGCTTGGGCGCGCGCAAGGCGAAGACTGCGCAAGTTCCGATCATCTTCGATCCCATGGTTGCCACTTCTATCCTCGAACACATTTTCGAAGGTGTGAACGGCGATTCGGTCTATCGCGGCGCATCGTTTCTCGCGGGCAAGCTGGGACAGAAAATCGCTGGGGCAAACGTCACCATCATCGACGACGGCACCATCCCCGGCGGCTTCGGCACCAGCCCCTTCGATGGCGAAGGGGTGCCTACACGCCGAACTGTGGTCATCGAGAATGGCGTGTTGAGCTCATACCTGATGAATACGTACACCGCGAAAAAGCTCGGGCTTGCGACTACCGGCAACGCTTCCCGCGGACTCGCGGGCACGCCGGGCATAGGACCGGGCAACTACTTCCTGCAGGCGGGAACGCGGACTCCGAAGCAATTGATTTCTGAAATCAAGGAGGGTCTGTACGTCACTGAGTTCCTGGGCCACGGCGCGAACTTGGTGACGGGCGACTATTCTCGCGGCGCCTCGGGGTTGTGGATCTCAGGTGGTGACTTCGCCTACCCGGTCGAAGAAATCACCGTGGCCGGCAATCTGAAAGAAATCTTCTTCAACATCTCCGAGATTGCAAATGATCTGGAGTTCCGCGGCTCGGTGGCTTCCCCGACGCTGCGCATTGACGGCCTTACCGTCGGCGGCGAATAATCGCTCCATGAAATTCGCCAGGGTCGTATTTTGGATTGCGGCCATCTGGGGCGTCTTGGTGCTCACCCCGCTGTACTTCATTTTCGATCTGATCGGCCGCCAGGATCCGCCGCCGATCACGCATCCTGCGTTTTACTACGGCTTCGTCAGCGTAGGGTTGGCCTTCCAGGTTGCATTCTTTGTGATTGCCAGGGACCCAGTGCGCCTCCGTCCGATGATGATTCCTTCCGTGCTTGAGAAGTTCGGCTACGGCGCTACCCTGATCGTGCTCTACCTGCAAAATCGCCTGCACCCGCAAGATCTGGCGCTTGGCGGCGTCGACGTGCTGTTCGGCGTGCTGTTCCTGGCGGCATTTTTCAAGACCAGCAACTAGCCCCCAGAGTACAATCGACTTGCATGGGCGGTCTGATCCAACCAACGCCGGTAGCCGAAGAGCGCGATTCCAGCCGGCGCACCATTGTTATCGCAGTGGCGGTCGTTATCGCGATCGCGGTGATCATGGCGCTTCTGCTTCGCAGCCAGCCTAAGAGCGCATCCGGCGCGCCTCCCTACGCCGCAAGCCTCAAGCTTAGCGATTTCAAAATGAGCGCTGCGGAAAACTTTGTCGGAGCAACGGTCAGCTATGTCGACGGAACCATCACTAACTCAGGCGACAAGACCGTCACGCACGTGGTTGTCGAAGTCAAGTTCAAAGACGACATGGGGCAACTCGCTCAGCGGGAGGATATCCCGCTGCGAGTGCTGAAAACCAACGGCCCCTACCCAGAAGCGGTGGACTTCAGCGTCTCGCCGCTTGGCCCCGGGCAGAGCGACACCTTCCGGTTAACGTTCGAAAGCATTTCCGCACAGTGGAACCATCAGTATCCAGAGATTGTTGTCACCGACGTCGCACTGAAGTAGCGCGCGCCTGACTCGCCTCCGCCACACCTCATTCTTCGGTTGTCGATGTTCAAGACCGCTCGGTGCTCGCAACTCGGTACAATGAAGCCATGCCCGAAGTGAAGTCATTCCGTCTTACGGAGTCAGTAAAAGCGGCAGGCTGCGCCTCCAAGCTGAGTCCGGCGGCTCTGGACAAAGTGCTCGGGAAGTTACCGCGACAACACGACCCTAATGTTCTAGTCGGCTTCGACCATGCCGACGACGCTGGAGTCTATCAAATCGCGCCCGATCAGGCGCTGGTCCAGACCGTCGATTTTTTCACGCCGGTCGTGGATGATCCTTACGTCTTCGGGCAGATCGCCGCGACCAATGCGTTGAGCGATGTTTACGCAATGGGCGGGACACCCATCACCTCGCTGGCTTTGGTATGTTTTCCGGAGAAGGCCGACCTGGAAATTCTCGAGCGCATCCTCGCCGGCGGTTTGTCCAAGATGGTCGAGGCCGGATGCGTCGTGATCGGTGGCCACAGCATTCGCGACGACGAACCCAAGTTCGGATACGCCGTCACTGGACTCATCGATCCGAAAAAAATTCTCACCAACGCCGGCGCAAAACCAGGCGATTCTCTCATCTTCACTAAAGCGCTGGGCACGGGAGTGATCTCCACCGCAATAAAAAGAGGAAAGGCCGAAGCGGCATGGATGGATGCTGCCGTTCAATCGATGACCACACTGAACAAGCGTGCCGCGGAAGTAATTCAGCAGGGAGAATTCCGGATTCATGCCATGACCGATGTCACCGGCTTTGGCCTGATCGGACATTCCCGCGAGATGGCCCTGGCAAGCAATGTCGCGTTACGATTCTTTTCGAAAGATATTCCAATTCTGCCTGGGGCTCGGGACTGTATTCGCGGGGGCTATATTCCCGGAGGACTCAACAACAACCGCGACTTCGCCGAGTGTGTGGTCGGTTACGGTGATGGAGTTCCCGAAGAGCTAAGATCGCTTCTCTTCGATCCTCAGACTGCGGGCGGGCTGCTGATTTCGGTTGCATCCGAAGACTCCGCGCAGCTCATTGGATCGCTAAACGCGGCGGGAGTGTCTGCTGTACAAATCGGCGAAGTCCTGGTCCGGAGCAAACCTCTGATCGTGGTCCAGTAACCGTGGCGCATTTCTAATCGCCCGCCAGCTCTCTACTTTGTTGCATTGACCAGTTCCCAGATTCGAGCCAGATGGTGATCGTCGTGTTCGGCGACAAAATATAAATGATCTACCAGCCGCATTGGCGTCTTCAGACGCGGGTGCGAAATGGCTCGGGTAAATAGCGAGGCATCCAGTTCGTCCATGCGCTTCAGCAGTCGTGCTCTTGCGGTGCGGAACTCCGCCAGAATCTGTTCCAGTGGACGCGCATTGTAGTGGGCTTCGTCGGTTTTTCGATTCTGCAAATCTGTCGCGGTGAGTTGGGCGCTGCCCGCGACGTAGTCATCCACGCGCGCCAGCCATAGCGGTTCGAGATCAAGCAAGTGCCCGGCATGTTCCTGGGCCGACCATTTTTCTTGTGGTTTCCTGACCAGGATTTCCTGAGAACGGCCGCGCAGCACTTCTTCAACTCTCGCTGGGGTGCCGCGCAGACGCGCCAGCAAATTGGGATGCAACTCCACAGGAAACGAAAACTCGAACTTTCGTTCAAACCAGATGGGCACTTGACTCATGAGTTCCGCCAATCGAAGCGATAACTACTGCCGATAAAAGATGCCCGGTGGCGCTCGAGGACTCACAAATTGCCTGAGCCACACCGCCTAGCCAGTGCATCTCTTAAAAGTGCGGGCGCTTCCAGAGCGCCCGTGGTGTCATCATTTTGCCAGGAGCATTAATGCAATTTCGCGAACTTGGAAGCAGCGGCCTCAAAGTCTCGGCCCTAGGACTCGGATGCATGGGTATGTCGGAGTTCTACGGTCCACGCGACGACAGCGAATCCATCGCCACCATTCACCGCGCCCTCGAACTTGGTATCAACTTTCTCGACACAGCGGACGTGTACGGACCCTACACGAATGAAGAACTGGTTGGCCGCGCAATCAAAGGCAAGCGCGACCAGATCGTGCTGGCCACAAAATTCGGCATCGTCCGCGATCCTGCAAACCCCTCGGTGCGCAGCGTTAGCGGCAAATCCGATTACGTCCACCGCTCCTGCGAAGCAAGCCTGCGCCGGCTGGGTATTGAAACCATCGACCTTTACTACCAGCATCGCGTCGACCCCGCCACTCCTATCGAAGAGACGGTTGGCGCACTCGCGCAGCTTCTGCAGCAAGGAAAAATCCGCCATATCGGTCTTTCCGAGGCCTCGCCACAAACGCTGCGCCGGGCCGTGAAAGTTCATCCCATTGCTGCGCTTCAGACCGAATACTCTCTCTGGAGCCGCGAACCGGAAGACGAACTCCTCGCCACCTGTCGCGAACTCGGCGTCGGCTTCGTCGCTTATAGCCCGCTGGGACGCGGCTTTCTCACCGGCCAGTTCACCCGCTTCGAGGATTTTCCGGAGGACGACTACCGCAGGTTCTCTCCGCGCTTTCAAGGGGAGAACTTCGGGAAGAATCTCGACCTCGTGCACGGGATCGAGAAAATCGCAGCAGAGAAAGGCTGCAAGCCCTCGCAATTGGCGCTGGCGTGGGTGCTGGCCCAGGATAAGAACATCGTCCCCATCCCCGGCACCAAGCGCCGTAAGTATCTGGAAGAGAATGTCGCTGCGATCGACGTGAAGCTTAGCAAGAATGATCTGCGGCGCATCGATAAAATCTTCCCAACCGGTGCCGCTGCCGGACTTCGCTATCCGGAACACATGATGAAAATCGTGAACGGATAATTCGTCCAGCAAAAACTAAGGGCGGCTCTCAGGCCGCCCTTAGAACATTCGGAAAATGATCCGCAGCCTCTACGCTCGTGCCGGACTTTCGCCACCCTTCACGATTCCCCGCCCCGGCTCCGGCTTCAATACCTGCTGTACACCGTCGTCGGGCTTGGCAGGCGACTTCATCGGAGGCAGTTCCTTGCCGTCCACCAGCAGCAGCACTTCGGATGCATCCAGCACTTCCCGCTCCAGCAAAGCCGCTGCAATCTTCTGCAGTGTGTCGCGGCTGCCTTCCAGAATACTCTTTGCCGTTTCGTACCCCTGATTCACCAGCTTGCGGACCTCATTGTCAATCTTGATGGCGGTGTCTTCGCTGTAGTCGCGGTGCTGGCTGATCTCGCGGCCCAGGAATATCTGCTCTTCTTTCTTGCCAAAGGTGAGCGGACCAAGGTCGCTCATTCCCCACTCACACACCATCTTGCGCGCCATTTCCGTGGCCCGCTCAATGTCGTTTCCCGCGCCCGTGCTCATCTGGTTGAGGAATAATTCCTCAGCCAAACGACCGCCCATCAAAATCGCCAGGTCGGTCTTCAAATATTCCCGGGTGTAGTTGTGCCGGTCGTCCACCGGCAACTGCATGGTCACACCCAACGCCATGCCGCGCGGAATAATCGTGACTTTGTGCACGGGATCGGAGCCCGGAAGCTTCGCCGCCACTAATGCGTGACCGGCTTCGTGATACGCCGTAACTTTCTTCTCCTCATCGGAAAGGATCAGCGACTTGCGTTCCACGCCCATCAGCACTTTGTCCTTGGCAACTTCGAAGTCGAACATCAGGACAGCCTTGCGGTTCTGCCGGGCCGCGGCCAGCGCCGCTTCGTTCACCATGTTGGCCAGGTCCGCACCGGAAAACCCCGGAGTGCCCCGGGCCAGCACAGAAAGCTCGACATCCTCGGCGAGAGGAATCTTGCGGGTATGCACGCGCAGAATTTCTTCGCGCCCCCGCACATCCGGACGGCTTACCACCACGCGCCGGTCAAAGCGTCCGGGTCGCAGCAACGCCGGGTCCAGCACATCCGGGCGGTTCGTCGCCGCCATGAGAATCACGCCCTCATTCGACTCGAAGCCGTCCATCTCTACCAGCAACTGGTTCAACGTCTGCTCACGCTCATCGTGACCACCGCCCAGACCGGCGCCACGATGCCGCCCCACCGCGTCAATCTCGTCGATGAAAATGATGCACGGCGCGTTCTTCTTGCCCTGCTCGAACAGATCGCGCACCCGGCTGGCGCCGACGCCCACAAACATCTCAACGAAATCGGAGCCCGAGATCGAAAAGAATGGAACGTTAGCTTCGCCGGCGACCGCTCGAGCCAGGAGCGTCTTGCCGGTCCCCGGAGGTCCAACCAGCAGCACTCCCTTGGGAATCCTGCCGCCAAGTTTCTGAAACTTTTGTGCCTCGCGCAGGAATTCGATGATCTCGCGCAGTTCTTCCTTGGCCTCTTCCACACCGGCCACGTCCTTGAACGTGACTTTCTTCTGCTGCATCGAAAGCAGCCGCGCCCGGCTCTTACCGAACGACAGTGCCTTGTTGCCGCCCGTCTGCATCTGGCGGATCATGAAGAACCACAGTGCACCCAGCAGAATCAGTGGAGCCCAAGTCCCCAGCAACTGCAGTGGCCAGCTTCCGCTGTTGGCATCTCGGAACGTCATCGAGACACCTTTGTCGTGCAGTGCCTTGATCATCTCGGGATAGTTTGCCGGCACGGTGGTATGGAAGGCGGAGCTGTCGCTGTATTTTCCGCGCAGTTGCATGCCGTCGACCAGAACGTCATGCACCTTTCCCTGATCCACATCACTCATGAACTGGGAAAAATTGACTTCCTTGTCTTTCTGCCCGCTCCGGCCGGCCTGAATCACCTGCCACAACAAAAGCGCGGACAACCCAATCACCAGCCAGAAAGCTACGGTTTTGACTGTCGAATTCACCAAGAAACTCCTAAAGGCCGGGGTCCGATCACGAGCGCGAGCCCCGAGGCTCCTGCAACTAATTTAGATGCTGTTCCGCCAATTTGGATTAGCGAAATTCCCTAAGATCTCTATTCTACCTTTTCTTGGGAAAAAAGGCGCGCCGACCTTCTCATAACCTAAGTCATCGGCGGAACTGGAGCAGCGGCCAAATAGGCGATATTTCGGTTGGTTTGCTCCACTGCGCCCAAGCCGTAGCCAATGAGGAACGCCTCGTCCACCAGAAAGCCAAAATAGTCGGGCTGCAAGGCCACGCGGCGGGCCGACTGACGGTCCAGCAAGGTTACCAGTTTCACCGATGCCGCTCCCCTGGCGCGCAAATCGCTCATCAGGAACTCGCTAGTCACGCCCGAATGCACCAGACCCTCGACCAGCAAAATATGCTGGCCGCGAATATCCGGTTCATGGCTGAAGAATATCTCCGTAATCTCTCCCGTCCCCGTCTGGTCGCCTTGCTGCTTGCTGGTCTGCTTACTGTATTTGGGCTTGATGAACTGGCACACCACGGGAACTTCCAAGGCCCGCACCAGGTCGGCCATGAACATGAACGCATTCTCCAGAACGGCCAGCGCCTGGATCGTCTGTCCCTGGTAGTCATCGGAGATGTGTCGCCCGAGTTCCTTCACACGCTTCTGGATCTGCTCGGCCGCAATTACCTGGCGAAGTGGCTCGACCCTCGTTGCGTTCATGAAATGGCGCGCCTCCCGAATTCTCTGGCTGAGACTGCTCGATCTGACCGAATTATTAAAAGTGCCTTGAGACCGAGACCGATAACAACTTCTAAATTACAGACTCTTCAACCGCCAACGGCGTCTCCCGGATGAACACCGCTTCCTTC
>Ga0182015_10006615_pt1 | contig 11578 bp, 5 predicted proteins | sample 712P3MmetaG_FD_120478 | JGI IMG/M metagenome (GOLD analysis project Ga0182015, IMG submission 120478) | Permafrost microbial communities from Stordalen Mire, Sweden - 712P3M metaG | ecosystem: Environmental > Terrestrial > Soil > Wetlands > Permafrost | place: Sweden: Stordalen | collected...
AACGATCGATACACTGCGCGCCGATCACATTCACTGCTACGGAGATGATCGAATCCAGACTCCCGCATTGGACTCCCTGGCGCGCGATGGCATTCGCTTTGCGTGGGCCTTCACGCCCAGTCCAATCACGAACACTGCGCACACCAGCATCCTGACGGGGCTGCTGCCCAGCGTACACGGCGTCACCGATTTCGCCATCCCGCTGGCGAAGTGGTATCCAACCTGGGCGGAGTTGCTCAAGCAAAACGGATATCAAACCGCGGCCTTTATCGGTGCGGTAGTTCTTGACTCGCGCACGCTCGCTCCGGGGCTCGATCGGGGCTTTGATTATTACGACAACTTTCCTACAGGCTCGGTCGAAGGCAAGCATTGGGGACGCGTCGAGCGTCGCGGCGCCGATGTCGTCCATCGCGCCGAAACGTGGATGGACCACCAAAGCAACCACCAAACTGGGAGGCCGCGCTTTGTCTGGGTGCACTTCTACGATCCTCACGACCCATACGAGCCGCCAACGCCTTACTCGACAATCTACAAAGACCGTCTTTACGACGGTGAGATTGCTTACGCGGACTCAGCGCTGGGGAATCTGCTCGCGCATCTCAAGCGCGAAAATCGATATCGCAACGCGTTGATCATCGTGGTTGGTGATCATGGGGAAGGACTCGGAGAACACGGCGAGCAAACGCATGGCATCTTCCTTTACGATTCGACGACGCATGTGCCCTTGATCGTCAAGCTGCCGATGAACGGAAGGGAGCCTGCGATCGCGCCGCAAGCGAAGCTGGTGCAGACACAGGTACAAACGACCGACATCCTCCCTACGGTTCTGGATCTGCTGAGTATTCCTCCTCCGTCTGCATTGGCCCATCGCTCTCTGCGTCCGTACTTCACGGGGACAGAGGAAATCGAGAGAGCGGTCTTTGGGGAGACAGATTATCCCTTGCGTTTTGGATGGGCGCCGTTGCGCGCTGTCCGCGGCGGCGGCTTCCAATTCATCGAAGCACCGCGGCCGGAGTTCTATGACCTGGGCAAAGACCCCGCGGAACTTAACAACGCATATGAGCCCTGGAACCGGACTGTTCAGCGGCTCCGGACGGAGCTGGCTTCGTCTGCGATGCGACCTCCACGTGCCTCGAAAGCAACAGGGAAAGCGAGCGCCGCTACGCTCAGCGAGCTTCGTGCTCTGGGCTACCTGGGCCCGGGCGATGCGCAAACCTCGACCAACGTTCCCGAGTTGTCATCGCTGCCCGATCCCAAAGACAAAATCGAGGAGCAGAACCTGCTCCACTCCGCAATGATGCTGGTGGATCAAGGCCGCCCCTTGGATGCGCGATCCATGTTCCAGAGAGTGCTGGAGCTGAATCCTGATTCGTCGGCCGCTCTGCGGCAAATGGGAGAGTTGGAATTCAAAGCGCGAGAGTATCGAAACGCAGCCGACCATTTTGGTCGTCTGCGAAAGGGGCATCCGGACGATGCAGCGGCCGCGCTCTACGAGGGGAGGGCGCTCGACAAGCTAGGGGATGCGCAAGGAGCACGCAACGCGCTGGAAGCTGCAGTCACCCAATCGCCAGGACCACTCGATGCTCGCTTGTTGCTTGCCCAAATTGAATTGAAATCAGGCGACCGCACAGCCGCGCAAGATCAATTCGAGGCGGTTCTCCTTCTGGACCCTTCCAAGCACGACGCATTGCTCGGGCTGGCGAAAGAACATCTGGAGGACGGCCGATTCGCCGATGTGGTTGAGTTACTGGAACCTCATGTCAAGGATGCAGGTGTGAGCGTCGATCTACTGCAGTTACTGATGCAGGCGTACGTCGGCATGGGGCGCACCGCTGATGCAAAGAAGATCCGTGCTCAACTCGAGAGCCTACAGCGCCATCCCTAGAGCATTTTCACTTCTACTCTGCCGGGTGACCCACTAACCGCAGCGGCGAGGCAGCCGCACACTATTTCGCAGCAACCGCGTCTCCCGGGCCGACGAAGATCTGGCTGAGAACATGCCCGTGCATCTGCGCCGGCTCCGGGATTCCATACAACGAGAGAATCGTAGGCGCAATGTCGTACACACTTGCTTCGAACCCCATGAGCCGCAGATCGTGCTTGATATTCGGTCCCATGGCGAAAAACGTTCCCGGAACTTCATCCCCATCCGCAAAATCGTGCTTGGCAATCACCGGCGTCGTCTTTTCATGATCCATGTGCATATGCGGGTCGGTTTGCTCGAACTCGCGCAACGGCTTGATGCCATGATCCGACACGATGAAGAGATAGGTATTCTCGTCGATGTGCTTCAACACTTCTCCCAGAACCTTGTCGAAGGCGACATATTGATTAGGGAAAGCGTCTTCACGAACCGCATTGATCTTCGGGTTATAGCCCGCATTGTAAGGCGCAATCGGATACAGCCAGTGCCCCGTGCGGTCTTCGCACGACTGACCCAGCCAAGTGAAGTCGGTTGGATGGTTTTGCAAAAGATAGTCGAAGAGCTGCGTCTGCTGCGCGCGGATCAAATCTACTTTCTTCAGCCAGGCGTTAATGACTTCCGATTCATGCCCCTGCAACTCCTCCGCCGAAGGCATCCGCTCGCAATCGACATAGTAGTCGCCCACATTCTTAATCAATTCTGGCTTGAGCGACGCGGGATAGACCGCACTCCCGCCTTCCACCTCAGAGAGCTTCGGAGCACACAACACCCCGTCCTCACAATTCTTTCCCCGGGTGAGCATCCCGCTGACCATATAGCCATTCACCGGCATCACGGGAAACGTTGCGGGTACATTCGCCATCCCCACCGTGATGTGGTTTTTGGAAAGTATCGACCAGATGGGCTCCTCTTTCAGCATGTTCGTGTTGGCGGTGACTCCGCCGACGATGAACCCGGTGACGCCATGCTCCTCCGGGGTCGTGCTGGTGAAAAGGGTGCTGTAAACCCGTGGGCAATTCGGAGCCGAAACCGTGCGCAGCTTTCCGTAGGCCCCGCGCTTGATCACGCTGGAAAGATTCGGCATCCGCCCCTGGAGAATGAGGGGGCGAAGCACATCCATCTCCATACCGTTCACGCCGATCACCACCACGTGCGGCTTCGGCTTGGCGGCGGCAGAAACCTGCGCAAACAGGCAGGAGCTACCCAGCAGCAGCGTTACAGCGACGGTTCTCGAGACTTTACCAATCATGGAAGGAACTCCGAAATGCGGGACTATGTAGGCAGACGATTGCTCCCTTTAATGGTACCCGAGAGCCTGCTGCTGGTGACAACTTCGTTGGCTTGCAAATGACGAAAGCGCCCGGTTTTGCCGAGCGCTTCGCCGCATCCTACAGCTGCAAAGATTAGAAGAGGATCTTGAGGGCCAACTGGATCTGGCGGCCATCGCTGGCGCTGGTGATCCTGCCCACCGTGGTTGGGTTGTTGATGTTGTTGGCCGGAGCCCCAAAGTAGGGATGGTTGAAGGCGTTGAAAAATTCCCCGCGGAATACGACGTCGGCCTTATCCCACGCGTTGAAGTGGCGCATCACGGTCATGTCGGTGTCGGCCAGACCGGGCCCGTCAAGGATGTTACGTTTCGAATCGCCGAAGGCTGGATTTGCGGTTGAGCCTGCAACCACAAAGCAACTGCTGTTGAACCAGTTGGTTACTGCTTTCGCGCCGACACCGGAGCAAAGCCGGTTGGGGCGAGGCGACTGGGAATTCGTATTGGAGAAGTCCGGACCGACGACGACGAACGGATACCCTGTTTGTACTGAGGTGATACCCGATGCTTCCCACCCGCCGACGACATGGCTGAGGATACCGCCCGAGTTCAGAAACTGCCTGCCGTGACCGAAAGGTAGATCGTACACCGCATTCACCACCGCACGATGACGGGCATCGTCGTAGGCACGCGAATATTCGAACGCCAGGTTGTTGTCGTCCTGGGCAAGGTTGCTGTCGCTTGCGCCGGCGCCGAAGCCTTCGTCACCTTCCGAGTTGTCCAGCGACTTCGCCCAGGTGTAAGCGCCGGTGAGGCTAAGCCCCTGGCTCAGCCGTTTGGTCAGCTTGAATTGCAGCGCGTTGTAACTGGAAACTCCGTCTGAAGTGGTGAAGAGCATTGTCCCAAAGTCGACATAGGGCCGCCGCGACTGCAGGGCAGTCGTGCCCGGCTCAGACTGGTTGCCGGCCAGATGCAGATTGCCTTCTTTCAAACCCCTGGTGCCGATGTACGCGATGTCCATGGCCCAGTTTGGAGAAAATTGGCTCTGGATCCCGAAACTCCACTGCTGGAAGTACGGCGCCAGGTAGTGAGGCGAGACGTAGAGAGAAACGAACTGGTTGGTCAGTTTCGGTATACCGGCTCCCGCTCCGGAGAAGATGGTTTCCGAGGTTGCGATCGGCGCATTTCCCTGCGTAGTGGTGAACGCCTGCGAAGGAGAAAAGACCGGGTTGTTGTCGACGAAGTGCTGGTTGTTGAAGTTGGGTAAGTCGTAGAAGATACCGTACCCGCCGCGCACCACAAGTTTGTCGGATGCGGTGGGACGGAAGACGATACCGAAGCGCGGTGCGAAATCGTGGTACACGGGGTGGATCAGTGTTCGCACCGTGCGGCCCGAGAAGCCCAACGTTCCACGCTGAGCCGACGTAGCTACCAGGCACTCCCCGCTGTTACTGGTCAGGTAAGCGTCCGCCGCGTTCGCACACAAGGCGTCGTTCTGTGCAGCCGGCGCGGCCGTCACCAACAGCGCATTGCCGGCGCCGGCGAATTTAGGTCCGGTCGGCACCAGGGTGACGTAGTTGTTATTTTTGTCGATCGACGGCCGACGGTATTCCCAACGCACACCAGCATTGATCGAAAGGTTTGGCGATAGCTTCACGTTGTCTTGAAAAAACAGGCTGTCAAACTCGCCGCCTACCTGGTTATTGCCCTCAAATTTCAGGGTGCGGTTGCCGTTCCAAGGGTAGCCCTGGAGAAAGTCCGCGAAGTCAGAGCCGGTGGAAACGCCGCCATTCAGTTCCCCGGCCAGAGCCGAGTATTGTCCGTTGAAGTCCAGCTCGCCGTGCGGAGAGTAAGCAGCTTCCTCGCCAAGCACCTGGTAGGGCTGGATGTCTGCCCCGAATACGAAGGTCTGCCTGCCTTTCGTAATGGTGACGGTGTCTTGATATTTTTCGATCATATCCGGGCTGATAACCGGACGATAGTTGGAATCACCGAGGGATTGGGTGCCGTTGCTGAACGCGAAGATCGGGAAACCGGCGAGAGAGGGCTGTAGAGGCGCCAATCCCTGGATACCGAAGGCCTCCATGAAGCCCGCCGGGCGCGGGCAGGAAGCGCAGTTTTGAATATTGGTATCCCGCTGGAAGCCGAAGAGAGCTTCATTCAGGACGCGGGGACCAAACGTATGAGTCCAGCCGATAGCCACGTTCTGTCCGCGGAAATACAACGTGTCTCCGAAGCCGGGCAGCGTACTGTAACCCTCGTTCTGGGTAAGACTGGCTTGCCCTATGATGTAACGTGCAAAGATCTGATTCTTCTCGCTCTTATCCCAGTCAACGCGGGCGTCGCCCTGGTGGTCATTGCGGGTCACGGGAATCGAATTGATGTAATTGTTGCCACTCGAGGAGATGATGTTCGGCTCGGGGTATGCATCCAGCGAGAAGATGTGCTTTGCGACCGGATCGATATTGGTAATGATGTTGCCCGGGACCGGTGTGCCGACCAGGATAGTTTGCCCTTGCAGAGTGCCGCTGGGGCAGGTAACTGTCGTCTCCGTTCCCGGACTGAAGATCTGGCCAGTGTCATAGTTGTAATTGGAAGGGCCGCCGCTGCCGCACAGATTGCCGCTAACTCCCGTGAGCAGGTTACTCATGTTGCCGCCCTTTTGAGCATCCGTGGGCACAATCGCGAGCGCAGACTGCCCTTGAATTTCCCGCAGGCCTTCGTAGTTGGCAAAGAAGAAGAGGTGCTTCGACCTGATGACGGGGCCGCCGATAGATACGCCATATTGATTGCGGCGCAATTCCGGTTTGACGGGGTTGAAGTAGTTAGAAGCATCGAGCGCATCGTTGCGCAGGAAGTCGTATACCGAACCGTGAAACTGGTTTGACCCCGACTTGGTGACGAGGTTGATGGTCGAGCCTGCCGTCTTACCGAAAGCGGCATCGTAAATGTTGGTCTGGATCTTGAATTCCTGAACCGCATCGGGGGAGGGCTGCACGGCAAAGCCGCCGAAGCTCAGGTTCCTGGAGTCGGCACCATCAATCAAAGTGTTGTTACTCGAAGAACGGGCGCCGTTTGCCGCATAAGTCTCTTCGCTAAAAGGTGAGCCGATGGCGTTGTTCGCAAAACCGGCACCGGTGGTGCCGCCTTGCGCGTCGGGAACGGTACCAGGCACGAGGGTGGCCAGGGCGCCGAAACGGCGCACGTTCAAAGGCAGGTCGACGGTCTCTCTCGTGCCAATCACCGTACCCACACTTGCGCTGCTGGTATCCACCAGCGGAGCGGCGCCGCTCACGTCCACCTCTGTATCGACCGAGCCGACCTGCAGGTGCACATCGAGACGCGCCTTCTGGGCAACCGCCAGAGTTATACCCTTCTCTACAGTTGTCTTGAATCCCGGCGAATCCACCGCAATGGTGTAGGTTGCAGGAGCCAGATCCGGAAAACTGTAGTTGCCACTGCTGTCTGCGGTTGTATCAGTGGCGACACCGGTGGCTACATTGGTGGCTTTCACCTTGGCGCCTGGAATCGCTGCGCTACCGGGGTCGGTCACCGCGCCGTACAGGTTGGCTGCGCTCTGTGCCCGCGCAGGAAGCGATGTAAGGCAACTGATGAACAGCGCCAGTAGAACGGCTGAGAAACGACAAGAGAGAGAGAGATTTACTTGGATCTTGCTCACGGGCCACCTCTTATGTAGGTCTTTGTCTGCTATTTTCAGTTCGCGCGAAGGTGGACCATCGCGCACTGCTCCACCCGTGCGCACACAGGTGCGGTCAATGGCATCTTGAAGAAGAATCTGGAGAGGGGCCGGTTTTGTTCGAAAAACTTAATACACTGACTGAAGTAAACTGATCTTAGTGAGTGCTGAAAATTCAGTCAATTATAAAAGTAAAAAAATGAGATTTTTTTTTGACGACCCGGTTCACCCGTGTCTCCGCTCCCTCGAGGCTGAAGAATTCAGGACCAAAATGGGCCGAACGCACCCATCTCCTTAACTCCACCTGCCGTACCATCGCGTCCCGAGTTAAGTATGCCTGCCCCGCCGTCCAGACGACCTTGAACGCACGTTCCGGCTTGCGCTTGGTTTTTCTGCCAGGGAAAATTCAGCGGCCCCCGCGTGGCGGCCGCGCTCCCATATGCACCATCGGCAAACATTCCGCACAGCTTCACCGCTTGACCCGCTATCACCGTCCTTGCTGTACGGCGCCGGAAGAACAAAGTATTTGCTTGCGCTATTGCCAGGGTGCGAGTATCTGAGGACACATGATGGATCGTCGCAGATTTGTACAGGCCGCCGCAGCATTGACCGTTATCTCTACCCTGCGCGCCGACGCCGGCACTCGTTTACCGATCGGGATGGCGGTTGAGTACAACATGCTGCCGACGAACCTATCGATCGTGGAGCGGTTCCAGCTGGCCAAGGATTGCGGGTTCGAACGGATCGAGTGCCCCACCACGCGCGACCAGGGGGACGCAGAGAAAATGAAGGCGGCGTCAGAGAAGACTGGGCTGCCGATCCATTCGGTCATGAACATGGACCATTGGGAGTATCCTTTCTCCTCCGCCGATCCGGCAGTAGTGGAACGGAGCCTGGAGGGCGCGCGTGTCTCCATGCACAACGCGCATTTGTGGGGAGCATCCACGGTGCTTCTCGTGCCTGCGGTGGTGAACGCCCAAACAACCTATAAAGAAGCCTATGAACGGTCGCAGGTAGCCATTCGCAAGCTGATTCCCTTGGCGGACGAGTTGAACGTGACGCTGGCGCTGGAGGAAGTGTGGAACAAGTTCCTGCTAAGCCCGCTGGAGTTTGCCCGTTATATCGACGAGTACCGTTCGCCGCGGGTGCGCGCTTACTTTGATGTGGGCAATGTAGTGCTGTACGGCTACCCGCAGGACTGGATTCGGGTTCTGGGGAAACGCATCGCCAAATTACATATCAAGGACTTCTCCTTCCGGCGCCAGCCGGGCACAGACAACTCAGTAGCGGCCTGGGTGGCCCTGGGCGAGGGCGACATCGATTGGACAGCCGTGTATGCGGCGCTTCGCGATGTCGGCTACGAAGGTACGGCGACCCTGGAACTGGATCCGGGAGACGGAGCCTACCTGAAGGAGATGCGGCGCCGGTTTGGGCTGATACTCTCCGGCGAAATGCCTAAGAAGGCTTAACGAGCTGCGGAGCAAGTCAATGTTGTGAAGGGTGGGGCCTCTTAGAGTGTGCGTGAGAACAGGATTTCAGGAATTCTCCCCTTCCACGAACTCGGGTACCCTTCATTCATCGAGTCTCACCACAGCCTGGAAGCCCCTTGGCCGGCCCACAGGATGAACCCGCGCTGGTGTCGATGATCTATAGTCACTGGATGAGATTTAAACCTACCTGGGTCCTGCTGCTGGCCGGCTTCGCGCCGTTGTTTGCCGTTGGACAAACGCCCGGTTCGTTTGCCATTGGACAAGCACCCGGTTCGCAGTTGCCCGATGGGCCCAATCGCGAAACCGTGCAACGCGTCTGCTCGGGGTGCCATTCCGTGCAGATGTTTGTGGGACGGGGGATGACGCGGGAACAGTGGGGCGGCGTTGTCTCGAATATGATCGGCCGCGGAGCGAAGGTGTCGGACCAAGAGTTCGACCAAATTGTCGAGTATCTTGGCAAGACGTTGCCGCCAGGCAAGCAAGCCAGTGCAGGCCCCACGGCTACCAAGGCGGCCGCCCCGGCCCGCCCGAAAAACCTGATCGACCAGGCAGGCTCCGATGACAAGCAGGTCGTCGACGAAGAAGCAGCGGCACGCGGTAAGACGGTGTATATCGCGCAATGCATTACGTGCCATGGAACACGGGCACGCGGTGGCGACCGCGGCGCCGACCTGGTGCGATCGGTCGTGGTTCTTCATGACCGCTACGGAAGCACGATCGGGCCCTATCTTACTCAGGGCCATCCAGCCGGAAAATCAGTCACATTGACGCAGGACCAGATTGTGGATTTGTCGCATTTCCTGCATCAGCAGGTGGGCGACACGTTGCGAACCGGGCCGTATAACAGTGTGCTGAACATCCTGGTGGGCGATCCCAAGGAAGGCAAGACCTTCTTCGACGGAGCGGGAGGCTGCAGCCATTGCCACTCAACCACTGGGGACCTGGCGCATATCGCCGGCAAATATGATCCCGCCAGTCTGCAGTTGAAGGTGGTGTTTCCGCAGGACCGTGCGGTCGCGCGCAAGGGGCCGTCGAGCCCACGCAAACCGCTGACCGTTACCGTCACTACTGCGTCCGGCGAAAGCGTGACCGGGGTGCCGACGGAGCTTGACGATTTCAACGTTGCTCTGGTCGACGGGTCGGGCCAGTATCACAGCTTCGCACGCGGGCTCGGCGTCAAAGTGGAACAGCACGATCCTTATGCTGCACACGTGGCGCTTCTCGACCAATACACCGACAAAGAGATACACGACGTGGTGGCCTATCTGGAGACCCTGCAATGAAGTTCCTTTCGGTCTACACCAATTGCGAAGCTGCTTTGGCGACGATTGTTCTGGCTCTGCTAGTACTGGCGCCCGCCTGCAGCCTGGGTGTTGAGCCAGGCCCTAAGGCGGATGGTGGGCTGGACCCTGCGGTGTTATCTCATCCGGCGGTGGATACGTGGCCGACGTACAACGGCGATTACTCCGGCCGGCGTTTTAGCACTCTGACGAAGATCAACGACCAGAATGTGAAAGCGCTGAGCCTGGCGTGGATGTATGAGCTGCCAAGGACCAGCGCTGCCCCAGGCGGACGGCTGGCGGGAACGCCGGTGCTGTGGAACGGAGTGCTGTATATCACTTCGCCGGACAAGGTGTGGGCCCTGGACGCACGCACGGGCCGCGAGTTGTGGGCGTACACCTGGACCTCCAAAGGCGGCATTCACCTGGGCAACCGCGGGGTTGCGATTTCCGGGAAGTCGTTGTATTTCGAAACGCCCGACTGCAATCTGGTTGCGCTGAATGTGGCCGACGGCAAGAAGCTCTGGAATGTGTCGATCTGCGACCTGGATCAGATGTATTACGCCTCGGTGGCGCCGGTGGTGATCAAGAATCACGTCATTACCGGGGTCAGTGGGGACGATCTGGACCGGCCCGGCTTCCTTGAGGCGCACGATCCTGAGACGGGCGCACTGCAATGGCGTTGGTCGGTGGTGCCGAAGCCCGGAGAGCCCGGTTCGGAAACGTGGCCGAACGCAGAGGCGATGGCGCATGGAGGCGGTATGACGTGGATCTCGCCCACCTACGATCCGGATTTGAACCTTCTCTATGTGGGCACCGGAAACCTGCAGCCGGTGATGGCGGCCAAAACGCGAGAGGGTGCGGACCTGTACACGGAATCGATTGTGGCCTTGAATCCGGATAGCGGCAAACTCGTGTGGTATTTTCAGCCTTCTCCGCACGACACGCACGACTGGGATGCGGTGGAAACGCCGGTGCTGTTTGACGGTGAGATGGGTGGGAAACCACGCAAGCTGTTGGCGCAAGCCAGCCGCAACGGCTGGTTCTTTGTGCTCGATCGCGAAACGGGAAAGAACTTCGTCAGCGTGCCATTTATAAAAACGAATTGGACCAAGGGCCTGGATGCGAAGGGGCAACCGATTCCTGATCCCGCCAAGGAGCCGCAGATTGCCGGCACGCTGGTTTCGCCGAATGCGGATGGAGGGGTGAATTGGCCTCCGCCAACATACAGTCCGGCCACCGGATTGTTTTATGTCAACGCCACGCGTTCGTTTGCCATTTACTACATTTTTGACGATAGCGACAAGCCGGAAGGATGGGGAGGTCATGATCTGGGCGACTGGGATGAATCGATGCTGCAGGCGCTGGACTACCGCACCGGCAAGATCAAGTGGAGCCACAAGTGGGAGACCTCGGGAATCGAGGGTGGGCTGCTGAGTACCGCCGGCAACCTGGTGTTTGCCGGCGACCCGAACAACAACCTGGTTGCGCTGAATGCTACCACTGGCGAGCCGCTGTGGCATGCCGGCCTCGGCAGTCCTTTGTCGAATGGCGCGATCACTTACGAGCTGGATGGGCACCAGTATGTAGTGGTGGGCGCCGGCGACAAGCTGTTTACGTTTGTTATGAACTGACCGATGCAACCACTTCTTGCGGCTTTCCTGAATGAGAGCCGCACACGCTACTATCAATGGCGCCGCGTGCCGGAAATTCGGGTATCTCACCACGCCTTTGTGGGGAGATGCGGGAAGCTCGGGGAAACTTGACGTTGATACCTCTGAGATCGACCTAAATTCCAAGAGTCGCAGGCAGAGAGCTGTGAAATTTCCCACATCTCCCCACAAAAGCGTGGTGAGATATGGGGCACCCGCCTTGGTGGCTTAGGAAGATCATGCTTCTCTTGCTGTCCAAACCCTAAAACAC
>Ga0182015_10006616_pt1 | contig 11577 bp, 8 predicted proteins | sample 712P3MmetaG_FD_120478 | JGI IMG/M metagenome (GOLD analysis project Ga0182015, IMG submission 120478) | Permafrost microbial communities from Stordalen Mire, Sweden - 712P3M metaG | ecosystem: Environmental > Terrestrial > Soil > Wetlands > Permafrost | place: Sweden: Stordalen | collected...
GACGGCGCGGTCGTTGTTGTAATCAGTACCGACAGCGGAAAAGTTGGGAGTGTTACCGTTCAGTGCTAGAGACTCAGTGACGTCCGTAAATGTTCCGTTACCGTTGTTACGCCACATCACGTTTGCGCCGGTTCGATGCCGGGACAACGACCCGAGCTTTTCGGTGTTGCCCGTGGCGAACAGATCAAGATCGCCGTCGTGATCGTAATCGATGAACGTGAGTCCGCCGTCTCGCACCTTGCTCTTTATCCCGGCAGTCTCGGTTACGTCCTTGAAGGTTCCATTTTTTTCGTTATGCAGGAGCAGCAGAAGTCCGTCCAAACTCACTGCTAAGTCGGCATAGCCATCGTTGTCGTAATCGCCTGCGGCGCAGCCGATGCCGTGGAGCTGCTGGTCGAGCCCCGCGCGAACGGTAACTTCTTCGAACTTGCCTCCTCCCAGGTTGTGGTAAAGAGACATGCCTCCATCTCTGCCATTGTCGGGCAAAAAAATATCGGGGCGGCCATCGTTGTCGTAATCGATGAAGCAAGCGCCGGGAGCAAAACCAGAATCCAGGCCGTTGTTTCTGGAAGGCGAAATCTTTGCTGTCAGTCCAGCGGTGCTCGTCACATCCACAAATCGCACCTTGATCGGCGCGGGTGCCTGCAACACCGCCGAGGGCGATTCGACTGCGCGCGAGTATTGTCCCTGCTCGCCGTAAGCAAGGCTCATGGGAGCGCCGATTTTGTTCTGCGTAATGTATTGAAATTTCTTCAGATGCTCGCGGGCGTGGTCGATGTCGGTGGATTGCTGGTAGGCGCGCGACAATCCGAACTCGGCGGAGGCGTGGAGCGGGTTGAGTTGCAGCGCGTGCTGGAAGGCATCGATGGCTGGCGGAAATTGCTTGGCCTGCACGTAGGCCGCGCCCAGGAAATACCAGGTGTCCGCATCGTTGGGATCGATCTCGACTACGTGATGGAAGGCCTCAATGGCGGCCTGAGCATCGCCGGTATTCTTCGCCAGCAGGCCGAGGTTGTACCAGGCATTGGGGTTTTTGGGATCCAGTTTGAGCGCATCTTGGAGCGCAGCCTTGGCTTCCTCGATTTTTTGCAAATTCAGGAGGGCGATACCCTCATTCAGTTGCGCCATCGCCAGCTTGGGATCGAGCTCGGCCGCTTGCTGAAAGCACTTGAGTCCCTTCTCGAAAAGCTGCTGGTTCATGTAGGCCGCACCCAGATTATTCAGGCGCTCCGCCTCGACCGGATTTGGTTTCGCCGGAGTTTGTGGCGCGGTTGCGAATAGGCCGAACGCGGCCAGGAATATTTCGGCAAGGGCGACTGAAATTCGAGGAATCATCTATCCAAAGATTTAAACACAGAGGGCAACTCAGAATGCAAAGAAACCCCGAGCGTCTGTCATCCTGAGCTGAGCGTGGCCCGGGCAGCAGCGAGTCACTCCAAAGCCGGAGGCCGCCTCGAAGATGCAGGGGATCCTTCGACTGTGCAGATGTGTCCGCGATCGTGAACCCATTGGCTTCGCTGGGGATGACCAGTTCTATTTGTGTGGCGATTCGAGATTCGCTTTGCCGTAGGGGCGGTTCAGGATTACGCCATTGCCCTCCTGCACCCTGACAGTCTGTCCCGCGTTCACGTTCGTCAGTTTGTCGATTTGACCGCTGGGCCACCGAATTTCGACATTGTCAGCTTTCGTTTGTGCGCCCAAACCGAACGTGAGCACAAGTTCGCTTTGAGAAAGGTAGCTCGATCCGGAGCGCAGCATCTTCCATTGCTTCTCTTTATTATGGTCCGACGTAACCTGAACGACGGCACCGATGCCATCGCGGTTCGATTTCGTTCCTACCAGTTTCAGACGGAGGCTGTGATTCGATCCGCCCTCGTTGTGAAACAAGTAAGCGGGGCCGGCGTTCGTGGTGATGAGAACATCCAGATAGCCGTCATTGTCGATATCGGCGTAAGCCGCGCCCCGCGCCACTCTTGGCGCCGCGAAGGCTTGACCCATCTGCGCGGTCACTTCCTGGAACTTGCCACCGCCATTGTTATGAAAAAGATGCGAAGGCTCAGCATAACTGACGCGTTTCTGAACGCGTTCGATGGCATCTTCGATATGCCCGTCGGCTACAAAAATATCCGGCCAGCCGTCGTTATCGTAATCGAAAAAGAAGCAACCAAATCCAAGCGTGACCAGCGTCGCGCGTCCCACTTCGGATTGCGGAGCCTCGTCCACGAATAAGCCGTTGCCTTCGTTGTGATAAAGCGAAACCATCTGATTGGAAAAATTGCTGATGAGCACGCTAGGATGTCCGGTGCGGTCGTAGTCGGCCGCGTCGACTCCCATGCCAGCGCGTGCCACTCCGTCCTCGCTGAAGCCAATACCGGCGGCCACCCCGCGTTCTTCAAAGGTTCCGTCTTTCATGTTCAGATAAAGCTTGTTGGGCTGTGTATCGTTGGCGATCAGAATGTCGGGCCAACCGTCCGCGTTGTAGTCGAGGATGGTGATGCCTAAACTTTTCGAAGTTGGATCACCGAGGCCAGCTTTCTGCGTTGCATCTTCAAACTTGCCGCCGCCCAGGTTGTGCCACAAACGCACTGAGGTGCCCTTGTATGATTCAGGCGTGCAATAGGATTTGTGTGCGCCATCGAGCGTGCAGTAGAGATCGGTCTGCTCGGTCCAGCGCACGTAATTCGCGACCACCAGATCGAGCTTGCCGTCGCGATCGTAGTCCACCCAAGCAGCGCTGGTGGAGAACTCAGTCGGTCCCCACATTCCCGCGGACTTGGTGACGTCAGTGAATGTGCCATTGCCGTTATTGTGGAAGAGATGGCTTTGGCCGATCGCGGTGATGAAGAGATCGTCAAAGCCGTCATTGTCGAAGTCTCCGACGGCGACTCCAAAACCAAACATGGGCACGGCCAAGCCAGCCGCGCGGGTTACGTCAGTAAAAGTTCCGTCCTGATTATTGCGGTAGAGCTTCGGAGTGGTCGCGCCGCTGCGAGCGTGTCCGGGCCAGTCTTCGCCATTCACCAGAAGAATGTCAGGATAGCCGTCATTGTCGTAATCGATGAAGGCGCAGCCCGGACCCATGGTTTCCGGCAGCCACTTTTTTCCGAACGCGCCATTGTTGTGCGTGAAATGGATGCCAGCCTGGGCTGTGACGTCGCGGAAGTGGATCTGTTGAGCTTGAGCTGTTGCCAGCAGTAAAACAAACAACCACAGAGACACAGAGACACAGAGGAGTCTTACGCGAGAAGGTGTCACCGGGCGCCCCCGGCAGACGTGACCGTGGACGCGAGTCGGGCTTTGCCCGACGGGACAGCCGGGGCGGCTGTCCCCCCATGGTTTGTGTTAGGTCCAGGGGTCCCCACGCCTCTTGCCGTAATCACCGGTAGTGGGACGCTCACATGTTCGTGCACCGCCTGGCGCTCGTTGTTATCCTCAGGATGCAGTTGACGATACGGGCCGGTAATCGCCTGGGACGATTCGTCTGCTTTGAATCGCAAGTAGCGAGCCTCGTGCTCCTTGGACAACTTTTCATTGCCCAGGCCGTTGTAGCACAGCATCAGGTTGTAGTGCGCTTGCAGGTCTTCAGGGTCGATTGCCAGAACAGACTCCAGAGTTTTCACTGCTTCCTGATATTTTCGCTGTAAGAAGAAAATGCGCCCTAAGTCGTTCAGTGCTACACGGTCACGAGGGTACTGGCGAAGGACGCTTTTCAGGCGAGCGGCAGCGCCCTCATAATTGCCGTCCGCACGCAACACGCGCGCATCGAAATAATTGGCCCGCGCCAGATTTGGAGACAGAGACAGCGCTTTCTCGAGTACCGTACGAGCACGCTCCATGTCGCCTTCCTGAACGGCGCAGCGACCGATATTCACCCAGCCGTCGGGATTGTCGGGATCGGCCTCAGTAACTTTCTGAAATGCTGCGGCCGCCGCTTTCAGATCACCCTGGAGAAACAGACCGATTCCATAATCGTTCCAGCGCTGCCATTCCTCTTTATGAGCGATTGTCTGCGGCGGGAGAGGGGGAGCGTTGTGCCCCACAACGGGCAGCGTCACCTCGTTCTCCGCGACTGTAACGATGGGCACGTCGGGAATCTTTTCTTCCTTCGCGGAAACTCCCTGGATCGACTTGGTGAATAGCAACGGGCGATCGTCGTATGCGGGCGCGACGTTCTGCCCGGACTTCTCATCGGCTTCACCCACAAAGGCGAATTGCGTGTTCAACCACGAGAATTTGCGATAGCACAAGCGCGCATGCAGCGTGATTTTGGTCCCAGCGTTTTCCGGAATCGCCATCCGGTAATGCACCGTATCAGCTGCGCCGGGAGGGATGAGCCGCACGTAGACCACGGCCCGCGTCGCCCAGGCGTTGCGTTTGTTGATGGGATTGCCATGCGCGTCGATCTGCAAAGAGCGATAGAAGTGCGCGCCTTTTTCCACGGGACCTTTGCCGTTGTCTTGGACCATGCCACTCCAGAAGATGGTCTGGCCCTTATCGTCGGTTCCCTTCAATTCAAGCCAGGTATCATAGGCATCAACGGTGCCGCCGGGAAAGAAATGTCCAACCTTTTTCGTGCGCACGACCACATCGACTCGGACCGTATCGCCCCGGCGCAACGCAGGCTGTACACGGTTCAGAGGAGCGGTGACCGGTGCAACTTCTTCGCCAACAACGGGAGTGATTTTGCTTTCCGCTTCCTCGCCTACTGCAAACGTAGTGGCCAGATCGGACTGGCTGCCGGCTCCTGTCTTCAAACGCGCCTGAGCTGGAGACACGGCGAAGATATCCACGGTAAGGGCGCCGCTCTTCAGGAATCCCTCAGTGAGCTGCAGCTGAGCTTCGTCTTCATTCGCCGTAGGCACTGCGGTGTTTGCGCCAGGGAAACGATGCGAGTGCACGAAACCGTTGATGTTGCCCGCATCTTTGGAGGCTTCCGCGGGCATATGGCAATCGGCGCACTGCTGCGGCTTTGGAGGGTAGTAGAAGGAGCGCGCGCCCTGGCCGGAAACCCCGCTGGCCTGCCAGTTGTCGTATTCATTGAAGCCGCGGAACCAACGATAGTGATTCACGGGAACGTCAAGATGGACCTTGTGGCAGGAGGAGCAGAATTCAGCGGTCTGTGTTTTCATGAACGGCTTGAGGAATACTCGACGGTGCGGCTCGGGATTCAAGCGAATTAGAAAATCATGGAGCGCACGAGCTACTGGATTTTGCGTTGCGGCCAACTCGTGCAACTTGGGATACTCCAGGTAAAAATCCGCCTGCCCCATGGTGCTCTTCACGTTCGCAATGGAGTGGCACATCATGCAGCCGAGGCCAGCTTGGGACTCCGGGCGGTGCACAATTTGCTTGATCGGCGTATCCATCAGACCGCTGTAGAGCACAGCGGGATCGTGGCATCCGCCGCACCACTTCGAGGGCTGCGTGCCGACTGTGTCCTGCATGTACTCAATCGCCTTGCGATACCACTGATTGTTGAACGAAGAAAAATGGTGTGCCGAACTGAACCACTGGTTGTAGATGTCTTCGTGGCAACGCTTGCAGGAGTCGGACTCCATAAAAAACTTGCTGGGGATTTTCTGCTTGCCGTAGACCTGCGCGGAACTGGGGAAGAACGAGCCTTCCGGGCCGTCACCCTCGCCGTTCATATTATCCGGAGGCATGGCGGGATTCTGAATGCGCGCCCGCGTCTGCCAACTTTCGCGGATGTAACGCGCGCCGTAGCCGATTCCCGCGAGCAGTAAGAGGCAAATTGCTGCGCGCAGAGCCACTGCCGCACCGGAATTCAGGCCGGTACGTCTTCGTGACTTCTCCGCCACAAGAAGGCCGATTCCGGCCAGGGAGATGAGGATATGAGCATAGAGCCACTTCCAGTCCGCCCGAGGCGTGCCGGTTTTGATGAGAATGAGTCCGAGGATGGCACCTGACGCGATAAGCAGCCATCCCGCGCGCGACAGCAAGGTTCCATTCCGGAGTAGGTGAACGAGCGCTGCGATGAGCACAACGGACGTAATTACTCCCGCGAGAGCATGCAGCAGCACGACTCCCGCATAAAAGACATTCGCTTGCGGGAATGTGTAGAGGTACGCAGCGGAGATTACAAGAAAGGCCAGGAGCCAAGACAAGCCCCGCTGAACGAAACTTTGGGATGGTAAGTTCTCTCGCATTGAAGATACTCAGATCGATCGCGTAGATTTCGTTCCCCAGGGACCGGAATCGCGTGCAAATAAAGTTACTTAGGTGGTCTACGCAGGGAAATAATGCAAAACTACTACCGTTAAGGCTGCTACCCAGTTGAAGACTCGTCACGCGTGCGGCGGAATCCTCCCCGCGCCACATTGCTTCTCGAGCGCGCCGGCGACGGTCAGAACCTGCTCTTCTTCCCAGGGCCGTCCGACAATCTGCACGCCGATGGGCAGGCCCTCCGGAGATTGGCCGACGGGAACGACAGCGGCAGGATTGCCTAACAGGTTGAAGAATTCCGCGTAGCTCCAGGCGTCGAGATAGCGAATGGTCTTTCCATCGATCTGCCAACTGCGCTCGCCGTGCCGGAACGCAGGGATCGCCGCCGCCGGGCACAACAGGATGGGATAGCGCTGCATCTGTCGGAGGAACCGTGCGCGAAGTTCATCACGGCGGATCCAGGCGTGGAGCAGTGTCTCAGCGGTGAGCGGTGGTTGAGCCGCAGACCATTCGAGAAACTGCCGCAGGATAGGACTGAGATCAGACTCGCGACCCTTGAACATGGGCTTGAGCAGCATGCCGCCGGCGACTACAAAATATTCCCACCACAGCTGACGCGCCTCTTCCAGTCCTTCTGGCTGAAAAGCTTCTACTTCGAAACCAGCACTGCGCAGGGCTTCTGCGGCGGTCCGAAGCGCAGCACGCGTTTCGGTCGTGATCGCGGTTCGGCCGTCGTCTTCGAAATAACCAATGCGCAGTCTTCTTGCTTCATCTAGACTTGCCCAGCGCAGCGGTACGGGCGCGGCGTTCGTGTCGCCGCTGTCGGGGCCTTGCATCACTTCGAAAAGAACTCTCAGATCTGCGACGGTGCGGGCCATAGGTCCAACCACGCCAATCGATGCAAACGGGCCTGCGGACACGGGGTAATGTCCGGTCGAGGGAATGCGGCCCGGAGTTGGCTTCAGGCCACAGATGCCGCTGAAGTGGGCGGGGACGCGGATCGAACCACCACCGTCGCTGCCCACACCACCCGCAGACATACCCGCGGCGATTGCCGCGGCTTCGCCACCACTTGATCCTCCCGGGGTACGTTCCAAGTCCCAGGGGTTATTCGTGCGACCATAGAGCAGGTTGTCGGTTTCCCACGCCATCAGGAGCTCAGGCGTGTTGGTTGTCCCCAGGATAATTGCACCGGCGTTTTTCAGGCGCGTGACCAGCGGAGCATCCTGTTGCCCGACAAAACCTGCGCGCAGGCGGGTTCCGGCTTCGTGGCCGAGACCCGCCACGCGGAATGAACTCTTGACGCTGAGGGGAACGCCGTGGAGCATGCCAAGTGCGGAGTGGTTCATCACCGCGGACTCCGCATCCCGAGCGGCTTGCCGCGCGTGGTCTTCATCAACCTGCACGAAAGCGTTGAGCTTTGGATTGATTCGTTCGATTTGTGCCAAATGGGAGTTTACGAGTTCAACCGGGGAAAGCTTCCTGCTGCGGATTTGCTCGGCCATTGAGGTTGCAGCAAGGAAAGTTAAATCGCTCATGAAAGGTGCCCTCGCAGGGCCCGATCAAGGATCCGCTTTTCTTCTGCGCTTAAGACGCGGTGCTCGCCCTTCGCCAGGTCGGCGAGTTGCAGCGGGCCAATGGCGACGCGCACCAGTCGCTCAACTTCGGCGCCCAAAGCTTCTAACATGCGGCGGATCTGACGATTCTTTCCCTCATCCAGAACAATTTCGAGCCAGCAACTTTTCTGTCCCGTGCGCAGGCGACGAGCTTGCCTTGCGCGCAGCACTTCATTGCCTTCGGCTTGCACTCCCCGAACCATAGCCCGGATCGATTCGTCGTCTACGAGTGTTCTCAGTTGCACATGGTAAGTCTTGTCGAGGTGAGTTTCCGGAGCAGTGATGCGCGCGGCCCACTCGGAGTCGTTGGTGAGCAGCAGCAGGCCCTCGCTGGCTTTATCGAGGCGGCCGACTGGGGCGAGCCACGGAGTGAGTTGAGCACGTGACGTTTCAGAAAGCACTGTGTACACAGTGTCGCGGCCCTTTTCGTCCGACGCGGTCGTTATCACCCCGCGAGGCTTGTTCATCATCAGGTAAATCTTGGCGCGCTGTCCAACCGGTTTCCCGTCGACGGCAAACTGATCGTTCTTATCGGAAACCGGGGTCTCCGGATCACGGCGAATTTTTCCGTTTTGCGTCACTCGGCCTGCGCGGATCAACTGCGCAGCCCGCGATCGAGAGCAGTAGCCCATTTTGGACAGAGCGCGCGCCAGACCAATTTTCCGGGCTACTTTTTGAGCTCTCACTTTTTCATCCTAAACGAGAATTCCGGGAACGACGAAGTCCTTCGATTGGAGGGCTCTGAATCGCTGTGGTCGCCAAGAACGGAGAGAAAATACATTCCACACCGCGAATTGGTAGGATGTTATCGTCTCGATCGAGAAAGGAAGTTCTTATGGCCCATCAACATCCTCCGCGCTTTTTGAAAATTGTGGACGACGCGAAGACGCGCGTGCGCGAAACCAATGTTGAGCAAGTGAAATCCAGGCTGGATCGTGGCGACAAGTTTTTGCTGGTGGACGTGCGCGAGGAGAGCGAATTCGCCAAGGATCACCTGCCAGGTGCGATTCACCTGGGTAAGGGCATCATCGAGCGTGACGTCGAGGCGCGCGTGCCTGACCTCAATGCAGAGATTGTGCTTTATTGCGGCGGTGGATTCCGCTCCGCACTGGCGGCTGACAATCTGCAGAAGATGGGTTACACCAATGTGATTTCCATGGACGGTGGAATCCGCGACTGGCGAGAAAAGGGATACCCGCTGACCAAGGGGTGAGAGCAGTTCGCAGTTCGCAGTCTTGGATCTTTACGGAAAATACACGGCTTTCAACTTGCTGGATATTTGCGTGCGGGGCAGTAATATAGCTATGGTGGTATGCACTCTTGGTGACCTGGCCTGGCATTGCGGGATTGCATGTGCGAGCGATGTCTGCAGGCTCGATTCGGGAGTGAATCGTTCCACTGTTGCTCAGCACCGTTCTACCACCTATGAATGGCCGCATTTTTTTCTGGTCGCTCACGTCGGCGCTCGCCGGATTTCTTTTTGGTTTCGATACGGTTGTCATTTCCGGCGCCGAAAAAACTATCCAGACGCTTTGGGGCCTGAGCCCCGGACTGCATGGCATCGCCATGGCCGCCGCCCTCTACGGAACGGTCGTCGGTTCCCTGCTTGGGGGATGGCCCGCTGACCGGTTTGGACGCAAAGCCACGCTGCTGTGGATCGGCATTCTTTACTTTGTGGGCGCCGTGGGCTCAGGTCTGGCGTCGAACGTCACCGTCTTCATCATCGCGCGCGTTATCGGTGGATTGGGGATCGGCATCTCGACCGTCGTGGCGCCGATGTACATCTCGGAGATCGCACCACCCAAGCATCGCGGCCTCCTTGCGGGGATGTTCCAATTCAATATTGTTTTTGGCATTCTGATCGCCTACGTTTCGAATGCTCTATTGGCCGGCATCGGCGAGAATGCATGGCGCTGGATGCTGGGGGTGGCTGCGTTTCCATCGCTGCTTTACGCGGCGTTCTGCTTTGGACTTCCCGAAAGTCCACGTTGGTTGCTTAGCAGAAGAGGCGACCGCGAGTCTGCTCTCGCGGTATTGCAACGCATCGAGCCCGAGGCCCCGAAGACACAGATCGCAGCTGAGGCCGATGAGATTATGGCTGCAGCAGCATCAGAACAAAAATCGTCCTCTGGACATTTCTGGACAATGCGTCTTCGTAAACCAATCCTGCTCGCCATCCTGATTGCCTTCTTCAATCAAATGTCCGGCATCAATGCAATTTTGTATTTCGCGCCGCGCATCTTCGAACTTACCGGCCTGGGCGCGAAAGCCGCGCTGTTGCAATCGATCGGCATCGGCATCACCAATCTGATTTTCACCTTTGTCGGACTCTGGCTGATTGACCGGCTCGGCCGGCGCACTCTTCTTTATATCGGCTCGGTCGGCTACATCACTTCGCTTGGCCTGGTCGCATGGGCTTTCTTTACCGGTCACTTCTTGATTGTGCCGCTTTGCATCTTCGCCTTCATCGCCGCCCACGCGATCGGCCAGGGAGCCGTGATTTGGGTTTTTATCTCCGAAATATTCCCCAATCGCCATCGCGCGGAGGGCCAGAGCCTCGGCTGCGGCACCCACTGGATCTTCGCCGCCTTACTCACCACTTTCTTCCCGAAGGTGGTCTCCGCCTTCCCGATCGGCTACGTTTTTTCGTTTTTCGCGGGCATGATGGTGATCCAACTTCTCTGGGTAAGAACAATGGTTCCGGAGACCAAGGGCGCGTCACTGGAGCAAATCCAGAGACAACTGGGGATCGAATAAGGGTGACTTTCTGGTTTGGGCAGTCAGTAACTGAAATGGCCCGATCACGACAGTGATCTATCGGAGAAGCGAGGAAAGATCGAAGATGGTGCAATGAGAGTTCCCTTCCATCGCGCCAAATCCTTCCTAATAAGTGGCCGTTTTGGCGCTTGGGATGACAACCTGGCAGTGCCGTTCGGCTGTTGCCCAGATGCAGCCAGATCAGTTCTGGCTCGCGGGCCGTTGCGACGGCAATCGAGTCATCGTTTATTTCGACGCCGTGCAGTTCCAGGGCACGGTTCCAAGCACCGCTAGAAAAATTGCCGACCCCGTGGCAGGTGGCTTCTTGATGCCCGTGGAACTGCCACCGAGCTACGTCGCTCAGTTTCTGAAAGGGCATGATGAGCGGGAGCACTTTCTTTTTGGGTGACAAGTATGATTTGCTTTTGAATTACGGCAAAGTTGCCACCGTCACACTTACCGCCCTGGTTGGAACTGAAGGAGATGAGGAAGTCGGCAATGATTCCTTTATCGGCGCGCTGGCCACGCTGCAGAGCGAGGACGACCTGAGGTACTTGACAAACGGGCCTGGAGTCTACGTCATGCGACGCCATCGCAAACTCTCGGACGGTAAACCAAAGTCGCCTACGCGCACCGACGTCGCCGCCGGACTGCAGAATGAGCCGGTCCGATTCGAAATTCAAACCAAGATTGTCGCCCTGCTGAATCAAAGCATAGGGATGGCGAGCACCCACTCGCCAGTCGTCGCGGTGCAGGCGTTTCACCTGGCGAACGGCAAACTGCGCTACTACGCAAGGGCCGCTTGGAATTCGGGAGAAGGAGACGGAGCGAAAACCAAGTCTGCGCTCGGTGCCTGGATTTCGCCGTCACCAACGCTTCACATCGTCGCCGGGGAAGGCCGCACCTCACCGTAGGATGGCCTAGATGTTGTTCCGGGCCTGGACAATGTGGTGGATCTCGGCGGAGGCAGAACCGGAATCATCGTCAGCCGATTGGGGTGCTTCGGGCGGCGTTGCCCAAA
>Ga0182015_10006617_pt1 | contig 11577 bp, 8 predicted proteins | sample 712P3MmetaG_FD_120478 | JGI IMG/M metagenome (GOLD analysis project Ga0182015, IMG submission 120478) | Permafrost microbial communities from Stordalen Mire, Sweden - 712P3M metaG | ecosystem: Environmental > Terrestrial > Soil > Wetlands > Permafrost | place: Sweden: Stordalen | collected...
ATCGCACACATTGTGAAGGGCGAGGTGGTAGAGGGTAGCGAGCTTGAACGCGGCGCCCTGGTCACTCCGGCACTGGATCTTGACTCCCTCGTGTGGTCCCGTCGTGAACCACTCCCGGCTGCGGATATCAGCCTGGATGACGTTATCGACCTCCTCGTGGAAGTCGGGTCCCGCTTGGACCCCGATACGAATCCCTGGTTGGGTGAAGCGATGGCGTGGGCCGGCGAATCAGGTTCCCTCAGCCCGCGCCTTGTCGAAGAGTCATACCGAGGACTGCCCGGTCTTTTTTCGGCGGAGTCGCTCAGGTTTCAGGTCGAAACCGAGCTCGGCTGGTCAGCTGCAACGGGATGGTCGGAGATCGTCGACCCATGGGGCAGCTCCCACCACGTGCGTGCGTTCCCGCCACGCCTGGTCCACGTCGTTGCGGGAAACACACCGGGAACCGCGGCCGTGACGATCGTGCGCGGGGCCCTGACGCGCGGCGTGAACCTCATGAAACTCGGTTCTGATGACCCTCTCACCGCGTCAGCGATCCTTCGGACAATGGCCGAGGTAGCGCCGGATCATCCCACCCTCCGGTCGTTCTCTGCCGTGTATTGGAAGGGTGGAGATCGCTCCGTCGAGAATGCCCTTTTTCGTCCTCAGTATTTCGACAAACTGGTTGCCTGGGGCGGAGAGGCTGCCATCAGGAATGCCCTTACTTACATTGGCCCAGGGTTCGAACTGGTCGCCTTCGACCCGAAGGTATCGATCTCTCTCCTCGGACACGAAGCGCTAGAATCGAGCGTGACGCTCAAAGAGTCCGCAGCAGCTGCCGCGACCGACATTACGATTTACAATCAAGGCGCCTGCGCCTCCAGTCGGTTCATATACGCCGAAGGAAGCCGCGACGACCTCCGCGGATGGTGCGAGCTCCTGGCCGCCGAAATGGGTCTGGACCGACCGCTTTCGGACGGATCCGACGTCCCAGTTCCAGAAGATGTAAGAACCGAAGTCGAAGGACTTCGGTTCCTTCCCGACGACTACGACGTCTTCGGGAGCTTCAAAACGGGGACCGTGGTGCTCTCGGATGAACCGGTGAGCTTCCACCCGGATGGGAAAGTGGTCAACGTCGTTGCCGTGCCTTCGCTGGATTCGGCATTGGAATACGTCACAGTTGCCACCCAGACGATCGGGATCTATCCGCGTTCAAGGGGTATCCAAATGCGTGATGCCTTGGCATCGTGTGGCATGCAGCGGCTTGTTGCCCTGGGTGAGGTTGCCACAAAAGTGCCCGGCGTTCCGCACGACGGCTTCTTTCCGTTGCAACGTCTGGTGCGTTGGCTTGTCGATGACACTGAAACGCTCTGACGTAAGAATGGAGACAGACCCCGATGAGCGACATTGACATCACCTGGGTAAAAGCCGAGGGTGAGCGATTGCGGCGTTGGGGCAAATGGGGAGACGACGGGAAGGGTGCGCTCAATTTCGTTACTCCCGAGCACATTGTTGCCGCGGCCTCGTTGGTACGCGAAGGTCGAGTCGTATCCCTGGCAATGCCCTTCAACTCTGAAGGACCAATGCCCGACGAAGGTCGCTATAACCCCAAGCTGACGATGGTCCACGTCGGCGAACAGCTGCTGCCGGGCGGCTTTCAATATGCTGACGACACGCTCTACATGAGCCTTCAGGCTGCGACCCAATGGGATGCGCTCTCGCACGCTTTCTATGACGGATTCATGTGGAATGGACATCCCGTATCCGGCTCGATCACCTCGGAGGGCGCACAGCTCAATTCGGTCACGACCTTCTCCTCCGGAGTCGTCGGGCGAGGCGTCCTGCTCGACGTGGCCCGCCATCTCAAGGTGGACTGCCTCTACGATTACATGGCGATCACCCCCGAAACACTGGATTCAGTGGCGGATGCGGAAGGCGTCACCATCGGGACCGGCGACATCGTGCTGGTCCGGACCGGCCGCGTGGGACGTGCCATCCGTGAGGGCAACAGCTATTCGTTGGAAGGCTTCACCTACGCGGCCCCGGGACTCTCCGTAAGGTGTGCCGACTGGCTGGTCTCCCACGAGATCGCCGCCGTTGCCGCCGACAATGTAGCGGTCGAGGTCACGAGTCCGGAGGGTGTCGACATGATGATGCCACTCCACATGATCTGTCAGCGGGATGCCGGCATTCCATTCGGTGAACTCTTTGACCTCGAGGCGCTTTCCGAGGCCTGCGCCGAATTGCTCAGATGGGAGTTTCTTCTGGTCGCGCCTCCACTGCCCGTGACCGGTGCCGTCGGGTCACCGGTGAACCCCCTCGCCATCCTGTAATCGCCGTCCGCATCCACCGGCGATCCTTTGATTCGCCACCCCAGGGAGTAGAAACATGCGCCTCACATTCGAAGGCAGAGTAGCAATCGTCACTGGCGCTGGAAGGGGTCTCGGACGAGCGCATGCTCTCGAATTGGGACGACGTGGAGCGAAGGTCGTCGTGAATGATCTCGGCGGCAGCGTGGAGGGTCTCGGTGAATCGTTCACTCCTGCTCGTGATGTCGCCAGCGAGATTGTCGCCGCAGGGGGTCAAGCGGTGGCGAATGGAGACAGTGTCGTGCCTCCCGAAGGCGGAAGGGCAATAGTCGAGTGCGCATTGGAGCACTTCGGTCGACTCGACATCCTTGTGAACAACGCTGGAGTTCTGGACATGGCACCCCTTCTCGAAGCCAGCGACGACCATATTGACCGGACACTGGCAACACACCTGCGAGGGTCCTTCAGCGTCACACGGCCGGCGCTGCGTCTCATGCTCGAACAGGGCTATGGACGGATCGTCAACACCTCTTCGGGCGCCGTACTGGGCAGTCCAGTCGGTGTCGCTTACCAATCCGCCAAGGCGGGAATCATTGGCTTCACTCGAGCCGTCGCTCTCCTAGGTAGGGATTCGAATGTCAAGGCAAATGCCGTGCTGCCCACCGCGTTCACGCGAATGACCGATAGCATTCCCGATCTCGCCTTTCGAGCGTTTATGGAGGAGCGATTCGTCCCAGAACGCGTTGCGGGCGCAGTTGCCCTGATGTGCCACGAGAGCTTCGAGCCCAGCGGCGAGTGTTTCCTCGCCGGCGGCGGGCGCATGGCTCGGCTCTTTCTGGGAGTGGCGCCGGGGTTTATTTCTGAAGACGGATCCGCGGAGGATTTTGCCGAACATCTGGGCGACGTCATGAATGCCGCGGATTTCCTTGTGCCGGGCGACCGGGGCGAAGAGTTCGCCTCCTATTTGCCGAGGCTCGGCTTCGCCTTCTCCGCCACCACGCCGTTAGTCAAAGAGACCTGACCAACCCGACCCACGAGAGGCTCGCCGTGCGCGAAGGTCGCTCCTGTTCGTGTACGTCCACGCGCACGGTGCCTCGGTCACCGTGACCTTCCATCAACTCTGGGACCGCCACGGCCGGTCCGTTGCATACCGACGAGACGAATCGCGTCATCAAGTCGGACAGCTCCCCACCGAACGCCGCCTGAGCCGCCTCGACGGCCAATGCGGCATGGTACGCCCCGTGCAGGATGTTCAACGGGTTCACGGCTAGCCCGGCTACATCGAGCTCTACCCCCGATTCCGTCCTTCGCATCTTCAGATGATCTGAGAGTGGAGGCTCCGCAGTATCGGTGTCATAGTGCCCATACCTGACGCCGATCGGCATTTCAACCGGTACGTCGATGGGTGTGGACAACTCGATGTGCGCGTGATTGACGGAACCGACGGCAATCACGCGATCGCCGTCCCCCTCATCAACGGCTACCACCTGAGCAAGCACTCCTGCCTTACTCGCTCGAACCACGGTCGCATCCGCCCTTGCCGTCCCTCTCCACGCATTCGAAACGACACGAAAATGGAGATCGGTTGTGACGATCCAGCCCGGCCTGGCAGCGGCTCCGCACACGACACCAGCAGTCGAGTCGATAAGGAATGCCAGGACGACTGGAGCGATGGCGCCGTTACCCATGAGAAGGTCCCCACGGCGAGGTACCCAGCTTGAGGCGCCAACCTCACTGGTGCGTTCCGACGAGTAGTGCAAGAACTGTGTGTACTCATCTCCGAATTGGGTGGTTGTATCCAAGATTTTTCCCTCATTTGCGGCCGTGTTCAAGTGAGATAGGGGCTAGCGGGGACCTGACGCCCCGTTCCTATGGAGCTCCGTTGTCCACCGCTTCGAGACGAACTCCGATGGCGCTCATCCGAGGGATGCCGACGAACAGGCTCGGCTCCGCGTGATCGACCAACTGATTGGTGTTCGAACCAACTGTGCTGGCATCTGTTCCAAGCGCGTCACCCCAACAGTGTGCCATCGACACAACTCCCCTTCGAAGCTCGGGTCCCTCTCTCGCTTCCGCTTCGACGCTTCCAGCAGCCGAAGTGATGCGAATCCGATCTCCGCTTGCGACGCCGAGGGCAATCAAATCGTCGGGGTGCACGAACGCCGGATTGACGGGTATTTTCTCGCGCAGTGTGCCGATGTCTTGACCCCACGAATTGTGGTACTCCCACATACGCCGGCTGACCAAGTGAAACGGCCAATCGTCGAGGGGCGTCGAAGCGGCACGTTCAAGTTCTTCCATCATGAGCGAATTCCCCAGATCCAACCTGTCACCCGGGTCGCCCGATTCAGCCACGAACTGCGGCTCAATTTCGAGTGCCAGCCCGTGCGGGTGCCGCGCAAGTTCCTCGAGGCTCACACGCCCCCCTGAACAGAGAAGATTCCAGAGGTCCCAGCTCGTGGGTTTCGCCGTCGAGGAGTCGGCCACCGTGTCTCCACTGAAGTTGAGCGGGATCGGAAGGCCTATGCGAGCAGTGAGATCCCAGGGAGTACGCATCCGCGCCGCGAGCCCCCAGAACACCTCCCATTCCTCGACCAATTCTCCCTGAGGCGACACGATCGCCGGCGCATACTGAGCGAATGGCTTCGCGAATCGAAGATCACTTCCGACGGTGGCATCGGCCTTCTCGAGGCTGAGTTTGCAGGCCAACGCATAATGAGCGAGTGCCACGGTTTGCGATTCACGCACATCCAGACAGACGAGCAATTCCAACGATCTGAGCGCTTCGATCACTTCAGGCTGGTTTGGCAGGGCCACCACGGGATTCCCGCCGGACACGATCAGCGCCCTGATCTGCCCTTCCCCGGGAGTCAGTATCTCGGCCGCCATTGCCGACGTGGGCATCTGATCATAGATGGTAGTCAAGCCTCTGACTCGAGGTTGTGGACCTTTGCCCCAGATCTCACGAGGCCCGCGCACTCGGGCCTCCGTTGCGCGGCCATACGTGAGAGTTCCCGGGTTCGGGATACGTTCGCCGCCCCGCCGATACCGGCCACCGACAGTGTTCAGGCAGAGCAACAGATATTCCGCCAATATCGGCGCGGGTCCCATGTTGATGCCCGTGCCGCCCACCGCACATCCGCGTGGACCCGAACCGAAAAGACGCGCCGCGGCGATGATCTCCTCTCTGTCGATTCCTGAAAGGTGAGCGGCCATCGAGGGCGTGATCACGCTCACTGTGGAACGCAATGTGTCGAGCCCCTGGGCATACTGCTGGACGAAGTCATGATCGTAAAGCTCTTCGGCGATCATGACGTGCAACATTGCCCCGATGACCACCGCATCTGAGCCGGGCCGGATCTGCAAATGAACGTCGGCATTTGCGGCCGTTTCCGAGCGACGAGGGTCGATGACGATGACCTTGAGGCCGCGTTCTCGAAACGAGCGCAATTCAGCACGTTCATTAGAGGGCGGCATCCCTATGTAGCTCGAGGAAGCGGACACGAGTGGATTGTTTCCTGCGAAGAGCACGACATTGGAGGAGGCAATGTCCTGGAAGCCCGCAGTCCAACTTCCGTGCAATGCTCGGGCCAGATCTTTTCCCGGCTGATCAATGGTGTAGGTGGAATAGAACATCGGCGATCCGATGCCTCTCAACCACGCAGTGGCAGAGGCGAGAGGAAGTGTCTCGTATCCCCTCGTGCCGACGTAGAGGCCGATCGATCGCGGGCCGTGCTCGTCAATGATCGCGGTCAATCGTTCCACAATTTCATCCAACGCGTGGTCAGCTGACAATGAGGTCTTCGAGCCATCTGCCTCCCGCCGCCAGGAGTGTCGGAGCCGGTCTGGAGCGTGTACCTCCTGGGGCAGGGCTCGTCCTTTCGGACACGTAAACCCTTTCGATGCGGCGTTGTCGGGATCGCCGCGAACACGGAGGACCACCCTTCGGTCGTCACTGACGTCAACCACAATCCCACACAGTGCCGGACATATCCGGCAGTAGGACACCGCTTTGATTACGTTTACGCTCCCCTCCTCAGCAGACATTGTTGCCTCTGGGCGCTAACATGAAGTAAGCGTACACTCCTCAGCCGAGAACCCGCCTGCACAGGCGGTCGAATGAAAGGATGGGGCGAACCGTGCATCAGGATCCGGCTGGAGGGGGCTCGAACAAGCCGGAGTGCCCCAATGTTGCGGCGGTCTTGATGGAGACGGCCGGACGGCGGCCCGACGCCACGGCCCTCATCGCCGATCGCCACATCTCGTACGCTGAGCTCGCCGAACTCGTCGCGCAAGCCGGGTTTCGTCTTTCCTCGCTCGGAGTGCGCCCGGGTGACCGAGTCGCTATTGCTGCCGGGAGTACCGCAGAGCACGTGGCGACCTGGTACGCCGTGCTCGGCCTCGGCGCCATCGCAGTCGAACTCAACTTCCTGTTGGCCGACGCCGAATGGGACCGAATTCTCACGAACTGTGCACCGGCAGTAGTCACAAGCGAGGACCGTTTCCTCTCGCGACTCCGTGCTGTCGCGGCGCCTGATATTCGGGTGGTATCCATTGCCGTTCCAGAAACACAGCCGAACCCCAACCCTTGGTTTCCGAGACCCGTGCAGGGTTCAGATCCTGTAGTAATCGCCTATACCTCTGGTACGACGGGCCTCCCCAAAGGTGTGGTCCACACCCATGCCGCCATTGCCGCCCAGCTCTCGTTACTCGAGCGCGAGATCGGCTATGACTCCTCATGGGTTGTGTACCAGTCCACGCCTCTGTTCTCCTTACCAGGATTCCTCCCCCAAGTGGCGACGACGCTTCACGTCGGAGCCACCGCGCTGTTGGCCGACAAATTTGACCCGGTCGCGTTCGCCGAAGCCTCTCACCGTTACCCGATCAGCTACACCGTGCTGTCCTCACCAATGGTGCCTCGCTTGCTCGCCGAAGCTGAGAGGGGTCGACTGGATCTTTCCCACCTGAAGGTACTCTCCTGCGGTGGCGCACCTCTCCACCCTGAAGTCGCGGCCGAGTTTCGCCGGGTCACGGGCGTGCCACTTACGCAGGGTTATGCCATGACCGAGATGATCGGCGCCTTCGTCATGGACCTGGATGGGGACGCCCCCTGGGGAGCTTCCGGTCGAATATACCCTCACGGGATGGACGTACTCTGCATTCTGGATGATGCGGGCAAGCCGGTCGACCACGATGAGGTCGGCGAAATTGCTGTCCACGCCGACTTCGTCGCCAAAAGGTACTGGCCGAGCGACCACGTGGAACTCGCCGGGGGACGTTGGTTCCGCACCGGCGACATCGGCCGCATCGACGGTGATGGTTTCCTGTACTTACTTGACCGAAAGAAAGATTTGATTATTCGGGGAGGATTCAACATCTACTCGGCCGAAATCGAACGAGTCCTCGTCGCTGATCCCCGCGTCGAGGAGGCAGCTGTCATTGGGGTGCCGGATTCCCGCGTCGGAGAGGTCCCAGTCGGATACGTCGTGTTGGCAGAAGGCGTTCCGGGTGATGCAATCGGGGATCTTCTCGCCGACGTCACCGAAGTTCTCGGGCGACTGAAGCGTCCTGAGGCACTCTATGCGGTGAAGTTCGATGAACTTCCCCGCAACGCTCTCGGCAAAGTGCAAAAAGCAGTGCTTCGCACAACTGCTTCCCAACTCGAGAGCAATCACGTCAACACCGCTGGCTCACGTCCGCAATAGGCAGTACCGCAACCGTCGGGTTTTCGCAAAACTGAAAGGTAGATATGAAGCTAAGAGACGAAGTGGCCATCGTCACCGGCTCAACCACCGGCATCGGAGTGGCGATAGCCCAGCAAGCGGCTGCCGAAGGGGCGAAAGTCGTTGTAACCGGGCGCCGAGAGTCAGGCGAGACCGTCGCCGAGGACATCCGGAGGGAGGGCCACGTGGCAGTCTTCGTGCAAGCCGACATCAGTATCGAAGCCGACGTGAAGCGGCTCGTAGACAAGACGGCTGAAGAGTTTGGACACCCGACCGTGTTGATCAACAACGCGGCCCCGACTGATTTGGTTGGTCCGGGCAACCTCGACGGCAGACTGACGGACGTCGATACAGATGAGTTCGACCAAATTCTTCATGTCGGACTTTATGGCGCCTACTGGACTTGCTATTACGCCATTCCGCACATGCAAGCTGCAGGTCACGGCTCAATAGTCAACATCTCGTCTGCCGCGGGAATCAAAGCATGCCCGCGGGTTTTTGGGTATGCGGTCGCCAAGGGAGGCTTGCAGGCCCTCACGCGATCCGTCGCGGCCGACTACGCGCGTGATCACATACGTGCCAACTCAATAATCGTCGGATTCGTGATTTCCAATCCTCTGGCCGAAAAGTTCGCCGCAGACGAGGCGATGAGTGCCGCCATGAGATCGACCCATCTGACACGATTCGGAGAGCCGCTTGACATTGCCCATGCCGCGACGTTCCTGGCGTCAGAGGAAGCGGCGTTCATTTCGGGAAGTGACCTCTACGCGGACGGCGGCTGCTGCGTGATGCAAGCACTGCCTGCGACCAAATCCGAAGCTCGTAGTCGAACGCGATGACCGCTCCCGGCCGAAAATGCGCCTGTATTAGAATGTGGGGTATGCACTTGCTAATTCTTGATGTGGGTCCTCCCTCAACGGCCAGCCGGGGTTTGACCATCCGCCGAGCTGCAATTCGATGAGCGAGACGCCGAGTCCACTCGATCCGGATCCGGCGCGTCGCTCAGAGGCGTACGCGGCGATGCGGGCTCAAGGTCCGGTGCATCAAGTCGGGCCCGGACGATTCATGGCCCTGGACCACAAAACCGTACAAACGGGGCTTCGTAGCGTGTCAGATTTCGGCGGTAGTGCGGGACAGTATGGGCTACCTGAGGAAGACACGTCGGTCGCTGGCCTCCCGGAACCCCGACACGGATGGGTACGTCGGATCATCAACTCGGTGGTTGCATTCCATAAGTCGCAACAGATCGAGCCCTACCTGGCAAAGCTGTGCAACGAACTGGCCCAGAACACCGTCATTGCGGAAGGCGCAGAGTCGGTGCAGGGCATTGACGTCATGCCGTTGTTTGTCGACCCCCTTCCTCCTGCGGCCATGGCGCGCCTCCTCGGATTCCCGGCGGAGGATTCCGCACGCTATTACCAGTGGGGCGCCCAACTGGGCAAGGCGTTTGCCGAGGCGGTCGCCGATGGCCGGTCAATTTCCATGCGCGAAGGCTGCCCGGAAATGGCTGAGTATGTCGACGAGCGGATTGCCGAGCGAGCCCTCCTCCCCACTGAGGATTGGCCAAACGATGCACTCTCCCGATTCCTTGCCACTGCAGTGGACGGGGAGACCCTTTCCCACAGAGCGATCGCCATTCAGGTCATGTTCGCAATTGGAGCAGGAAGTGAGACGACGCGCAATACGCTCGGCAGTCTCCTCTTTCGACTTTCGCAGAATCCCGAGCTCTACTCGGAGATTCGGGCTGACCGTTCGATGGTGGAACCAGCGGTGGAAGAAGCGCTGAGGACTGATGCCCCTGCTCAGTTCATGGTTCGACGCTGCTTGGTACCCGAACGAGAGCTAGGAGGGGTCGAGCTTCACGAAGGAGACAGCCTCATGTTGAGCATTGGCGCCGCCAATGTAGACCCCGCGACATTCAACGATCCTCTGGTGTTTGATCCCCACCGGGATGGTCTACGGGACCATCTGGCGTTTGGCACCGGGCCTCATATTTGCCCCGGAGCAGCCCTTGCTCGCCTCGAACTCCGATTGGGCCTGAACGCGTGGTGTGATCACGTCGAATCCTTCAACCTCGGCGAGGGCTACCGCTGGGACTCTCCGAAGACGGGGATGATTCACGGCCCAGTGACCCTTCGGTTGCGTCTCATACCCAGCCACTAGTCGCCACAAGGCGTCACCGAGCCCTCCAGAGGACCACTTGCACGGTAGGGCGAGAGGGGGGTCTCAGCTGCATCGCACAAGTAGTCCTCTGGGAGTCTCAGTCGTCGTTGCGCTTTCGGCACGCAGCTACCTATCGATTGCTCTCCTCCGAACGGAATTGGGGGATCACCTCTTCACCAAGGCGACGGATTGTTTCCATGCACACTGCATGGGACACCGTTCCCATCTGAACCAGAAACATCACTTCATCGGCACCAGCGTCACCGAGTTCGCCCACGTACCTGCTCGCCGACGCAGCATCTCCAAATGCAGGGCTCGGACGATAAACCATGCCATGGGAGGGTGTGTACTGGACGCGCATGCGTTCAAGGCGGTGACGCAAACCAGCCTGAGCAATCGCGAGCGCTCCCTCATCATCGTCGTGATCAGTTCCTTCAATCGGTTCTGGACGCCCTTGGTACCAATGATCGATCGCCTCAGAGAAGAAACGCTGCCCTCGTACTCCGATGCGCCGCGCTTCCGCCCCGTCCTCTAGAACAATCGCTGGGCAGAGTACAGCCAAGTGGTCAGTGATCCTGTCCGAGACGCACAGGGAGATATCCCGCGTTGAGCGGGCCTTGTCGTACAGTTCTCGAAATTCTGCAATCTCAGGCGGTCCGCCAAATCCAAAGACCAACGCTCCCACACCAAGGGCGGCCGCCTTCTCAAGGGTTTCCCGATGACTACACGCCAGAAACAGAGGCGGGTGCGGCAGTTGAATGGGGCGAGGAACGATCGGGTGCGGAGCAAAGTGCAGTTCGTCACCGTTCCAAGCGAACGAATCTTCACGCCACATCGAAGAGATCATCCGCAATGCTTCTTCGACCTGTGCCGCGGTAACAGCACGGTCGATCCCAAACAGCGAGGTCTCTTGCTCCGTACCGCCCCTCCCAGCTCCCAGATCAAGTCGGCCCCCGGACAGCACGTCCAGCATTGCGGCTCGCTCGCCGACACGCACAGGGTGGTTGTAAGCGAACGGCATGCAGACAACCCCGTGGCCGAGTCGGATATGACTCGTTTTTGCCGCAACAAAGCTAAGGAACACCTCTGGCGCACTCATGTGCGCATACCACCGCAGCGAATGGTGCTCAACCGCCCAAATTCGGTCAAAGCCAACGCGTTCAGCCTCAACCGCTTGTTCGACGCAATCGTTCAGCGTCTGGCGTTCGTTTTCAGCTGAGGGATCCGCCAACTGTGCCTCGAAGACCAATGAGAATTGCATCAGCGTCTCATCCCCTCGTCTCCGACCAGCCGCTGACCACGCCCGAGCTCTCCCGCCTGGTTCATAGTTGTAAAGCCCCCGATACCGGCCGAATCATGTGTCTCCGATTCGTTAGAGTAGCAAGTGCTCGCCACTCATGCCACTC
>Ga0182015_10006618_pt1 | contig 11576 bp, 8 predicted proteins | sample 712P3MmetaG_FD_120478 | JGI IMG/M metagenome (GOLD analysis project Ga0182015, IMG submission 120478) | Permafrost microbial communities from Stordalen Mire, Sweden - 712P3M metaG | ecosystem: Environmental > Terrestrial > Soil > Wetlands > Permafrost | place: Sweden: Stordalen | collected...
AACGTCGTCGCTGGCAACACAATGTCGGCATAGTCGGTCGTATCGGTGAAGAACTGCTCATGGACAACGGTAAACAAGTCCAGCCGCTTCAGCCCGCGAACTACTTCATTGTGATTCGGACAAACCGCCGCTGGATTTGAGTTGTAGACGAATAATGCCTTCACCGGCGGATCGCGCAGCGTGTTCAGCGCTTCGCCCAGACGAACCATGTTCACTACCCGCGGTGGAGGCCGGTTTCCCTCCGGCTTAAGATCGGGCCGCCTCAACGCGTCATGGTTCAGCCCAAACCCGCCGCTGGTCGAAAGGTGAATCCCGCCGCCCACTTCCTGCAACGATCCCAGGATGCAAGGCAGCATCGAGATGGCCCGCGTCGCCATCCCACCGCCTTCGGACCGCTGCACGCCATAATTGAGACGGATGACCGAAGGCCGTATGGTGGCGTATTCCCGCGCTAGCTTGCGGATGTCTGCGGCCGCAATCCCTGTCCACTGCGCCACCCGCTCGGGCGGATAAGCTTTCGCTTTTTCGCACAGCTGGTCAAAACCCAGCGTGTAGTTCCGAACGTAGTCGGCATCGTGCAGCCCTTCGCCAATGATCACATGCATCATGGCCAGAGCCAGCGCGCCATCGGTCCCCGGATTGATCGGAAGATACCAATCGGCGCACGCCGCAGTCCGCGTGCGGTAGGGATCAATCACCACCAGCTTCGCTCCCTTGCGCCGCGCTTCCGCAATGAACGGCCAGAGGTGAACATTATTTCCGTGAATGTTCGAGGCCCAGGCAATGATGTAACGAGCATGGATAAATTGCTCCGGCTCGGTCCCAAGCTTCACACCCATCACGGACTCCAACCCGGCCTCGCCCGCTGTGGAACAAATTGTCCGCTCCAGTTGGGAAGCTCCGAGCCGGCCAAAAAACCTATGGTCCATCGAGCCGCCATTCAGCGCCCCCAGCGTTCCACCGTAGGAGTAAGGCAGAATCGCCTCGCTGCCGAACTCGGCAATGATCTCGCGGAAACGCCCGGCGATCTCATCCAGCGCTTCATCCCAGGGAATGCGCTGCCAGGTTTGTGTCTTGTCTGCTGGGGTGGGGACAGACGTCCCTTCGACAGGCTCAGGGCAGACTTCCGGCTGTCCCCGCGGAGCGAATCTCCGCTGCTGCTCCGCCCCTTTCGCCGCAATCCGCCGCATCGGATACAGCACCCGATCCGGCGAATACACCCGGTCCAGATACTTCGCCACTTTCCCGCACAGAAATCCCTGGGTCACCGGATGCTGCGGATCGCCCTGAATCTTCGTGGCACGCCCGTCCTCCACCGTGATCAGAACCCCGCAAGCGTCGGGGCAATCGTGCGGACACGCGGCATGGACGACCTGTTTCGCCATCGTTCGATTATAGAGTGCTCCGGCGGGAACGCACGCCGCGAGGGAAGAGAAAACGGGCGGCCTCGCGCGGCCGCCCGTTGTGAGTGGTGCGTCGTTTGCGGTTCGGTTATTGCGCCGGTTGCCGATCGGCCACTACAGCCGCCGCCATCACGGGTGTACTGGTGTTCGGATTGACGAACAGGAGACCGCCTGCCACCAGCGGAATCGACCCGTCGGACTCGAGCGCGCTCAGTCCCGCCGTGTTGATGAACAGCGAGGCATTGCCGGTAGCCACGGTCAGCGGTGCGCCACCCAGCGAATACCCGATCAGCCCGTTGTTCTGCAGTTGGAAGGTTCCAGCGTTGCCGCTGACGATGTTGACACTGTTGGCCGTCAGCATGCCATAGACACCCTGGAAACGCAGCGAGAGCATTTGCGGCGTAAAGACGCTGTTGCTGTAGCTTCCGCCGATGAAAATACGCTGGCCCACGATGACCGTGGAAGCGTTGAACAGGCCGTTGGTGAACAGATTGTCGAAGAAGCAAATGTCATACTGTGTCACGGCGCTGACGTTGATGGTCTGAATGGTGTCGATGTCGCTCACCAGATCGCCGCTGGTTTCGCCCACCCACATGGTGATCTGCTGCACCGGTCCGGACGTCGGATTCACTGCCAACACCCGTCCGGAGAGGAAGGCCTGCGACGTGGTAATGACTTCCACGTTGTTCGCCATCAGGCTGCCATCGGCCTGGAAATATCCCTGGATTCCAATAATCGCCGGAGTAGCCAGATCATTGATGTTCCATCCACTGTTGAACTGAGTGCTGCTGCCTACGTCAATGGTGAACTGGTGTCCATAGGGGCCCTGGATGACGAACGAATTGCTCGTCGCGTTTACCGAGACCAGACCGCCCATAAGATCGGTAACCTGCCCGTTGGGATCGCTCGCGTGTACGGCGTTGGCATAGATGGTTGGGTTGACTGTGCCTGTGACCTGGCCGTTGCTATCGACCGCGACCGATTGCCGGATGTCAAATTCCATCCTCAGTCCCGCCAAGCCGTTGTTGCCCACAACCATCGCGGTTGGGAAATTCACGGTGACCGTAGTCTGCGTAGAGGAGCCGGTGGTCGGGCTGAACGTGGCGTTGATGGTATTCAGCGTCGGGCTGGGGCTCATATTCACGTAAGAAATTACCGGGTTCGACAACGAAAACGTAGCGCTCGTATAGGTGCCGACGGCCACGCTGTTAAAGGCCAGCGGAGAACGCAGCCCCAGAAGACGGGCAAAATCTACGGTTGTCGGCGTGGTCAGAACCTGCGCCGAACTGTTGTTGCTACCGTTCAAGGTAATCGAGTTGATGGTGACCTCAAAGCCGACCACAGAGGCCAGTGGAGCATCTTCGCCAGTCACGAACATCGGGGATGATTGCGAGGACACGGGCGGCGCGGACGAACTCGATCCCCCGCTGCAACTCGCGCCCAGCATCGAAAGCGCAAGCAAAATTGCAATCGCAATAATTCTCTTCATGGCACACTCCGATTCAAAAGGATTGTGAAAGTTTTCCCAGCCCGGAGGCTGTGATTTCTTCATCGAAGATGAGAACACTCCCGCCGCGGGAATGTCGCCTAACTGAAGTTCAGGTAAGTCCCGATTACCGAAGGGCCCGCAGAGCGCGGGATCCGCCAAGTAATGGGTTTTTAGGGAGTTAGAGGTCGCTCGGAGTGGCACTCACCCTCGGTAATATAACTTTGGTGTGTGGGGTGGCGCGGCGGAATTCCGACTGCTACAGTTCCAGCACTTCTTTTTCTTTCGCTTTGCTCATCTCTTCCATCTTCTTGATTTCGTCGTCGGTGAGCTTCTGGATCTCATCGAGCGAGCGCTTCTCGTCGTCCTCAGTGATCTTCTTGTCTTTCATCGCCTTCTTGATGGCATCGTTGCCATCGCGGCGAATATTCCGCACCGCGGTGCGATGCTCCTCGAGCACCTTGTGCAGATGCCTTACCATTTCCTGGCGGCGCTCCTGGGTCAGCGCCGGTACGGGGACGCGGATCAGCTTGCCGTCGTTCATGGGATTCAACCCCAGCTCCGCCGAACGAATCGCTTTCTCAATCGCACCCATCGAAGAGGGATCGAAGGGCTGCACCGTAATCATCTGCGGCTCCGGCGCGTGCACCTGTGCGATTTGGTTCAACGGCATCTGCGATCCGTAATAGTCGACGCTCACGCTGTCCAGCATATGCACCGAGGCGCGCCCCGTGCGGGTGGCCGCCATCGCCTTGCGGAAATCTTCCACCGCCTTGTCCATCCGCGTCTTCAGTTGTACGTAGGTTTCTTTCAGGCCCGGAATCGCGGCCATGGTTGCTTGAGCCATATCAGGCAGCTCCGTAAGAGTTCAAGAATCAAAACGCTGAATTATAAACCCAACACAAAGGCCACGGATTTTTACGGATCCCACAGATCAGAAATGACCCAAATCCGTGAATCCGCGCAATTCGTGGCCAAAGTCTTTAGGCGCTCACCCTCGACCCGATCTTTTCTCCGCTCACCACGCGCCGGATGTTTCCATGCTGATTCAGATTAAAGACGATGATGGGCAGGTTATTGTCCTTGCACAAGCTGATGGCGGTCGAATCCATCACTTTCAACCCCAGCTTCAGAACGTCCATGTAGGTGATGTCGGTGAACTTCTTGGCGTCCTTCACTTTCATGGGATCGGCGTCATAGATGCCGTCGACTTTGGTGGCCTTGAGGATCGCCTCTGCCTTGATCTCCATGGCGCGCAACGATGCCGCTGTGTCGGTCGAGAAATAGGGATTGCCGGTCCCACCCGCGAAGATGACCACGCGGCCCTTCTCCAGATGCCGGATGGCGCGCCGCCGGATGAACGGCTCCGCCACCTGGTTCATCTCAATCGCCGTTTGCACGCGAGTGTAGACCTTCTGCTTTTCCAATGCATCCTGCAGCGCCAGCGCATTGATCACCGTGGCCAGCATCCCCATGTGATCGGCGGAGACGCGGTCCATGTCCCGAGCCTGATCGGCCACGCCGCGGAAGAAGTTGCCGCCGCCCACCACAATGGCGAGCTGCACTCCCAGCTTGTGCACGTCGGCCAACTCCGCCGCGACCTCGTGGATGCGCGCCGTATCCACACCAAAGCCTTGACGGGCAGCCAGGGCTTCTCCGGAAAGCTTGAGCAGAACGCGTTTGAAGGCAGGGGTTTCCATCGAGTTCGAGTTCCGGTTTCCGGTTTCCGGTTCTTGCGGTCCACACCAATCGTCACCACTGGACACTGGAAACCAGAAACTGATTTACTTCGCCGCCGGAGCGGCGGATTCGGCGCCCGGGTCCGGCCTTTGGGTTGTGAATGCGACCGTCGCACCCACATCGCCCACCTTGAAGCGCGCAAACCGCCGCACGCTGATGTTCTCGCCCAGCTTGCCGATCTTCGCTGCGATAAGCTGCGCAATCGACACGGTCTGGTCTTTGATGAAGGGCTGCTCCAACAAACAGACCTCCTCGTAGAACTTCTCCATCTTGCCGGCGACCATCTTCTCCGCAATATTCTGCGGCTTGCCAGAGGCGACAGCCTGCGCGATGTAGATCTCTTTCTCGCGCTCAAAGTCAGCCTTGGTCACATCTTCCTTGCGCACGAACTTCGGATCGCTGGCCGCGATGTGCATGGCGATATCGTGCACAAGCTCCTTAAAGTCGTCGGTGCGCGCTACGAAATCGCTCTCGCAATTCACCTCAACCAGCACGCCAATCTTCCCCCCGGCGTGGATGTAGCTGGTCACGGCACCTTCACTGGTTACGCGCGCCGCCTTCTTGGCCGCAACCGACACGCCCTTCTTGCGCAGGATCACGACCGCCTGCTCCATATCGCCCTTGGCTTCGGTCAGGGCCTGTTTGCAATCCATCATGGGAGCTCCGGTCTTCTCCCGGAGATCTTTCACTTGCGTCGCAGAAATGTTCACAGTAGTAGTACCCATAAATAAATTTCGACTTTCCGAGTAATTGGGAATGTTTGTCCTGGTTCCAGGTTACTCGAAACTGGAAACCTGGAACTGGAAACTGCCTTTACAAACTTTGACCCGCGCCGGTCGACCCGCGCGGGTCTCATTTTCCTCAAGGATGAATGCCCGGTTTTTTCTGGCGACTGGCTGCTGACAACTGGCAACTGCTCTTCAAACCGTCTGGCTCTCCACCTTGATCGGGACGTCGCCCTCCTCGTTTGCCACCACCTTCTTATGCGTCCCCGGACCGAGCACTTCCTCCATGCTGATGTCTTCGCCGATCTCCTCGCGAGCCGAGTCCGCCGCGGCCTGCTGGGCCTGAAGCTCGAGCGCGGCCGTCGCATCCTGGGCTTGCTGCGCCTCCAGAGCTTGCGCCTGTTCCGTCGCGGCCGTCATGTCCGCGACCTGCTTGTCGCTCATCAACTGTGCGCCCTCGGTGATCGAGTCCGAAATCTTCGAAGTAAACAGCCGGATCGCCCGCAGCGCATCGTCGTTGCCCGGAATCACGTAATCCACTTCGCTGGGATCGCAGTTCGTATCGACCACTGCGACCACCGGAATGCCCAGCTTGCGCGCCTCGCGCACCGCAATCTGCTCTTTGTTCGAGTCGATTACGAACACCGCATCCGGCAACCGGCTCATATTCTTGATGCCGGCCAGGTTGGCCTGCAAATGTTTGCGCTCGCGTTCCAGCTTGATCACTTCTTTTTTCGGCAGCAGCTCGTAGCGGCCATCCGTGGCCATCTCGTCGAGTTCCTTCAGCCGCTTCACCGACTTCTGCACCGTGACCCAGTTGGTGAGCAGTCCGCCCAGCCAGCGCTGGTTGATGTAGAAGCCGCCGCACTTCGTGGCCTCTTCGGCGATTGCGTCCTGCGCCTGGCGCTTGGTGCCCACGAACAGCACAATCTTGCCCTCGGCCGCCAATTCCTGGACGAATTTCGACGCCTCCTTGAACATCTTCAGCGTCTTCTGCAAATCGATGATGTAGATCCCGTTGCGCTCTCCGAAGATGTATTCCTTCATCTTAGGATTCCAGCGCTTCGTCTGATGCCCGAAGTGAACCCCCGCTTCGAGCAACTCCTTCATGGTGATAGTAGCCAATGAACCTCCTTCGTTAGTCTGCATCCGGCTTACTCCAGTTTCCTGTTCCCAGCTTCCTGTTTCCAGTAGGACGAAACCATCAGCCCACTGGGAACTCAAAGCCGGAGACCTGAACTGCTCTTCCGGATTGCCATTCCCGTCCCCGCGCCGCGAGGCACAGGAAGAATTGAACACCTAAAACCAGTTGCCAGCGGCCAGCACCCGGGTACTCGGAACCCCGTACTACCGCTTCGAGAATTGGAACCGCTTTCGCGCGCCCTTCTGGCCGTACTTCTTCCGTTCCTTGCCGCGCGAGTCTCGCGTGACCATGCCCTCGGACTTCAGTTTGCCGCGCAGTTCCGCGTTGAACTGCATCAGGGCACGCGCAATGCCGAGCTTAACCGCATCGGCCTGACCGCGCACTCCACCGCCCAGCACGCTGGCGACAATGTTGAACGAGGCCGCCGTATCGGTGGACGCCAACGGTGCTTTGGCGCTCGAGCGCTGCGCCGGCGTCACGAAATACTCTTCAAACGCACGTCCGTTGACCTTGAAGTCGCCGCTGCCCGGACGCAGATACACCCGCGCAATCGCCCGCTTCCGCCGACCCGTTCCGTAGTACTGCACCAGTTCTGCCATCTTTTAGCCGTCAGCACTGAGCCGTCAGCCGCAGCCAACCCCGGTGCCTCACACCTTTCAAAAGATTTTCCAACACACTTACTAGAAACCCGAAAACCAGAAATTGGAAACTCTGGTTACGCCCGCATTTCCAGCTCCAGCGCCTGCGGCTTCTGCGCCTGGTGCGGATGCTTATCGCCTTTGTACACGTTCAGCTTCGACAGCATGTGATCGGCCAGCTTGTTCTTCGGCAGCATGCGCCGCACCGCGTCTTCAATAATCTTTTCCGGCTTGCGCGCCAAACGCTTGCGGTAATCTTCGGTGCGCAACCCGCCCGGATAGCCGGTATAGTGGTGATACTTCTTCTGCTCCGACTTCACACCGGTCGTTTTTATCTTCTCGGCATTGACCACGATCACATGATCGCCCGTATCGAGAAAGGGCGTGTACTGCGGATTCTCTTTGCCCATGAGGATGCGCGCCACTTGCGAGGCCAGACGGCCCAGCGTCTGCCCATCCGCATCCACGACATACCACTTGCGCACAATTTCCCCCGGTTTGGGGAAATAGGTTGACATCGGAACTCTCCCAGAATGATAAAAGTTGCGAAAGAAGACCGCTCGTTGATTCTCCGGCGAGGACGCCAGACCATCAGGCGGGTAACCACAAGACTTCCCAAAGTCTTTAAGATACCGGAGCCTGTAAGGAATTGTCAACGCAGAGTTAAGGAAAGGGTGCCGTCTGAAATAAGACACTACCCTAACCAACAATCGAAGCTGGAAATCTGCTGGTTGAGAAGGCTGAGGACGATCTACTTCTTCTCCGCCATTCTCCGGGCGATTTCTTCCATGAGCTTGGGACGAAGATTGGCCAGAACGCTATCGACGATGCTGGCGACGTCTGCTAAATCGCTTTTCGGCGCGGCTGAGACTTCCCGCACAATCTGCTCAGCTCCCGCTGCCACCGCCCTGGCCGAAGCCGGGGCGGACTCGGACACTTCGAATTCCTTGGGCTGGACCTGCGCGCCTTCGCCGTCTTTGCGGATATCGCGGAGTTGACGCCAACTCGCCCACGCCGCTGCGGTGGTCTTAACCGTTTCGGAGTCGGGTTGATGTTCCACTGTGGGTTCGTCACCGCCGACGATGGGAGTAAAGGCGTCGCTGGAGGTAGTTGCTGCTTCCGCCATCGCGGGTTCAGCTTCGGGTTCGGGTTGCGATTCCTGCGCTCCCAGCGCAACTGCCTCCTGCCCAACCGGGCCGGCAGGATCGGCAACTACCGTCTCCACGGCAGAGTCCACAGACTCGGCAACTGGAGCGGGCGCTGCATTCGACTCCGGGAACTCGGCGGTCGGGGATAGCGCGGCATGCGCCTCAACCTGCGCAACCTCCGGTGAAGAAGAAGTGTCGGCAGCTGCGGCCTCCACAACCGGGGCAACCACCTCTGGCGAGTAAGAATTCTCGGGGACGGCGGCCTCCACTGGCTGCGTGGCAGCGACACCGGCAGAGTCCGCAGACTCGGCGACTGGCGATGAACTCAGCTCCGCCAACATGTCGATCAGGGATATCCCGGCATGTCCCTCAAACGGTGCAACCACCTCCTGCGAGTAGGAGTTCTCAGGGGTGGCGGCCTGCATTCGCTGCGCGGTCGCGACACCGGCAGAGTCCGCCACCAGGGCCGCAAAGGCGGCATAGGCCTTCTGCATTTCGTGTTCGAGCGAGATCGTTGCCTCTTCGCCTTCGAGCGCCACCGGCACCGCTGTCCATCGCGATCCGCCCGCGCTCACCGCCAGCACAGATTCAGCCGCGGCCGCCGCCATCGTGACCGGCAAATCCTGCGTTTCCTCCACCCTCCCGTCAGCATTGAGGTGAGGCTCGGCGTCAGCCGCCACGGCCTCGCCTACTACGTCGTCGCTCTGGTTTTCCGGCAGAGCTTCTGTTTTCGGTTCTTCGCGCACCGGCGACGCAAGGGTGTCTTCCACTCGATCCGAAGGCGGCTCTACACTCTCCTGGCTCGTCGCTTGAGAAACCAGGGTTTCAGAAATTTGGAGTTCAGAAATCTGGGTTTCAGAGGATCTGCCTTCAGACGCCTGATGCTCATCCTTGCCGGCATCACTTGCCATCTGTAGTTGGGCCGCCGCGGCCACAATCGCTGTAACCTCTTCCGCGGTCACATCTTTCGGGAAGCCTGCCGGCGTCAATCCCGACACATCCAAATTGGTCTCGCCCGCCGTTCCAGCCGGCGGCCGCTTCTCTTCTTTGTTCTCGGCTTTTTTCTCCGCGGCCTTCTCCGCCGCGGTTTCCACCACGGTGCGGAGATCCCGGTTCATGGGGTTATAGATCGAAGAGTCGTCCGCAACTGTCTCCTCGGGTCCAGTCTTCTCGTGGGGGAAGCCAATCCGGCTGTGCCATCCACTTTCCGCGCTCCCCTTTTCTTTCTCTTTCCGGCTGCCGCGGCCAGTTTCCTCCGCTGCCGCCATCGCCCGCGCAAAACGCCCAGGCTTGGAGGGTTCGGCCCGCGGCACCACCTTGTCTTCCAGCTTCGACAAAGCACCCAACAACTCGCTGGCTTCAAAGGGCTTGACGATATAGCCTTCGGCGCGCACCCGTTGCGCTTCTTCCGGCTTGAAAGGCTCTAGCTTGCCCACGCTCAGCAACACCGGAATCCGCGCCGTTTCCTGAGATTCCTTGAGGCGTTGGCACACCTCCAGACCGCTGTAGCCGGGCATATAAACATCCAGGATGACAAGGTCGGGTTTCAGTTCGGCGATCTTCTTCAGCGCGGCCGAGCCGTTGTTGACGGCGATCACTTCATACCCGGCATCCGCAAGAATCTTGCGCCCCATGTTTTGGGCGGTTACGCTGTCGTCGGCAAGCAGTATTTTCCGGGCCAAGGAAATTCCTCTGATGAGGGGAGATATCGCGAAGGTAACCTGCCCGTCGACCCAAGTCAATGATCGGACGGGAGGTTACCAGGTTACCAGTGGTCAACGCCTACCGCGCGGGCCGCGCGTGGGCTGAAAGTTCCGGGAGTGCTGACACAAGCTCTGAGCCATCAGCTCTTAATAGTGATGGGCGACCGCCGATTGTTGGCGGGGGATGGTCGGTTATTAGAACGAGAGGATCTTCTTCAATCCCTTCTTTTTCTTCTTCTTGCTGCTCGACACATCCTTGTCGGTGGCCAGGGTGGCGCTGGAACTGGAACTCGCGACGGCCCCACTGCCAGCCGATGACGGTCCCTGAATCTCATTGATTTGCACTGGCGGCGGCTGGGCTGCATCGCTCGATGCCGCACTTTGGCTCTCCGCCACCGGCTTCAACTCGTTCGGATCGGGGGCCGCACCGGGCTTCAATTCATTGGGATCCGGCGCCGCCGGCTTCAGTTCGTTGGGATCGGCCGGCGTGTTCGCGGCCCGGGCAAAAGGCTGGCTGTTGGCCGGCGCCGCATCCGACCGTGGAGCCGGCTCATTGGCGGTGGGGGGCGCATCCTTTACGGTTTCGACCAGCAGACCGTGCTCACCTGCCGGCGCTCCCATCGCCTGCCGCATCGACGTCGTCACCACATCTCTAGCCGCCACTGGTGTTGGATCGACTAACGTCGGATCGCCGACCTTCGCTGCCTGCGCCACGTCCGGCCCCTTCTTCACCACGCTCATAAGCCGGTCCAGCGTGCTGGCCTCCTGCCGGCTTTCTTCCTCCGCGCGGTTCTGCGCCACTGCCGCCTTCGTCGGCCGTGGAACCGGCTGATGCAGCGCCGCCAGCCGCTTCTTCGCGTCGTCCTCGCGCTCCATCACCGGATACCGCGTAATGATCTGCGAATACGCCGCGGCTGCCTCCTTGGTCCATTCCTCAATTACTTTCCCCTTGGCTGCTTCAGCGCCGACGCAGCCCGGCGGAGTGTTATATGCCTTGCAAATCGGTCTTGCCCGTAACTGAGCGATCTGCCCTTCATAGTTCTGCCCCAGCAGAAACAGTGCCTCATCGGCTCGGCTGTAGAGCGGATACTTCTCCACCAGCGACTTCAGCCGCGCAATCGACGCCGGATACGATTGCCGGAAGTAATAGAACCTTCCAATGTCGAACTCACGGTCAGCCAACACTTCCTGCACTTCCATCAGCCGCTGCTTTCCTTCCTTCACCAGTTTCGGGTTATCCGGGTACTGCATGATCAGGTTGCGGTACTCATCCTCCGCCCGCTTGGCGTGGGTGTAGTCACGGTCCGCTTTCTCCATCTGCTGGTACTGGATGTTGGCGATCTTCAACTGCGCTTCAGCCGCTTCCGGCATGTTGGGGAAGAACGTCTCGAAATCTCGATATTCCTGCTCGGCCTGCGCCAGCGACGCCGTCCCGCCTTCCGCGTACCAGGAATCGCCCACCGCCAGCTTCGCCCGCGCGATGAATTCCGAGTCCGGATAGGTGTTGATCAAGGTCTGCAGCGTCATGCGCGCCACGTCGAAGCGGTTGTGCTTCATCGCGTCCATGGCTTTGTCGAACAACACTTTAT
>Ga0182015_10006619_pt1 | contig 11574 bp, 13 predicted proteins | sample 712P3MmetaG_FD_120478 | JGI IMG/M metagenome (GOLD analysis project Ga0182015, IMG submission 120478) | Permafrost microbial communities from Stordalen Mire, Sweden - 712P3M metaG | ecosystem: Environmental > Terrestrial > Soil > Wetlands > Permafrost | place: Sweden: Stordalen | collected...
AGCCTCATCTATCGGAAGACCGATAAGCCGTTTTTCATCGACAAGATGCCGAATAACTGGCTTCACGTAGTGTTGATCTCTTCGATACTGCCCAATGCCAAGATCATTGATGTGAGGCGGGACCCGATGGACTGTTGCTTGTCCAACTTCAAACAACACTTTGCGCGCGGTCAACATTTTTCCTATTCGCTGTCCGAAGTCGGAGAGTTCTACTGCGCCTACGTTCACGCAATGAATGACGCGCAGATCGCCCGACCGGGAACCATTTACCGATTGCACTACGAGAGTCTCGTCAATGACATCGAATCCGAGGCTCGAGCCCTATTGGAGTTTCTAGGCATACCGTTCGAACCCAGTTGTACGAGGTTCTGGGAGAATGCGCGTGCGGTTCAAACCGCGAGCTCCGAACAGGTCAGAAGACGCATTTATCGTAGCGGTTTGGGCCACTGGCGACACTTTGCCCCGTGGCTCGGGATCTTGGGCGACACGCTCTCCAAACACGGCGTCGCTCACGGTTGATTGGGTCGCGAGCCTTCACACAAGAGCCCCCGAGCTACGATAAGGTTCGCGAGATAGGGCGGTTTGCCCAAACGTGCCATTTAGTGCGCTCTGGAGAGTAGCGGCGGACCTCGCGGTCCGCCGCCGTCGCAGAACCGGACTGGAGCGTTACACCATCCGGCTCCCAGCCTGAGTCATCCACGGCCGGGATGGGTAGAGGTTATGGACGATCCGCGCGCGCGGCAAGGACGGATCGACACCGTTAGGAGCTGTCATATCGAGTCAACTACCCGCTCGAATCACACGCGAACGTCGAAATCTCGGCGGCGTCAGGCAGAATCAGTCCTCGTTTGCTAAGCAGAGCTAGCCCATGCTGATTACATGATACTGCGCAGAATTAGCCACGGTCTTTGGAACAATGCTAGACGGATGAACAGCGTGACGCCCGCCCACATGTCACGCAGCAATAATTTCACGCAATACTTCCGGCCGGCGTGCTGCAATTGCGAGTAGCGAGCGCGCCGCCCCCGACGGTTGGCGCCTGCCTTGCTCCCACTCTTGAAGCGTTCGCATTGAAACGCCGAGCACTTGGGCAAATTGCTGTTGCGAGAGGCCTGTGCGTGTGCGCGCTTCCGTTATCGCAGACATTGGAACGCGATGCACGTGTCCCGCTTTACCCGCCTTCATTTCGCGCACCGACGCCAGAAGTTCTGCGCCGATATCTCGAGTTGCATCGCGCTTACGCAAGGCCTTTTCACTTAATTTAGCCATCGATCGCCTCCCGAATCACATTTAGCGTCTTCGCTGGAATCGAATCCTTCACACCCTTGGCATACATCACGAGCAGATAAATCACACCATCCGTAAACCGGTTGTAATGAATCACCCGTACTCCGCCTCGCTTTCCGGTACCAGGGCGTGACCAGCGAACCTTCCGGCAACCGCCCGAACCCTTAATGACATCGCCAATCTCGGGGTGCAGTGCCAGCCACGCCACAAACTCGCCGCGTTCGTCCTCGGTCCAGTAATCCCGCCATTGACGCGCAAATGTGGGGGTCTCGATGATCGTGTGCACGCCTTGGAGTATACGTCTTTGACGTATCTACGTCAAAGACGTAGTCGAGCAAGCCCTCGTAAAATCAGACCGGCAGTATGCAACTGGACCACTGGACCGAGATGATTCGCGGCTTGCCGAAGGTCGGCAGCCGCATTGCCTGTGCACGGTAAAACTCAGGGTTTTGAAATGCTGCCAGTCGAATGAGCCGTGCGACCATGGACGGTGGCAGCGCCGTGCGGTCAATATAAATGTCGTCTGACAAGACAATCTTGACGCGGGACGGCAGTAATTCCGTCACTCGCTCCGGCGACTGCCGCCGAGATGGCGACTGGCGCCACGGCTCGGCCCCATTTTCGTCGACAATGGGCATTCGAACAGAAAGCACGCGATCTTGCGCTTCCGCCACGCGGATCAGGTCATAGACTACCTGCGGTGATAGACGGGAAAGAGAGGCAAGAAAAGCCCATTGATCACGGTATGGAAGAAGGTTGCTATCGACGAAGACGCTATTGCCGTAATCCCGCGCACGCCGCTGAAGGGGTAATGCGATCAAATTGCCGAATCCACCCTTAGGCAACGTGTCCTGGCTCGGAAACATCCGGTCGTAGGATTCGAACCCCAATTCTGGTCGACGCTCCAGCGTTTCGGTCAACAAGGCGGTGCCCAGCTGTCGTGCATCTCTGGCTGGAATTGGTTGCGAAAAAAAGATCCATACATGACCGCCCTCGCCGGATCGGGATCGCTCGAGCGCAGCCGGTACGGATGCCAGACGACAAGTCTCCATATAGGCCAGCGCATCAGTTGACCAGTCATCCCCGTCAAAATCTGCGGCCAGGAACCAGCAGGTTTCATCGACCATGACGGGATACACGCCAGTCACAAATTCTGTCCCAGTCGAACGGCCTGCATCGGCCCCCCGCAAATGACTAGCAACTACATTGTCGGATAAAGCAATGAAGGCCTGATTTGGACACTCACCGCATTTCACCTGTGGTTTTCCGCAAATACCTCGTACCCACTCATTCGCGCAAGCAGGCGCATAGCCAGATTTCCCCGTATTGCGATTTTCCCATCGCATCGGAAAGACATCGGGTCGACCGGCAAACAGCCGACGAAACAGTGTGATCTTCTCCGCAGCCGTCGAGTCAGCTGTTATTAGCGCGATGCTGTGGCCGCGCACCGCTTCCTGCGATTGTTGCGACCGCAGCGATTCCAATTGTGCGTTCAGCACGCCGCGTTCTGCCTCAAGTTCCGCGAGGCGTGCGCATATCGAAGCTATATCAGGCTTCTTGCTCATCAAGGTCTGCGGGGATTCACCCGTCGCCTCAAATTGATGGGTTCGATCTCAATCACTCCGCATTACAGATACATGGGCCTGCCGGCTGTGCCACCGTGACGGATTTCGTCTGTCTGTAATAGGGCATAAACACCTGTACTTTATTATTATACGCAATCTGCGTATAGTCATCCAATGCGTGCGCTGTTCGTCGAACTTCCGGCTTTCGAGCGGCTGCGCAATGAATACCTCGATGATGAGAGTTTTCGCTCGATGCAGAACACTTCAATGGATGATCCGTCTGCCGGGGATGTCATTCAAGGGACAGGTGGTCTCCGAAAGCTTCGTTGGACAGACAAGCGGCGCGGCAAGGGCAAGCGCAGCGGACTGCGAGTTATCTATTTCTACTGGGTCCGTGGATTGGAGTTCTGGCTCTTTACGCTGTACGACAAGAATGAGCTGAGCGATTTATCGAGAAAGGATCGCGCAACGCTGGAGGGTCTTCTGAAGATCGAATTGAAGATAAGGAAGAAGGTATGAAAAAAAAGCGCAATTTGATGGCCGAGTTGACAGAGGGTTTTGTTGCGCTGGCTGATCAGCGAACCGGCAAGCGCACCCTGCGTACGCATGTCGTTCAAACCGAGGCCACACCAAAAATGTCCGCAAAGGAGCTTTCCGCGCTGCGTGAACGTATGAACCTATCTCGAGCCTTGTTTGCAAAATATCTACGGACCAACGTACGTACTCTTGAAAACTGGGAGCAGGGGCGCGCGCGCCCCAACGCGCAGGCAGCATTATTGATCCGAATGGTTGAACGATATCCCGACACAGTCGAGAGATTGGCGAAGATCTGACAGGGAGGGAATTGAACCCCCGACACGCGGATTTTCAGCCGATTCACGGGTGTTCCGGGGGTTTATCAATCAACCACTTGCAGCGTCTTGCCGACCTCTTCCCCGACACACCAAGGCACAATCCTGGCACACCTAATCTGAGTTGGTCACAAATGCGGTACAGCACTTTCGAACTGTGGAGCTTCACGTGAGGGAAAGGTGATTGGCCTTGATCTGCATTAGCTCAGACTCGAACTGGTATTGCGATGTCCGAGTTCGACCCCGCGGCGGCGCGGTGAAGTGCTTACCAACTTCCGGAGCTTCCGCCGCCACCCGAACTGCCGCCGCCGCCGGAAAAGCCGCCAACGCCGCCTGACGAGCCGCCAACGGAAAAACCGCCCCCCATCACCGTGAAGCCGCCGATGCTGGCCCTGCCTTTCGACTTCAGATCCTCGGCAGCCTTGGCGTACCAGGCAGTGCGCGCCACCGTGAGCTTCGCGATCGGGAAACTGATGAGGTAGATGGCGAACACCACCAAGGAAACCTTCATGCCGAGAATAACAACCGGAAACATCGCCCAAAACGGGACCAGGAAGACATACAGGAACCAGCCGCCGAACCCCGGTGTCATGACACCCATGAAAGTGAAAAGCCCGATAATGCCGAAGATGAATGCGCCGAGCAGTATGCGCATCGGCCAGGGCATGGCCGGAGAAAGACCATTTGAAGACGGCTTCGTGCCATTGGTCGCTGCGGCGTCCGGCGCGACATCCGGTTGGCCCTCGAGTTGCGCGATGACGGCCCTCACGCCGTCCTCCACACCCCTGTCGTAATTGCCCGTCTTGAACTGCGGGGTCATCAGATTGCGAATGATGCGGTTTGAGGCGACGTCTGTCAGCGTGCCTTCGAGTCCGTAGCCGACCTCGATCCGCATTTTGCGGTCCTGAGGGACAATCACGACGAGTACACCATTGTCCTTGCCCTTCATGCCGAGCTTCCAGGTCTCGAACACCTTGGTCGCGTATTCCTCCACGCTCATGTCGCCTATAGTGGGCACGGTGAGCACGACGATCTGGTCAGTTGTGCGTTGCTCGTGCGCTCTGAGCGCTATGGTGAGCCTGCTTCGGGTCACAGGCTGGAGGATTTCCGCATTGTCGACGACCCGTCCGGTCAGGAACGGCACATCGGCTGCGCGCAGCGGAGTCAGGAATGTCAGGGTCAGGAAGATGATGCACGCCCGTATCAATTGACACGGCCGCATGAATTGGCTCACGCGCCCTTTTCCTCAATCAGTGGCTCGGGCGGCCCGTTGTCGGCGCCGGTACCTCCCTTGTGGCCAGTGCGCACCAGTAGCTCTTCTACGGCCGCAAGACCCGCCTGCAGCGCATCCGCGGTCCGCGCCTGTCGCAGCGCCGGCTTCATCCGCTCGATCACCGCCTGCCACTCGGCCTCCCCGACCGTGCCCTTCAAGCCGGTATCGGGCAGGATATGCACACGGCGCTCGAACCGGCTGACCAGAATAAGGACCGCGTCGCGATATGGGGTCTTGAAAAGCTCGCGGCGCAGAAACAACGCCTGCGCATACTGGCCGACCTCCAGCTCGCATCTCGCACCGTGAAGAAACAGCCGCCCGAAAGCGGGAACGGATATTGCGAGCAACGCGGCCAGCGCGCCGGTCGCCAGCAAGATTGCCACCGACAGTATTGTCGGGTGCGGGGTCGCCCACTGCGGGCTCAGGACATCGGTACCGAACACCGCCAGCGCGGCGAGCGATACACCCAGCGAAAAGGCCTTCCAAGGCAGCTCCTCGTAAGTGTCGGCCTTGCCGATTTCCGCGGCGACCATTCGCACCCCGGTTGCAGCGTGGACACGGGCGATCTGAAGATCCAGCGCATCGATCTCTGTCTTACTGAGGAACACGAACGACGCCGGTGATGTTGTTTCAGCGGTCTGGTGGTCGCTGCGTCGTCAGTGCGGGCTGCCGGCCGGCATGCCAGGCATTTGTCGGCAATTCTGCGGATGAGTGAAGAGTGAGGCGTCGGGTTCAGCCAAGCTCACGTCCTTGTACTCAATTGTCATGGGGCCATGGCTGGTCTGCGTCTCGACCTTGATTGGGAACCCGTGCAGGTCCTGCGCTTCCCAAACCTTCATTTTGGTGGACTGCCCGGCGCGGGGACCGGTATGGGGAGTGACAGTCAAGTTCTCTACCTTGCAGGCATGCCCGTCCACGGTGTCCGTGCCCGCCGATGTGCGTTCGACGGTGGTATCCGGAGCCTGGGCAAAGGGATTCTCCTGCCCTTGCGCAGTCATCTGCATGCACATGCCGCCGCCCATCACCATGTAGCTGGTATGTTCAGTCGTATCGATGAGGGCGTAACCGGCAGCGCCCGGCAAAGTGGTTCTGATCTTGGTCCCGGAGCGATAGATCTTTGCCTCGCCCCGCCCCTCGGACGCCTTTGATGACATCCCGCTGATCACGAAGGTCGCAGAAAACGCTTTGATCGATTCAAAAGGATTCTGTGCCCGCGCACTCATCGCCATGCACGTGATCATGAGCCCGCTCGCCACGATATGAAGCTTGGGCATCGCGCTTTCCTCCTCGGCACGCCTGTTTTCATTGTGTTCTAAAGGCCCGGTCTGAGTGTACACCCCTGTCTCAAGAGTGGTCTAATCGAACGGATAGCGCCGGGGGAGGCATGATTTCGGCGTTCGACCATAAGCTGCCCGGGTGCGCGCTACGAGATTGCGTAGCGATCGTTCGGCTGCCTCGCGGCTGCTTACGCCCCATTGTTAAATACGCGCTCAATGACGGAATCCCGAGAACGCATCATCCAATTCTCCGTCGTGCGAAATTGCGCCGCGGATTTGTCATTGATCGTCGAGGCTACCCGACTCTGGATGTTCCAGGTCCGTTCCCCTTGTAAGCAGAGTTCCTTAGTGGAGGCTTTCGCCACTTCTGCGACGAAAAAGGCGCCGGCTCCGAAGGCCACTTTTTCGGAAAATTCATCGCCGGCATAGCCAACACAGACAACTGTGCTGGCTGAAGGCAACGCCTGGTCCTCGCACACCTCGCGTCGGCAGGAATCCGGCAACCACGCGCCGTCCTCTACAGGATGAGTGGGGTCTCGCAGGCAGCGCACTAGGGGTGGAGCATAGGCCATTCGGAATTCACCCTTGGGACTCGTAGGCGCTTGTGCGCAGATGTCCTGCTTTTCTGAGCTCTTTGCCGATTCACGTTGCAGGGAAATGTCGCGGCAGATCCATCGCGTCGTGGAGTAACCGCAAAACTTCGATGTGACGCCGGCGCTTGCCCGGTCCAACGCGGAATAACACGAAGTGTCGACCCTTATGGCCGCAAACGGGAGACTGGAACCCACTCCAAGCTGCGCACTCGATGTCCTGTCATTGAAGATAAAAGTGTTTTGTACGCAATGAGCGTGGCGATCAGCAACACGCCAATCACCATTGGCGATTCGCGGCGCATGCCGCGAGTTTATCGTTCTGTGTCGTCGACTCGGTTTGTTCACGCAGGCGGTAGTGGCGATCGATGGCAGTAAGTTCAAAGCGGTCAACCATCGCGACCGGAACTTCACGAGCGGCAAGATGCGGACGCCTTCGAGAGGCTGAGGATTCTGGAAGTGACCCGTGATTGCCAGCTCGCCGCACTTTCGTGACCATCGGGAATTTGTCTATTGATCGAGTGCGCTCTCGTCCGTGGGATCAATTAACTTAAGGCCCCGGAAGCGTCGAAAGTCTCTATCCACGGAGCACAAGGTCGCGCCGTGTTCGATCGCGAGTGCAGCGAGCGCAGCGTCAGTCACAAGCGGCCCCGTGACTTGGGCTTCGAGTATTTGGTCCTTCAGGAGCTCCCAGAATCGATCACCTGCTCCGATCACGCTAACGTTGACCTGATCTAACCAGCTGCTGACGATGTTGCACGCCTCTGCACTCTGCAGGGGCTTTTTCGTCGCTCGAGAATTGGTGGAAATGCGAACGAAGGCAAGCAATGTCTGCCATGGCAAGGCGACGATTTCATCCGAATTAAAGGCAGCCTCCAACCAAGAGCGACAAACCCTATGGTGAACGGAATCGCTGTCATACGCATACAGCAGAATGTTTGCGTCGAGCAGCTTCACCCGTGACGGGCGCCTTCTATATCTTCGAGAAGCGATCCGACGTCGTCATAGGAGAGCCCGGCGGGCGGACCACCCATTGCCCGAGGCTCGACCTTGAAGGGCTTTCGCTTTTGTACCGCGGCGCTCTGGGCGAGGGCCATTCGAAGACGTTCGTTCACCACCGCTTTGAACGGGCGGCCGGTCCGCCGCGCCTCAGCTTGGAGGCGGGCAGCAACATCGTCGTCCAGGGTAAGCGTCGTTCTCATACATCGTGATGTTACCAAATAGGCATCTTGATGTCTATAAGGTGCTGTCAGTACGCGGCCCAGCGAAACAGCGGACGCCGTCTCAGGCCGCGCTAAAGGACGGCGCTCGCCAACCGATATAATTCGAACCGTCATGGAAACGACATCCCGGCAGCGCCGTTGGAAATGCGCGACCGCCGCCGCCGGAACGCTGGTCCGGGCCGCCGCGATCGGGCTTGTGGCGAGCGTTCTGCTCATCACAGCCCGCGAGGCCTCAGCCCAGCAATTTCCGACCCGGCACTACGGTTCTACCGAAGGCCTGGAAAATCTTGTCGTGACGTGCCTGCTTCAGGACCGCGCCGGATTTATTTGGGCATGCACCGAAAACGGCTTGTTTCGACTCGACGGGTCCAGTTTCGTGCGCATCGGCAAGAGCGACGGCCTCGACAGCATCGCGATTCGCAGCGCCGTCGAGGATTCTTCAGGCACGCTTTGGCTCGGCGCGTCGGACGAGCTTTACCGGCGCGACGACCACGGCTTTCATGCGATCCGCCCCGAGGGCCGCAGTCTCTCCATTGCTGCGGGAATGCAAATCGCGGCGCTCGCTTCCGGACATCTGTTGGTCATCGATGCAGAGCAGCTGCTCGAGCTCAGCGCCGCTCCCGATGGGGTCTGGCACAGCAGACCCTTCTTTGCACAGGAGCAGCTCAGCGCGACGCCTGCGCTCGACCAGCTCGGCAGCCTCAGCGTTGACCAACTAGGTCGAATCTGGCTCGGTTGCGGTGCTGCGATTTGCCGGGTCGAACATGGCCGCGTGGAACTTTTCAATACGGACTCCGGCGTCCCCGAGGATCACTGGCGCTCGTGGCTCTTTGATCGCGAGGGAAGGCTTTGGCACGCGGTATCGCGCACGTTGCGGTGCTCGAGCCGACGGCCGCTCGCTTCGAGACGCGCAATCCGCCGAACGGCAGGCTCACCGATGAGAGCTTGAACGTGCCCTTAGTCGAGGACCTCGAGGGACGCATCCTCACCAGCATCGCAGTCGGGCTGTCCCGGTGGCAGGAGGGTGGTTGGCAGGATTTCACGAAAGCAAACGGGATTCCCGATGCCGGGATTCTCTCGCTGTTGGTGAGCCGCGACGGTCAGGTGTGGCTGGGTACGCGCGGCGGCGGCATGCTGCGGTGGCCTGGGTATGGGCATTTCGAATCTTGGACGATGGCACAGGGTCTTGGCGACCTTCATATTCAATCCATCGCGTCTGAAACGGACCGCAGCGTTCTGCTCTCAACCGAGGCCGGCTGCTATCGCCTCGAGGTTGCGGCGACCATGGCTGCGCCCTGTCGATTCAGCGCCTTGCCCCGGGGCGGGATCCAAGCCATGACCCGGGGTGGCGGCGCACTGTGGATCGGCACGACCGCGGGCGGGCTGTTTCGCATCGGAGCCGAGGATCAGCAGGCGACCCGGGTGGCCGATCTTCCGCCGTTGCACACGCTCTATGTCGACTCGGCCGGTCGACTCTGGATTGGCACAGACAACGGCGTCGTCATTCTCGAGCCCGGTGCGGCACAGCTTGAATCCATGCCGCTCCCGGCGCAGGTCGGCAAGGTTACCGATGTAACCGAAGATGCCGAGGGCGCGATTTGGTTGGCGACGCAGCGCGGCTTGCTGCGCTGGTCGGGTGGACGCTGGATCGTGCTCGACATCGATGGCGAGAAGGCGCGCGCCGGCTTTGCCTCCGTCGCTGCCGACCGGGGCGGCTGGCTCTGGGCGGGCGGAGCTTGGCAGGGCATGCTGCACGTACACGTCCAAGGCGACGTCGTCGATGAGTCGCAATGGGTTCCCGATCTCACGTTGGCGCACGCGGCGGTAAAGTTCATGCGCATCGACCCACGCGGCTGGGTCTGGGCTGGCACCGACTCAGGCGTGGTCATCTTCGACGGTCGCAATTGGCGCCGGTTCAACACTGAAGATGGTTTGATTTGGAATACCGTCGTCGAGAATAGCTTTCTCGCCGATACGGACGGCTCCTTGTGGATCGGAACCCGGGGAGGCGCCACACACATCACAAAACCCGAAGCGCTGATGCAAGACAGGCCGATCGGCCTGCGAATCACGCGGTCAGACCTCGGAGCGCAGGGACCCGACGCAGAGTCGACCAGGCGATCATGGGAGCCGACCATGGCCCTCAACCTGCACATCGCGGAGCTCAATTATGGCAGCGTCGGCCGGTCGTACTTGAGAGTCCGGCTGCGCGGTCTCGGCGACCAGTGGTTAGAGACGCACAGTCACGACTTACAATTTCGGCGGCTCGGCCCCGGACATTACACCTTCGAAGCCGTTGCGATCGACCCCGAGCATAAACAGACCTCGGACCTGACGCAGTTGAGCTTCGAAATCCCGCCGCCATGGTGGCGGACGCGCTGGTTCGAGCTCACGGCGGCGGCGGCGGCTATCCCCGTATTTGCCTTGGCTTGGAGCTGGCGCACGCGTAAACGCAAGGCGTACCAGCGAGAAATCGAGCGTCAAAAAAAGGAGCATAGGGCATTATTGGTGCGCGCCACGCGCGACTCCCTCACCGGGTTGTGGAATCGCGCCGCCATACTCGAAATACTCGCGCGCGCGGTCAAGTCGGCCAAGCAACACGCGACGCCGCTCGCGGTCGCCATCATCGATATCGATCATTTCAAGCGCATCAACGATACGCGCGGACACTTAGCCGGCGATGAAGTGCTGCGAACGCTGGGCGCTAAGCTCATCAGTCAGATTCGCGCCTCGGACTTTCTGGGGCGCTTCGGCGGCGAGGAATTCCTACTGGTGGTGCCGGGCGCACCGACGCAAACTCCGTTCCTACCCCTCGAGCGCCTGCAGCGCGCCATCGCCGAGATTCCATTCAGCCATGCGGGTTCCCGGATCAATGTCACTGCGAGCTTTGGCGTGGCGTGGCTGATGGGCGCGTCGGATACCGCCGAACTTCTGTTGGGTCGCGCCGATGCGGCCCTGTACAGTGCCAAGGACGCGGGACGCAACCGCGTTGAGTACGCGGCCACCGGTTAAATTTAGCGCAGCGTTACTCCCGCGAAATACGCGCTCGAACTCAAAAGTTCAGGACACGTCTTTCGAGCGTACCAGCTCTCGCAGCAGGTCAAATGTCGATGCCGGCAACTGCCCGCAAGCTCACCATCGACCATCGGATGAGCCGTCGGAGACGACGATCTCGATCTCACGACCGATACGGCGTGGGCCGGCCCGCGCGGCCCACGCGCCGTACTTGTCACTGTCTCGGGCACGCACGGGGTCGAGGGATTCTTCGGCTCGGCTGTCCAGGTCGAGTGGCTGCGACGGAGCAAGGGCGTGGCCCTCACCGACGATATCGCCGGAACTGTTGCATTACGGGCGTTAGAAACTGGGATCCCGGCCTCGATTCCCAGGGACGCCCGAACGGCTCGACCCCAAAACAATAGTGCGCCACCGCACAGACGCTCCCTCCATACATTGCTCATGCTGTCTCGTCACGCGCTGCTGTATTGCTTTTACTGGAGATTCGCGATGA
>Ga0182015_10006621_pt1 | contig 11573 bp, 6 predicted proteins | sample 712P3MmetaG_FD_120478 | JGI IMG/M metagenome (GOLD analysis project Ga0182015, IMG submission 120478) | Permafrost microbial communities from Stordalen Mire, Sweden - 712P3M metaG | ecosystem: Environmental > Terrestrial > Soil > Wetlands > Permafrost | place: Sweden: Stordalen | collected...
CCAGGGCAATATACGATTCCTTCCAGCTCATGCCGGCCACCGAGAATGGGCCGATCAGGTAAAACAGCATGCACGCGAAGTTAGCCAGCAGTCCGAACATCGGAATGAACTTGTGCTTGATGAAGTTGTGCATGTGATGCTCGTGGAAAGCCACCATGGCCACCAGACAACTCATCATGTACAGCAGGAACGTTCCAAAGTTGCTGACCAGCGTGATGATCAGGAAGCTGTTGGGGAATTTGGCGGCGATCACCGGATCGGTGAACGCGCCCTTGTACCAGATGCTGGCCTTCTGCGCGTCACTAAGAGCGGTGGCCGAGAAGGTCGCCGACGGGCCGCAGAGATAAAATGCGACACCGATGATGCCGATCACCACGCTGATGGTCGCCAGCAACCAGATGCAGCGGTGCGGGGTGGCGTTCTTGCCGTGCAGCAGACCCAGATGGGTCGGGACCTCTTCATCGCGGCCCATCGCATACGTCACGCGTGCGCCGGTGTTGATGCACGAAAGAGTCGTTCCGATCATGGCCAGGAAGACCGTGATCGCTTCGCAGAACATAAACCACCACCCGGCCTTGGCGCTGCCGAAGCACCAGGCGCCGACGATCTGCATCATGTCGCCGATCGGGGCCGATGATCCGGCCGCGGTCTGATTGGTGTAACACGAGCTCTGAAAGTAACTCGCCGCGAAGTATTCGAACAGATAACAAAATCCGCCCTGAATAATCAGCGAGAGGATGACAGCCTTGGGAATATCCTTCTTGGGGTTCTTCGCTTCTTCACCCATTGCCGTCACTGATTCAAATCCGACCAGGATCAGGATGGCCACGCAGGCCTGAATGAGCACGAAGTTTCCTTTGTGCCAGTGAATGACCGAAGTGGCGCTATCGTGGTAATTGAACTGCCAGACGCCTTTCGAATCCTGAACCATTCCACCCTTGTAGGTGATCGTGTTCAATTCCGGGACGGCCTTGGCTGCGCCCGCCGGCAATGCTGCCGACAACTTGCCATTGCCATCGGTGGCTATCACGATGGGGTTTCCGCTGGAATCATTGATCGCATTTCCCTTTCCATCAGCCGCCACCATCACCCAGACCGGTGCGCCGGTGCCATCAGCCTTGGGAGAAGTAGTGCCTGCGGGGTCGGGAATCTGCTTGGTTGAATCGTTGGGGAACTTCGGATCCTGCACCATGTTTGGCGTTGTATCCTGCACATACTGCGTTGGCGTATTCGTCGAATCCAGCGTCCAGGCTGGATCGCCTTCGTGAACGTGTGCGCGATGCACAAGGCACATGATCGAGAAGATCAGCAGCGCGGTAATCTGAACGACGTTAATCGCCACGTTCACGCTCGTAGCGCCCACCACGCCCCTGAACGCGATGTACGAAACTCCGAAGGAGAAGACGATTGCAAACAGCACCATGAGCAGAGGACTGGCGATCGCGGTGCTGAAGGTGTTGGGCCATAACTGCCCGGCCATGTATCCCACAAAGATACACGTGACGCAGACCATCACGCCCGGATACACCCAGTAATAGAGATGGCTCGCCCATCCCACCATGAATTTATAAATACGCGCCCACTTGAACGCCTGCTTCTTGGAGAGAAACGCCTGTTCGGCGAAGAAGTAAGAAGAGCCGGCGCCGGGATATAGCTTGGAAAGCTCGGCGTATGAGACGGCCGTTGCCAGACAGAGCAAGAGCGCGAAGACAATTCCCAGCCACATCGCCGATCCCGCGGACGGGGCGCCGAACGCCGACTGTTCCGCGAACGTCAGCCACAAAAATGCTCCCGGCGCGATCAGCGCCATGGCATTGGATGTGAGTCCCGTCAGTCCCAGTGTCGCTTTTGTACTTGGTGGTGAAGCGGCGTCTGTTGTCATGTGCGTTGTCCTTATGAAAGATCGCCGGCGTTTGCCGCGCCAATGCGAGAAACATTCGGATGACGGTTCGCCTACGCGACGAACCGGGCATCCACTCTGATCTGGTTTCGCAAATGCCTTTGGCAAAGCCAATGCCAATAACACCGACAAAGATTTGTGCGCGCTTTGTTCCGCGCGCCCGATCAATCGTCGAGCGCATCGCCTGCAAATGCGTCGTCATCCGCTCACGAGTAGCGCGGAATTAAGCAGATCACCAAAATGCTGACGGCGAATGGAAAAAACTAGCGGGCGATACGCCTCGCGATATTGATAGCCAATCCCGGCGTAAACATCTGGAAACCAAAGCGAAGTAAATTTGCGATCGAGCAATTTAAGCGCCTGTTATATTTGGAAAAGTAAATGTAATCGGGAGGTCTGGTGGAACCTCCATTTGGGGCTTGGAATTGCTCGTGCGCTATATTTGGGCAATGAAAGGTTAATTATTAAGCGTAGAATTCATTGAATGATGCAAATAACAACGGTTTCCACTAAACCTTGGGGCACCGTCACTGCAATGCACTGCGGCTCGATTTGAGGCAGCCATCAATGCTTTGTTCGCGGTCTGCCTCTATTTTGGGCAGATGTCGATGGGAAGCGGACACAACCGTGCGAACCTCTAGAAGTCTCTAATTTCATATCGCTGCATAGGGTATTGCAAAATGCAGCAGTTCTCAGGTGAACGAGCCACGATGGCACGCCGAATGCGTTATAAACCAAGGCGAACCCATTCGCCTGGGCATGGCTGAGAGCAATAATTCAAACTCCGCGTTGCGCATCCTCATCGTAGATGATGAGGCCAACATTCGTATGACCCTCGGCATGTGCCTTGAAGCGGACGGGCACACGGTTGTTGCTCATGGCAACATTCACGACGCCCTGGAGGAAATTTCCCGGCGCGTCTTCGACCTGGTCTTTCTGGATATCCGCCTGGGGATGGACAATGGACTGGAATTTCTTCCCATCCTCCGCGCTGAGAGTCCCTGGGCGCAAGTGATCGTCATCACCGCTTTCGCTTTGATCCAAACCGCCGTCGAAGCTATGCAAAAGGGCGCTACCGATTATCTCCCCAAACCGTTCGAGCCGGCCCAGGTGCGGATGGTCACTCGCAAGGTCGCCGAACGCCGGCAGCTTGAACTGAAGCTGCAGGCGCTCCAGCTTGCACTCGGCGGCCTTGACGTTGAAGCCGATCTTCCCACGAGCAGCCCAACGATGCAGGAGGCGATTGAGCTGGCTCGCCAGGTCGCACCCAGCAAAGCGCCGCTCCTTCTTCGCGGCGAAGTTGGCGTCGGCAAGGGACGTCTCGCCCGCGCCATCCACGCCTGGAGCAAGCGGGCCGACGCACCGTTCGCTTCCGTTTCCTGCACCCTCGATGGCGAATCCCTGGAAGCCGAACTTTTCGGCCTCTCTCCAAACCATGCGGTCACCGGCGCAGAATTGCCCGGACGCGCCGCCTTCTGCGACGGCGGAACGCTCTTTCTCGATGAGGTGGGCCAAATTCCCGCCCGCCTGCAAACCAAGGTGCTGCGGCTGATTCGCGACCGCGAATATGAACGCGTGGATGAAACCAACACCCGGACCGCCGATGTGCGCATCATCGCTTCCACCAGCTTCGATCTTCAGCGGGCCGTCAAGGCAGGCACTTTTCGTTCCGATCTGCTCATGAGCCTCGACGTGGTTGAGATCATCCTTCCCGCCCTCCGCAACCGGCCGGAAGATCTGCCGGTCTTAATCGATCGTTATCTGTCCCTCTTCAAGGCTCAGAACCATGCACAAGCCGTTGGTTTCACTTCCGACGCGCTTTATGCGATGAACAAATACGCCTGGCCCGGCAACATCCGCGAACTGAAGAACGTCATCGAGCGAGCGGTCCTTTTATGCCGGTCTGATAAGATCGGGATCGAATATCTTCCTCCCAATCTCCTCAATTCCGATCCCGTCTATGCCGTCGGCGATCTCGTCCCCCTGGAGACCATCGAGCGAAACCATGTGCTTCAAGTGGTGGCCGCCACCCGGTCACTTCGCCGGGCGGCGTCGATTCTCGGCATCGATTCCAGTACCCTGTGTCGCTGGATGAAGCGATACGGGGTCCGCGATGATCAGCCTGCGGCATAAATTGTGGATCGGTTTCGGCACCTTGCTGCTTATCCTGGCGGTGGTCAGTTTCCTCACCTCGGTCGTGCTTACCCGCTACAGCCACGTTCTCGAACGCGTCTTCCGCGAAAATTACGACAGCGTCACCTACTGCGATCAGATGAAAGATGCGATGGACCAGCTCAACCTCCGCGCCCTGCTTCGGATCTGGAACCCAGCCCCGTCCGATCAGATCGACGAAGCCGCCGAGCGGGGCAAGTTCCAGGCCAATCTCGACCATGAATTCAACAACCTGACTCTTCCCGGCGAACCAGAACACACCGAGCAACTAAAAGATCTCTGGCTGCAATATCAAACCGATCTCCAGCAGTTCGATGCAGCCCCCGCGGCCAAACGCGCGCAGATTTACAGTTCCTCTCTTCTGCCCGACTTTAAACAAATTCACGAAACGGCGCAATGGATTGCCGATGCCAACATCTCCAACATGGTCTCCGTCGACGGCCAGGTGAAGCGAACGCTGGTTGAAGTGCGAAATTGGCTGCTCGTCCTGAGCTTTGCCGGAACGCTCGCCGCGGCATTGGCGGTCGGCGCGGCCGGAAGCTCGATCCTCCATCCTCTGCGCAACCTCATGCGCGGCGCTCGCCAGATCGAAAGCGGCGATCTCGATCTGAATCTCCCCGTCCGCTCGCACGACGAAATCGGCGCTCTCGCCGAGGCGTTCAACTCCATGGCCGCCAAGCTTCGCGAATTCCGCCGCCTCGATCACAATCGTCTCCTGCGAACCCAGCAGACCACTCAGCTCGCCATCGATAGCCTCCCCGACGCCGTTTTCATCATCGGACCGTCAGGCGTTATCGAAATCTCCAACCGCATGGCCGGGATCCATTTCGGCATCCAGCCCGGTCTGGAAGTTCAAATCCTCGCCGGCAAGCTCAAATGGCTTCTCCCGCTTTACGAGTCGGTCAAAAGCAATCGCCAGCCGCCAAAATCCGCCGGATATTCGTTAGCCATTCAGCTTTTCGAGGACGGCCATGAGCGATTTCTTCTTCCACATGCCGTGCCGATGCACAGCCTCGAAGGTGGGGTTATTGGCGTGTGTGTAATTCTTGTCGATGTCACCGCCTTGCGTTCCGCGGACGAAGCCCGGAGCAATCTGGTCTCCACGGTTTCGCACGAGCTGCGTACACCGCTGACTTCCATTCGCATGGCAATGCACCTGCTGTCAGATCCCAAATTCGGTTCGCTCCAACCCAAACAGATTCAGCTTCTCGATGCCGCCCGTGAGGACAGCGAACGGCTTTACCGCATCATCGAAAACCTGATGAACATCGGCCGCATCGAAGCCGGCCTCGCCCAGTTCCAGTTCCGCCAAATCGCGCCGGCCGAGATAATCGCCAGCGCTGTCGATCCGATGCGGCCGGCGTTCGCCGAAAAGAATTTGAAGCTGCAAATAAACGTCGCCGCCAACCTGCCCGCCATCTCGGCCGACCCGACCGCTATCGGCTCCGCCCTCTCCAATCTTCTCTCCAACGCCCTCAAATACACGCCCCCCGGCGGCGAGGTGTCTCTTCGCGCCGAAATCGAAAACTCCATGGTTTGCTTCACCGTCTCCGACACCGGCCCCGGCATCCCCGAACAATATGTGGCAAGAGTTTTCGAAAAGTTTTTCAGAGTCCCTTCCCAAGACGGCCCCACGGGCGCCGGCCTCGGACTGTCCATCGCCCGGGAAATCGCCGAAGCCCACGGCGGTTCAATCGAATTGTCCCCAAACCAAAAACCGGGAACTGAATTCTGCCTGAAACTTCCCTCCTAACTCAATCTAAAATATCCCTCCGCCGAAGGAAATCGCGAATATTTTCAGGCCAGCCCAGTGCGCCCAAAGCGCCCGCACCTTCCCTTATTCGAGCCCACAAGGCTCAGACGGCACTGCCACCGAAACGATCATATTCTGCCATCTTTTGATCCTTTATAAGACCAACTGATATATATTCCATCTGTATGAATACTCCTCCGCAGCCCCTCCTCCCAAACCTCCGTGCTGATTTCCTCATCGATCCCCAATTGGCATTTCTCAATCACGGCTCCTTCGGCGCAGTCCCGCGCGCCGTCTTTGATGAACAAACCCTCTGGCGACAACGAATCGAATCCGATCCCATCGAAATCCTCGGCCGCCAGGCCCCTCATCTCATCGACAACGCCAAGGCCAAAATCGGACAATTCCTCGGCATGAATCCCAAAGATTTTGGCCTCGTCACCAACGCCACCGAAGGGATCAACTGCATCCTCCGCTCCCTGGAATTGTCCCCCGGCGACGAACTACTCACGACCAACCATGTCTACAACGCCGTTCGTCAGGCGATGCGATTCATCGCCCGCAAAACCGGCGCGGCCTACAAGGAAATCGACGTGCCAATTCCCGTGAATTCCCCTGCCGATATCGAACGAGCGATCACCCGCGCGATCTCATCTCGAACGAAACTTCTGGTGATCGATCACATCACCTCCCCCACCGCCCTGATATTCCCCATTCAGAATATTCTCTCCACCTGCGCCGATCGCGGCGTCGACGTTCTCATCGATGGCGCCCACGGCCCCGGAATGCTCCCGCTCGACATCGCCGCACTCGCCCCCGCCTATTACTCCGGCAACCTGCACAAATGGGCCTGCGCTCCCAAAGGCTGCGCGTTCCTGTGGGTTCGGCCCGACAAGCAATCCGCCGTGCATCCGCTCGTGGTAAGCCATTTCCTCGATCAGGGCATCGCCAAAGAATTCGGCTGGCAGGGAACCCGCGACATCTCCGCGTGGCTGGCCATCCCCCGCGCCGTTCAATATATGTCCAACATCGGCTGGCCAGCGGTAATGACCCACAACCACGCCATGGCCGCCTGGGCCAACCAATTTCTCTGCACAAAATGGAACGTGCAATCGATCAGCCCTCTCGACGGCTCGATGCTCGGATCGATGGCGACTGTTCCGCTGCCTCCGCCGCTCGACCATCTTTCGAACGAAGATGTTCTAAACCTGCAACAGAAATTGCACGACCATCACCGCGTGGAAGTCCCGATCATGACCTGGGCCGGCCAAAATTACGTCCGTCCCTGTTGCCAGATTTACAATGTTGCTGACGACATTCATCGCCTCGCCGACGCGATCTAAAATGCAACCGCCGAGGCGCTGAGATCGCCGAGACAGACGCCGAGAAAAAAAACAAAGTCTTTTTCTTTTTCACTTCTGCATTTCTCGGCGTCTTCCTCGGCGCTCTCGGCGCCTCGGCGGTTGCATTTTTCTGTTCAAACGCTGCCGTTAATGATGCGACTCAATCCGTTCGCTACGGTACAAATAGATTATGGCTGAACGGATTCCGCTCATAATCTTTGACGGCAAATGTTCCTTCTGCCGGCGATCGGTCGAACGCGCGAGGTCAATCACCGGCTCATTCGTGGATTACGAACCCTACCAGCAAGCCGCCTCTCGTTTCCCGCAAGTCGATCCCGCCGCCTTTGGCCGCGCGGTGCATTTAATCGAACAGGATGGCCGCATTTCGCGCGGCGCGGAAGCTGTTTTCCGTGCCCTGAACCTCGGACATCGATATCCCTTGCTCCTGTGGCTTTACCGATACCTTCCCGGATTTGCCGCGGTCACCGAAGCCGCCTACCGTCTCGTCGCCACCCACCGCGAAACCGCGGATCGAATCGACATGCTCCTCATCGGCCCCGGCGAGCAGCAGCCCAGCTATCTCCTTACCCGACAGATCTTCCTTCGTTTGCTCGGCCTGATCTATCTATTCGCTTTCGTTTCCCTCGGTTCGCAAATTGATGGCCTGATTGGCAGCCAGGGCATCCTTCCCATCCGCTCATTCCTGGGCGCGATTCAATCGGCGGCCGTAAACCACCCATACCTGCAATTTCCCACCCTCTGCTGGCTCGACTCCAGCGATCATTTTCTGCATATCCTTTGCACCGGCGGAGCCGCGGCCTCACTCCTGCTTGTCGCCGGGATCGCTCAGCTTCCCGCCCTCATCGTTTTGTTTGCGTTCTATCTGTCGCTGGTTGTCGCCGGGCAGGATTTCCTCGGTTTCCAGTGGGATTATCTTCTCCTCGAAGCCGGATTCCTCGCGATCTTCTTCGCCCCCGCCCGTCCCTGGTCGTGGCGTTTGCGCCGCGAGGCCGAACCTTCGCGCGTCATCCTGCTTCTCCTCCGGTGGCTTCTGTTCCGTCTGATGTTCATGTCCGGCGTGGTGAAGCTCGCCAGCGGCGATGCTTCCTGGCGAAGCTGGACAGCCCTGCGATTTCATTACATGACCCAGCCGCTGCCCACCTGGGTCAGTTGGTATTTCTTTCAGGCCCCCGCCTGGTTTCAAACATTGTCCTGCGGAGTTGTTTTCCTGTCGGAACTGGTCATTCCCTTTCTATACTTCGGCCCCCGCCGCATCCGCCTCGTCGCGTTCTGGGCGACCATCCTCTTTCAACTGCTGATCGCCGCCACCGGAAACTACGGCTTCTTCAACCTCCTGACGATCGTCCTCTGCTGCACTTTGCCGGACGATCGGTTCTGGCGATGGCTCCTCCGCCGCGTCCCGCAGCCGCGGACAATTTTACCGCCCCCGCGCTGGCGCGGCTGGATCACGCTGCCAATCTGCGCCATTCTTTTATCGCTGACGATCCCCATCTGCATCGAAGCGTTCGGCATCTCTATCCCTCTTGCATCGTCTTTTGATGAGCTGGCGAGCTATGTCGAGCCCTTCGGAATCGCCAACGGCTACGGCCTGTTCCGGGTGATGAGCACCACGCGTCCGGAAATCATCGTCCAGGGCAGCGACGACGGCCTGAACTGGAAACCCTACGATTTCAACTGGAAACCCGGCGACATCTATCGCCGCCCGGAATTCATGATGCCCCACATGCCGCGGCTCGATTGGCAAATGTGGTTCCCTTTTTTCCCGGCCGACGCCGGCAGCAATCCATGGTTTGTCTCCTTCCTGCAGCGCCTGCAGGAAGGTTCGCCGCCGGTATTGAAGCTGCTTCAAGGCAATCCGTTCCCCGATCATCCGCCGAAATTTATCCGGGCGGTTTTATACGATTATCAAATGACCGATTTCGCCACGCGCCGTTCCACCGGCGCCTGGTGGAAGCGAAAAGAAATGGGAATCTATTACCAGCCGTTGTATGAACCGTAAAGTTCACGCCCCGCCCCGATCAGAAAAAAAATATTTGATCCTCCGCCTCACCAGTTCCGGCTCCATCGACGCGTCAAACCCGCCTTCGCGCCGCCGGATCAGCTCCGCCCACGGCAAGGCATCCGTCTCCGCCTGCAATTTTTTCACCAAGTCGTCCACCCGCCCGATCGGCTTGGCCGGTACTCCGCCCACGATGTCTCCTTCCGCAACATCCCGCGTCACCACCGCCCCGGAGGCGACGATGGCGTTAGGCCCGATCGTCACGTTGGGCAGGATGATCGCGCCATATCCGATGAACACATTATCGCGAATATCGATTTTCCCCACCGAATCCAGCTTGACGTTATACGCCCGATTCAGCATCGCGATCGACCCATCGTGGCCGATGAGCGTGCATTCCGAAAAATGCACATTATTCCCCAGCCGGACAAGTTCCGGATCGGTGAATTTCGTCCCCGGAAGAATGCTGCAATGATCCCCCACCGAAATCAGTCCCCCATGCCGCCGCACGAACTCCGCATATTCCGACCCCATCGGCTGGCACAACCGCACATAAAGCCTTCTGCACCGGCCCGAATCCATGGCCATCCGCCGCACCTTCGATCTCACCAGCGACATCAGGCCCATGATTCAACTCCAGACCCCAAGCGAAGACAAACGCAGGAAAATTTGCCACAGATATAAAATCAGATGCACACAGATGGAATTCAAAATATATCTCACGCAGAGACGCAAAGGCGCGAAGTTAATTCTCTGCGACATAGCGTCTTTACATTAGTTTTTTTTCGTTTTGATCTGTGTTCATCTGATTTTCATCTGTGGCAAAAATGTATTCCTTCACGACGTCGGTTTCTTCGCCGCTACCGCATGTCTCGCCTTTGCCGGTGTCGGACGGATGCCGTAGCGGGTTCCTTCGCCGTCTTTGGAATCCGGCCCTGACATCGGACCTTCCACACCTCCGCCACTTTTGGCTATCTGCTTCAATCGCCCGTTGCTCGGTTTCCACCAGCGTTGCTTCTGCCCCTCTTTCACAATCGCCACCGCATCCTTCGGGCGGTCGACGATCCGAAAGATGTTGATGTCTTCAAGATCGATAAAATCCGGCGACAGCCGCCCGCGCATCCATTCCACCAATCCGGTCCAGTAATCCGTCCCGAAGAGAATCACCGGAAATGGATCGATCTTCAGCGTCTGAATCAGCGTCAGCGTCTCGAAGCATTCATCCAGCGTTCCAAACCCGCCGGGAAAACAGATGAATGCCGAGGCGTATTTCACGAACATCACCTTCCGCGCATAAAAATAATGAAAATTCATCCCCACATTGATATACCGATTGCTCTCCTGCTCGTGCGGCAGCGAAATGTTCAGCCCCACGCTCGTTCCCTGTGCATCGTGCGCCCCTTTATTCGCGGCCTCCATGATTCCCGGGCCGCCGCCGGTGATGACGGCGAAATTCGCCTTCGTCAGCAGCCGGGCGGTTTCTTCGGCGGCCTTGTAATACGGATCCTCCGGCTTGGTCCGCGCGCTGCCGAATATCGACACCGCTTTCCCCACCCTGGACATCGTTTCAAATCCTTCGACAAACTCCGCCATGATGCGGAAAATTCGCCACCCGTCCGCGCTGTCCCAATGTTCTTTGATTTTTGATGCCATTAAAGTCCCAACTCCTCTTTCTTTTCCAGCCACTCCGCGTTTTCGCGCTTGTTATCCGATTTCAGCGGCTGCTGCGTTTTGATCGCCTCGATCTCCAGCCGCGTCAAATGCATATCCCCCAGTTGATAATCCATAAACGCCTCCGCCGCGATCGGAACGATCGGCTGAATCAGCGCGAACATCGCCGTCGCATAATCCCGAATCTCCTGCTGCGCATGCGCATCCATTCTAAGTGATAGAAAATGCATAATGTTGTGCAAATCGCATTTCCAGTACCACTCGGTATACGCATTCACCGGCAGCGCAATCCGCGCCAGCTCGCGCGAAACGCCCTTCTCCAGAAATTTCTCATATTCCGGATAAACACTGCCGGCCCGATCCAGATATTCGCAAAATTCCCTGGCCGTCATCTCATCCGCCGGTTCGTCACCCCCCTGCCGGTTCTGCGCGCCCTGTTTCCGCACATTTGCCGGCGAAGGTTTATAAAATCGGTCCTTCACCACCGAATATCGGGCAGAATACTCATTCACATTGGCCGTTCGATGCCGAATCCACTGCCGGGCCACAAAAATCGGCATGACATGATGAAATTTGAATTCCACCATCTCAAACGGCGTCGTATGCCGATGCCGGGCCAGATACCGGATCAATCCCCGATCCTCATTCACCTGCTTCGTCCCCTGTCCATACGAAACCCGCGCCGCCTGCACGATGGCGAAATCCCCCGTCTTC